>Ga0334889_1000757_pt1 | contig 47422 bp, 41 predicted proteins | sample GraSluR1_MG_2_FD_207222 | JGI IMG/M metagenome (GOLD analysis project Ga0334889, IMG submission 207222) | Sludge microbial communities from methane-producing bioreactor in Wageningen University, Netherlands - Granular Sludge_8_08-R1 | ecosystem: Engineered > Bioreactor > Anaerobic > Unclassified...
ACGTGGGACATAGCGGACTCCTTCTGGCGGGTTGGGTGTTGACGCTTCCAACTCTACCAGAATTCCGCTGTGTCCTTTGAACTATTCACGCCTCAACTACTGGTGCATTTGCAATGAGAATTTACCGACCCAAGGTAAAGGCGTTCTTCTTTGGCATGATTGAAGCAACCTTATCCGAAACACACCCAAATTGGCCCAATTGCACTCGGAAGGTCGTGAATCGTTCACTACACTCAAACAGCGCCATGCCCAATAGATTATTCTCACTTTTCATGTTCCTGGTCGCTTTTTTCCTTTGTTCCTGCGGAGAAGGGGAGGAAGCGGTCAAGGTATCCTTGGATAAACGGCAAGAAATTTCGATCAGTCCTAAATTGCCAGCTATAACTTACGCCTATCTCCCCCAATACTCACATACAGAATCCTTTAAGCGCCATCAACGGCTGGTGGAATATCTTGCTGAACAGACTGGTCTGCCTATGCGTCAGGTGTTCCCGGACAGCTTTGCGCACCACGTCAGCATGTTTGGAGAGGGTAAAATAGATATCTCGTTCTCAAATCCATTTGTCTACGTTAAACTTGCCAACCGCTACGGTGCCAGGGCCATGACTCGTATCGTCGAAGAGGGCGGACGCGCTGAATTTCGAGGCCAGATTATAGCCCGCAAGGATAATACAGAAATTCAATCTGTTGAAGATTGCCGAGGTAAATCATGGGTGGCTGTTGATCCAACCTCTGCTGGAGGGTATCTGTTTGCCCTTGGGCATTTCGTCGATCATGGTCTAAATCTTCGTGATTTTAAAGAGGTCGTTTTTTCAGGCGGTCGGCAGGAAAATGTAATTTTGGGGGTGTATGCTGGACTCCACGATCTGGGTTCGATCCGTGAGGGAGCCTTGAAAGTGGTGGAAGATAAAATTGATATTGACCAGATTAAGGTGGTTGCCAGCTCGCGATGGTATCCCGGTTGGGTCTATGCTTCTAGCCCAAGGTTACCTCAAGATGCGGTCAATAAGATTAAGGACGCTATGCTCAAGCTCGATTATGCGCATAACCCTGAACACCGGGCAATTCTTGATGCAGCAAAATTCGTCGGCTTTGTGCCTTCTGACGACCAGGATTTCGACCCTGTTCGCGACTTGATTAAAAAGGTAGGCTTCGACATTGAGTAGATATCTGTTGAAATTCCTTTATGGTCTGAGGTTCAAAACCAAGATTATTTTGGGAGTGACCCTACTGCTGGTTTTTTTTGGCTTGAGTATAGGATTGATTCTCTCTGCCATGTCCTCGAAAGCCCTGCTTGAGGAGGGAAAAAAGAGGGGTATAGCCCTTACCTCAGGACTGGCCTTTCGCCTTGCCGAACCACTGTTGACTATGGATTTTCTGCAGATGAAAAATCTCATCGATAATGTCCATAGCCAGTATGATGATGTTATCTATATTTTCTTGATCGATACCAACAAAAACATTTTGTCCCATACTTTTTCCGGAGGATTTCCCACTGACCTGCTCCAGGTCAATCCGGACAACCAAAAGGTTCAGCCGTTGCTTCTGGCAACCGAGCGGGGGCGTGTGTACGACTTCAATGCCAGGATAGTCCTAGGGGAAAAGACCTTGGGTTCTGTCAGGCTAGGACTGTCAAGAAGTGCTATGGACGCCCAGATTCACCAACAGCAGGTAATCAGCCTGCTGACTACTTTTGGGGTGGTGAGCCTAGGGATAGTCCTGGCCCTCTGGTTTGCACGCACCGTCACCTTTCGCCTCAACCGGTTGAGAGAATCTGCGGAAGAAATCGTTAAAGGCAACCTCAATGTGCAAGCCGGATTTTCCCTGGAAAAAAACTGTTGGCAAATTATGGAGTGCGGTAGGGAAGAATGCCCGGCCTATGGTGATACAAAAAGGCGCTGTTGGTATTTGGCCGGAACTTTGTGCCCGGGTTGTCATGGCAAAGAATATCCGTTCAAAATGGAGAGTTGCCGACATTGTCCGGTTTTTAAATACAATTTCGGTGATGAGCTTCAGGACCTGGCTGAAGCTTTTGATGTCATGGCGATTACGATTAAAAATCATATTGAAGAGTTAACCGAGCGGGAAAAAACCATTGCCAAGCAACAAGGTCTGCTCAAGACCATCATGAACGTGACCCCAGATTTCATTACTTTGCAAGACAGGGAACTGGTCTATACCTTTGCCAGCAAGGCGTTCTGCGAGTATTTCAAACTCAAAGAGGAGGAGGTGGTTGGCAAAACCGATTTTGATCTTTTTTCCGAACGCCAGGCTGCTCTCAATTCTCTCGAAGACAGGCAGATCCTCATGACAGGTCAATCCCTTGTCAAAGAAATCACCTTCAATCGGCTCGACGGGAAAAAATGGTTCCATGTGGTCAAGGTGCCAGTCTATGATCAGGAGGGTGACATTATGGGCCTCCTTTTGACCGCGAGGGACATATCCATACTCAAAAAATTTCAGGAGCAACTCATCCTGTCGCAGAAGATGGAAGGCCTAGGCCGTTTGGCTGGGGGAGTGGCTCATGAAATCAATACCCCCTTAGGTATTATTCTTGGTTACAGTCAACTTATGATGGACGACATCAAGGATGAAGACCTACTGGAAAATTTACAAACTATTGAAAAGCAAACCAAAATATGTCGAAAGATTGTCTCTGACCTCCTAGGCTATTCCCGGCATTCCAACTCCGTCCGGGAGGCTGTGGATCTCAATGCATCTATGCAGGAAGTGATACAGCTCGTTGAGCATGCTTTTTTTCTGAATCGCATCAAAATCATTCATGCACCTGACAACGCCATTCCACCTTTGACCGGTGATAAGGAGAGACTCAAGCAGGTCTGGTTGAACCTGCTCAACAACGCTGCCGATGCCATTGGCCTGGATGGCGTAATATACGTTCAATCCAAATACAACATCCACAGACAAAGAGTTCAGGTCAGTGTAGCCGACACCGGCAATGGAGTGGATAAAGAACACCTGAACAAAATATTCGATCCGTTCTTTACCACCAAGCAGGTGGGCAAAGGAACAGGGCTTGGGCTTTCTGTCTCATTTGGAATAATCAAGGACCATGGCGGCAATATTTCTGCCCAAAGTCCTCCACCGACGGATTACCTGCCCGATGATTTTTCAAAGGCTGAGCATTATGGCCCTGGCACTGTGTTTATTGTTGAACTGCCAGTTGGCCAGGATGGAGAGAGTCAAACAGAGAACACTGGCAGCGAGTAAGTAGTCGTTCTTGAAAAGTTCCTTTTAATCTGCGGGTTGCGTCAAGCCTTCATCTGCCTGAAACCAATCTGGGCAGTCAACTGGCCAGCTAAGACTGCTTCTGCAAAATACTGATCAATACCTTGCAAACCAGTTTGGCGGCAAGCAGCTGGCCGGGGAGATCTCCAACCAGGGGCGGGCGCATACCAGTTACGGAAAACCCAGTGATGATTTTTTCTCGTGCAGCCAGACGGATGAGGCTGTTAACGGTATACCAGTCCAACCCGCCAGGTTCGGGCCTGGCCACTGCGGGCATGATCGCAGGATCCAGCACATCCAGATGGATGACCAGAAAGATTTTTTCGCCGAGCACATCCAGGGCATCTGTAATGGCATTCAGGCCGCTGGTGTGGATATCGCGGGCAAACACCAGGTTGTCTGGGTGAATGATGTCTCGTTCGGCCTTGCTGATATTGCGGATACCCACATGGGCTACTGTGCACTTTTCCCGCACCTGTGCCATGCAGTTGGCCTCCCCCGGCTCTCCCGGGGCATTGTTGTGTATATGCGGACAGGCTGCCAGGTGCAGAACAGACAGGACTTGCTGCTCCTCATGGGCGGCACGTATCAGGCCAAGGGCACCCATATGGCTGCCACCCACCGCGGCCACTGCTTGGGCCCGTTTAAAAAAGGGGGTACAGTGTTGGTATATTTGCTTGACGATGACAGGAGGGTCACCGTCCAGGTGCAGAGGCTCCAGGCTGTGCAGGCCAAGGGTGCTGAGATCGGTGCCAGTTTCTGCGTCCCAGAGAGAGAGCAAGTGTGATGCCTTGAAAATCTTTTCCGCGGCCCTGTCGGCTTCAGGGCTTGCGTTACTATAAACCAAGGGCAGAAGAACGGCCGCAGCCTTGGTCGCATCCTGTTTTTTACTGGAGAGATTAAGAAAATTCATGGCAGGCACCAGGGGTTAGTGGCGTGCGCAATTCAGGCGCCCTGGCGGCAGGAGCCGCTGCAGGGCGCAATGGGCAGGAGTTCAGTCGTAGTCTTCGTCAAAGTCGTCTTCTTCGCTGTCTCCTTCGTCATCCAGGTCGTCGTCGAGCAGGGTAAGGCGCAACGGGTCCAGCGAGTGCACCAAAAATTCGGCCTCGCAGTCGTTGCAGTAGACGATGTCTTCCTCTTCACAATCGCTGTCGATATAAATGTCCCCACCACAGATGCTGCACTCTTCAACGAGCGCATCTTCATCATCCTTTTCTAAATCCACCATGCCTTTTCCTCTGTTGGCCAGGCAGAGATGCCTGGACAATTGCTGTTGAAGCCCTAGCCAATCACAATACAGCGATGGAAATATACCCGCTGCGCTCTGTCAATAAAAAAACATAAAAAAAACCGAAAACAGGCGCATCCGACACCTGGAAGCACGCCCAATGGACAGGGTGTTTTCATAGACTGTTGTATGGTGGCGTCTTTGTTCGGTTGCTTCAGCAAACCTTGGTCCTCGCTGAAAATCAGCCCGGATGTGGTTGTAGCGTTTTTTGAAGGAACGGAGCTGGAAAGGGCAATTGGTGAAATTGGTGAATAAAAAAAGCCCTGCCTGGGAAGAGGCAGGGCTTTTGCTAAAACAAAAAATCTACTTACCACCAGCACACGGTCTTATCGTTGGCGAAAATTTTTTGCAGCAACACATCGTAATCAGGGTTGTCTACATACAGCTTAAACTCGTCTGCATCCCGGTCTCTGTTGAGGATAGAGACGAGTTTTTTTACGTCTTCGTTGGGTTCGGAACGGTACACCTGTAAAATTTTCATCGGCGCTTTCTCCTATTCGCTGCATGCCGCCGGCGGTTCATGGGCCTGTTTGGGCAAACCGTAGGGGATGATAAAATCTGCGTCCCGCATCCGCTCTCCCAACTCTTCTAGGGAAATATTGGTGATGGTGGTTCCTTCAGGCAAGTCTTCAGGCGCATCAGCGCCACAGCTGAACACCTCGCCTTCCATATCGGCTATCCAGGCGATATTTTCCGCCATATATTCGGTCATGCGGGGGAATTCACCATTCATGATCACCGGATAGGCATAGTGGTTTTCCACGGCAAGGCCCAGGCCGGAACGGATACCGTCATTGTAGACCCGATTGGCAATCAAAATATATACCTTCAAAGATTCCATATCGTGGCCTCCTACATGACAATATATTTGCCGCATTCAGCCAAAATGGCCCCATGAAATGCCTGGGTGCGCATCTGCTTGTCTGTCATGCCGCGGGGAATGTCGTTGACATTGTCATACCCTTCACAAATGTAGCTGTCGGCGCAGATGGCGATATCCTCGGCGTCGCACAGTTGGGAAAGGGCATAAAATTCGGGGCTTTTGGTGAGGTGGATGGATTTAAAGGTGAAAAACACCTTCACTGTTTTACCGGCGCGCTTGGCAGCCTCGGCAAGACCGAGGATATGGCGCATATTTTGAGCTGAGGTAGCAAAAATCCCCAGCTTGTTGGGATCAGCAGCCATGAAAGAGTGCTCCTTGGTTGAGGACAGGGGTAAAAGGAATCAGCCTTTCTTGATGTAGAAGCTGATATAGCCGGACTCTTCCTTCTCGCCAAGATAGTCATGACCAGCGCGCTCGCACCAGCCGGGAATGTCGTTGCGGGATCCTGGATCCGTGCCTTGCACATGAAGAACCTGGCCGCTCTGGATCTTGCCAATCTCTTTTTTGGTGCGCAGAAGCGGCATGGGACAACTCAAACCTCGGGCATCGAGAACTGCATCAGCCGTTACATCATCGGGTGCTTTTTTTACATCACTCATGATTGTCTCCTTGAGCACAGGTTGATAAAACAAACAGATAACAAATATAAAAGTCCACCCAGTCTAAAGAGAAAGGCTTTTCTTGTCAAGAAAAGAAAGGTCTGCTTCCCTGGGATGAATCTGATTCTTGCCCGGATAAGGTGTACTTGCAGATATTTAAATTGATGGGATGTCGAGGTGATCATATTGACAAAAAATTGGGCGGACGGTATCGTTTTTAAGTTTATATACTGGTTTAACGTTCAGGCTGAAATCGCTTTCCCATAAAGACAACAAGGAGGGTGCAGGAATGGAAGATGTTAAGATTCTCTGGCAGAAATTCAAGGTGTTGTACAAGGGATTCTGCCAGGAAGAGTGGAATCCGATCTTTACCGGAATTCTGGTCGCTTTTTTCACCATTCTCATTGCCGCTTGGTGGCGACCCTGGGGTGCGGTTGGCGCTTTCCGCAACTGGGGCGACTGGATGCTGATCAAAGTGGGTATTTATGGTGAAGGCGTCTTGGATGTGATCGGTTTCCTCGACAGTGAGGGGGCGATCGCACTCACCAGGCACAGCCTCTTCAATACCGGTTCGGTCATTGGCATTGGCCTGATTGCCGGGGCCTTTATCTCGGCTTGCCTGGGGGGCCAGTTTGCTTTTCGTTTCCCGCCGGTACGTGAGTATGTCAAGGCCATGATTGCCGGTGTGCTCATGGGTATTGGCGCGGCCTTGGCCGGTGGCTGTAATGTTGGCGGCATGTACAACGCCATTGGCAACCTCTCCGCCGCTGGCTTTGCCATGTGGGTCGGCCTGGTTCCCGGCGCCATCTTTGGTTTGTGGCTCTTGTACAAGGAGATGGAGCACATCACCTGGGGTTCGGGCGGGTCGAAAACCTTTGAGATTCCGTATGTGGCGCAGATTGTGATAGGTATTGCCGGGATTGGTGGTCTGATTTGGCTGGCCTACTACTATGGTAACTTTGATGGCGACTATGCAGAGGCCATCAATTCCTTGCCTGGTCTGCTGCTCCTGGCCACTGCCATCGGTTATGCCATGCAACGCGGTCGCTGGTGCATGATCCAGGGTTTTCGTGAACCTCATATGACCGGTGATGCCAAACTGGCCAAATCAGTGGCGCTTTCCATTGTTATCGTTGCCATTGGCATGGTGATCCTGAAATATTCGGTCCCCACCCGTTTGGAAGGTGATCCGGTGTTGAACCCCATGTACTATGTGCGCGGCACCTTTGGTTGGGGCGGTTTGGTTGGCGGCTTCATTTTTGGTCTTGGCGCCATGTTCGCTGGCGGTTGCGGTTCTGGTACCCTGTGGCGCGTGGGTGAGGGACAGGTCAAGTTGTGGCTGGTGGTTCCCTTTTTCGCCCTGAGCAACTCGCTGGTCATTGCCCTGTTTACCCGCTTTCAATTGGAGGAAAGAGGGTTTTTGGGCAAATACGTTTATCTGCCGGATGTTATGGGCTACGGACCCACCTTGTGGTTGATCATCGGCTTTGCCTTCCTGTGGTACATGGTGGTGTCGTGGAATGAAGAAAGCAACAAGCTGATTCTTCCCATGTAAACAGTCTTAAAATTAGGATCTGGGCGGTTCACCGAACAAGGGGAACCGCCTTTTTTTGTGGGGAACTGACCTTTGCCTGGCCGTCTACTGTCCGAGTCCGACGAGGTTGTGCAGAAACGCGCACAGCTGCGCGTTTGGGCGCGTCAGCGCCGGGATAGCCTTGCCCTACAGGAACGGCTGTGTGCCAGTAGGCGTATTGGTCAGTGCGTGTGCAGCCTTGCGGAAATGCGCGCTGCCACCAGTATTTTTGTGTACTGCAGCTTCCGCAGTGAGGTGGCAACAGACGAAATTTGTCGCATCCTGTTAGAGATGAAAAAAACCGTGTGTGTTCCTTTGGTTGTGCCCGCAAAAAAGGAGTTGCTGCCCATGGTGGTGGATGAACTGTTTGAAACAAACAGTTGCCTGCGGCCAGGTTACCAGGGCATTCCTGAACCTGTGGGGGAGACGAGTAAAATTTTTGCCTCTGAGTGCCTTGATGCAGTGTTGCTGCCTGGCCTTCTTTTTGACCGAGACGGCAATCGCCTAGGGTACGGTGGCGGTTTTTACGACCGCTTTCTGGCGCACAAGGCGCCGCAGGCCCTGCGTATTGGCCTTGCCTTTTCCTGCCAGTTGATCGCATCCATACCGGTGTTGGCGCATGACATGCGCCTGGATATGCTGGTCACTGAGCAGGAAATCCTGCATTGGCCCAGGAAATTTGTTGCCAGGTAGCTTTTCTCCATCTCTTGCCTGGTTGTGGCCTGGCACACCAAGGTTAGCCGCCCCGAGAGAGTATCTTGGTAGAGATGTCGCGGGAAACTTGTTCTTTTCCCTACTTCGCTGTATACATGGCGCAGTTGTCTTTCTCCTTTTCCTTTTCAAATTGAAACCATGCTAACTCGAGAAGAAGTTGCACATGTGGCCCAACTGGCCAGGCTGGATATGGATGAAGCAGAGCTGCACCGCATAACAGAGCAGCTGAGTGCCATTCTTCGCTATGCTGCCAAGTTGGATGAGGTGGATATCAGTGGGGTTGCCCCCACCACCCACACCCAGGATGCGGTCAATGCCCTGCGTGATGACGAAATCCAGGCTTCGCTGCCACGGGAGCAGGCCTTAAAAAATGCCCCGAAGTGCACAGCCGAGGCCTTTGTTGTGCCGCAGGTTCTTACATGATCTTGGCTGTTTTGGCTTCATCAGCCACGGCCTGGCCCCTTTCTTTTTGTTTTTTCGTTGGATAGTCCATGGAAACACTCTATTCCCTGGGCCTGCAACAGGCCCTTACTCTGCTTAACCAGGGTGAAATCAGCTCCGTTGAATTGACTCGCTCACTTCTGCAACGGATTGAGGAAGTGGATGGTCGCATCAAGGCCTACCTGTCGGTGGGCGCTGAACAGGCGCTCGACCAGGCCCGCCGCGCCGATACCGAGCGTGCCCAGGGGCGCGCCGGTCTGTTGTGCGGTGCGCCGCTTGGCCTGAAGGATTTGTTCTGTACCACTGAACTGCCCACCACCTGCGGCTCCCGTATGCTGGAGCACTTCATTGCCCCCTACAATGCCGCAGTGGTGGAAAAACTGCTGGCTGCCGGCGCAGTCATCCTGGGCAAACAGGCCATGGATGAGTTTGCCATGGGTTCCACTTCAGAACACTGTGCTTTCCAGATTCCCGAAAATCCCTGGAAGGCCGGACGGATCTGCGGTGGCTCCAGTGGCGGCTCTGCAGCAGCAGTGGCTGCGGATGAGTGCCTGGCTGCCCTGGGCACAGATACCGGTGGTTCGATCCGCCAGCCAGCCTCCCTGTGCGGTGTGGTAGGCCTGAAGCCGACTTATGGTCGGGTATCCCGTTATGGTCTGGTGGCCTTTGCCTCCTCATTGGACCAGGCCGGGCCACTCACCAAAAACATTACCGACTGCGCGCTCATGCTGGAAGTCATTGCCGGTTTTGACGGGCGTGACTCCACGTCAATACGCCGGCCGGTTCCCAACTATCGCGGGGTTTTGGGCAGAGACCTGCAGGGCATGCGCATTGGCATTCCCAAGGAGTATTTCATCAGAGCCCTGGACACCGAAGTGGAGGGCGCGGTGCGCAAGGGCATTGCTGCCCTGGAAAATGCCGGGGCGCGTTTGGTGGAAATCAGCCTGCCCCACACCGAGTACTGTGTTGCAGTGTATTACCTGATCGCGCCTGCCGAAGCTTGCTCGAATCTGGCTCGTTTTGACGGGATTCGCTATGGCTACCGCGATCCGGAGAGCAGAGATCTTTTGGAGCAGTATTGCCGTTCCCGCGCCCGTGGTTTTGGAGAGGAGGTAAAGCGCCGCATCCTCATTGGCACCTATGCCCTGTCTGCAGGATATTATGATGCTTACTACAAGAAGGCCTCCCAGGTGCGCACTCTGATCAAGGAGGATTTCAACAGTGCCTTTAAGGAGTGCGACCTCATTGCCTCGCCGGTGTGTCCGCGTACGGCAAGGGAAATTGGTGCGCAACAAGATGACCTGCTCTCCATGTATCTTTCGGATGTCCTGACCATTTCTGCAAATCTCGCCGGCATTCCCGCCCTGTCGCTTCCCTGTGGGTTCAGCACAGAAGGCATGCCCATTGGCCTACACCTACAGGCCTCGCATTTCCAGGAGGAGATCTTGCTGCAGGCAGGCCATGCCGTGGAGACCCAGCTTGGCATCAGCGGTATGAAACCTGTTTTGTGAGCCACACCATGAAACTACCCATTCCCGAATACATCGCCAGCATCGTGCCCTATCCACCGGGAAAGCCGCTGGATGAGCTGGAACGCCAGTACGGTATCAGCAATGCCATCAAACTGGCCTCCAATGAAAATCCGTGGGGCCCTTCCCCCAAGGCAACAAGCGCTATTGCCGCGGTCCTTGCCGATTTACACCGCTACCCGGACGGCTCCTCCTACAACCTCACCCAGGCACTGGCCAAACATCTCGCTTGTCCCCCAGAGATGCTGGTTTTGGGCAACGGTTCCAACGAAGTGATCGAATTTTTGGTCAAGGCCTGTATGCAGCCGGGGGATGAGGCCATTTGCAGTCATCCTTCCTTTTTGATGTACCAGAAATTTGTGCAGATACGCGGTGGTAAAAATATTGTGGTGCCACTTGCACAGATGCGCCATGATTTTGAGACCATACTGGCCCGGGTGAACGAACGTACCCGTCTGATTTTTCTGGATAATCCAAACAATCCCACTGGCAGCTTCTTTGCTAAAGATGCGCTGTTGCAGTTGTGTCGGGCTCTACCGCCAACCCTGGTGCTGGTGCTGGACGAGGCCTATGTGGATTTTGTCGATCCAGCGCAATCGTTCAACAGCGTTGAACTGATTCAGCAACAGACAGATGGTCCCCTGGTGGTGTCTTTACGCACCTTTTCCAAGGCCTATGGGCTGGCCGGGCTGCGCCTTGGGTTTGGTATTATGCCGGCACCACTTGCCGCCATGCTCCATCGGGTTCGGCAACCTTTCAACATCAATACCTTGGCACAGGTGGGCGCCCTGGCTGCCCTGGAAGATAGCGCCCACTACCAACGCACCATCAACGGAACCCGGGCAGGTATGGCCTTTTTGCACGAGGAGCTGCACAAGCTGGGCTGTGTGTGTCACCCTTCGCAGGCAAACTTTTTCCTCATCGATGTGGGTGGAGATGCCAACCGCCTCTACGAGGCCATGCTGTATAAGGGAGTGATTGTGCGTTCTATGCATGCCTATGGCTATGCCAACTGCATCCGCATTACCGTGGGCACCGAAGAGGAGAACGCCCGCTTTGTGACTGCTCTGGGTGAATGCCTGAACGAGTTGCACTATGGCTGAGCAGCGCCTGGCCATTGTTACCATCGACGGCCCCGGCGGGGTGGGCAAGTCGACCATTGCCCGCATCCTTGCAGAGCGTCTGGTCTTTACCTATCTGGATACCGGCGCCATGTACCGCGCCATTGCCTACAGCCTGGCTGCCCAGGGGAAAAATGTGCGGGATCTTAGCAAAGATGCAACCCTTGTGCACAGCTTGCAGGCGCTTGAGCTGGATTTGCTGCCCCCTTTGCCCGGGGAAGAATATAGCCGTGTTTGCCTTGATGGCACGGTCTTGGGGGCAGAGCTGCGCAGCGAGAAGATGGGCCGGCTGGCCTCTGCTGTTTCTGCCCTGGCACCGGTGCGCAGGGTACTAACCAGCATGCAGCAGGCCATCGGCGCATCTGGAAACATAGTGGCAGAGGGCCGGGATACTGGTACCGTGGTTTTTCCCCAGGCTGCCTGGAAGTTTTTTCTCGATGCCACGCCCGAGGAAAGGGCCAAACGCCGGATTCGGCAATTACGCGCCCATGGCAACGAGGTGGATGAGGCGGCCCTGCTGGAAAATCTGATTGCCCGCGATCAGGCAGATCGCAACAGGAGTATCGCCCCCCTGCGCCCGGCAGATGATGCCCGCCTTGTGGATACCACCCACGTAGGCATTGCGGAACTGGTGGAGCTGATGCTTGCCCATATCCAGGCGCATCCCCTGAAGAAAGTAGAGTAGAACACTGCACACAGGCTGTAACTTCCTGATCTGGGTGTCTGTAAAGAGCATTTGGGATAATCCCCTCTAGGGGCTGGGGATATGCCCTTACTGTGCCCCCGGATGTCAATAGAATACCCTAGAACTCACTAGACAACAAAAAACCCGCTAACCGTGATTGGTAGCGGGTTTATATATTGTACCAGATGTCTCTGGGATGCGATTTGGTGGCGATGCAGGGAATTGAACCCCGGACACTGCGGATATGAGCCGCATGCTCTGACCATCTGAGCTACATCGCCAAAAACAAACACCCGCCTCTATTGGAGACAGGTAACAGGTTGCAGACCTTTGTACTCAATGGGGCAAAAAAAGCAAGGATTTTGTTGTCATTACCGTAATACGGCCGAGTTTGGGCCTGACAAAGCAGGTGTACATCGTCGCAGCAGTAAAAACGCCCGTCTATGGGTTAAACAGTCGTTGAAAGGGGGGCAAGTGTTGCACCTCGGCAAAGCTGGCGACATGATAGTCGGCGTGCAGCTCGGGATTGTTGAAGGCAATAAACGGAATACCTGTACCGCTGCAGTGTTCTTCATCCAGTTTGGAATCACCAATGTAGATGGCAGCATCGGCTGGCAGACGGAAGTGTGCCAAAATCATGTACAGCGCGTCCGGGGCTGGTTTGGGACGAGGTGCGTTGGCCGCAGTCACTACCATGTCAAAGTAGGCACGCAGTTGAAAGGTATCGAGCACCTGATCCATGGTATTGGTGCGATTGGTGGAGATAGCTGTATATCCATATTTTTTTACCGTCCTGAGAAACGAAAGCAGATCAGGCTCCATGATCATATGGCGCAGGTAGGGAGTGTAGTCGGTCTGCGCACAGAGGCGGTCGATCTCTTCCTGGCTGATGGACGGGTATTGGCGAAAAATATAGCGCACCGAGGTGTGCACGTTGTGCATGTGGACATAGTCCAGTTCCGCTTCACTCATGGGCGGGCAAGAAAAGGCCTTGAGCAGGTCGTTGTAGTAGTGCCGGTTCGCCTCCTTGGAGCTGAACATGACACCATCGCAATCGAGAATCACCAGTTTGGGTAGGGTCATCGGTTTACTTGTCGGCAGAGAATCCGCTGGTCTCGCGAGTGAGTTGAGTAAAAAAGATCTGCATAAAGGTATGGCGCTCCTGCGCCAACTTACGACCAAGCGTGGTTTGCATCTGATCTTTCACCCGAGAAAGTTTGACCTGAAACTCCCTGTAGGCCGTGTCTTCCAAGGTATATGGTCTGGTGTGGCTGTGGTCTTTTTCCGGATTGTGCAGGCGTGCGCCAACTTGGCCAGCAAAAAGAAAGGCTCGGCCAATACCCACCGCACCAATGGAATCCAGCTTGTCGGCATCAAACAGGATGCGTGCCTCCAGGGTTTGTGGCTGCACGGAGCCCCGAAAGCGGTGGGCAACAATGGCATGGCAGATGGCATCAATGGCCTGCTGTTCATAGCCAAGCCGTTTGAGGATGGGCACAGCCAGCTCTGCACCGCGTTGGGCATGGCAGACAGTGCCCTGGCTGGCGCTTTCTTCGCTGCGACCGATGTCGTGCAGGATAGCTGCGGCTGCAAGAACATGCAGGTCTGCCCCGAGTTCCCTGCCCAAAAACAGGGCAGTGTGCAGCACCCGCTCACTGTGATCAAGCCCATGCGGCCCGCCTTCCTCTTCAGCATAGGGTCTGGCCGCCTGACGCAGCTCGTCCAGCAGTTGAGGTGCTATTTCCCGGGCATTCTGCCCGTCAGTCTGTTCATCCACCAAAAAAATCCCGATACAGCCAGGTGATGCCCAAAAGCAGCAGTTCTTCGTCGTTACCAGCCAAGGCCTGCTGTTGCTGCTGATTGAGCGGGAAGGGCAGGATAATGGTGCCACTGTTTATGAGCTGACGAAAGCGATCAAGGTCATACAGGGCCAGCATGTAACGGTTCAGTTGCTGCTCGCTTGGTTGAAAGCTTTTGTCCTGCACGCTGGGATGCTGATACAGGCGCAACAGGGCGTCGTTGAAGCGATTGTAGCTGGCCAAATCCTGGCTTGCCAGGAAGTCGGCTGCGGTGCGGGTACATTGTTCGGCAAATCCCTGACAATGGGCCTCGCGCACCAGGGCCAGTTGCTCGTGTATAGTGCCATCTGCCTGCAAAGAGGCGCCCCGACCCAAGGGATAGGCTCGGCAGCTGCCTGGCCTGTCTGCATACACCCGGCAACCGCTAGCAGTCACAAACACGCAGCTGGCCCGACCGTCATCCACCATGCTCAAGTAGCAGAGTGGAAAAGTCTGGTCCTGTTCCCTGCTCACCAGCACATACTGTTTCAAAAAATCACCCGAACGCATGCCCAGCGCTTTTTTCAGGCGGAGCACATCATAAGGTGAAAGGGCCAAATCCAGTTCACGGCAGCACTCGTTAAAGCAGGGGACCTGTGGGTGACAGGCAAAACGCAAAGGGTCGCTGGCCGCGATGGGACTGATTTCTGGTTGTAATGTTTCCATGGCTTATGCCTTTTTTTCTTTCCAGCCAATGGCAGCCAAGGGGCTGGCTACAAAGATGGAGGAGTACGAGCCCACAAACATGCCCACCAACAAGGCAAAGGAGAAGTCGTGGATAATGGGCCCGCCGAAAAGGAACAGAGAAAAAACCGTAAAAATCATGGTTAAAACCGTGATGACTGAACGCGATAGGGTCTCGTTGATACTCAGGTTGATGATGTCATAGAAACGCATGCCTTCATGCTTGGCCACATTTTCCCTGATCCGGTCAAAAATGACCACAGTGTCGTTGAGCGAGTATCCTGCCAGAGTGAGCAGGGCGGTCATGAGCAATAGGTCGAACTCTTTGCCCAAAAGCCAGCACACCCCCAGCACGGCCAAAACATCGTGAAAGGTGGCGGCCGTGGCTGCAAGTCCAAAACGTAAGTCAAAGCGGAAGGCCAGGTACACCACCACGCCCAGAAGGGAAAGTGCAATGGCCATGATCGCCTTGGACCGCAAATCAGAGGAAACCGAGGAACCGATTTCTGATTTGCTTTCCAGATTAAAACCCTTGTCAGCCAAATGTTCTGCCAGGATGGCGGAGATGCGATCACTCTCCGTGCCCACCTTTTCTTCCGCCTCTTTTAGTTTGACAATGAGCTGATTGTCACTGCTGACCCGCTGCAGATCCACCCCGGGAAAACCATTTGCGCCCAGCACTGGTCGCACTTCATCTAAAGTGAAGGGTTGTACTGCACTGTAGTGGAGCATAATACCGCCGGTGAAGTCGATTCCCAGCTCGGCTTTACCGCGGCTTATCTGCACCGCAGCCACCAGGCCGATAAGCACCATGACGCTGGTTGCAACAAAACCGATGTTGCGGATGCGCATAAAATCAAAACTGGTGCGTTTTATAAACTGCATGAAACGCAACTCTTTCAACCGTCTGGTAACGATAAGGCCATCGTAGATGAGGCGGCATACAAAGAGTACAGCAAAGAGGTTGAAGATGATACCCATGGACAGGGTCACGGCAAAACCCTTGATGGGGCCTGTACCAAAGAGAAAGAGCACCAGAGCGGTAATCAGGGTGGTGAGCTGCGAGTCGATGATACTGGAGAAAGCCTTGGAAAAACCGCTCTCCACCCCGGCCTTGATAGTCTTGCCCAGGGCGAATTCTTCGCGCATGCGTTCATAGATGAGCACATTGGCATCCACGGCCATACCCACGGTAAGGATGATACCGGCAATGCCTGGCAAGGTAAGGGTGGCTCCAAGCATGGCCATACCGACAAAGAGCAGCAGGATGTTGAAGAGAAGGCCGATGTTGGCGATGACCCCGGAAATCCGGTAGTATACCATCATAAAAACAACGACCAAAATGGCGCCAAACAGGCCCGCATAAATGCCTTTGTTGATGGAGTCTTGGCCAAGACTGGCGCCCACGGTCAGGTTCTGGATAATATCCACTGGTGCAGGCAGGGCACCGGCACGCAGGACAATGGCCAGGTCCGAGGCCTCTTCATGGGTGAAATTGCCCGTGATTTGAGCACTGCCTCCCAGTATTCTTTCGCGGATGACCGGGGCGGAGCGAACATTATCATCCAGAACAATGGCCAGTTGTCGGCCCACATTTTTTTCGGTGAGCTGGCCAAAAGTCTGCGCACCAAGGCCGGTCAACTCAAGGCTGACATAAGGTTCGTTGAAGTTGCCGCCGATACGCACTTGCGCATCCTTCACCATGGCACCGGTCATGAGGATGGGGCTTTCCAGCAGCAAAGGTACCTTGGCTTCCACCCTGGTTGTCTTGTCCACTACCCGCTCAAAATATATTTCAGTGCCCTGGGGTAAGCGCCCCTGCAGGGCCAGGTTGAGCTGTTTGCGGGTGTCGCCTTCCTGCCACTGGCCTGCCTTGATGGCTTCTTCGATCAGGGCAGGCAGGTTGAGGCCGCCGGCATTGGCCACCAGCTTGAACTCGAGCTGGGCAGTCTGGCCAATAAGCGCAATTGCCCGCTCAGGGTCTTGAATGCCGGGCAATTGTACCACAATCTGGTCTTCACCCTGCCGCAGGACCATGGGTTCGGCCACACCAAATTGGTCGATACGGTTGCGGATAATTTCCAAGGCCTGGGCCGCTGAATTTTTCCTGATGCCATCCACTTCCTGGGCACTCAGTTGTAAAGTCACCCGGGGAAAACCGCCTGCCTCGGCCGTTATATCAGTCTTCAGGTGGGGAAAACTTTCTTTGAGCAATCCCTTGACCGTATCAATGGCTCCGGTATTGGGCAGGGTGAACAGAATCTGGCCAGGTGTGCCAGAATCCAACCGCACCGCAATGACCCCCTTGTCCGCCAGGATGCTCCTGAATTCGGAGGCAGCAAGGTCCAGCGCATTTTCCGCAGCCTTGTCCACATCCACCTGCAAAACAATGTGCATGCCGCCTTGTAGATCCAAGCCAAGGGTCAAGCCTGCTGGTGCCAAGTACTTGTCCCACCAGCTTGGCAGACCTTTGTAGAAGTTGGGCAGCAGGGCCAGGCCAGAAAAAATGAGCAGAAAAATGACAAAGGTTATTTTGAGTTTAATGCCGGAATTCATAAAAACTGTACCTGTATGAAGAGAAGCAGCGTTTGCCTATGCAATGCATAAACAAAAATATATAAAGGGATAATCGGCTTTGTGCAATCTCCGCCTTGTTACATTCATGAAAAAAGAGAGATTTTCCAGGAGGATTACAGCCTGCTGCGGGGATGGGATGTCGGCCTGGGCCCTGTTGGGCGGTTAATGGCCGCGGCCATGCAGGCTGCCCCAAAACCATTGTCGATATTCACTACAGCCAGACCCGGAGAGCAACTGTTGAGCATGCCGAGAAGAGCGGCATAGCCACCCGCGCCTGCACCATAACCAACACTGGTGGGCACGGCAATCACCGGTGCAGGGGTCATGCCAGCCACCACCGAGGGTAGTGCACCTTCCATGCCGGCCATAACAATGACCACCCGGCTCTTTTGCAACAGCTCTGCCTCGGTCAAAATACGGTGAATACCGGCCACGCCTGCGTCGTAAATGGTCTTGGTGGGGTGACCGAATTGGTTTAAGGTGACGCGGGCCTCTTCGGCTACGGGGATATCCGAGGTACCTGCGGTCACCAGGGTGATGAGCCCTTTTGCGCTGCTGTCAATATACTGGTCGTTGCCGGTGAGGATGCGGGCAAGGGGGTGGTAGTGCAGGGTATCCAGAGCACGGCAGACCAACTCCGCCTTTGCAGCACTGACCCTGGTGGCCAGCACCACATTTTTTTGGGCGAGCATGGCCTGCAAAATGTCGATAAGCTGTTCCGCACTTTTGTGTTCGCTAAAAACCGCCTCGGGCAGGCCGGTGCGCAGGCTGCGGTGGTGATCGAGCCTGGCACTGCCCAGCTCCTGCGTGGGCAAAAGCCGGAGTTGCGCCAGTGCTTCCTCCGTGTGTATCTTGCCGCCGCGAACTTGCTCCAAAAGGGTGCGGAGCACCTGTTCGTTCATGCTCTTTTAGCCTCCATATATCTCAATTTTTCCTAAAATCCGCTTAGTGTACCATGAGCTCATGGGGGCGTAAACAGTTTACGCTGGGGCCAGCCTTTGGTACAGTGGTGTGCCCATCCACATCTTCCATGCACCTTCAAGGAATGCCATGACCACCGAAACCTTGCCATCTTTTGTTCAGTTTCTCCTCAGATCCGAGAGCTATGCCTACCCAGTGGATCGGGTGGAACTGGTGCAGACGCATATTTCCTATGTCTTTCTGGCCGGAGATTTTGTCTACAAGTTCAAAAAGCCGGTGAATTTCGGTTTTCTGGATTTTTCAGACTTGGCGAAACGTCAGTTTTACTGCGAGCAGGAACTGTTGCTCAATCGCAGGCTCTGCCCGGACATCTATCTGGGGTTGGTGCAGGTGCAGCAAGAGGGGCAGAGCTTCTCCCTGGTCAGCAGGGATGACGCGCAAGGTGCGGGCGCAACCATTGAATACGGGGTGCAGATGCGGCGCATGCCCGAGGATCGGATGATGTTCAATCTGATCCGCGCCGGCGCTCTCAAAAAGAGCCATATCGAGGCATTGGTGGCAGTGCTCGTGCCCTTCTACCAAAAGGCGGCAGGCGGCAGCGGTATCGACAATTTTGGCAAGGCAGAGGCCGTGGCTGTTAATGTGCTGGAAAATTTTGACCAGACCAGAGATTTCATCGGCCAGGGAGCCCTGAGCCAGGCCCAGTTTGAGGCCATTTCCTCCTATGCCCGCGGGGTGCTGGCCGATACCAGCCGTTTTCAGAAGCGCATTGATGCCGGCCGTATCCGCGACTGCCATGGCGATCTCTATTCGGCCAACATCTGCTTGACGGAAAAACCATATATCTACGACTGCATCGAGTTCAACCAGCGCTTCCGCTACTGCGATGTGGCCAGCGACGTGGCCTTTCTCGCCATGGATCTCGACTACCACGGCCTGGAGACCCTGTCTCAGCATTTTATCGAGCACTTTGTTACGGCCAGCGAGGATGCGGCCCTGGCAGACATGCTTGATTTTTACAAGTGCTACCGCGCCTATGTGCGCGGCAAGATCGGGCTTTTCACCGCAAGCGATAAGGGCGTGGACGAGGGCCTGCGTCGGCAGAGCCTGGAAAACGCGGCCCGCTATTTCAAGCTGGCCGAACAGTATGCAGCCAGACCCTGACAGTTTTCGAACATGCCTATGATCGTGGTTTTTTTCGGCATGACCGCTTCGGGCAAGTCCACCCTGGGCCAGGCCTGTGCAGACCGCTATAGTGCGCCCTATTACAATACCGACCGGGTGCGCAAGGAACTGGCCGGTTTGTCTGCCACCACCCACCGTCCAGATGCGGTTGGCCAGGGCATCTATTCCCAGGAGTTGAGCGCAAAGACCTATGAGATGCTTGTCCACAGGGCAGAGGAGGCGCTGGTGCACGGAAGCAGAACCCTAGTTCTGCTGGATGGCTCGTACGCAAGTCTGGCGGAGCGTGAACGGGTGCGGCGTTTGGCCGGCAAACTCGGAGTTCGTCTTTGCTTTGTCTACTGCTGGTGCAGCGAGGAGGAGACCAGACGGCGTTTGCAGTTGCGTGCCCGGGATCCGTTCGCGGTTTCCGACGGACGCTGGGAAATCTATCAGCATCAGGTGGCCACCTTCACCCAGCCGCTTGCCGGCGAAACAGACATCTACCACTGCAATACCGAGGCCGCTCCGGAAGAATTGTTGGCCCAGCTGATCCAGGCCGGGATTCTACCGCCAGAGAGCAGGGCTTGAGCAGGCCGTTGAACCTGCTTAATGATGTTGTCTGCCTTCCCGCAATGCAGCAGCTCGCTCGTTGCGTATTGAGCGTGCGGAAAGGAAAATAAAAGGGCGGCACGCATTGACTGCCTGCTGCCCTGGAAAAGATGCTCTTCTGCTACCGGCTGGCTTTATCCTGGTACTGAACTTGCTGCCCGGAATCAATCAGGAATCAGGAGTGCCCGGTAAAGACGGCTCGTTCTTGAGTTCCTGAGAAGGATTGGGTTCCCGGTCAGACACCATGAAATCGGGCAGCCATCTCTTCAGTCCCCAAGTCGGGGCATCACCAGCTTCCAGTTTGGCCAGCAGTTCCTTTGCCTTGGGCGCCAAATCAGATTCCGGATAGGTGCTGAGCAGATAGTTGAGGCGGTGCTTGGCTGCCTCGTGTTTTTCGGTGCGTACATAGAATGCTGCCACCAAATATTCGTGGTTGGCGAGGAATTCCCGTGCTTCCTTGATCTTGTTGGTCGCTTCCAGGGTATAGGGGGAGTTGGGATAGGCGTTGAGCAAACGCGTGAAGGACTTAATCGCCAGGGCCATACTGTCGGGGTTGCGGTCTATACGATCTGCCTTGGAATAATCGCACATACCATACTGAAACAGCACGTAGGGAATGGCCTCGTTGGTGGGGTGCTTGTTCTCGAACTCCCGGTAATGGACTTTGGCCTCATCGTACTGGCCGTCATAGTAGTAGGCATCGGCCAATTTCAGTTCCGCCAACATGGCTTCAGGGCTGAAGGGGTGCTCCACCAGCAGGTTGGTAAACGATTTGATGGCAACACTGTACTTACCCACATTGAAGGCATCCATGCCTTCCCGTATCTGGGTTTCCGGAGGTATGTTCATTTCCCCCACTTCCTCGTCTTCACCAATGGTGACGTTGCTGAACATGCCCTGAAAGGTCGAGCAGCCAGCCAAGGCCAAGGAGCAAGCCAGCAGAAAGAGGATAAGGACGCGTTTACAGTCATCCACAAGTCTACACAGTATACAGGCGTTATTCTTCATGGCAGGTAATGGGCGTGAGGGGAATATCCTGTTCCAGATGACGTTCCGCCGACAGGGCGGCCACTGCGCCTTCTCCGGCGGCATTGACGATTTGCCGGAAGCGCTTGCTGCGGATATCACCGGCAGCAAACACTCCGGCTAGGGAGGTGGCCATCTCCTCGTCGGTGATCAGAAAACCGTTTGAATCTGTTTCAAGGGTATCCAGCGGCAGGATGTCGCTATTGGGCTGAATACCGATAAAGATGAATATACCGCCAACCAGCAAGACCCGTTCTTCGCCTGCATTGCTGCGCAGCAGCAGGGAGTTCACTCCTTCCTGGCCGCCGTAGATGGTCTGCACCTGTGTGTTCCAAACAAACTTGATTTTGGGGTTACAAAAGGCTTTTTCCTGTAGAATTTTGGTGGCACGCAACTCGTCGCGGCGGTGGATGATGGTCACCTTGGCGGCGAACCTGGTCAGGTGGAGGGCTTCCTGAATGGCGGTATCCCCCCCCCCGACCACCGCAATCTCCAGGTCACGGTAAAAGGGGCCATCACAGGTGGCACAGTAGGATACCCCTCGGCCGCTGAACTCATGTTCACCAGGTATATTCAGCCTTTTGGGCCGTGCACCCGTGCAGATAATCACGGATTGGGCAGTAATCACCTCGCCGTTTTCCAGGGTGATGCGCTTTATCTCGCCCTGAAGGTCCAGCGAGGCAATAATGGCAAATTTTTTCTCAAGGCCAAAGCGGTCGGCATGGGCAGTCATTTTGTCCATCAGGTCAAAACCTGACACGCCTTCCGTAAATCCGGGATAATTGTCCACCCAGTCAGTGATCAGTACCTGGCCGCCGGTTGCACCTTTTTCGATGAGCAGGGTCTTGAGTCGCCCCCTGGCTGCATACAGGCCAGCAGTCAAACCAGCAGGGCCGCCGCCAACTATAACCAACTGATAGTGCGGTTGTGTCATGGGGTTGTGCTGCGCTCCATTAAAAAAGCACGCACCCGTCGTCGGAGGGGACAGGTCGCGTGCTTTGGGGGTAACGCTGGATCAGAGCGCTTTTTTGATCATGTCTTGCAACTGAGACTTGCCCACGGCACCGGTGATTTGATCCACCACCTCGCCATTTTTGAACATGATCAGGGTGGGAATGGCACGGATACCGAATTTTCCAGGGGTTGCCGGGTTGTCATCCACGTTCATCTTGGCAATCACAGCCTTGCCGTCAAACTCGACTGACAGCTCATCAATCACCGGACCAATACCCTTGCAAGGGCCGCACCAAGGGGCCCAAAAATCCACCAGGCAGGGCAGTTCGCTACCAATTACCTTGGTTTCAAAATCACCGTCCGATACATGTACTACTTTGTCGTTTGCCATGCTCATCACTCCTTGTGAGAGGTTGAATTCTTCTATCTACAACTCATTTGCAAGATATTTCTGCAGCCGGAGAGTGCAAGGCCTCCAGCATGATCTAGCACAGATGGTGAACGAGGCGGGATTTGAACCCGCGACCTTTGGCTTCGGAGGCCAACGCTCTATCCAACTGAGCTACCCGTCCACATACCAACATTTTTGTATACCACAGACCATCACTGCTTACCAGGTCTTTTTGGGCAAGTCCCTTGCCGCCAGGTAATGGTCTGCTTGCAACAGTATGGTGGTATGGCAATCACCGAGTCTTCTCCACAACTCACCATCATAAACACGATTGTCAAGGGGAAAAAGATGTCAATTTGTACGACCTGCTGGCACCAGGTGTCGCTTTCTGTCTACGCGTTCACCAGCGCATCTCCCAACCGGGCTGGGAATGGTCGGGCTGTTCCAGTTTTTCCACGTCTTCCTGGGTATTGTCGTGATAACGGGCGCTGATGGCCATGAATTCCTCCTTGTGTTGCAGCAGGATCTCCACCAGACACGGATCGAAATGCCGGTCGCTCTGCTCCAGAAAATATTTGAAGATATCTTCCCATGCCCAGGGTTGATGATAAACCCGCTTGCTGGACAGGGCGTCGAACACATCGGCCACGGCCACTATGCGACCATGAACAGGGATTTCTTCGCGTGCAAGCCCGTGGGGATAGCCTTGCCCATCCCAGCGTTCGTGGTGGGTGAGGATAATCTGGGCCGCAACCTGGATAATAGGGCTGGTCGAGCAGGAAAGCATGGCGTGGCCGCGCTCCACATGACTTTTGATGATCTTAAATTCCTCTTGAGTCAGGGGACCGGGCTTGTGCAAAACAGCATCGGGGATGCCGATTTTACCCAGATCGTGCACTGTGGAGGCCAGTTTGAGCATTTCGGCCTCTTCTTCACCTAGCCCGTATTTGAGGGCCAGCAGGCGGGCAAATTCGGCCACCCGCCGGACATGACTGCCAGTTTCGGCCGAGCGACACTCCATGGCTTCGGCAATATGAAAGATGACTTCCTTCTGCGTTTTTTCTATGCCCTTGTTTAAAAACAGGTTGTCAAAGGCCAGGGACACGTTGGTGAAAAAGAGTTCCAGCAAATCCCGGTCATTTTCGTTTAAATCCCGGCCTGCCTCGAAATACAGGAAATTGTCGGATCCTGTCCTGCTGCGGAAATACCAGGCACATTGCCCCTTTTTACTGTAAAAACCGTTGGCCTGATGCCTGGCCAGGTCCAAGGCCTGGTGCACATCATTGTCGCTGACCGCCCCCATGGGCTTTTCCACAAATTCGCTGTAATCGCCGGTGGCTGCCAAAACCATGGGGGTACTCCTGATGCCCGAGGCAGCCAAACCCGAGCTGTGTACGTAGATGGCGTCTTTTTTGAGTTGGAGAATCGAGGCCAACTGGGCAAGCACGCCACTGCCGAGTTTTTGCAGAGACTGGCGCTCGAAAATATCGGACGAGGCCTCGATGATGCGCCTGAGCCCCTGCCGGTTATTCTCAATGGTGGTGATGAGGGAATAGCCGCGCAGGGCCGAGATGATGGTCACCAGCATCTTTTCCAGGGTCAGCTCGGTTTTTTCCTTGTAGTCGTCGATATCGTATTCAAGAATGACTTTGGCTGCTGGGGCCTTGCCGGGCTGGCCTGTGCGCAGGACGATGCGTGTGGTCAAATTTTTCAGTTCCTCGCGAATGAAGCGCACCAGTTTGAGCCCGCTGTCATCGCTTTCCATAACCACATCCAACAAGATTACCGCTATCTCTTCTTCTTCGGCCAGCAGAGCCTTTGCCTCTTCTCCGCTATAGGCGTGCAGGAAAGTGAAGGGGCGGTTCTGGTATTTTTGGCCAGCCAGCATATAGGTGGTCACATTGTGGACATCGGCCTCGTCGTCCACGATCAAGATTTTCCAGGCTGTGTCGTCCTTGGCCCGGGTTTGGGCAGGTTCTTCATCCTTGAAGAGGATTTCGTCTGTATCGGTCATACGCTTATCTTATTCAGGGGCATGCGCAGCTGGAAGGTGGTGCCATGGCCAGGGGTGCTGCAGCAGGTGATGGTGCCGCCCAGGGTGCGGGTGATAATGTTGAAGACAATGTGCAGACCCAAGCCGGTTGAGCCCTTGGCCCTGGTGGTGGTAAAAAAGGGCTCGAAGATCTTGTTTTGCATTTCGGGCGGAATGCCGCAGCCGTCATCGCTGTAGTTCATGCACAGGGTGTTTTTGTCACTGGTGATCTCAATGCGGATCAAACCGGTCTGGCCTTCTGTAAAGGCATGGGTCAGGGAATTGATGATAAAGTTGGTCAAAATTTGGGAGAATGCCCCGGGGTAACTCTCGATAACAAGGTCTTCGTCGCAGAGCAGCTCGACGCGGTGGTTAGTTTTTTTGAGCTTGGGACGCAGGCTGAGCAAGATCTCCCCAATATACTCGTGCACATTGAAGCTGCGATGCATTTCAGAAACCTGGTCTGCAGCGACCATCTTGAAACTGCGAATCAGATCAGAGGCCCGGCGCAGGTTCAAAAGGCTCATCTCCATGCCTTCGCGGCTGGATTCAAGATACTCGGTCAGATCCGAGCGCTTCATCTCACCCTGGGCGAACAACTCGTGGATGTGACGGTTTTTCTCCGTCATGGTCGAGGTGGCAGACAGGGCCACTCCCACGGGTGTGTTGATTTCATGGGCAACTCCGGCCACCAGTTCGCCCAGGGCGGCCAGTTTTTCAGACATGATCAACTGGCTCTGGGCCTGGTGCAGATCTTCCAGGGCCTGTTTCAGTTCTGTGTTGGCTTGGGCCAATTCGGCTGTGCGTCGGGTAACGCGGTCTTCCAGGTCTTCATTGAGCAGGCAAACTTCTTCCTCGGCCCGCCGCCGTTCACGATCTTGAATTTGCAGGCTCTCGGCCATGTGGTCAAAGGCTGCGGCCAGTCGCCCCAGTTCCCCCTGGTCGTGGGCAAGGCCGGTGCGAGTGTTCAGGTCACCGGTTCCCAGTTTGTCGGTAGCGGCCATGAGTTGCCGCATGCGACCCAGGATAACGAATTCGCCCATAAACCAGGCTGCTCCCACGGCCAACAGTACGGCTAAAAGCATCAGGCCGGTATTGCGCAGCTCCGCTTGCCTGGCTTCTGCCAGGGCCAGATCCTCGGGCTGGCCCAAACGGATCATGAGGTGCTGCAAGGGAGAATCGGAGAACTGCAGGCGTTTGAAGCTGTACAGTCGGTGCACTCCGTCCACACCCTGTTCCAGAAAAGTGCCTTCTTCCACCGGACCGGACATGCGCGCAATCATCTGCGGCAGGTCTGGAACCCAGGTATATTTTTCTGTCTCTGGAAAGCGGGTCAGCCGCATGCCTTGGGCATCGGTCAGGGTGAAAACCGAGCCTGCGGGCAAGTGGGCATCGGCAAAAATGTGGCCAAAATAGTTGAGGTCAAAGGTAGCCACGAGCACGCCCAGTAGTGTTCCATCCTGATCCGGCACAGGTTGGGCAAATTCCATAACCACATGCCGGCTTGCAGGCACGAGATGGTAACTGCCCATGACAAAATGACCCTTGTGCACTGCGCTGTGGAAAAAATCTTCGTGTTCGATATTCGTAAAAGAGCCTGGGGGAGAGGCGGCAAGGATGTGGCCCTCTGTATTGGCCAGGGCCAGGGCTGCATAGGCGTTGTTGCTTGCGCGCATTTCGTCGAGCAAAAGCTGACAGGCTGGGGCATCGAGTTGCTGCACCACATGGGCCTTGGCCAGGGTGGCCAGGAGCAGACGGGCATTGTCCACCACCCGTTCATGGTGGGCGTCCATGGCCTGAATCTGGCGCAAGGCCGAATTTTCGGCGCTGCGGACCATGGCCTCACGTAGGGTGTAGCCGGAGAAGAGCAGAATGCCCAGGGCCGGCAGCACAGCTGCCAGCACCAGCACGATCAGGGAAACGCGGATAGAGGCAAGGGCTGGGAAGCGCATGCACCCTCCAGGGAAACCGATTAAACTAGGGATGATGTACCTGGAGAAAAGATACTTGCCCATGGGCAAGGGTGCAAGGGCTTCCGTAGGAATGTCGTCTTTCCGGGGCGTTCAGGTGGGAAGCTCCAGTCATTGCGGTCAATACTGGCGATGTTGCTAAAGGAAGATGCAGCAGGATAACGGCCCACGCCGGTTGGCGATCAACCCGGCGGAATTGAGCCTGTTTGCCAGAAAATTGTATACTGATTTATCCGCAGCGTTTGTCGAGCGCCTCCATGTACTCATCCCATTCCACTGGCAGGGAGGTTTTTTTCTTGGTGTTGCAGGCCTTGCAGCAGGGCACCAGGTTGTCCTTGGTGCTGCGGCCGCCGCGCGCCAGGGGAATGACATGATCCATGCTCAGTTGTGCATAGCCCACCTTTTCTCCGCAGTACCAGCAGGTGCCGTTGGCGGTCTTTTGTTGCCACCAGCGGGTCTTGCGCAGCTGCCGGGCCTTGTGGCGTTCCGCCCGAATTGTGGCTTCATCCGGCCCGTGCACCAGGGCCTCTATCTGGTCATCCCTGCTCATGGGGAGGGTGATGTTTCCTGTTTTTGGATGAGGTAGTGCCTGGCCCTGCCCACCAAGTGGAGTGAGCCGGCCACACAAATCAATTCGTCGGCTGTGGCCAGGGCCATGGCTGCCAGTAGGGCTTCATGCACAGAGGCAATACAGCGACTTTTTTGACGTTCTTCCATGTTCATGCTCTCCCACAGGGATTGCGGTGTGGCGGAACGCTCAAGCTCGGCCTGGGTAAGGATGATATGGGCGGCCAAGGTGAAGAGTTTACGGCGGGCCTGTTCCATCTGCTTGTCTGCCATGTTGCCCCATACCAGGATTATACGTCCGCCTGTTTCGCGGACTGCGAGGTTTGTGCACAGGGCCTGTACTCCTGCCTCGTTGTGGGCCCCTTCCAACAGAAAGCGGCGATGGGTGTTTTGATAGGGCAGCGTCAGGTATTCCATGCGACCGGGCCAGTGGACCTTGGCAAGCCCAGCCCGAACGTCTTCGGTCTTGATGGGAAAACTGGTGGCAAGCAACTCCAGCGTGGCCAGAGCCAGACTGGTGTTCACTACCTGGTGCGCCCCTGCCAGGGCAAGGGAAAGATTTGGTCTGTGCGTACCAGTAATACCGGTGTAGCTGAGGCAGCCATCTTCGCCCTGGGCGAAAAAATCCCTGCCCAGGAGAAATAACCTGCTGCCCAGGCGCCTGCAAAAGGAGGCAATCACTTCGGTGCCAGCTGCTGTTCGACCGGAAAAGATCACTGGCACCCCGGGCTTGATGATCCCCGCTTTTTCCGCGGCAATGGCAGTTATGTCCGTTCCCAAATATTGTTCGTGATCGCGGCTGATGTCGGTGATCACCGCAACCATAGGGGTGACCACATTGGTGGCATCCAGCCGTCCGCCCAGGCCGGTTTCAAGAATGGCCACATCCACGTCCTCTTGGGCAAACCAGGAGAGCGCCAGCAGGGTGGTGCATTCGAAGTAGGTAGGGTGCACGCCGGCATGGACAAACAGGGCGTGCAAAAAGTTCATTTGCCTGCGAAACGCCTCTTCGGAGATGGGGGTGCCGTTGATGACAAAACGTTCCCGAACCTCACACAGGTGGGGCGATGAATAAAAACCCGCGCGGTAGCCGGCCTGGGCCAAGAGGGTGGCCAGGGTTATGCCCACTGAACCTTTGCCATTGGTACCGGCAATGTGGATGCAGCGCAGACGTTGTTGAGGCTGCCCGAGTTCTTGCAGCAACTGGTGCATGGTGGCCAGGCCCAGTTTGATGCGGAAGAATTGCAGGCTTTCCAGGTAGGCGCAGGCCTCCTGGTAGGTACTGAAATGCTCGTTGTTCTTTGCTTCGAGGGTAAAGGTCATGGTCAAGACAGGGGGATGAGGCGGGCATAATCCAGGTGCAGAATTTTACTGCCGTGGCGGTCAAAGAGCACCTCCACCCGCCTGGGGCCAGACAGACGGCTCACCGAGCCTTGGCCGAAAAAGGCGTGCTCCACCCGCATGCCGGGCTGCAACTCCTGCATCTTTCCAGGCTGCGGCTGGCCACTGGCAGGTGACGCGCCATGCGTACCTGGCTCGCTGGTATCCTTTATTCCAGGGTGTGCTGAAACTGCGGACTGCGCCTCCCTGGACCAGGTGGGTGTGCTTGTTGGGGCAGACTCGTACAGCTCGGGCTTGAGCTCGGCCAAAAAAGGCGACATGCCGGCATAAAAAAAGCGCCGATCTGCTCCGACCATCTCCCGGGGATAACTGAGGAAAAGCTGCTCTTTGGCTCGGGTGGCTGCCACATAAAAAAGTCGGCGTTCCTCCTCCCACTGCTCGCCAGGTACTGCATGTTGGTTGGGGAAACGACCTTCGGCCAGGCCAATGATGAACACCGCCTCCCATTCCAATCCCTTGGCCGAATGGATGGTGGAGAGCACCAACCGCTGGCCGCTGGCCGGGTCGAGCGATGTTGCGTCTGCCACCTCGGGCGGGTCGAGTGCAGTGTCATCCACAAAGGCGCGCAGATCGCCATAGCCGCTGATCAGTGCCTTGATCTGCTCCAGGTCGCGGGCGCGCTTGGGATAGTCGTCGAAATAGATCTTTTCAAAGATGGGTTGGTAGTACGTCATGACCAGATCCAGCTGCTCGCTGGGTGTGCGACCATCTTCCGCAAGGCTTGCCAAACAGGTGCACAGCTGGTGCAATTGGGCCTTCCAGGCAGAGCCAGCAGGGTAGGCGGCCAAGGCCTCGACAGGTGCGTCTGTTATACTCAGGGCCTGCATAATTTTTTGGGCGGTCTTGGGTCCAACCCTGTCCAACTGGAGGAGCAGTCGGTTCCAGGAAAGGTTATCGTGCGGATTGATGGTTACCCGGAAAAAGGAAAGCACATCCTTGATATGGGCAGATTCGGTCAGTTTGAGGCCGCCGCGTTTTTCAAAGCCCAGGTTGCGGCTGGCCAGTTCGATTTCCAGCTTAAAGGAGTGGAAGGCAGAGCGGAATAGGACCGCGATGTCACTTAAAGCAACTCCCTCTGCATGCAGGCGCGCAATCTGATCGGCCACAAAGCGGGCCTCGGCCCCTTCGTTGCTACAAATGGCCAACTTGGGCGTTATGCCACCCGCGTTTTCCGTAAACAGGATCTTGGTAAATTTTTCTTCGGCATGGGTGATGATGTTGTTGCTCAAATCCAAAATGGGTTTGCTGGAGCGATAGTTTTGTTCCAGTTTGATCAGCCGTGTGCCTGGAAACTCTTCACCAAAACGCATGATATTGGCAAAATCCGCACCCCTGAAACTGTAGATGGACTGGGCATCGTCACCCACCACCATGACATTGTCGTGGCAATAGGCCAACAGCCGCACGATCTCGGCCTGGATGTGGTTAGTGTCTTGGTATTCATCCACCAGAATATGCTGAAAGCGGTTAGACAGGCTTTCCCTGGCCGGCTGGGACTCGTGCAGCAGTCGCTTCCAGTTGAGCAAAAGATCATCGTAATCCATCAGGGCATGATCCAGCTTGAACTGGCGGTAGTGGCCGGCAATGGTGATAAAATCATCCATGAATTCAACCAGGTGCATGTGGCCGCCCAAAACCAGTTCCTCCAGGCTGGCATTCTTGTTCACCGCACCGGAGATAAGGTTGAGGATCACTCGTTTGGAGGGGAAGCGTTTGCTGGCCCCGCCCATGCCCAAGGAAGACTTGATCAGGTTGATGATGCCCTCTGCATCGGCCCGGTCGATGATGGTGAATTGCGAGCCAATACCGATGTGGCTGCCATATTGGCGCAAAAGGATGTTAGCGGTGGCGTGGAAGGTGCCACCCATGACCCTGCGGCAGGCTGAACCGGTGAGCTGTGTTGCTCGCCAAAGCATGTTTTGCGCGGCCCTGCGGGTAAAGGTGAGCAGCAGGATGGATTCCGGATCCACGCCGTTGGCCACCAAATGCGCCATGCGGTGGACCAGAGTACGGGTTTTGCCGCTGCCTGCCCCGGCAATGACGAGAATGGGGCCGTTCCCATGGGTGACAGCGGCCAGCTGCGCCGGGTTGAGTTCCTCAAGGAACGGTATAGACGAAAAATCAGCCAGTTGGTGTGCAGCTGGGTTGGCCTGGTCTGTCGAATTTTTTTGGGTCGTGTAATGTGGCTGCATGGTCTCTTTTCTACCACAGTACCGTTACCGTGGCAAGGAACTGTCTGGAGGACAACGTGCACACCTCCAGGAAAGAGGGATATGGCGGTTGACAGCAAAGCATCGCTCTGGGTAGTGTATAGTGTCGTGTGCCTGTTGGCCCATCTGCATATGCTTGTGCAGTGCCATGTAGCATTGCGGTGCGAGTCTTGTGGTGCGGCGACATCATGAACGAATCAGCAACCAGTGATATACAAACCATGATCCAGACTATGAATAATCCAGATACTGTTTTCGCAGATCAAAAGGTGCTCGACCGCCTCTTTCCAGCGGAGCGGAGCAACGATTTTTTCGAGGCCCTGTTCGGAGATGCCGAGGAAGGCGCGTACGACATCAGTCTGCGCTATGGCGGCTATGATGCAGCAGGTGGTATCCTGCGTTTTTACCTGGATCTGCACCAGCGGCCGGGCAAGTGTCTGGCCTGCAACCTCACCCATGGTCTGCCCGAGGTATTCAGTCGCCATCCAATCGTCAATATCAAGGGCCTGGCAACAGATGTCACCAAACTCCTGGGGCCGGATGTACAATGCACCGACTGGAAACTGGGCTCCACTCAGCAGGAGGAGAGCGCGCGCCACAGTATCCCGCTCACGTTCACCATCGCAAATTCCCAGTGAGTGGCACAGGCAGGGAAACCACCCTGCCCCTGGGGCAGCTCTTCATGCTTGGTTTCCGGGGTGAGGAGTTGCGCTCCAGCCCTTGGCTGCACCATGCCCTGCGGCACGACAAATTGGGTGGGGTGCTGCTTTTTGACCGCAATGTGGATGGCTCCATCCAAAACATCCGTTCTCCTGCGCAGCTGCGTCGCCTGACCCATGCCCTGCAGGATGCCGCTGATGGGCAACTGCTCATCGCGGTTGATCAGGAAGGTGGCAAGGTGTGCCGCTTAAAGGCTGCGGCTGGGTTTCCACCCCTGCCTGCAGCGGCGGATTTGGCGGTCCAGGGGATGGAGGCCAGTAAACGGGCGGCAAACCTGTGTGCAGAGATGCTTGCCCATAACGGCATCAACCTCAACTTTGCGCCAGTGCTTGATGTGAACGCCGAGCCGCCAGATCCGGTTTGTCCGGTTATTGGCGGCTATGGTCGCAGTTTTGGTGCTGATCCCGATGTGGTTGCAGAGCATGCTACGGTTTGGGTAGATGCCCATCACGCCCAGGGCATTGCCTGCTGTCTCAAGCATTTTCCCGGTCATGGCCGCGCCTGCGGCGACACCCACCTTGGTTTTGTCGATGCCAGTTCCACCTGGCAGCCGCTGGAACTGGAACCCTACCGCCGCCTTATTGGAGCTACTGGTACTGGTTTCCAGGATGCAGTCATGAGTGCGCATTTGGTGTTGCGCCAGCTGGATGCAAGCGGCAGGCCTGCCACCCTGTCGCACCCGGTGTTGAGTGGGCTCTTGCGGCAGGAATTGGGCTTTCAAGGGGTTGTCTGCACCGATGATCTGCAGATGGGGGCCATCCGCCAGCACTGGAGCTTTCAAGAGGCAGTGCAGCAGGCTCTGCTTGCCGGAGCAGACATGTTGGTGGTTGGCAACAACCTGGTGGATCAGCCGACAGCTCTGCAGGAAGGGATAGCCGCCATAGAGGAACTGCTCGCTACAGGACGCATTGATGAAGAGCGTATCCAGGCATCCCTGGCCCGCCTGCAGGCATTGAAGGCAGGCAATTTTCAAAAAAGAAACAGCTGCCCAGTCAACCACTAACTATTTGTTATATCGTTATATAGGCCTAGCCTGGTTTAAGCTGGTCTTGTTATTGAGTCGCATAATTGCATGGTGTGGGGCATGGTGCGGGTTAACGGGCTAGATCTGCGTGGGGCAGCCAGACGTGCTGTGCTTAGCTGATGTGGGGAATGTGGGGAAAGAGTAGAACCCAAGCGCTTTCCCCGGCTTCCAGGCCCTGGCTGTCGCGGGCAATGGGCAAGAGCCCATTGGCGCGCACCAGCGAGTTGAGCAGGCCCGGTTTGGCATATATAGGTTCAGCAAGGGGCGGACCGCCATGTTTGGCAGGCAGCAGACGCACCCGCACATAGTCTTCCCGGCCAATGGGCGAGGAAATCTGCCTGGCAGTGACCACTTCTAAGGGGGTAAGGCCGTGCCCGGCTGTGAGCCCAAGCAGACGCCGCAACAGGGGACGGGCAACGAGGTAGAAAACCACCATGGCCGAAGCCGCATGTCCGGGCAGACCAAGGAGGGCCTGGTTGCCCCGCTTGGCAAGGATGGCCGGCTTGCCTGGCCGTGCCGACACACCGTGCACCAGCAGTTCGCTATCTGGCAGGGACGAAAAAACGCGGTGGGTGAAGTCGCGGCGACCCATGGAGCTGCCGCCGGAGAGCAGGATCATGTCGGTCCTGTCCAGGGCCTGGCAGCAGCGGTGCTGCAGGGCGATTAGGTTGTCTTTACAAATGCCCAGGAACTGGGCCATGCCACCGACCTCTTCCACCAATGCCGCCAGGATGGTGGAGTTGATGTCGCGAACCTGCCCGCCGGAAGGTGTCTGCTCCACAGGCACCAATTCATCACCGGTGGAGAGGATGGCCACCTTGGGCCTCTGGTGCACTGCTACCTCGCGGATGCCAAGCCCTGCCAAAAGTCCTAGATCCTGCGGCCGCAACTGATGACCCTTGCTTAACACCAGGCTATCCTGGCTGTAATCTTCACCAGCGTGGATTATATTGCTGCCCGGCGTCACCGGGCGGAAAACCGCCAAGGTATCTGGGCTGTGGAATTTGGTGTCTTCCAGCATGACCACGGCGTCGGCGTCCTGGGGTAGCTTGCCACCAGTCCAGATGCGCAGGCATTGGCCAGTTGCCAGGCTGCGACTGCTGCCGCTTTCGCCCATCATGATCTCGCCGCAGAGCTGCAGAAGCGTTGGTTCGGAATCGGAGCAGCCAGCAATGTCGCTGGCGCGCACGGCAAAGCCGTCCATGATGGAGCGGGCAAAGGGGGGCAGGGCTGCGGGGCTGTGCACATCCTTGCTGAGCACCCGACCCCGCGCAGCTCCCAGGGGCACGCGTTCTTCGGCCAGTGGTGCAAAGGTGGCGCAGTGCGCTAGCATCTCCTGGGCGCAGATCAGCTGAAAGAGGTCTTGCATGGCTGTTTGTCCACCTTGAAATATGAGGTGCAACGCACCACCCGGTTACAGGTCCCTTGCCATGCCACCAGCTATACTGCGTACTCCTCCCGCAGCCAGCCATCCACATCGTTGGCCACGATCACCCCATAGTTGATGGCCCCGAGCCAGCCGCTCATGATGATCCCCACCGAACCCACATGAAAAACCCCCGGTGCCTCCTTGTGCAGGCTGCGGGAGATATCGAGTCCCTCGAACTTGGTGCCAAAGGAACTACCCTTACGGTGCAGGGTGTAGCGTTTAAAGGTGCGTGGGGTGGCACTTTCGATCACGTCGATCTTGCTGCGCACCTCTGGTAGGTAACGCTCCAGATCGCAGAGGCAGCGCTCCACCATCAGCTCTTTTTCCTCTGCGTATTCCTGGCTGTCCAGCCCGGCCCAGTCATCGTAATTGGCGTTCATAGAGGCGACGATGGTGTAGTCTGGTGGTGCCTGCGGCCGGATTTTGGGGTAGTAGATGCTGAAGGTACGGCTCTTGGTGCGCATGTCGCGCAGGGCTTCGGAGGTGAATTCCTTTTCGGTTGAGGTGAAGAGTAAGTCACCGATATCAGGAATGCTTTCGCCCTTGCGGATACCAAAATACACTTGGCAACTGGAGTTGTTGATCCGAACCCCGGCAAAACGGTCGCGGAAATCTGGAGTAAAGGCAGCCTGGCCCACGAGATTGTCCACGGTATTGACGATCCCGGCGTTGGAAATTACGGCCCGAGCCGGAATAAAACCGCTGTGTGTGCCGCTGACCTCCACGCCTCTGGCCTGACCCTTTTCCAGCACAATGCGTTCCACCCGGGTGCTGGTGCTGATATCCACGCCCTGCTGACGCAATTCATGTTCCATCAGGGCAATGAGTCGGTCAGTGCCACCTTCGAAGGTGAACACACCCCGATTCATGAAGTTGGAAAAGACAATGCCATAGGTAATGGCCGGTTCATCCAGAGTGGAGCCGTTGGCATAGCTGATGGGCTCCAGTAGCAGGCGATGGATATCACCACGACCGGGAAAGAAGCGGGCAAAGAGATCGCGGGTGCGCAGGCGCTGATCGTCGTAAAAATTCATCCCTTCGATGGTGGTGAAAAATTCGCGCACCACGGCTTCGCTCACCCCAAACCGCTCCTGCAGCAGGCGGATGAAATCATCCTTACTGAAGGTAGTGGTCAGCGAGAACTGGGGATTGTCAAAGACGATATTTTTCAGTTGGACAATGGAGTTCTGAATGGTTTTGCCCCAGTATTTCCTGCAGGTTTTCACCATGCCGTAGGGGAAGCCGTGCAGGGAGACATCAAATATGTGGTTGCCACGTTTGAACCAGGTAGCAAGTCCCCCCAGTTGGAAGTGCTGCTCCAAAAGGAGGACTTGGTGGCCGGCGTCGGCCAGGCGTTTGGCACAGGTGAGCCCACCCAGGCCAGAGCCAATCACAATGGCGTCGTAGTTATTTTTCAAGGAATATAAAAAGGTCATGCGATGATGTGGTGGTGGCATACCGTCATAGGTCTTGGCCTAGGGCGGATGGATCTTTGTTCAGGTCAGGAGATGGCGGTTGACAATGCTGATGCCGCTGAGCATGGAACCAACAATGCCCAGATAGCCCTGGTCGGTGCCGGCGATGAATAGGTTGGACCATGGCGTTTTGCCGTCGGGAATCTTGACCGGGCTGCCATAGACAGCACCTTCTGCCTTGCGGGTGAACCGCTCGATGGTCAGCGGGGTGAAGCTGTCCTGGTGTACAATCGCCTGTCCATAAGGACCGGTGTAACGCTCACTGGCCTGCACCGCTGCTCTGCGGCAGGCGGTTTTTTCCTGGGCATAGGTTTCACTGTCAAGCGCCCGCCACAGCGGGTAGGAGGCGGGATTAGTCACCCGGATGGAGAAAAATTCCTTGTGGGGGACCCCTTTGAAGTTGTCCGGAAAACAGACAACCCCCCAGGAAATGTCCTGCAGGCTTTGCGGGCGCCTGTAGCTGAACTGGTCGCTGCTGCTGTAAAAGATTAGGGTGCGATCCTGTCGGATAGAGCCACGGACAGCATTGGGCAGCAGGGAAATGGTTTCAGTAAAACTCATCTTGCCGCTGTAGGTGGCACAGGGCGCCTGCCAACCAGAGATGCGGATGGTTTCGGGCAAACCAGCCGTGGAGAGCAGTGCCTCTGTGGTGAAAATGCTCCCATCTGCCAGTCGAATGCCACAGGCTCGATCATCCTTGATGAGGATCTTTTCAACTTCGGCCCGGTAGCGGATCACGCCACCAAAGCCTTTGTACTGGCCGACTAAAAGGTCGAGAAAGGCCCGCATGTCTGCTTCTGGCCGGAAGAGCCCCTCTTCAAACACCGCCCGGAACATGATCACAAATTGGGAGAGGGCCATGTCGTTTTCTTCTGCATTACCATAGAGCATCAGCGGCAGAAAGAGCATGTTCTCCAGGAGCGGCTCCTTGAGATAGCCTGCCACAAAGCTGCGGGCCGAGCGCCATGGTGTGCTGGCAAAGGGATCATGGGCGGCAATGGCCCGGCGCAGCTGGTGAAATGCCTCGCCGCAGGCAGGAAAGAGTCGCTCCACCTCGGCTTGCAACAAGTCTGGATCGTTGGAAAAATGCAAGCTGCCCGCAGGGAAGGCGATTTCACTGCCCAACTGCTCCCGCACGGGAAAATCGTGCCGGGAAAGCTGTAGTTGGCGGAACAACAGGTTGAGAGGGGCTTTTTTTCTTGTTGGCGGGGCGAAATTGGTGATGGCGTGCAGTCCGGTTTCCAGCAGATGGCCCTGGAACTTGTAGTAGGAGTTCAACCCGCCGGGACGGTAGTGCTGATCCACAATCAGGGTCTTTTTACCAAAGCGGGCGGCGCGAATACCGGCTGCCAGGCCGGAGAGTCCGGCACCGATGATGATGAGCTGGTAATCAGACATTGGCACCGAAATTGACAAGGGACATGCCGTGCATGCGGACAATCGCGGATGCAGGTTTAGATGTGGCGGAGTTTGGGTTCCAGGTAGTTGACACAGCTGCTGAGGGTAGCGAGTTCGGGATACTCATCTTCAGGAATCTGCAGTTTGTAGCGTTTGCGCAGCTCCATGACGATATCGAGAAAGTCCATGGAGTCGAGATCCAACTGATCCCTGAGCGGCTTGTGGTCATCAAGGCCAGCAAAATCCGCTTCTTCGTCAATGTCAGCAATAATTTCCAGGAGTACATCCCTGATTTCGTTACGATTCATACAAGGGTATCCTCAAAAAAACAAAAAGATAGGTTAATCAAATCCATAAATTGTACCATAGCCGCCCGGCTCACGCCAGGAATCTCTTGACGATCAGCACGGAATTGATGCCCAACATACCAAAGGAGTTGTTGAGAATGGCGTCCACCTGGGACAGTTCCTTGGGCGTATGACGCACCAGACCGGGCAGGTCGCAGGCAGGATCCGGATCGTCTAGGTTGATGGTCGGATGCACCAGATTGTCCTGGAAGGCGGGCAGGTTGCCGGCCAGTTCCAAGACTCCGGCCGCGCCCATGGCATGGCCGATATGGGATTTAGTGTTGTTGACCCAGGTGCTTTTCCCCATGCTGCTGGCAAAGGTTTCCCGAATGGCCTGGCATTCTTCTATGTCGCCCTGCTTGGTGCCAGTGGCGTGGGTATTGATGATGGTGATCTCTTCTGGCTGCATGCCCGCACGTGCAAGCGCCAGGTGCATGCATTCGCGCTGCCTGGGACCATAGGGGAGAACAAAGTCCCGGGCATCCGAGTTGATGGCATAGCCGCAGATCTCTCCATAAATTTTGGCATTCCTGGCCAGGGCCTGGTCAAGTCGCTCCAGGGTGAAAAGGCAGCCTCCCTCGGCAATGACAATGCCGTTGCGCTGCAGGTCAAAGGGACGGCTTGCCTTGCTGGGATCAGCGTGTTCGGCCAAGGCGCCCTGGGCACGGAAACTGGCAAAGATACCAAAGGAGCCCACGCATTCCGACAGGCCGCCGCAGAGCGCCAGATCCACCTCGCCTAGGCGCAACATCTGCACGCCCTGAATCAGAGCGGCATTGCCGGCGGCGCAGGCCGCGCCAATGGAGTAGTGCGGCCCGGTAATGCCAAAGGTCATGGTTATTTCGCCGGCCGGGTTATTGAGTACGGTACGCGGATTGTGGTGATGGGTCCAGTAGTCCACATTGTAGTCGTACTGACCGATATTGTAGACTTCATTCTCTGTTTCCACGGTGCCGTGTTCGGTGAGGCCAACGTAGATACCGGTGCGGGCAGGATCGTAGATGGATGCATTGATGCCGGCATCGGCTAGGGCTTCGCCGGCGCAGTACACGCCAATGCAGCCCGCGCGGGTACCGCGCTTGTTCTCCCGTTTTTTACGGTACTTGGTCTCGTCAAAGCTGCACAGACCGGCGGGATGCGTGCCCATGTAGCGCAGATCAATGGTGCTCACTCCACTTTTCCCGGCGAGCAGATTGGCGCGGAAGGTGGCCAGGGAATCGGCACCAGGCGCGGCTAGGCCCACCCCGGTGATGACGATGCGTTCTGTGGTGCTTGGTGTAGTCATGGCAGTCATACAAAGATCAGCGCAACATGTCGGCAATGATGGCGGGTGTCTTGGCCATGGCCTCATCGAGTTTGTCGGGCATGGTGCCACCGGCCTGGGCCATGTCGGCCCTGCCACCACCCTTGCCGCCCACGATGGCTGCCACCCGGTTGACCAACTCTCCTGCCTTGATACGGTTGTGGTACTCTTTGCTGACCAGGGCCACCAACGCGGCCTTGCCGTCGAACTCACCGCCCAGCACAATAATGCCGTTGACCATTTTATCCCGGATTTTATCACCGATTTCCCGCAGGGTCTTGGCGGAATCCAGGGGTACGGTACTGGCCAGCACTGGGATACCTTCCACCTCGATGCGGGCGGCCAAAAGATGATCCATGTCTGCCAGGGCCATGGCCGCGTTCAGGGCAGCGATCTGTTTTTCCAGCTCTTTTTGCCGTTTGAGCAGAGAGTAGATTTTATCCGGCACTGCTTCAAGCGGTGCACTGGCCGCCTCGCTGACCGCGGCTGCGGTACGCACCAGGTCCTGCACCCAGCGCAGGGCCGTATTGCCCGTAAACGCCTCAATGCGGCGCACGCCTGCAGCAATGCCTGTTTCATTGATAATCTTGAACAGGCCGATATCACCGGTGCGGCGCACATGGGTGCCACCGCAGAGTTCGCTACTGAACTCGCCGATGCGCACCACCCGTACCTCGTCGGCATATTTTTCGCCAAAGAGCGCAGTTGCTCCACCGGCAATGGCCTCCTCCCGGTCAAGCAGTTCAGTTGCCACCGGGATATTGAGCCGAATTTGGGCATTGACCATCTGTTCAATGGTGAAAATTTCTCCGGCGCTCAAGGGAGAAAAATGGGTAAAGTCAAAGCGCAGTTTGGTGTGATCCACAGCAGAACCTGCCTGACGGATATGCTCGCCCAAGATCTTTTTCATGGCCGCATGCAGCAGGTGGGTGGCGCTGTGGTTGAGAATGGTGTCGCTGCGATGTGATGACACAATCATGCTCAATTCCATGCCTGTGTGCAATTCACCCTGCACCAGCCTGCCTTCATGGAGGATGATCCCCTCAAGTGGTGCACTGGTTTTTTCCACGACAAAGCGTCCATCCGGCCAGGTGATTTCTCCCTGGTCGCCCGCCTGGCCGCCGGACTCGGCGTAGAAGGGAGTTTGATCCACAAAGAGGCGAAGTCGAGTTTCAGCTGCGGCACTGGCAAGCAGGGTACCGCTTGCGTCAATGATGGCCATGAGTCGAGCCTGGCCACTACTTGCTTCGTAGCCGGTGAATTGGCTGGTATCACCCCGGGCAGCCAGTTCGAGGATGCCACTGTCCTGGTGGGCAACATCCGTGCCCTTCCAGGATCTGCGCGACTGCTGGCGCTGCTGTTCCATGGCCTCGCTAAAGCCCTGTTCATCAAAGGTAATGTCTTGCTCGATGGTCACGTCACGCACGATATCCACCGGAAAGCCATAGGTGTCGTACAGCCTGAAAATAAATTCACCGTCTATGCGAGCGGCCTTGCCCTGGGCCTGTTTGAGCCGGTGGATTTCCTGGTCCAGTCGCAGCAGCCCCTGATCCAGGGTTTCGCCGAAGCGTTCTTCCTCATGGCTGACCACCTTGTGCAAGAGTTCGTTGGTGTTGCGCAGGTGTGGATAGGCCGGGGCCATGAGTTCGGTCACCAGAGCGCAGGTGCCGGGGAAAAAGCTGTTCAGGCCAAGCATGCGGCCATAGCGGATGGCCCGCCGCATGATGCGCCTGAGTACGTAACCGCGACCCTCGTTGGAGGGGAGCACCCCATCGGCCACTAGAAAGGTGGTGGCCCGGGCATGGTCGGCAATGACCCGCATAGACACGTCGTCTTGCCTGTTTTGGTGGTATGACTTGCCAGCGAGTTGGGCAATGTACTCGATAATTGGGGTAAACAGGTCGCAGTCAAAGTTGTTGCGCTTTCCCTGCAGTACCGCAGCCACTCGTTCAAGGCCCATACCGGTATCAATGGAAGGGTGGGGCAAGGGACTGAGCGTACCATCGGCGCTGCGGTTAAACTGCATGAATACCAGATTCCACAGTTCAAGGAAGCGGTCGCAATCGCAACCCAAGGAGCAGTTTGGCTGGCCGCAGCCCGCATCTATTCCCTGATCGATATGGATCTCGGAACAGGGGCCGCAGGGGCCGGTATCACCCATGGCCCAGAAGTTATCCTGTTCATCCATACGAACGATGCGACCCTTGGGCAGGTCTTCCACCTGTTCCCAGAGTTGGTAGGCTTCGTCATCGTCTTGATACACACTTACCCACAGCTGCTGTGGGTCAAGGCCCAACTCTCTGGTGAGAAATTCCCAGGCAAAATCTATGGCCTCTTTTTTGAAATAATCGCCAAAGGAAAAGTTGCCCAGCATTTCGAAAAAGGTGTGGTGTCGGGCGGTATACCCTACATTTTCCAGGTCGTTGTGCTTGCCACCGGCGCGTACACTGGCCTGGGCCGTGGTAGCGCGCTTGTACGGACGGCTTTCTTCGCCCATGAACACCTTTTTAAACTGCACCATGCCCGAGTTGACAAAGAGCAGGGTGGGATCGTCGTGGGGTACCAGCGAGGCGCTTGCCACCCTGGTATGGCCTTTGTTTTCGAAATAGTGTAGGAATTTTTCGCGTAGTTCTGATCCGGTCATGTGTGGGGTTCCGCTGTCCTTATGCGGGCAGGGCAAGCACAGGGCTGCTGCCCGGTTAAAAAGTACGGGCGAAATGCTGCGCATCCCGCCCGTTGTGCACCGCGCTTTTTAAAAACTGAAAACGCGTTTGGCTGTATCAACCCATTTGTTTCTTGCTGTCCACCAACTGCTCCACTACCGACGGATCGGCCAAGGTGGAGATGTCACCAAAGTCGGCGAAGTCGTTGGCTGCGATCTTGCGCAAAATACGGCGCATGATCTTGCCGGAGCGGGTCTTGGGCAGGCTCGGTGCCCACAAAATGACTTCGGGTGTGGCAATGGGGCCAATTTCCTTGCGCACATGCGCTCGCAGCTCTGCCCGCAGTTCCTCACTTTCTTCGGCCCAGGACATGAGGGTAACAAAGACGAACACCGCCTGGCCCTTGATGGGATGCGGCATACCCACTGCCGCTGCCTCAGCCACTGCCTCGTGGGAGACCAGGGAGGATTCGATTTCCGCTGTACCCAGCCGATGACCCGAAACATTGATGACATCATCAAGCCGCCCCATGATCCAGAAATAGCCATCCGCATCCCGACGGGCACCATCTTCGGGATCATAGATATCGGGATAGCGGTTGAAGTAGGCTTTTTTATAACGCTGTGGATCGCCGAATACACCGCGGAGCATGGCTGGCCAGGGTTTGCGGATGACCAGGTGGCCACCTTCATTAGGACTACACTCCTGCCCCATCTCATTGTAGATGGCAGCATCAATACCAGGCATTGGCAGGGTGGCGCTGCCAGGCTTGAGCGGGGTCACGTAGGGCAGGGGAGCAATCATGATCCCACCGGTCTCCGTCTGCCACCAGGTGTCAACAATGGGTAATTTTTCCTTACCGATGTTGATGAAGTACCACATCCATGCCTCGGGGTTGATGGGCTCGCCTACGGAACCGAGGATGCGCAGGGTGGAGAGATCGTGTTTCTTGGTATACTCTTCGCCATCGCGCATGAGCGCCCGGATGGCAGTGGGTGCGGTGTAAAAAATACTCACCTTGAATTTTTCCACGATCTGCCAAAAACGGTCCGGTGCCGGGTAGGAGGGCACGCCTTCAAACATGACCACTGTGGCACCCAGGGCCAGAGGGGCGTAGAGGATATAGCTGTGGCCGGTAATCCAGCCGATATCAGCGGTACACCAGTAGATATCGTCATCCTTGATGTCGAACACCCACTGGGCAGTATGCATGATATAGGTGAGATAACCTCCGGTGGTGTGCACCACCCCCTTGGGTTTGCCGGTGGAACCCGAGGTGTAGAGGATGAACAACATGTCCTCGGCATCCATGGATTCAGGAGGACAGGGGGCATCCACATCGCCTTGTTCCATTTCCTCATGCCACCAGGAGTCGCGACCCGCCTGCATAGCCACCTCCATACCGGCCCGCTGTACCACCAGGCAGTGCTGTATGCTGGGGCAGGCTTGCAAGGCCTCGTCGGCACTGCTTTTGAGTGCAATGGCCTTACCGCCGCGCAATACCGCATCGCCAGTGATCAACACCTTGGCCTGGCAGTCTTCAATGCGGCTCTGCAGGGCCACCGAGGAAAAACCGGCAAAAACCACCGAATGTACCGCGCCCAGACGGGTGCAGGCCAAAAGCGAAATGGCCAGCTCCGGGATCATGGGCAGATAGATGGCAACCCGGTCCCCTCGTTTTACCCCTTTTTTCTTGAGCACATTGGCAAAGCGGCAGACTTCCCGGTGCAGTTCTCGGTAGGTATAGGTTTTGACATCCTCTTCGGGCTCGCCCTGCCAGATGATGGCAGTTTTATCCGCACGACCGTTGGTCAGGTGCCGATCAAGACAGTTGGTGGACATATTGAGCTTGCCACCGAGGAACCATTTTACCTCGGGGATGGATAGGTCGTATTCCAGTACCTTGTCCCATTTTTTATCCCAGGTGACCAGCTCTTCCGCGCGTTCGGCCCAGTAGGTTTCCGGGTCCTCCATGGACTGCGCATAGGCTTTTTTGTACTCTTCCATTGATTTGACCCAGGCCTGATCGCGTCCCTTTTCGGGCGGATCAAATGTCTTACCTTCGGCCAGCAAGCTGGTGATTTTGTTTTCCATCGCAGTCATAGCCTTGTCCCCCTTGAGTTGCAGTGAGCTGGAGCTGCATCGCGTCTGTCCATCTGCCTGTGCATGTCTGTTGTTCCGCCCGTTACAGTATGCGGACACAGACAAGCGCTATAGTTAACACATTGGCTCATGCGGCCAGTACATGGAAAGAGAGCTGTGCTCCACCAGAGCAAGAAGATTAAAATATACTTGTATCTTTTGCTACGTCAACATTTTCGACCAGTGCCGATTAATTGACCCGGCTCTTTTCCCTGCTGTAGCGGAGGGTTGGCAAGCCGGGGCAGACGGTCACAGAAAAATACAGACTACATGGCTGGTGAGCCGCACTTGGACAACTGCATTGGGTTCACCATGCTTGTTGTTTTCCACGCAACCGTGGCAGGGTCAACAGGCATACAGCCAAAAGGACCAGGATCAAATACCAGGGAAACCAGCCGATGGTGGTTTTAAAAGCGGTATTGGCAAGAAAGGCTTCCCCTGCCTGGGGATACTGCTCAGTTAAAAGTAGTCGTTCGTGGCGGATGAGTGCGGCAAAGCCTATGCCAATACAACCATAGGCAACGTTGAAGGCCATTCCCTTGAAACTGAGCACGGTTGCCCGTTGTGTTGAACTGGTGATGGCATTGAGATAGTGGCTGGTGAAAAAAGAGACCATCATCATGCCGATAAAGGAGGCTGCCATGGGGAGCACTCCGTAGTAAGGAATGAATTTTCCCAGCAGTACCAGAGCCACAAACATGGCCAGGCTGAGTACAAGCAGATTCATGCCCGGAGAGTATCTGGCCACCATGGCCCTGGCCAAACGTGGCACCACCAGACCAATCACAGCTATGGCCGAACCGATCAGCCCGAAAGCAGACTCCGGCAGGCCAATGAGCCGGTAATACTGGCTGGTGAGGGTGGCCAGCATGCGCAGGATGTGGTCTATGCTCATGGCAAAGAGGATGATGGCCAGGGCATAGGGTGTACGTACAATCCATGCCCCGGCGCGCAGGGTCAGTCCGGTGAGGGCGGCCAGGCCCTGCTTGCTATTTGTAGTGGCACTGTGGGTGCCAGGCTTGCTTCTACCTGGTTCCTGCATGCCCAGGGTGGTCAGCAGGGCGAACAGGGCAAAAACCAGGGAGAGAAAAATCGGTAGGCGCATGCTCAGGTTTTGCTCGATATGCACGTTCAGGGCAAAAAAGGCAAAGATGCGGTTGAGCATATCGTGATCATAAGCCATCCCTCCCAGGGTCATGGCAAAAATAAAACCCAGGTTCTGCAAACGCATCTGCCAGTCCAACACCAAGGGCCATTTGTCGGCCATATGGTGTTCGACCAGAGTATCGTAGGCCAGGGCTTCGTCTGTACCGCTGGACATGGCTTCAGCCAGGCCACTGATCACCCGGTTCCCTAAAAAGAGCCAGAAAACAAGACTGCCGCTGCCTGCGGGTGCCCAGGCGATCAGAGCCATCTCCACCAACATCAAAAAGGAGGTGGCAACGAGTAGCCGTTTTCTCCCCATTAGATCGGCGAGCGCGCCAGATGGCACCTCTGCAAGCACAATGGTAAAGGCCCACACCGTGTTCAAGAAGGCAAACTGCTCTAAACTCAGGCCAAAATCCAGAAAAAGGACAGTAAAAACCGGATAATAAAAACGAGCGTTGAACAGAACGCGAAAAGCGAGAAAGCGGCGGATGTTGGTAAGGGCAAACGGAGATACTGTTGCAGGTGCCGGTATCGTGCTCATACGATGTTTCCTTGCGCACGGCTGGGTTACGCTCTGTTTCTTTCAACTTGCGTTAACCCACTTTACAAGCCAGGGCTTGCCATTTATGGCGACAATCTGCGCTGCGGGCCTCTATGCGCGCTGAGGACAGGATGGCTGGCCCGTGGAGAACAAGTTTTTAGGCCTACGATTCAGAAGCGTTCCACGACTGCCCCATGTACGTGTGCCCGAGCGCAGTTCGATCAGCATTTGTTTCAGACGGCGATCTTTCGTTTCCTTCTGTTTTGCTTGACCTATCCAGTCCAAGTAATCATTGTTTTGATAGGGTGGTCTTTGCTTGTACTCAGCGGTGAGGTTCACGTCCTCTAGGGCTCGTTTCATGCTGGCGGGCGTCCGATGCCGAGGACGCCTGCCTACAGTCGAGGTGCTCTCCATACTAATAGACAGCAATTGCGTCGATTTCAACCAGATAGTCCGGGTTTGCCAGGCCAGAAACAAAACTAAGGGACACTGCGGGCGACTTTGCATCCTTTGGCCAAGCTTCTTGGAATGCCTTGAACCCGTCAGCGAGGGGAGTTCCTTTCTTGAGCCTCACGTCCTACTTTATAACGTTGGCAAGAGGAACGTTCTGCGAATCGAGAATCACTTTGACATTTTGAATCGCTTGCCTCGTTTGACCGCCGATATCGCCGGGCGAAACTATTTTTCCGGATTTATCTACCGAATTTTGTCCGCCGATGAAGATCAATCCAGATCCTGTTGCCACCTTTACGGCTTGGGAAAATGCTGGATTGACATACAGTTCGGGAGGATTTATGTGTTCTACAGAAGGTTTCATTGGCTTTTTTCTCTCTGTGGCAAATAATGAGGTAGTTGTCGCAATCAGAATTACTGCCGCGACGGCTGAGTTTCTAAGAGTATTCATGGCTTGCTCCGCGCTCGGGGAACTCAGCCTTTCTCCACCGTCGTCGACGTTCTTCATCTCCTTGCCTTGAGATTGATCCGACGGAATGTTTCAAAACATCTGCCGTCACTTTGCCGTGTTTCTTCTATCATCTTCGCAACAACGTAGTCTCGGAATGGTTCTTTGCACTCACTATTCAGATGCGCGAGAAACGGCACGATACTTGGCTGATCAATCCAACTAATCATGGACTCGGCATCTGCGAAGTGCCTGTCTGCGTTCTCACCCCAGACGTGCGCAGCAGACAGTGGGCTGGATTGAACAAGTGCACGGTACTCGTCAACAGATGGCATGTACCATGGCCACTGAAAGTCTCCGAATGCTGACTTGAATCTTCCGATGGACATTGCCTGCCGGATCACTCCAAAGAAGTAGGCGCAGTTTCCGGAGCCAGCGAATTGAAGACGGAGCAGCCCGCCTGGACTGAGAACCCTGTGAATACTCTCTAGCAGACGCCTGTGGTCACTGACCCAGTGCAGGGCTGCGTTCGAAAACACAACGTCGAATGTCTGTTCAAACGCGAGATCGTTGATGTCCATCAGACGAAATTGAACATTTCTGGCAGCTTTCGGGCCGGCAACATCAATCATGCATTGAGATGAATCTATGCCGATGACTTCACCATTTGGCACGAGGTGAGCAATCTTGACAGTCAGGGCACCGTCTCCGCACCCCAGATCTAGAACGTGCTCGGTTCCACGGAGGTCCAGCTCGTCAATCAGTCTCGATCCCCATTCCTTCTGATGGGTTGATGACTTTTCATACGCTTTGCCATCAAATTCGTGTGCCATTTTTTCTCGCCGAACGTAAAGGCAACCGGCACTTGTTGGGCGTCACTCGCTGACACTTCTGAGTCGGATGGATCGAGCGATATCAACGAGCAGCTCAAGATCGTCCAGGGGCATGCTTGATGTGAGCAGGCCGAGCTTTCTCTCAAGCACCTCTCGTGATGACAATCCCGGCTCCAGGGTCAGTTTCTTTTGGGACGGCAGCTCCGCAAGTTCGGCTTCGGCCTTGGAATTGCAATCTGCTTCTCTTCAGGGGTAAGGCTCTGTAAGGGCGAGCCTGCCGCTCTATGGCCTTGCTCAGTGAGTTTCCATACGCCTCGCGGAGCTGACATATCGAGGAAGCCAGCTTTCCGAAGCTCATTTCTGGCCCAGCGAATCTCGTTTTGCCACTGTGGTTCAGTTGGAACCTTTTGGACAAGCTGCTCTTGGAGGATGTCTCGCCAATTGACCCCCTCGCTTTTCTAGCTCGTTATAGCCTGTACTATTTGGAATTTCTCGTAGCCACCCCTGCGGGAATGTGAAGTTACGCTCTATCTCCTCGTAAGCCATGCGAATTGGCGCACCTTCCTTGAAGTCCCTGGTAGATTCTCATTGCAAACGCACCACCTGAGGAGGTGTTCACAGATAAAAGGACACAGCGGAAATTCTGGTAAAGTTGGAAGCACCAACAGCCAACCAATCAGAAGGAGTCCGCCATGTCCCATACCCATCTTACTCTGGATGAAGGCATTGCTATCGAATTATTTGCAGGCATGGGCAAGAGCTTCTGGGAAATCGCTACGCATCCTGGCAGGAGCCATACAACCGTTTCCCGGGAACTGCGCCGTAACAGCTCAAAAAGCGGCTATCGTGCTCAAACCGCTGATAGTCGTGCGCAAAAAAGACGAAAGACAGCACGCCACTATCGCAGTATGACTCGGCCCGAACTGGTCGCTTACGTCGATGAAAAGAGGTGGCCCCTTAATTTCGGACAATGTATTAAGGTGGGTTGTACACCCCTAATCAGGAGGCCACCCATGAGTAGCACGCGACGCAGACGCTTTTCAGCCGAGTTCAAAGCCAAGGTTGCCCTGG
>Ga0334889_1000758_pt1 | contig 47405 bp, 42 predicted proteins | sample GraSluR1_MG_2_FD_207222 | JGI IMG/M metagenome (GOLD analysis project Ga0334889, IMG submission 207222) | Sludge microbial communities from methane-producing bioreactor in Wageningen University, Netherlands - Granular Sludge_8_08-R1 | ecosystem: Engineered > Bioreactor > Anaerobic > Unclassified...
GCTATTTTAGAGTGGCCATACCTTATCCAAGAGTCTGGTCCACCGATTGCTCATCGAGTTGACAGAGATGAATTAAATCGTTTGTCTGATCAAACTGGATTTTCTCGAATCGAAGTCTTTGAATTAGCACATTTTCTTCTCTATCGACTTGAGAAAAAATAAAATATACCCTCCCTAAACCTCTCTTAACAGAAATGAATTATTTATTCCCTTAATTAATGGCTAAAAATCATTTGGAGCTTACTCAGCCACCTTCTTCAACTTTGCTTGTTGAATCAACTTAAGAAAATTCTCTACTAAGCGGGGATCAAATTGGTATCCTGCCTGATCTTGGATTTCCTGGCAGGCTTGTTTTTCGGTCAACGGAGTTTTATACGAACTACCCCTTAACATCACATCGTAGGCTTCAACAATGGCAAGAATTCGTGCTAATAAGGGTATTTTTTCACCTTCGAGGTTTTGGGGATAACCCTGACCGTTCCAACGCTCATGATGGGCAAGAATCGCTTCGGCTATTGGAGCTAATTCGGGAGATGAATTGGCAATCCGATACCCGATTTCAGAATGTTTCTTAATGCTCTCCCATTCTTCGGGAGTTAGCTCGGTAGTTTTATTAATTATATCTTGAGAAATGGTTATTTTCCCTAAATCATGGAAGCGAATCAACAGATTTAACTGCTTTTTTTCATGCTCGGATAAACCAAGTTCTTGAGCAAAAGCATTGGACAAAATATTCATATTCTCGATTTGTTTGCCATTTTCTCTGGATATCTTTTCCAGAATATCCTCTAAATAGTCAAGAATTCTCTGGCGGTTGAATGGACCCTCATCCAGCTTTTTTCGGTACATTCTTTCTTCGGTGATTTTTAAAAGCTCTTCTATAGTTCCTCTTTTTTCTTTGATTGCGTATCCAACTGAAATACTCAGGGGAACTGGTTCGTTATTATCTTTTAAACATGCTTCCTGGATCCTTTTTTCCAGTTCTTTTAAATTTTCTATATTGATATTAGCGAGAAGAACAATAAATTCATCCCCACCCCAGCGAGCAATCAAGTCTTCTTTCCTACAAGTCAGTCTCAATATGTCAGCAACTCGTTTCAACAACAGGTCTCCTGCTTGATGTCCGAAGGCATCATTAACCAATTTTAAGCCGTTTACATCAGCAAGGAGTATTCCAATCTGAATTTCTCTACTTCCGAAAAGCCTTTTGAGCTCTTCCTCAAAATAGGCTCGATTATAGAGGCCGGTTAAAGCATCATGAAAACTAAAGTATCTCATTCTTTTTTCAAAATTCTTCCGAATTGTAACATCATAACCTATTTCCACAACTCCTATAATTTTATTCTGGTTACCAAAAACCGGATAAGAATGTAGTTCGAAGGTAAGGCCATCAGGGGTTTCTTTTTCAATAGTTTGTTTTTGACCAGTTGTAAAGGTTTTCAAAACCGGACATTCTTCGCAAGGTTCTGATCTTTGATGCCAGATTTCATAGCAATGAAGCCCAGAAATTTCATCCAATTTTCGATTTACTGAAATAGCTGCCGCAGGATTTGCCCAACTGATGGTAAGGTTAGGACTGTTATAGTAAGCTACCGTATCACTCATGGCTTGAAGGATGAGAGACTTCTCTTGTTCTGTCTTTAACCAAGCTTCCTTGATTTTCAACTGTTCAGTAATTTCATTGAAAACCATAACTTTTCCGATATAACTTCCGTTTTTACCTATAACTGGGGAACTGTAAACACTCAGATAAATATGGTTTTTGTTACCTCCCAAGTCAACAATTATTGGATCATTGGATATTTGTTCCAATTTCGACCAAATAGGAATGGAATTTTCAGCTGATTTTCCGATAATTGAATTGGTGAGATTTAAAAAATTTTTTGCTTTTGGATTAATGTCGACGATTCGATTGAAAATATCAAGAAATAAAAATCCGACCTCAAGATTATCAATCAAAGTTGCTCGAGCAATTGGAACCAGATCGATATATTGATAGCGGAAGGAAAACCAGATAAAAATTAAGACCACAGCACCAAATATTAAGGGGGTCAAATCGCACCCAGAAAAAGCCTCTGGATAAAATATATACAAAAAGTGCCCAAAGAAAGGAAAAATAGATAGTGTCAGAATTTGACGAGCTTTTAAAGAAAATTCTTTCGAAGATTTTATTAGAAAACGGAGATAAAGGAATACCCCAACACCAATTAAAGTATAACTATAAATTACTTCTACCCAAAACCATGGTCCATGAACGAATAATGTTCCCGATCCAAACCATCCTTCTGTTTCTTTTAAACTAGCCCAAAGCCAATGATGCCAACTATTGGTTGCAGCCATAGCCACTGAAATTATCGGTAATATACAGAGAAGAATCATTCTTTTTCGAGTGAGTAATTTTTCCAGACCAGTAAAATTAAAGAAAAAAAAGAATAATAAGACTGGGGAAAATTGAGAACCGGGATATCCAATAGCTGCCCAATAGATTTTGTACTTTAGGGAAGGACTTACATATAAAAAGCTATCAGTAATCGACCAAAGAGCTAAAGCAAAAGCTAGTAAGGCTAAATTGCGGCTTAGTAGTGATTTACGGTTCCATATTATTAAACCAAAAGTAAAAACGATGATGCCTGTTGTCTGAAGAATGATAGGAAAATAATTCAATATTATACCCTGATTAATTTATATAGATTTTAAACAGAAAATGTTTTCATCTTTTAATCTTACTCTTTTATTCATTTTTCACTTATTAATTTATCAGCTTTTAAAGCATTTGTCATATTTGAAAAATAATATTTTAAATTGTTTTAATATTGTTCTTCAAGCCTGAACCCTTTCCTTAGTTCAACGTTATTACGCTCTGCGATCTTCGACAATGGCTATTACTGATAACTTTTAAAAACATGCTTTTTGGCGTTGCGTTGAAGGCTAAGCAATGGTTGAATTTTGAATCAGGGTTTGATTTACTTCTTTTTATCTTCGCTGGTGATGTAAAAAGTCACACCTTGATTCGATGGTTTTGGTTGAGTAAGGTTCTGATTTTCTTTCCGACAATGCTCAAACCAGCTTTTAAATTGATCGATTTTCTCTTTCCCACCAAAGTTGTCATTAAAATGATAGAGCTCATAAAAATTATCGTCAGTTAATTTGCCGTTTTTCCAAGTACAAGAACTAACAAAAAGATGTTCAGAATTTACCAATATTCCTTGAAAATTAGGCAAAAAACGATAAAGTGATAAAGCGATTGACCATTCATGATTGCGAATTTCTTCGTTATATACATCCAGGTAGACATGCAAACTTTCATAGTTAGACTTAGCCAAAGATATCCAGGAAGGATTTATTTTCTCAATTTCTGACCAGCTCGGATCCAACATCACTAACTCAATTTTCAAAGGATTTTTTGGACTATTTTGTAAAATTGGTTTGAGTACATCATCAACCATAACCGAGGCATGCTCCAATGAACTTTCTAGCCACCAAATTGTACAAGGGGAACCTTTTTTAAAGGCATTCATAATACAGTCTTTGATATCTGGCCAGGCAGAATAAAAATTATCATACTGTTGAGGACGTTCTAAAACGGTTAGTCGATTAAAAATTTCAAATAAGATCTGAAGAATGAACCAACCCAGGAGGATAATGGCTGCGATTTGTATGAGCTGGGCAATTAGTCCGGGAATAACTACCAATACAACGCTTAAAAAGAATAGGATATAAACTAATATTCTGCGAAAATCAGAATAATTTCTAAAAAAATTCCTATCCGGTCTCACGGATAACCCCTCCTACCAGAGTTAAATAAAGAATAAATGTCCTGATAGTTATATTATCATTATCGGTATTTAATAACTAATATTTAATGAATCTTAATCTTATTCTAAGAAAATCGCCCTTACCGGCGCTCCGGATGTTCCTTTAACCTTCATGGGGAGAGCAAGAAGAATACCTTCTTTTTGAGTGATTTTCCGAACATTGACAATCGGAGCCAACAGAAGAGCGCCAGACTCAAATAGAGAGCCGAGAAGACTTCCCTTGGCTTCCTCATCATCTTCAGACCAAGAAGCTTCAATACAAGTTAAATCAACTCCTAATAAAGCAATTTTTTTATCGATAATCCACTGAAGGGCTTTTCTATCCAAATTTGGTGAATCAAGCACAAAACCCGGCTTATTCCACTGTTGATCCCAACCGGTACCTATTAACAAGGCGTCTCCAGGATTGAGTTCCGGGGCAAACTGAGTTAATAAATCGACGGTGATCAGAGCTTTTGGTTTTTGAGTGGGGAGTTGAATGACCTTGGCAGGAAGAATGCATTGATTCAGGGAATGCTGATCAAGATTGTTTCCCTTGGTAAGTACGTGAGACCCGGCTTCCAAATACGTTCCCGATATAGTGCTGACCGATATTTTTGAAGCAAAAAATCCTTGGTTTTCAACTGAAGCAATAGTGCTTATAACTACCGGTGGAACAACCTTTTCCATACCTGGCAAAGAATAATAACCCCAAAGATTATTTTCTAATTCTCCGGTTATATCAATAATTTTTCGGTTCTTAAAAAATGATATTGGATTCTCCATAACCTTTTCTCCTTTCTTTTTTGTAAATAAAGAGAGCTGTGATTGTGAGTAATAAATAATAAAATTTCATCCTCATTTTAAATGATTGATTTATGAGTAAATATTTTAATTCTTGACCGATTCTACAAAAATGACATAAATATTTTTCTTGAAACATCGGGAACAAATGAAAAGAGATTAAAATTTTGGAAGGCACACCTCCCTGAATCCCCCGTCAACAGGAGAATGAATTCATCAATTCCCCTCCTCGGAGGGGTGCCGTTTTAAGGCGGGGAGGGTGTCTTTACGTCTTCCTGAGGCTTCGCATTAGGAAGCCGTGAGGATCTCATCTTTTTAAATTTTTTCACCCTTTTCTAAAGTAGGAAGCTTTTTTATGGGTTTCTTACTACCAAAGTTCATCATTTTTTTATTTTTTTTTATTCGACTCACGTCTCACTATTCACGACTCACTGTTTTTTAGGAATGAGATTGCCACGTCGTCCAACCAAAAAACGGTTGACCACCTCGCAATGACGGATTTAGATAGGTATTTTCATCCTCATCTGGTACTGCTAAGTAGCATGAAAGTCTATCCTGAAAACCACGGGCATGATGAATCAAGCCCCTACAAGAGAATATAAAATGGAGTGGCGCAATTTATTGCGCCTGATTAATGTAGCGACCTGCCATGGCAGGTCGAATCTTGGTTCTCACCCTCATCCCAACCTTCTCCCATCAAGGGAGAAGGTGCAAAAAATTAAGGTGAGGAAGAATGCAATGGTTGTTACTTTTATCTTTAAAAATTATTTTGCTGTATACCCACCATCAACTGGTAGCACTGCTCCGGTTATAAACGAAGCATCCTCCGATGCCAAGAAAAGAATTGCCTGGGCGATTTCTTCTGGTTGAGCAAATCTCCCCAAAGGGTGCATTTGGGAAATTTGTTGTTTCGCCTTCTCCGGTTCGGATTCTTGTTGGAAAATCCGCTCGATTAAAGGAGTTAGCGTTGTCCCAGGAGCGATGCAATTTACCCGAATGTTATCCTGAGCATAATCAACCGCCATCTGTTTGGTGAGCTGAATAACTCCTCCTTTGGAGGCACAATAAGCAGCTGAGATTGGCCAGCCTAATAAGCCAGAGATAGAAGCAGTATTGACAATAGCTCCGCCACCGGATTTTTTCATAATAGGAATAACGGCCTTGGCCATTAGATACATACCTCGCAGATTAACTGCCATCACCCGGTCCCATTCTTCTATAGGCATTTCATGAACCGAATAAGGCGACTCCACTCCGGCATTATTGATTAAAATATCAATGCCTCCGTAAGTTTTTAAAGATTGATCGATAGCCTTTTCAATCTCTTCTGGATAAATCAGGTTTCCGGAAATAAAAATTCCTCTTCCTCCACCATCCAAGACTTTCTGAAGGCATTTTTCGCCATTTTCGATATCTCGGTCGAAAATGGTTACGATAGCTCCCTGTTGAGCAAACAACAATGCAGCCACTTCCCCAATACCGGTTGCCCCTCCTGAAATGAAAACTTTTTTATTGGCAAATCTCTTCATTGTATTTCCCTCACTCCATTAGCTGTATATCCTCCATCGACAGGGAGAGCGACGCCGGTTACAAAAGAAGATACATCGGAAGCAAAAAAGACTGCTGAAGCTGCTATCTCTTCTGGACGTCCAATCCGGTTCATTGCTGCCATACCAGCAAAAACTCTCCGAGAAGCTTCTGGATCTGATTGCTTTCCAAGGTAAAATCGGAACATTTCAGTATCGATAAATCCTGGGCAAATACAATTTACCCGGATGTTGTACTTTGCATAATCAAGCGCCATTTGTTTGGTCAAAAGTACCATTCCGCCTTTTGAAGCACAGTAAGAAGCTAGTACCGGATTACCTAATAAACCACGGATAGAAGATATAGTTATAATTGAACCCTTGCCAGCCTGCATCATGGCAGGAAGAAGCAGCTGGGAGAGAAAAACAAAAGCTTTGAGGTTAACCGAAAGTACGGTGTCCCAATCTTCTTCGGTAATGGTATGAACCATGTCGGGTGAGTGCTGGGTTCCAACCCCACTGTTATAAACTAAGATATCGATATTCCCCAGTTCTGAGGTAGCTTTTCTAACAATGGCTTCAATTTCCTGTTTCTTAGTTAGATCTCCTTGGACTAATATTGCTTTTCCCTTATTATGTGTGATTTCCTGAACGACTTGTAAGCCATTTTCCAAGCTCCGGTTAACATGGACGGCAACTCCCGCACCCTCTTGAGCAAAACGTAAGGCAATGGCTTTCCCGATACCAACCCCAGCACCAGTAATTAGTGCTTTTTTCCCAACTAACTGACCTTCGATATTCGTCATTCTATCCTTTGCCTTTCTCATGAATTCTATCCTGAAAATACTATCAAATGAATTCTTTAATCGGTCATCCTGAGCCCTTGCCTTTTAAGGGCGTGAGGATCTCATCTTTTCATTATTTTAAAAAAATTGACTAAATGAGATTGCCACGTCGCACAAAACGCTCCTCGCAATGACGGAGCAGAAGGTTGAGATTGCCACGTCACTTCGTTCCTTGCAATGACGAATCAGGACAAATTCAAATCCCCCTAACCCCCTTTGCTAAAGGGGGAAATTCATTTATGAATGTGTAATTTCCATCCTCATTTGATGCCACCAACGTGGCATGAGGGTCTATTTAATACCAGCAGCTTGATGAGATTTCTTTTTCAATCTCTTGCCAATCAACGCCTTTGATATTCCCTCTCTGCCAACCACATAGATGAGCAGCAGACCTAAAACGACCAACTGCCAAAAGGGATTTAAATTTAATAAACTAAATCCGTTGGTTAAGAGGAAAAGTGCCAAAACACCCAGAAGAGAACCGGCAATTGTACCCTTACCGCCGGTAATAGCTGTCCCACCGATGACTACAGCAGTCACCACTTCGAGAGGTGAATTTAATCCGGCATCGGGGATAATCGCTCGAATTCGAATCGAAAAGAGGAGACCAGCACAAGCACAAATAAAACCACTTAAAATATAAACGGTATATTTTATTCGGTTTACCGATATCCCAGACAGATAGGCTGAGCGTTCGTTTCCGCCAACAGCATAGATTTGCCTTCCTATATAAGTTCGTTGTAAAAGTAATGAAGATAAAACAGCAAAAACAATCAGTACCAGAAACAAGAAGGGAAAACCAAGTATGGTTAAATCACCATAGGCTAAGTAGGATTCAGGAAAATGGCTGAGGGTTTTCCCTCGAAGCACACCGTAAACAATACTTCTAAGGATGGACATGGTAGCCAGAGTCACGATAAAAGGCTGTAATCGTAATTTGACGATAAAAAGAGCATTCATCAGTCCAGCAGCCATGCCTCCTAATAAAGCAAGCAAGACACATAAAAAGAAAGGGAGTCCAAAAATATACATCTGTCCAGCGATTAAACCTGATATAGCCATTATAGTACCAATAGATAAATCAAAACCACCGCTTATAAAAACAATGGTTTCAGCAATGGCTAACATTCCCAACTCGCTCATACGTTTAAGAACCGAAAGCAAGTTTTCATAGGTTAAAAAAGTGGGTGACAAAAAAGAGAGAATAACAATAATTCCAACATTAATCAGAGTAAGAATGAGGATCGATCGAAATTGTTCACTTCCCGGTTTCATAGAGTCCTCCTCTCACTGCGGAGATGTTGGAAAGAATCCATAGAAATAGCCAATATAATGAGAATGCCGGTAACTAAACCCTGCCAATAAGGATCGACAGATAGCATAGTCAAACCAGCCAAAATTAAACCCATTAAAACCGATCCGAGGAAAGATCCTAAAATACTCCCCGCTCCACCGGTAATGCTGGTGCCACCGATAACTACCGCAGCAATGGCATTCATCTCATAGCCAATACCGGCTTGAGGTTGGATGAAACCACTTCTCCCAACAAAAATTAAACCAGCAAAAGCTGAAAGAATACCGCTAATCGCATAAACGGCTATCTTATATTTTTGAACCGGAACTCCTGAATAGATCGCCGACTGTTCACTGCCACCAATGGCATAAATATTCCGACCAAAACGAGTAAAAAGGGTAATATAAATAAAAAGAATTACTGTTCCCAGCAAAAATAAAAATGGAGTTAAACCCCGGCCAATATACAAAAATTGGGAAGGTATGGGTGTAATATATTTTCCTTGAGTAATGATCATAGTAATTCCCCGGTAGATGTTCATCGTCCCCAAGGTGATAATCATTGCCGGTACGGCAATTCGGGTAACCAATAACCCGTTTACCAATCCCAGAATTAATCCTAATACGAGAACCAGAGGATAAACCACCCAAATCGTTCTCCCATCGGGAATTCCCATTCCTCCAATACTAATGGCAAAAGATAAGATTGAACCAACCGAAAGATCAATGCCTGCAGTTAGAATAGCTAGAGTCATTCCCATGGATAAGATTCCTACAACCGCTATCTGACGTGAAATATTGATGAAATTCCTTGCCGAGAAAAATCCTGGAATAACAAAAGAAAATACAATTAACATGCCTAATATATAAAGGAAAATGGGTAGCTCACGAAAATTACGAAGCGGTCTCCGTTTTTCCTGTATTTTCTGCTCAAGCGGCATATTCATATCGATGAACCCCCCGTAAGAACTGACATCACGTTTTCAGGATTCGCTTCTTCCCGAGTATATTCCTTGACGATTGACCCTTCCCGCATACAATAAATTCGGTCGGAAATGCCTAAAATTTCTGGAAGCTCTGAGGAGATAAAGACAATTCCCTTCCCATCAGCAGTCAAATCGTTCATAATTTTGTAGATCTCGTATTTGGCTCCGACATCAATGCCACGGGTAGGTTCATCAAAAATGAATACCTGGGCGTTGGTGAGAAGCAATTTTGAAATAACCACTTTTTGTTGATTACCTCCCGATAGGGTTTCAACCACTTGATCTCGGCTAAATACTTTAATTTTTAGCTTTTCGATCAATGAATCAACAATATTTTGCTCTTCTTTTCTCTTGACAAAAAGATTTTGAGATATTTTTTTAACAATTGGAAGTGAGATATTTTCTCTTACTGATAAAAGTAAAATGAGGCCTTCCTGCTTCCGGTCTTCGGAAAGATAGACCAGACCGTGAGAAATCGCTTCACGAGGATGACAAAACAGTTTCATTTTTTGATTACTAATTTTTATTTCCCCTTTGTTGGGACAAGTTGCTCCAAATAATGCTTTGGCTAGTTCAGTCCTTCCCGAACCAATTAAACCTGCAAAACCAACTATTTCTCCGGCATGGACTTCAAAGCTGATATCCTTGAATTCACCAGCTCGAGTCAGATCCTTTACCGACAGAAGCAAATCACCTTTTTGAGCCGTCCGGGGTGGGAACAACATGTTCAGAGACCGACCAACCATCATTCGAATAACCTCAGGTGAAGTTGTAGCAGATTTGAGACTGGTCTGAATGTGTTTTCCATCTCGCAGGACAGTAATGGCATCGCATATTTTGAAGATTTCTTCTAATTTATGAGAAACATAAAGAATAGTAATACCTTTACTTTTCAGGGTATTGATGACCGAAAATAGGTTTTGGACTTCTTTTTCGGTTAAAGATGAAGTAGGCTCATCCATAATTAAAATCTGGGTATTTAAAACCAAGGCTTTGCTAATCTCAACAATTTGCTGGTTGGCGACTGAGAGGTCTCCTACCCTATCACGGGGGGAAAAAGAAACATTTAGTTCATTTAAAACTTGTTGGCTTTTCCTTTCCATTTCAGCTCGATCTAAAGCTCCGGCAAAACCGACTGGTTCTCTTCCTAAAAATATATTCTCTGCCACAGTGAGTTCCCGAACAACAGTCAATTCTTGAAAAATTGTGGCAATACCTTTTTTTTGTGCTTCATGAACTGAAGTTATCTGGAGCCGCAGATCATCAATAAATATATCTCCTTCATAGTCGGAGTAAATTCCAGAAATTATTTTAATCAAGGTACTCTTTCCAGCGCCATTTTCTCCAACTAAACCATGTACAGTACCAGAATTAATCTGGAAGGAAATATTTTCGAGTGCAATGACTCCTGGAAATGACTTGGAAACATGATCAATGCGAATCATTGGATTCCACCTTCGTTCCTTATTGCTACATCATTTTGGATTTATCTTTTTTCTTGCAGCAAAAAACAGAAACGGAAGGCCATAAATAAACAAACTTTTATAGCCTTCCGGAGTGAACAGCTGATTCTTAGAATCCAAAAGTATCTACGTTTTCTGGAGTTAATAGCGTGTCAGGAACATAGGAGAACTTTTCTTCAACATCAGTAACTGGTACCTCTGCCCAGCCATATTCGTTTCCTGGAACAGGTAGAACTTTATCTTTGGTTAGATAATCGTAAGCAATTCGCACTCCTAAATAAGTCATCTGAGCTGAATCTAATGCCAATCCACCCTTTACAATTCCATTTTTGACATAATCAGCGTTTTGTTTCGGCATTGAAACTCCCCAAACCGCTACTTTTCCTTCCAAGCCAGCATTAATAATTGCTTGAGCCGCTGCTGGGATTCCAGTGGTGGTGGTACTGGCAAAACCAGCTAAATCAGGATGAGCGAGTAATACTGATTCGCACTGACTCAAGGCTTTTTCATAGTCATTATCATTGGCATACAAGCCCACGATGGTAATATCCGGATGTTGAGCCAATACCGCTTCTATGGCTTTTTGTCTCATTTCAAGATAGGGTTGCCCAAGGCCAGCAGTGATTAAAGCAACTTTCCCTTTGCCACCAATTTCTTTTGCTAAACCTTCACCAATGTTGGTACCACTCTGAACTGGCTCCCATCCCGAAGCGGTCCAAATAATGTCGGTTCCCGGTGCACCAATATCAAAACCAAATACCGGTATTCCCTTGGCTATCGCATCGGCAATCGGCTTTTTCATGGTTTCGGCATCAACTGCTGCCAAAAGAATGGCATCAACGCCTTTATTAACTTGGTCGTTAAAATAATCCAGTTGTTTGGCGGCATCTTCTTTTTCTGGTGCAGTATAAATAATATTAATACCAAGTTCTTCTCCGGCTTTCATGGCACCTTCTCCACAACGTACCCACCAGGGATGACCGAGAGATAACGGGATAACAGCAATAGTGAGCTCTTGAGCGCTGGCTATCATGGTCATAGAAAGCAGAAAAATCACCATCATTACTAAAAATATACCTTTTTTCACGGTTTATTCCCTCCATTTTTTAAAATCTTTTTTCCTTAATGTCGTCTTACCTTAATCAACTACAACTTCCCAGGCTTGAAAAGAATGGTCTTAAAGGTCATAAAAGTTTTTAATAAATATGAAATTTGCTTTTTAAACAGGAATTTTCACCTCCTCATTCTCCTTAGTTTTTCTAATTTATCCTGAAAATACCAGAATGAATGAAAAATGATCAAAAAAGTTAGGTACACCCCCCTGAATCCCCCCTCAATGGGGGAATAAATTTAACAATTCCCCTCCTTGGAGGGGTACCGCTTTCGCGGCGGGGAGAATGTTTTTTATTCGTCATCCTGAGGCTTCGTATTCAGAAGCCGTGAGGATCTCATCAGACGTCACAAGTGTCATCCTGAGGCTTCGTATTCAGAAGCCGTGAGGATCTCATCCTTTTATATTTTCTTCTTCATAAAAACTTAAAAAGATGAGATTGCCACGTCGCACAAAACGCTCCTCGCAATGACGGAGCAGAAGGTTGAGATTGCCACGTCATCCAACCTAAACCGGTTAGCCTCCTCGCAATCAGGTTGTGTCACAATTATTCTGTAAATTATTTACCCCCGCTTATGTTAATATTTTACAGTAATATTGGGAATAGATAACCAAAAACTGAAGATAAATGTACTGTGTCTTCCACTTTCAAGCTATTCTTGGTGAAATAAGGATTTGTGAAACAGTCTGAATGACATTTTTTTATATAAGTGTTTTCATCCTCATCTGAAAAAAAATGGCATGAGGGTCTATCTTACTGGAGTTCTTTTACCGATTGTAAGACATTTTCAGCCATGTATTCAAGCTGTCCTTGATTTAAGGGATACAAGGGGAGATGAGTAAAACAATGATTAAATACCTGTTCGGCATTAGGGCAGGCCTTCTCCCACTCTTCTTGATTATACCCTAATCTTTTCAAAATATTAAACTTATAGAGTGGTGCAAAGTGAGGAATATTGGTAACACCTCGTTCGTCTAATTTTTGCTTCAGAGTTTGGATATCTCCCTTTAATTTCTTTGGATCAATTTGGAGAAGGTAGAGGTGGTGAGTTGACTGAATCTCTTCAGTATCTAATAATTGGGGTATAATTGCTTCATTTTCTTTAAACCGTTTGGTCAAATATTCGGCGTTTCTTCTTCTCTCTGCGATAATATCATTAATACGACTCATCTGTTGAACCAAACCCAGTGCCTGAACTTCGGTTGATGAACAATTACCAGCAGCAAAAGGACCGTATTTACCTTCCATAGCAACTACATCATACAACCAATTCTTGATTTTTTTGCTAAGATCTAAGCCCAAGAAACGGCATTTCTTCAAGTCATCTCCAAAAGGAAGAGTTGAAACGACAATTCCTCCCTCTCCAAATGACGTTACATTTTTAACTTCGTGAAAACTAAAGGCTCCAAAATGCCCGATAGTACCAATCTTCTTTCCTTTATAGACAGAACCAAAGGCATGTGCAGCATCTTCTAAAACAATAATATCATGCTCTTTTGCTGATTCCATAATTGGATCCATGTCTACTGGCCAACCACCAATATGAACTGGGACAATGACTTTCGTTTTTTTAGTAATCTTTTTCGCCACATCGGTTGGGTCCAGGTTTATGGTTCGAGGATCGACATCGGCAAAGACAACTTTTGCTCCTACTGAGAGGGGATAGGATATGGTTGCCATAAAAGTGATAGCTGGCGCAATCACTTCGTCTCCAGGACCTAAGTTAGCATATTTATAGGCAATTTCAAAACCTGCAGTCGCATTGGTTATAAAGGTGGCATTATTAGTCTCTAAATACTCGTTGACTTTCTCTTCCAATAAGGAGACATTTTCACCTAAAGATAGTTTACCCGGTGCTTTTCCATGACGGGATAATTTCTGAATTGCTGCCTCGACTTCTTTTAAAGCATCATCGTATTCTTCATCATTTTTCATGATTAAAAATTTGATCAATGCGATAATATCAGAAGCATTATAATTTTCTCCAACTGCTGCCCAGGGCACTCGAGATGGTCCAGTATTGTAACGAAAATCTGAAGGTTTATTAGGCATTCGTTTCCTCCTTTTAGCTTTTAGGGGAAAGCCTCGGTTAATTCTTATATTAAGAACTTCCCCTCAGTTACTTTATATAGGTATAAATATTGGCATTATTATTCTATCTTTTTAAAAATGTATTTGTCAAACTAAATTTTTCATCTATTTAATTGGTTTATAATTCAATTATGACATATTTACATATATTTATGGTAATATTTTGGCTATTTATTTTCATTTTTGTTCTTTATTAAAATTTATTAGGTTTTTTTAACTAATTTTCAATTTTTTTGCCGGTAATGCCAAATATTTTGAGGATATTTAATATTTCTTTTCGTTTTTCTTTAAAAGAGGTCACTGGAAAGGTAGCAGCCAACTACAGGAAATGGGATGTAAAAAGGAAGGTGGAAAAGTATCTAGGCGAGGGGAATCTTAGATTTTCCCTCGAGTTCAATTTCAAAACATCAAACCTGAATCTTACTCAAGACTTTCACCCTCATCCTCACCTTCTCCCATCAAGGGAGAAGGGATTAAAGTGATGTTTCCATCTTCAGGTTTTGTTTTATAGCCGTGAGGATCTCATCTGACACCGCAGGCGTCATCCTGAGGCTTCGTATTTAGAAGCCGTGAGGATCTCATCTTTTATAGGTCTTTGCTATTAAAATACTTTAAATGATGGGATTCTCGCGTCGCATAATACGCTCCTCAGAATGACGGAGTGGATGGATGAGATTGCCACGTCATCCAACCAAAAAACAGTTGAGCTCCTCGCAATGACGGATTTAGATAACTATTTTCATTGTCGTCTGGCGCTGTTATAAAACATGAAGATCTATCCTGAATGCCCACGGGCATAATTAATCAAGCCATTTAAAAAATTTAAAAAACCTTGAGGGCGCAAATTTATTGCGCCCAATTTTATGATTTTTATCTGATACCACCGGGTTACATGGCAATCTATTTTTTATAATATTTATATACTTTCTCAAAAGCTGCTACCATTGCATCAACATGCCAATCTTCATAAACTGGATGGGTTGGAAAACAAAAGGTTCTTTCTTCGATCCATGCTGCATTTTCACAAATAATATTTCGATAATCAACTGATCGGACTTCAGCATATTCTTTGGATTTAAATGGGAACTTGACTGTTCCAAAACCATTGTGTTCAATATAAGCCTTTTCTTTATACATTTGTGGCCAAAGCACTGGAGCAACCGGAACCCCTTCGGCTTCGATTGCTTCCCAAAATTCTTTAATAGTACAAGAAATGCGATCTAAATTGATAACTATAGGGAAAAGCCAGTAGGAAATAAACTTCCCTTCTTTCCCTTGTGGAGGAAGATATTGAATAGCCTCATGACCTTGTAAAGCTTTTAATAATTTGTCTCCAATCATGACTCGGCGGCTTTTATTCCACCCATCAAAACGTTCTAATTCACAGAGACCAATAATTGATTGAATTTCCGTCAATCGGTAGTTAAAACCAACTCGCTGATGAATATAGAATAATTTCTTTTCCAATTCTAATAACCGCAGCCTTTCTCTAACATCATAACCATGATCTCGGAATGAACGCGCTGCCCAGGCAATGTTTTCATCATTGGTAACCACCGCTCCTCCCTCGCCACCAGTTGTAAAATGCTTAGACTGGCAAAAACTGAAACATCCAGCGTGACCGATACTACCTACTTTTTTTCCTCGATATTCACTTCCGTGTGCTTGAGCACAATCCTCAATGACAAAAAGATTACGTTCTTTAGCAATAGCCATGATTTCGTCCATATCGCAGGGAATTCCGTAAAGATGAACGGGAATGATGGCTTTGGTTCGAGAGGTAATCTTTTCTTTAATTGAAGTTGGATCTATGGTATGAGTATCCTTTCTAACATCGGCAAAAACAGGAATAGCTCCAGCCTGGACAACACAAAAAGACGATGCGATAAATGAGTAGGAAGTAACTATAACTTCATCCCCCGGTCCAATATCACAGGCAGCTAAAGCGGTATGAAGAGCTGAGGTTCCGTTAGAGGTTGATATCCCATATTTACAATCACAATATTGAGCCCATTTTTCTTCAAATTCAACTCCCTTATGGCCAGTCCAATAATTTACCAACCCATTCTCAAGAGGAGCCAACGCTTCTTGTTTGGTTTTATCTGAAAAACTCGGCCACATAGGAAATTTCTCTTTAAAAATTGGTTCTCCACCCAACTTTGCCAATCGCTCAGACATGGAATCTCCTCCTTCAGAAAGGAATTATTTTTTTCTTATAAGTAAGTATATCCTTTTTTATTTGTTTTAGTCAATTAAATTATTTACTATTATGTATTTTTTTTGAATTATCTGCCTGCTTGAATGAATATTAATTTTCATGCTCAACAAATATATCCTTTTAATAACATATTTGATAGAATATTAATATTAAATGTTTATCATGTCAATTTATTTTTTTCTTCTAAGTAAATAACATAAAACAAGGATAAAAAATGGAGAAGCGGAAATCTTTTGCCAAAAGCCACCATAAAGCAGCAATTAAAAGGTTAATTTACGAAAACGGCTCCCTATCCCGTACTGAGATTCAACAAAAGACCGGCATTCGTCCAGCATCGATTACCCAACTCACTAGAGAATTAATTGAAGAAAATATTTTAATTGAAAAAGGTTTAGGGAATAATCAAAAAGGAAAAAAACAACGTCTTTTAACTTTAAATCCTAACGGGGGAACGGTTATCGGGATTGAGTTTGATCCCCAATCGATTCATGGCTTACTGATAGATTTAGAAAATAAAATAATCAGTGAGAAAAATTATACCCTCCCCGAAAAAGCTACAGGTAACCAATTCGTTGAACAATTAAAAAAAACTATACACCAACTTATTCATGCCGATCCAACTCACATGACACCATTACTGGGAATCGGCATTGCCGACCCCGGTTTAGTGGATCGAGAACAAGGTGTTTCATTGTTCTGCTCGCAAATTGCCGATTGGAGGGATGTTCCTCTTCGTCAGATTATGGAAAAGGAATTTCAACTCCCAATCTATGTTGAGGGCAACACCAATTGTAAACTATTAGCCGAAAGCCTTTTTGGCGCTGGTAGGAATTTTCAAAATCAGATTTATATTGACCTCTCTTATGGGATTGGTGCCAGTTTAATGACTCATGGTTCTTTTTACTATGGTGTACAGGGGTTAGCGGGAGAATTAGGACATATTCAATATGATAAAAGTGGTCCGATCTGCAGTTGTGGAAGCCACGGTTGCTTAGAAATGTTTGTTTCTTCTTCGGCAGTAATACGATCGATTAAAAATGCTATTCAGCACGGTGTCATCTCCCCCTATTTAGACCATATTCGTGAAAATACTGCTTTTTTATCAATCCATTCCTTTATAAAGGCAGCAAATGAAAATGATAAATTTTGTGCCAGCTTAGTCGAAGAAATGGGTCGAACTTTAGGTGAAGTCATTGCTAATGTAGTGAACTTACTCAACCCTGAAGCTATACTCATCGGTGGGGAACTTGCCGATCTCGGTGACCTGATCATCAACCCAGTAAAGGGAACAGTACGTCGTCAGTCCTTAGAATTAGCCACTCGGAATCTTGCTTTTAAAGTTGCTGAGATCAAAGATCGACCGGCGTCTCGTGGAGCGGCATCTTTGGTTCTTAATCAAGTATTCAAAGGAAACGAGCTTTTTTGACTTTCAGTTTGGTTGAATAAAACAAATACAAAAAAGGCATTAAAAAAGGGCGCTAATTTATTGCGCCCTTTTTTAAAATCAACCTGGCAACTTATTTTTTAAGCCATATGGATTTCAACATTATCAGCGACACCACCCAGGATAGTATAGGTCCCTGGAACAGTTTGTAAAAGAGAGGCTGGAACTAAAGTATTAACCGGACCATGGGCTGCTAAACGGGCAATAAAACGCTGCCAACTGACACCGCCTCCGAGATATCCATCTAACCAGAAACTCCGATCTTTTGCACCAACAATTTGGGCAGGACCAATTGTGTTGGCTTTGGGAGGAACCCAAGACCAGTCTCCGCTAAAGGAATGCAGAGCATTCTGCATGATGGTCATAGGATGGAGTTCAACACAACGAGGTCCTTGTTTTTTATACGCCTCCAAGTCATTTCCAAATTCAAATCCTAAATGAGCTTCCCAAAAAGCAATATGACCACACCAACCTACACCACCATAACAACAGTCAGCACCACCTAAGTCCTCAATCATTTTCCCATAATCAGGAAGGGCATCTTTGGTAGGAAAGTGGATATTTTTTGAATCTGGTCGTAATTCCGGTTTTATCTTGTTAAAAAAGTTTTCCCACATGGCTTTTTGAAACGAACCTGGCCAATCAATTGGAGCAGTATTACCGTTTTCATCAGCATACTCGTCCATATTGAAGGTATGCACATTTTTCATTGAAAGGTTGAACTCATTGATCAAACGAGCAGCAATTTCGAATTGGGGAACGGGACCAACTGGAAGAATTAAAACTAACTTATCATTCATCTCGGCTGACTTTTTGATCCGGCTAACCAAATCCAATGCAAATTCAATATAAAATTGATTGGGATCCTCAATGACTTTGATCTTAAAATCTGGATTGTGGTGCTTGGTTATATCTCCCTTTTTGATTTTCCTAACCCGTTCACATTCCTTTACATCTTTAAAAGGAATAAAATCAGACAAACCATACTGAAATACCATTTTTATACCTCCTAAATATTAATTGTTTAATACCCTTTAATCTATAACTTTAAGTATTCACTTTATTTAGGGATGTCTTACCTCGTAAATGAGGATTCTCAGGACAACAACATTTTTTGTTGATCACTGTGCATCCTTTACCGGTCGCTACTTAACTAATTCCTCCCCTTAGTAATATTCTGGCTCAGGAATCTGAAACCGATTTAACTCATCAAAGAGTTGCTGCTCAATCAGAGGGTTAATGGCAACTATTGACCGACTCGTCGTACCCCAGGGCTTCTCATTGATTTGTAGCACCCTACCGCCAGCCTCTTCTAAAATACAGACACCTGCCGCTACATCATAAAAAGAAATCCCAAACTGAAAGTAAGCTTCAAATCGTCCACAAGCGACATAAGCTATTCCTAAGGCAGCTGAACCAATGGCGCGTAATGCTTGAGTACGGCATAATAAATGTTTATATACTGGAATAATGATATCACAACGGTTTTGTTCGTGAGGAAAACCAGTCGAGAGAAGGCTTCGGCGCAAGTCTTTAACATCAGATAATTGAATGGGGTTGCCGTTAAGATAGGCTCCATTCCCCCGCTCCGAAAAAAACGTTTCACCAAAAGCAGGTGAATCGATAACACCAATAACTGGAATCCCTTGATGATAGTAGGCTAATGAAATACTATAGAGCGGTAAACCATGAATATAATTGGTTGTTCCATCGATGGGATCGAGAACCCAGGTCGAGGAAAAATCTTTCAAGGGATAACCACTTTCCTCACCCCAGGTGATATCTTCTGGGAAATTTTTCTTAAGGGTTTTTAATATCAAATCCTGAGTTTCGCGATCGATATCGGTAACAACATCCATGGGGCTGGTTTTATCTTCAATATGGCCTATAGATTGCTGTCGCTCTTGGGCAATCATCCCAGCAATTTTGACGATATCTAATGCTTTGTTTAGGCGATCCTTAAACATATTTATTTCTCCATTTCTATCCTGAAAATACATGAATAAGTGAAAAGTGATAAAAAAACAGAAAAAGGCATACCTCCCTTCAATCCCCCCTCAATGGGGGAATGAATTCAACAATTCCCCTCCTTGTTCGAACGGTGTCGCTTTGCGGCGGGGAGGGTGTCTTTCATTCGTCATCCTGAGGCTTCGTTTTTCGAAGCCGTGAGGATCTCATTCCGGATTCTCACCCTCATCCTGACCTTCTCCCATCAAGGGAGAAGGAACTTTTGTCATCATTTGTAAGGAGTGGAGCGATGTGGCAATCTTATAAGCTCAACCTTTTATTTATCTTACTAAATAATATTACATTCTTACTCCCCTAAACAAGTTCCAGTGGAACGAGCAACCTGCAGCAAGGAATGGCCTAAAGGTATAGTTTTAAGCTTATCAATGGCTTTCTTAATGGGAACCGGTATAATTTCATTGCCTCGCAAAGCTGGAAACAATCCAAATTGTTCTTGAGCAACCAAATCCACTGCCGCTGCTCCAAAACGGCTGGCGAGTACGCGATCATAGGGAGTGGGAGAACCACCTCTCAATAAATGACCAAGAATAACTACCCGGGTTTCAATACCCGTCTTTTCTTCAATCTGCTCACCAATAACATGGCCAATGCCACCCAAACGAATTTGGTCATGGCTCTCTTCCACTTTACGTAATACGGTAAAATCTCCATCTTGAGGTTTCGATCCCTCGGCAACAACCACTATGCTAAACTTTTTCCCAGCAGCAATTCGTTTACGTATAAAAGTACATACATTTTCAATATTATAATCAATCTCTGGAATGAGAATAACATCACCACCACCGGCGATTCCAGAATGAAGCGCAATCCAACCGGCATATCGACCCATCACCTCTACGACCATAACCCGATGATGGGCTTGAGCAGTGGTATGAAGGCGGTCAATGGCTTCAGTAGCAACCCATACCGCTGAATCAAAACCAAAAGTAAAATCAGTCTCCGACAAATCATTATCGATGGTTTTTGGTACTCCCACTATGCTTAATCCTTTATTAATAAATCCATCGGAAATATGGAAAGTCCCGTCTCCACCAATAGCAATCAGTGCCTGTAATCCCATAGAGTGATAATTATCTATTGCTTCTTGAGAAAGGTCTTTGAAACAAAGTTTCCCATATTCAGTACAGGGATACTTAAAAGGATTAGCTTTATTAGAGGTTCCCAAAATCGTTCCCCCCAAGGGCATAATTCCTGACACATCATTATATTGGAGAGTTTTCCATCTTCCTTCAACTAATCCGGCAAAACCATCAAAGATCCCGTATACTTCCATCTGGTAATCTAATATAGCTTTTTTTACTACAGCATGAATCACGGCATTAATCCCAGGACAATCACCACCAGCACTGAGTACTCCAATTCGACGAATTGGCATATTTATAATCACCTCTCTAAAAATGCAACTGCTCGTGCAAAACTGCTGTCAATTCCTTCCACTCGATAAGGAAAGGCTAAAAACCCGAAGGGAGTCGTTGTAATTTGATCTAAGTTATCTAAACCTTCGATTAACAAAACATCCTGAGCCATGAGGATTTGATGAAACTCTCGGGTTTTTTCAACATTCTTCCCCAGATGAAAATGAGCATCAATTCCTACCATTTTTACTCCACGATCGCAAAGCCAGATTCCTGCTTCTGGTGAAAAAGATGGTAGCAACTCTCTATTACCAGTTTGTTTGACCTTTTGGAGATTTTCTTTGTCACAATTTCGCCCTATAACAATATCGCCCTTTTCAACTTTTTCTCCCAATTGGATTTCAAGAAGATCGGTAGTAACCTCATCATGAGTTTCGCTAACGTCAAAATAATCACAAAACCAGGCTCGACCGCAAAAAGCTTCCAGGAAAAATTGTTCCAAGTCTTTCCCGTTCTCAAAAAAATGAGCCGGGCTTTCAATGTGAGTTCCAACATGAGAATGAGTATATATTTCGTGTTTCCAAGTTCGATCGTGTAAGTAACTTCGTTCGACCCGAAATGGACGAGTGGGCGTTCCTGGAGGAACTATTTTCTGGGAAAGGTCAACCAGCTTAAGATCTTTGCTGGTAAATAAGTTTTTCATATCAATCCTCCTGGCATTGGAATTCTATCCTGATTATTTTACAATATATAAAGAAATAATAAACCACCATGTCCCAGAAAGAAGGATATTCTATGTTATTCCATACCTTTTGCCATATCCCCTCAATAGGTGAAAAGACGGAAAGAAAAATTTGGCAGGAAGGAATTTTAAATTGGGACGATGCTCTCACCGACCCCCTGTTTCGAAAAATTCTCCCTGGAAATATCTCAGATCGGGCATATTCGATGGTGGCTCGTTCCTATGAAAAAATAGAAAAAAAAGATATTCGCTTTTTTACTGAAAAATTTCATAACTTTAACCGTTGGAGAATTTTTTCTCATTTTCGTTCCGAAGCAGTATTTCTGGATATTGAAACTAGTGGATTGAATCCGCCTGATGATTATATTACCGTTATTACACTTTTTGACGGAAAGAAGATTAAAACCTATGTACACGGAATTAATATGGCTGATTTCATTGATGACATTTTCCATTATCAAATCATTATTACTTTTAATGGAAAATGTTTCGATCTCCCTTTTATAGAAAGGTATTTCGATATTAAGCTGCCACATATTCATTTCGATTTAAGGTTTATGTTGAAAAGTATGGGTCTTTCCGGTGGACTAAAAGTATGTGAAAAGTCTTTGGGAATAGATCGGGGTAAATTGAAGGGTATCGATGGATATATGGCAGTTCTTCTCTGGCAAAAATACTTAGAAGGCTGTACCGAAGCCTTAGAAACTCTGATTGCTTATAACGTCGAAGATACCGTCAATCTTGAAAAGCTCATGGTGTATTATTATAACTATAATGTAAACGAGCTCTCTTTCCCCTATTTGGTTCTCGAAGAACCTCGAAAAAAAATTCAGATTTCTTCCCGGATTTACCCTGAAGTGATCAATGAAATCCGTTATGAAAAATTGCGATTTTTTAAAGAAAGGGAGGGTTTAATTTGGTAGGTTCAATTTCCCAAGAGGATATTCAATCTATTCTCCATGCCGATAGAAATGATCCATTCCAAATTTTAGGAATACATTCTGCGGAAAGTGCTCGGGGTGTTTTTGTTCGATTATTTTATCCTGATCTTCACTCTGCTGAGGTTGTTGACCCCGATCAATCTGAGCAACCATGGATAATGGACCGTATCCATTCGGAAGGATTTTATGAAGTATTCATACCAAATCGAAGTTTTTTTCGGTATCTCCTGAGATTAACCAAAAATAATGGTGAAATCATTTTAACCCGAGATCCCTATTCCTTTCTTCCTCTCCTCACCGATCTCGATATTTATCTTTTCAACGAGGGAACCCATTTGGCCATTTATGAGTTTCTCGGAGCACATTTTAAAACCATTGATGAAACACCGGGAATGCTTTTTTGTGTTTGGGCTCCTAATGCTCGACGAGTTAGCGTAGTTGGAGATTTCAATGGATGGGATGGTCGAATCCACCAAATGAGAATGATAGGGTCTTCAGGAATATGGGAAATATTTATCCCAAATGTGCCCACAGAAACACGATACAAGTTTGAAATTAAAACCCAAGAAGGACATCTCCTCTTGAAATCTGATCCTCTGGCTTTTTATGCAGAAAAGACTCCACTTACCGCCTCACTTACTTACAACCTGAGCGGCTATAATTGGCGTGATCATGATTGGATCGAAAAACGGAAATCATCTAGTCTTCTTGCCACCCCGATGAGCATTTACGAAGTCCATCTTGGATCATGGAAAAAAGGAGAATACTCTTCTTTTCTCAGTTACCGAGAGTTGGCCCATCAACTGGTGGATTACGTTCAGGAAATGGGTTTTACCCACATAGAACTCCTTCCTATTTGTGAACACCCCTTTAACGGATCCTGGGGCTATCAAGCTACTGGTTATTTCGCTCCCACCAGCCGTTTTGGAGAACCAAAGGATTTTATGTATTTTGTCGACTATTGCCACCAAAATGGAATTGGTGTGATTCTGGATTGGGTTATTGCTCACTTTCCGAAGGATGGTCATGGACTGGGACGCTTTGATGGTACCGCACTCTATGAACATGTTGATCCCCGAAAAGGAGAACATCCCCATTGGGGAAGTTATATTTTTAACTATGGGCGAAGAGAGGTGCGCTGTTTTTTAGTCTCCAACGCCATGTATTGGCTGAAAGAATACCACATTGATGGCCTACGAGTTGATGCCGTGGCATCTATGCTCTATCTTGATTATGGTCGAAATCAAGGTGAATGGCTTCCTAACCAATATGGTGGCAAAGAAAACCTTGAAGCAATTGATCTTATTCGATACTTCAATGAAAGCATCTACCATCGATTTCCAGGAATTATGACTATAGCCGAAGAGTCTACAGCTTGGCCGGGTGTAACCCTTCCTCCTTATACTGGTGGCTTGGGATTCTTATTCAAATGGAATATGGGGTGGATGAATGATTTTCTCGCTTACATGAGTAAAGATCCTATATATCGTAAATACCATCACCAAAATTTAACTTTCCCTCTTATGTATGCATTTTCGGAAAATTTCATTTTGCCCTTGTCACATGATGAGGTTGTCCATGAAAAACGCAGTATGATTAATAAAATGCCTGGTGACTGGTGGCAAAAGTTTGCTAATCTTCGTCTTTGTTATGCAACCATGTTTGGGTTCCCGGGTAAAAAACTTCTCTTCATGGGAAACGAAATTGGCCAATGGAGTGAATGGGATCATGATACCGGTTTAAATTGGTTTCTGCTCGATTATGATACCCATCGGAAACTGCAATTATTTGTAAAAGATCTCAATCGTATATATAAACAGGAAAAATCGCTCTGGGAAATTGACAATTCTTGGAAGGGTTTTGAATGGATCGATTGCAATGATTCAGATAATTCAATTCTTTCCTTTATTCGAAAAAGCAGAAATTCCGATGACTTTTTAGTTTTTGCGTGTAATTATACTCCAGTTCCACGCCTTGGCTACCGATTAGGTGTCCCTAAAAAGGGTGTTTATCAAGAAGTGTTGAACAGCGACTCCGAAATTTATGGGGGAAGTAATATTGGCAACTTTGGACAGGTTTTTACCCAGAATATTCCCGGCCACGGAAAGCCCTTCTCGGTGGATTTAAATCTCCCTCCCTTGGGTTGTGTGGTTTTAAAATTGTCTAACTAAAAAATAGTAATAAATAAAAATGGCGTCATCCTGAGGCTTCGCTTTTCGATGATTTAAGGTTTTCACTTTTTTTTAATGTTGCTGACTCATTATCTCAGTGTAATTATTAAAAATGAAAGGCACCCTCCCCGCCGCGAAAGCCGCACCGTTCGAACAAGGAGGGGAATTGTTCAATATATTCCCCATTGAGGGGGGAATATATTAGATGGTATTTTCAGGATAGATTGATCCCATGAGTTCCTAATCTGAATCAATTTCCTTTTTTCCCGATGTTCTTTTGATAAAATCTTGATAAGCAAAAGCATATTCAACTGCCCAGCGACAGGATTCAACCATACTACGATGGTTGGCTTTTCCCTGCCCAGCAATGTCAAAAGCGGTTCCATGATCGGGAGAAGTTCGAATAAAAGGAAGACCTAAAGTAATGCTTACCGTCCCATAAAAATCCATACATTTAGTCGCAATGTGCCCTTGGTCGTGATAAAGAGAAAGTACTGCATCAAATCTTCCCTGACGGGCAAACCAAAAAACTGAATCGGCAGGGTAAATTCCCATCACATTCATTCCTAGTTTTCGCGATTTTTCGATAGCCGGATTTATTTCCTTGATTTCTTCTTGGCCCAACAAGCCATTTTCTCCCCCGTGAGGATTGAGAGCAGCAACAGCAATTTTAGCTGAAAAAAGCCCGATAGAATTCAAATATTGATTCATTTCGAGTAAAAATTTATAGACCTTCTCCTTTTTTACTTCCTTGACTGCTTCTAAAAGCGAAAGGTGACGGGTAAGAAAAAAAACTCGCAGTTGATCAATTTGAAACATGGTAAGTGCAACGGAGCTTTTGGTTAACTCTTTAAAAATTTCAGTGTGTCCGATATACGGAACAGCAGCAAGATGCAGCGCTTCCTTGCTAATGGGTGCAGTCACCACTGCATCGACTTGTTCTTTTAAAGCTAACTGGATAGCAGTCTGAATATATTCAAAGCTGCTTTGTCCCGATTGAGAAGAGATCTCTCCCCATCGAAAGGAAGATAAATCAACATTGCTGCAATCAAGAAGATAAGGCCCTGGACTTGAAATTGATTCAGTAAATTTTTGCCAATTGATCGATGTTTTAGTGACCTCCTCGGCTTGACTCAAAACCTTTCGGTCACCAACGACCAGAGGAATAGCAGGGAATTCCCAGTTTTGCAGAGTTTGTACAATAATTTCTGGTCCGATGCCACTAGGATCCCCCAAGGTAATAGCAATAACCGGTAATCTTGAATTCATAACTCACTCCGAGCAGCAATGATTCTTTTTATACCCTCTTCAATTTCTTCTTTTTTCCTACAAATAGAAATGCGAATAAATCCATCTGAACTTTGTCCAAAAGTATCACCCGGTGCAACGGCGACATGGCTTTTTTGGAGTAATTTTTTACAAAATTCAAGTGATTTCATGCTAAATTCTCTGATATCTACCCAAACATAATATCCTCCACCAGGACGATATACTTTAAACCCAGCCTTTTCCAAACCTGAGCAGCATAAATCGCAGTTTTGCCGATAAGAATCTACCATCTTTTTAATCTCTTCTTCAGGCATATCTAAAGCAATTTCAGCCGCCTTTTGCGAGAGATGAGACGTACAGGCAATCATATATTCGGAAACTTTCATTAAATGAATTAATAGATCCTTCGGAACCACCATATACCCTACCCGCCAACCCGTTAAGGCATAGGTTTTAGAAAAGGAAAAAATACTGATCAACCTTTCCGGTCGAACATAACGGTACATTCCAAAATGCTCACCCTGATAGATATATTTTTCATAGGCTTCGTCGGATACAACTACCAGATTGTATTCCTCGGCTAAATCTGAGATCGACTGCATAACTTTTTCAGGAAAAACTACACCTAAGGGATTAGATGGAGTATTGACTAAAATCATTTTCGTTCTTGGAGTGATTGACTTACGAATTGATTCAAAATCAGGCAAGTAATTATTCTCTGGTAAGAGAAAATATCTTTTTATTCGTCCTCCGCTCAGTTCAACCTGTGAGAAATGATTGGTAAAACCTGGATCAGGAATCAATGCTTCGTCTCCAGGATCTAAAATAGTTCGAAAAGCAACTACAGTTCCAAAAAGTGAGCCAGGGAGAATGACTACATCATCAGCTTCAACTTTCCAATTTTTTTCTTTCAACAACTTCTTTGCTATTTTATCTCTTAAGGAATGGATACCAACAGTGGGTGTATATTTAATATCTCCTTTGGAATAAAATTCTTTTAAACCTTCTAAAATAAAACTTGGGGTGGGAAAATGAGGCTCTCCAATCTCCAAGTGAATCGCATCAGGAATAGTCAGAGCCATCCCCATGAGTTCTCGTATTCCCGAACGGGGTAATTTCGCTACATCATCAGCAATATTTACCATCATGACCTCCTATTGAAAAGACAGTATTGGAATGCTTTCTATAAGCTTCATTTCAAAACACTAAATCTTGAATCTCAATCCAGGCTTTCACCCTCATCTTGACCTTTTTGCTTTGCTTTCCTCTCCCCTGGTGGGAGAGGATTAAGGTGAGGGGGCACTTAGATTTCTTCACCAAGTTAAATTTCTTAACAACCAATCTGGATCTCAATCTAGGAATCTAAACTTTCACTCTCATCTTGACCTTCTCCCATCAAGAGAGAAGGAACCTAAATGATGCGTCATCCTGAGCAGTGCTTTTTCTCGTGAGAATCTTATCCGACGCTACCGGCGTCATCCTGAGACCTCGCTTTTTGAGGGCGTGAGGATCTCATCTTCAAGTTTTTATAAAGAAAAAAACAAAAAAATGAGATTGCCACGTCGCATAAAACGCTCCTCGCAATAACGGTTTTTGACAAATGTTTTCATCTAAGTCTATTTAAAAAGGCTTTTCTGGAACCTTCTCCCAATCGGCAAGAAAATTCTTTATACCAATATCAGTAAGAGGATGCTTGATTAAGCTCTTGATCACCGAATAAGGTATGGTAGCAACATGAGCTCCAATTTTAGCTGCTTCAACAACATGCATCGGATGACGAATCGATGAGGCTATGATTTGGGTATTAAACCTATAGTTATCGAGAATGATTTTGATATCTCGAACCAAATTCATCCCGTCCGAGGAAACATCATCTAAACGTCCTAAGAAAGGACTCACATAAGTAGCTCCAGCTTTCGCTGCCATAAGAGCTTGTAATGGATTAAAAATAAGAGTGGTATTGATTTTAATATTATCTTGAGACAAGGTTTTGATGGCTTTTAATCCTTCAGGAAGGATGGGTATTTTTACCACGATGTTCGGTGCCCAGCCGGCAAGTAGACGTCCTTCGCGAATCATACCTTCGGCTTCGAGACTCACCACTTCAGCAGAAACAGGACCCTCCACAATATTACAGATCTCCATAATGACTTCTTTAAAACCTCTCCCGGTTTTAGCTACCAAAGTTGGATTGGTGGTAACACCATCTAAAACTCCCAATTGTAAGGCATCCTTAATTTCTTCCACGCTGGCAGTATCAATGAAGAACTTCATTGCTTCAACCTCCCTTCATTGGTTTTGAAGATTATTAATTGCTTTTTATATGGATTTGGCTACTTGGCTCTGATAATGATATTGTACCCCAAAACCTTTCGTCCTTCATAGCTTCATTTTAGAAATGATAAAGGACTCAATATTTTTTGAAAATTTCATACTCTTCCTTTATTTTCTTTGGTATGGATAGCAATTGTTTGAACTTTCCTCAGTTCTATCCTGAAAATACCATCAAACAAATTCCCCCATTGAGGGGGGATTTAAGGGGGGGGGTGTGCCTTTAATTCGTCATCTTGAGCGGTGCTTTCGCGCGTGAGGATCTCATTTTTATTATATTATAATTTTAGTAATGATTTAAAAGGATGAGATTCTTACGTCCTCCGGTAGAAGACACCGGACTCCTCAGAATGACAAAGTGGATGGTAGAGATTGCCACGTCGTCCAACCAAAAAACGGTTGGTCTCCTCGCAATGACGGATTTAGATAGGTATTTTCATCCTCATCTGGTGTTGCTATGCAGCATGAAGGTCTATCCTGAAAATTAAGGAATAAGAGAAAAGTGATCAAACAAAAAACGATAAAGGCACACCCCCCCCCTTAAATCCCCCCTCAATGGGGGAATAGTACAACAATTCCCCTCCTTGGAGGGGTGCCGTTTTACGGCGGGGAGGGTGCCTTTCATTCGTCATCATGAGCAGTGCTTTCCAGCTCGAGGATCTCATCTTCAAGTTTTTATAAAGAAAAAAACAAAAAAATGAGATTGCCACGTCACTTCGTTCCTCGCAATGACGGAGCAGGTGGATGGGATTCCCACATCGCTCTGCTCCTCAGAATGTCACCCCCTCGCGTCCTCTCCTCCCCCGCAGTCCATTTTACATCCTTATCTGGTGCCACCAAGCGGTTTGGTTGTCTATCTTAATATTTTTTTCTATTCACCAATGTTACATTACTGCTTTTTCAGGTATCCTAGTTTTTTCCAACTGTTTTCTTTTGATTTAGTCAATAAAGAACAACGAAATGGTAGCAGAAATAAGAAATATAGAATAAAATACATAAAGAAATTTATTTTATACGGTATTTAAATTAAGATGGTTACTCTATATAAGCTTTGAGGAGGAAAGTATGATAACTACAATAACCGAAAGAATTCGAGAAATGAGTCAGGAATATGGGAAAAAAATCGCCGTTTCAATGGGAGACTGGTTTATAAATTATAATGAACTGGTTAATGAGATTGACAAAGAAGCTTTAAAATTGAAAAAAGCTGGCGTAAAAGAAGGAATGCGGGTTGTCATCGTACTTCCCAATCATTGGCATACTTTAAGACTCATCCTCGGTTGTTTTCAAATTGGAGCAATTCCTCTGCTTCTCTCACCAAAATACCCACCTAAATCAATTGAAAAAATTTTCCAAAACGCCAAAGCAAGTTTGTTGGTAGCCCAATCACCACATCAAGAGCTTGCCGATCGACTCCCTCTTGCTATTATTGGAGAAAATGGAGAAATCGGATTCCCTGATAAAATAAATACAACGATTAACGATTTACCCTCTTTAGACTCACCTATTGCCGCTTTCTTTTCAACTTCAGGGACGACTGGAATTCCCAAATTGGTCATGCTCACTCATAAAAACATCCTTTCGGACATCGATAGTTGTTTCGATTTAGTCGATATCTATCCTGAAGATCGCATGTTGGGTGTACTTCCCATGTTCCATGTTTTTGGTTTTTCAATTGCCTACATGCTTCCTTTAGCAAAAGGGATGACACTTACGATTGTTCCTTCACTTTATCCAGCCAACAATCTCATTGAATCCCTCAAAAAATATCAATCTACGGTTTTTTTAGGTGTACCAGCTGTCTTTTCAATATTAGCCGGTGCCCGTGCTAAAGTTCCCTTTGACTTAAGTCCTCTCCGCCTCCCAATTTGTGGTGGTGATGCTCTTCCTCAAAGAGTTCGAGAAGCTTTCGAAAAAGGTTTCGGGTTAAATATCATGGAGGGATATGGAATAACCGAGGCATCTCCGGTGGTTTCTATCAACCCCTCTCCCCTTACTCGAGTACCAGGGTCAGCGGGACCAGTAATCGAAGCTATTAACCTTCGGATTGTGGACGACAACGGCAATGAATTACCCACCGGTGAAATTGGAGAAATTATTCTTTCTGGAGATCCTATTTCACCCGGTTATTATAATAATCCTGAAGAAAATCAAACCTCCTTCCGTAATCAATGGTTTTATACCGGAGACTTAGGAAAAATTGATGAAAAAGGTCTTCTTTATATTGAAGGCAGAAAAAAAGAATTGATTATTGTTTCTGGTTTTAATGTTTTTCCCCAAGAGATTGAAGAAGTAATCATGTCATTCCCAGGAGTTGTTCGTACCGCTGTTGTAGGGGTCCAAAGAGCATCTCGTGGTGAAATGATCAAAGCTTATGTCGTTCCAAATGAAAATATTACCATTGACCCAACTGAAATTGTAAGGTTTTGCCGAAAAGAGTTAGCATCTCACAAAGTTCCTCGTATTGTTGAAATCGTTGCCGAACTTCCTCAAACCGTAACAGGAAAGGTCATGAAATACATGATTTCTTCTTCCGGTAATGAAATTGAAGTAATTGAGTAAAGTCTTTCACTCTAAATCGGAACTAATTCGAATTAAAAGAAAAGCTTATTCTGAAAATATAGTAATGAATAAAAAGTTAACAAAAAAAAATGAAAAATGTATACCCCTCCTTTTGAATTCCCTTTCAATAGGGTAATGAATTGATTGAACAATTCCCCTCCTCGAAGGGGTGGCGCTTGCAGAGGGGAGGGTGCTTTTCGTTTTTTTCTGGTTATCCTGAGAAAATAATAAAGGAATAAAAAATATTTTCTAAATGAGATTGCCACGTCGTTCAACCAAAGCACGATTGGCCTCCTCGCAATGACGGATTTGGTGGATGAGACTCTCACATCGTCTGGTAAAAGACACCGGACTCCTCAGAATGACAGAGTGAGTGAATGGGATTCTCATGACGCCAAATACGCTCCTCAGAATAACAGCGAGGTTGGAAAATATGGTAATATTAATCCCTCTTAAATTGGGAAAAAGGTGGTAAGGCAATGAATAAAACCAAAAAGTTTCTCTTACTAAGTTTAATTTTAACAGTTTTATTCTCTTTGGGTCCTATCGCCAGAGCAAACGATGAAATTATCGATCAGTCCATTGAAGCTCTTCATGATCTTTCCAAAATACCTGAGCGGGATGTATTTTTCTACCTTTTGGAAAAAGCTGAAGCTATTGCTATTTTCCCCAAGGTAGTTCGATTGGGGCTGGGATTAGGAGCTCAATATGGTGATGGCTTAGTATATCGAAAAGAGTTCAATAAAAATAACTGGTATGGTCCAGCTTTTTATAAAATATATGGAGTAAGCTTTGGGCCTCAAGTCGGAATTCAATCTACCAGCTTAATTCTTTTAATTATGAACCAGGATGGGATGGAAATTTTTTATAATGATGGTTTAACCCTGGGAGGAAACGTAAGTGTTGCAGCAGGACCAATTGGAAGAAGTTTTTCGGCCGAAGTCGATTTGAATTTAGATTCTTCAATTTATTCTTATTCACAATCTCGAGGTTTATATATCGGTCTATCGGTTCAGGGGGCACAAGTCAAGCAAAATCGTCAAGCCAATCGTCAACTTTATAAAGAAAGCATCGATCCAGAGGAAATTCTTATGTCAAAGGTTTCATCAAACCCCGCATCTTTGCGTCTTCTACAAATGATAAAAGATTTGATTACAAAAAACTCGGTTGATGATTATTAAAGGAGGGTAAAGCAATGAGAACGATTTTATCCATTCTTGGTGTGATTTTTCTCATTATTTTGGCTTTTCGTTTTTTCCCAGTTATTATTGCGGGTGTTTTGGTGGTAATCGGTGCTATTTTGCTGATTCTCCTTTTAACTGGTGTGGCTATAATAGCGGCACCCATTCTCATCTTACTACTTCTCATTGGGGTAGTGGTCTGGGTGCTTCGATTGATTTTTTAGAACTATCCTTAGGGCTTGATTTATCCATCAAGCCCTCCCCTTTTTTATATTATTCCAGGTGGAGAAGCGATGAATGTAGGATATTTTTGTAGCTATATACCTGAAGAAATAATTCAATCCTGTAACGCAACACCGGTATTTCTATCGTCCGATTCACTTGCTACAACCCAAGCTATACCTTATCTTCCCACTCCTTTTTGTCCATTTTCCAAAATTCTTCTCAATTCTCTCCTCGCCGAGAAAAACCTGGAGTTGAATTTTATTATTTTTGGGGGAGGTTGTGATGCCGGAAGAAAACTTTATGATATTTTTATTGCTCTTCAACCAAAAACCCCCTGTCATTATCTTCATATCCCACTGGTCAGTAATCAAGAATCATTAAAATTTTACCGTCACTCTCTCAATGATTTAGCCAATAAACTTCTTTCCTTCCAAGGGATATCTCAATATAATTTTATCGAAAATCTTCGGATTATCCTTGACCACTCTTTCACTATAAAACAAACCCGAAGCCAAAATTTCTTGACTGGAGAACTTCCTGGTGATTCTTTGCTTTGGGATAAAATCCAACTCCAAAGTAGCTTGGATTCTACGATTTCTTCAAAAATTTCGATTCTTCTTCTTGCTTCTCATCTTTTTGTTGAAAATATCATCCAACTATTAGAAGAAAAGGAATTCCGAGTTTTTGATGGATCAGCCACGGGGATGAGACGTTATATCTTCCCTGATATCGAATATACTCCTGAACATCATGCTTTAGATACCTTAGCTCGATGGTACTTGGTAAACAAAGTTCCTTGTCCCGGGTATAATCCTCAAAAACGCTTGGAAATCTTACAAAAATTCATCAATCGAGTCGGTATACAAGGTATAGTTTATTTTTACCCTAAATTTTGCGATCAATCACTTTACGACCTATCTTTTTTAAAAAAACAGATAAAAATACCCCTCCTTCCCGTTGAACACGATATGTCCTATTCTTCCATAGGACAGTGGGAAACTCGCATCGATGCTTTTCGGGAAGTTTTATTAAGTCAATGAACCTAAAAGCATCAACAGCTCTTTCACTTGCCCGGTTTTTTGCCAATAGGAAGAGTCTTTTCCACTTATTAGCTATATATGAATGGTGGTTAAAAAGAAAATTTCCAGAACCGACCTTGCCTCAAACATCATATCAATTAACCATTAAAACTATTCGTGAGCTTTATAGTCATTCCCGACCAGTGATTTGGTCGAGCCTCTTTTTCCCCTGTGAATTTATCCATGCTGTCGGTGCCATTCCTTTTTATCCCGAAATCACAATTGGATTAGTTGCCGCTCTTGGTTTCTCGAATCTTCCCTTAGAATTTGCCGAAAAAAATTGGTATTCTCAAGACCTCTGTAGTTATCATCGAGCAGGAGTGGGAATGAGCCTTTTCAAACTATTTCCTCGTCCTGATTTTTTATTAGCAACAACCAGTATCTGTCGGGGTACTGCTGGATTTTTTCAATCCTTAGCTAACATCTGGAAAATACCTTGCTATTTAATTGATGTTCCCTACCAGATGACCCCAGAAGCTATTAATTATGTTCAAAATCAACTCTCCTCAATTACTACACTCATTTCTTCCCAAATAAATTGTCAACTTGATTGGGAAGAAACCTTTTCATTATCCAATGCAACTGTCAAAATCATTCATCAAATCGAAACATTAAGAAAGCAAAAGAGTTTTGCCATTCAACCGCCAACTAAAAATTTAGACTATCTCCCCTATTACTTTCAATTTCTTGGATCGCCAGCCTCAAAATTCTTTTTTGAAAAGTTTTTGGAACACCTGCAAAAACTGAAAAATCCGTCTACCAATTCTCACCGGTTAATATGGCTTCATCTCAAACCCTTCTATCCCAATCAATTAACCGCACTTCTCAATGAATATCACTTTGATGTGGTATATGACGAGTTCGCATCAGTCTTTTGGGAACCATTAGAACCAGAAAAACCTTTTGAATCTCTGGCTAAAAAAATCATCTCCAGTCAAAACCTAACTGTTCCAGAAAAAAGAATACTTAGAATTCTTAATTGGTGTGAACAATTTAAAGCTAATGGGGTTATTCAATTTAATCAATGGGGTTGTCGTCAAAGCCAAGGAATGAATTTTCTGCTTAAAAATACCCTTCAACAAAAAGGCTATCCCGTGTTATTATTAGATGGAGATCATATCGATAAGAAGTTCTATTCTGAAGAGCAACTTCGTACCCGGATAGAAGCATTTCATGAAATACTGGAAGGATAATAACCATGGTATTTGCTGGGCTGGATATCGGTTCTCAATCTACTTGCGTAACCATTATCAATGAAAAGGAAATTATGGCAAGTGTTCTTATGCCGAGTAGTGTGAATCCAAAAAAAATTGGAGAAGAAGCCCTTAACCTTGCTTTAGGAAAAGCCAATCTTTCCCGATCTGATGTCCAATATTTCATTGCTACTGGTTATGGTCGTTATCAGGCAGAAGCTAATGAGAAGATCAGTGAAATCACTTGTCAAGCTCGGGGTGTTCAATGGTTTATTCCTGAAGCGAGGATGGTTCTTGATATTGGTGGACAGGATAGTAAAATAATCCTCCTTGGTAAAAACGGCCGTGTCATTGATTTTATGATGAACGATAAATGCGCAGCAGGGACTGGCCGTTTTTTAGAGTTAATGACCCAAGTTTTAGATATTCAAATAGAAGATTATGGGACCTTAGTCAACCAATCAAGAGAATTCATTGAACTATCTAATACCTGTGCAATTTTCGCCGAATCAGAATTGATAAGTTTAATTGCTCAAGGAAAAAAGAAAGAAGATCTGGCTCGTGCCGTCTGTCGTTCAGTGGTTAAAAGGATTTTAACCCTTGCCGGAAAAATGATCATCACTCGGCCCCTGGTTTTTACTGGGGGCGTGGCTAAAAACCAGGGAATCATCACTATATTAAAGGAAGAGCTGGCTTTCTCCCCACTTATCCCTCCCGATCCTCTTATTACCGCTGCCCTTGGGGCTGCTTACTTAGCTCGAGAAAAATCCCTTCCCGAACCATAGAAAATTGTTTTCCAATATTTATTACATAATATTTAAGGCTTTCTCTTTGGCACGAACATCAGAAACACCGATATCCCTAGTATGATCGGTTTTCACCCATTGGCTTTGGTTCCGACTTAGAAAAGCCGCATAAAACATAATTGGTGGCCAGGTTAATCCATAAAGAAAATAACTTAAAATATCTGGAATGTAGCGCAAAGTAAATTTACCCCAATAAAAGGATGGCCCCATAACCACATTAAAAGCACATTGGATTAAACCCGAAGCCAGCCAGAGAGGCCAAATAGATATTCCAAAGTTCCAAGTAGATCCAATTGCAATTCTAACGGCAAGGATAGTGAATCCCACCACAGTCGTTACTGCCGAAAGGAGGTAAAATAACCAATCAAGATACTGAATTTTCCAGGTTTTTAACCATTGCAATAATAATTGGGGACCGTATTTCATGAGCACCCAGTAATGACCTTGCATCCAGCGGGTTCGTTGCCGGCGTGATGCCCAAAAAGTGAGGGGTTTTTCATCAAAGATTATAGCTTCATTATTCCAATGAACTCGGCTCCCACTCAAAATAATTCGGGTAGAAAACTCAAGGTCTTCGGTGAGACTTTTTAAATCCCATCCAATGGTTTTTAAACAACTGACAGTAACGACCAATCCAGTACCGCCTAAAGCAGCTGAAAGCCCCCAATTGGAGCGAGCCAACTGCCAAAATCGATTGGTATACCAATAACTTAAAGCATAAGATCGACTGATCCAAGTATCATCGGGATTTTTAGTATCGAGATACCCCTGGATAGCTTGGGCTTTAGGATGACTTTCCATATAATCGTTCATTTTAGCTAAGAAATTTTTTTCAACAAGGTTATCGGCATCAAACATTGCCACTGCATCATAATTTTCCAAAGGAATTTCTCTTAAAGCCCATTGAACATTTCCGGTCTTGCCAATATGTAACGTATCATGTTTTTCTAACACATTTACATTATAGCTTTTGGCAATTTCGGCAGTCTTGTCTTGACAATTATCACAAGAAACATAGATATCAAAATAATTTTGGGGATAATTTTGTTTAATTAAACTTTCCAATAAATTTCCAACCACTTTTTCTTCATTATGGGCAGGAATTAAAACGGCAAATCGATGAAAACTTTTAGCAGGAGGGAGTGGTGGTGGACTCCATGCACCACGTACTGCAATAAATATTTGATAAGCCCAGTAAATAAAAAGATATACAATAAATATCGCAACACCCGGTCTTATCCAAGCCTCATCCCACAACCAGTGCACTATAACACCTCCATGCTTACACACCAATAGAATAGAAAACAAAAAAAATTTAATAAAATTCCTAAAATACAATTAAATCATTATCATCTTCCCACGATTTTGCTCCTACAATATCTGAGAAAAATAATCCAAAAAAAAAGAAGACCCTTAAGGCCTTCTCCCTATCGTATTATCAACGAGCTCAATCAAAAAATCATTACCTATTAAGGATTTTACTATTTTATCAAAAAAGTATATAAAAAAAATGCTCTTTTTAAACTTTTTTAAAATATTTTACTTTTGAGCCCATTTTTGTTTTTCTAAATACATACTTGAAAGAACTGAAAATACTATAACCAAACCAAATACGGTGTAGGTCCAAAAATAGGGAATCCTCAGAACGACCAAACCATTTTCAATAACCGAAATGGCAAAAGCGCCTAGAAAAATACCTGCCATATCGCCAATACCACCCCGTAGGGATGTCCCTCCCACTACACAGGCGGCAATTGCTTTTAGCTCCCAACCTTCACCGGTTCGGGAAGTAAAACAACTCACCCTTGCGATCTGCATTCCAGCCACAAAAGCACACAAAATTCCAACAATGATAAATGCTGTCATTTTTACTATATGGGTTCGAATCCCCATAGCCCTGGCTGCGTCAGCATTATCTCCAGTTGCATAGATCCAGTTTCCATAGCGGGTGTAATGGAGTAACAATCCCAAAATAATTCCTACAATAATAAACCACAAAGCTTGAACCGGAAATACGCCTCCAATGGTTCCATTTAAAAAGGAAAGAAAAGCTGACGACGAAGAAACATCACAAGCTTGTTGCAGACCTCCTGAAAACCAGAGGGTTAATCCCCTCCATAACATCATGGTTCCTAAGGTAGTTATAAAGGATGGAATATGACCTTTGGTTGTGACTATGGCATTGATATAGCCAAGGGCAATACCCCCTAAGATGGTCAATGCTAAGACGACAAAATAATTAAGGTTAAGTTTAAAAAATATCAAGAAAAGATATGAGCAAAAAACCAGGATGGATCCAATCGACAAGTCAAACTCTCCGGCAATCATCAGTACACCGACTCCTAAGGCAATAATACTGAATTCTGAACCGTAAGCCAGGAGTACCTTTATATTTTCAGCATTAATAAAGTTACCACCGGGAGAAAAAACTGTAAATATAATGAGAAGCGCTATCAAAACCACCAGGATACTAAACGACCGGGTGGTTAATAATTTTTTTAAAAAACTATTTTGCTGTTTCACCGGTTTTCCCATTGCTCCTTTCTCCCAGAAATTCCATTTTATTCAACCATAGCACTTTTTATTACTAAGTCAGAAAGGTTATCACGAGTCACTTCCTCTTTCTTTACATCGGCCATTTTTCTTCCTCGAGCCATAACCACAAACCGTTCGGCAATATCATAGACATGATAGAGGTTGTGGGTAATAAAAATGGATGATATTCCCTCACGTTTGATTTGACGAATGAATTCTAAAACTTCATTGACTTCTTTTACCGAAAGAGCCACGGTTGGTTCATCGAGAATGACACATTTGGCTTTGAAATGGATAGCTCGAGCAATTGCAACACCTTGCCGCTCTCCACCTGAAAGGGTAATGATCGGGACGTCAGGTGACCGTAAACGAAGCCCTAAATGCTTAAGGGCTTGCATGCTTTCCTCGTCCATGACTTTTTTATCCAGTAACCCCAACCCCTTCAACGGTTCTCGACCCATAAATATATTTCTTGAAATACTTAAATTGGGAGCTAAGGCTTGTTCTTGGTAAACCGTCTCAATCCCAAGCTTTCGTGCATCACGGGGAGAGTGAATCAGGGCTTTTTTTCCATCAAAATAAATTTCTCCCCTATCGGCAACATGATACCCAGAAAGAATTTTGATCAAGGTCGATTTACCAGCACCATTATCTCCTAATAAACCTAAGGTTTCACCTCGTTTGAGGTTAAAATCAATCCCTCTCAGAGCGTATACCCGACCAAACCATTTATGGATGTCGACCATTTTCACCATATCACTATTCTGATTGGCTTCTGTTGTCATCGGTTAAACCTCACTTTAAAAGATGTGAATTACCTCATTTTTCTTTCAATGTAAGTATTTAGCAAAACAAACAGAACGGTTGCTAAACCAATGAAAGCACTAATAGCAAACACCGGAACTCTCATGAGTATGAGACCATTATCAATAATTGGAATAATGAGTGCCCCTAAAACAATTCCTAACATACTTCCAATTCCTCCCCGGAGAGAAGTCCCTCCGACCACACAGGCGGCAACTGCTTTAAATTCAAAATTAACTCCCTGTGTTGCCGCAAAAGAACCGAGCCGAACCGCTTGCATGCAAGCACAGAAACCGCATAAAGCACCTACGATGACATAACAGATAATTTTAACCCAATCGGTTTTGATTCCCATTGCTCGAGCCGCATCTCGATTATCTCCAGTAGCAAATACCCAGTTTCCAAAGCGATGATAATGAAGAATAATACCCAGTATCACAGCAAAAATTAGAAACCACAGTACCTGGATAGGAAAAAAAGGGGTTAAATTACCAGCCATAGCTAATTGAAAAGGAGTGTTATTGGGAACATAAGTCCGTATACTCATGGGCATCATTTTTGACCAAACATAGAGAATTCCTCTCCAAAACCATAGAGTTCCTAAAGTAGTAATAAACGAAGGCATCCGGGTTTTCACCGTAATAAATCCATTTAAATACCCTAAAGCCATGCCTACTAAAATAGCAACGATAAAACTGATTAAAGGACTGGTACCGATAAAAAGTAGACGGGCAAATACATAGGAACAAAAAGGAAGTACTGACGCCACCGATAGATCAAATTCTCCACAGATCATTAACATCCCAACCCCGAGAGTAATAATCCCTAGATCGGGAAAAAGCTTTCCAATGGCAGAAATATTCCGTACATTAATAAAAATCTTATTGGGTGTAAAAAGAGAAAAAACTACAACTAAGGCGATAAATACCCATAAAGTATTTGATGAGCGGAAGGTCAATAATTTTCGTAAGGAGTTCATCTTCCGACCTCTTTTATTATATGGTATGGTAGATCATCAGAAAATTCCGGCTGGTTACTATAGCAACCAGCCGGAACCAAAATTATCTAACATGCATGGGAGAAAGTTTCTCGATCAAATCGATCTTCTCAATACTATCAACTAAATATCCACCAGTATCAATATTTGGAGTAAATCCGAATTTATTGTAGAGATAAAGTACATATACTGCATAATAACCCTGCAGGTATTGCTGCTGATCAATAGTTGCGGTTATGTATCCTTCCCGCAGTCCATTCAGAGTTGCAGCGGTGGTATCAAATCCTCCAGCAATAACCTCGCCTGGTTCTTTACCAGCAGCTTTAAGAGAATCTGTCAAGCGGTCAGTAGCGATTCCACCTAAACCGATCATAAAAGTAGTTTCTGGATGAGCTAAGAGATAGGAAGTTTCTCTTTGTTCCATGGTGGTCATTTCCAAACCGCCACCATCAATAATCTCAAACGAAGTGATTCCAAATTCTTCTCCCGCTCTTTTAATACCATTAGAACGAACGACACCGTAATTGGCTCCCGGAACTTCAACCGGCATAGCTACGTGAGCTTTGGAGAGATCAATTCCCTTCTCTTTTGCTTCCTGGAACAAGCGTAACCCGATCATGTATCCGGCTCTTTCTTCACTCTGTCCGATATAGCAAAGACGCTTATTTCCGGCGGGACCCTGAGAATCGTCGTTATTTATTCCAATAACTGGTATGCCTGCAGCTAAAGCTTCCTCTACCGGCTTATCCCAGGCAGTATCATCATTAACAACTAAAGCAATTCCATTCGGTTTTTGAGCGACAGCTTCAGCAAGTCTTTTTTGCTGCAGGGCTAAGTCTGAACCAGCTAAATCAATATCAACCTGGCATCCTAATTCTTTGGCCGCATCCAACATACCCTGTTGAACGACCGCCCAGAAGGGGTCATCTCCACCATGGGTTACTAAACGAAAGTACATGCCCTCGGCTGGTTTCTCCTGACCAAAAGCAAGAGAAGACATACTTACCATTAACACCGTAATAATTAATAATATTAACCAATTTTTCATTTTCTGCCCTCCTAATATTTTTCTCAGTTTTCATTTAGAATTTAATTCTTGACAAACTACTGAATATCACCACCTCCTATCAGGAATTCCAGGTTTTAATATCTCCCATAATGAATAGCTTCTTCAAACATAGCGATAATATTTTGAGGCGGAACATCGGCCTGAATATTATGGACTGCCGCCAATATATAACCACCTCCAGGAGCTAATTCATCGATCCGGCGTCGTACTTCATCCCGAACCTCGGATGGTTTTCCAAAAGGAAGAGCGTGTTGGGTATCAATTCCACCCCAGAAAACGATTTGTTTCCCAAACTCCTTTTTTAGCTTGTGTAAATCCATGCCTTGCGCTTTCACTTGAACCGGATTCAGGATTTGTACACCAATTTCAATTAATTCTGGTATAAAGGAAGACACTGCACCACAGGAATGATAAAAAATAGGCGCATTGGTTTTGGTTTTAATAAAATCGTAGAGCTTTTTCTGACGAGGTTTTATATACCGGCGGTAAAGATCAAGAGAAACAAAGGGACTGTTCTGAGTGGCTAAATCGTCTCCACAAAGGATTACATCTATGAGGTTTCCCGTTCGACTGAGTAACTCTTCAAATTGTCCAATTTGGAATTCAAGCATAATATCCAAAATTGCACAGGCAAGATTAGGATTGAGTACCAAATCCATCATAATTTTTTCAAACCCACGAAGATACCAACCAAATTCAAAACAGGAACCAATGATATTGACAATTACTGCTTTCTCACTTTGATGTAATTTTTCAACCTGGCTTTGCAGTAAATCGTAAGAGGCTTGATCTTGATGGGGGTCAGGCCAAGATAATTTCTCTAAATCTGATAGGGATTCTACTCGAGAAAGCGGATGTCCTATCATATCAAAATAGAGTCCAGTAAAACGCCGTTTTATGTCCCATTCATCAACCCAAATAGAATCCGGGCTATCCTTGCTCCATATTTCTGGTGGAACTTCTTGATAAGCATACCTGGTATCAATTTGAAACCAATCAAGAATCTGTTCATCGGGTTTTATCAACTGCTGTATTCGATCAATCACATATTCATTTGAAGAAACAGGGAATTTGAGCTCATTTTTGAGATTGCGATAAGCAATACGAGTAATGCCGCTTACGATCCCTCCTAAATCCAAAGGGACCCGATCGGGTTCTTGATGATTTATCGCTTTTCTGAGGCGTTCTCGACTGTTCATATCTTTCCTCTCCAGGATTCTATTATAATCTATTCTTGGTTTATATTACCATTATTTTCTAAACAATGAATTGATATTCGGTTTTTTATAATAAATTGGTTGTGGAATTTATCTTTTTTTGTATTCCACAACCGATAAATTATTTTTCAACTAATATTTATTATATCTCAACCAGTTCTTTCATAATGTTTTTGGTATTTTCATAGAGATCGCGGAATATCTTATAGTATTTATTATAAAGAGCATGATTTTCCTCATTGACAGTAATAACCGGACGGAAATCGACCCATTCTTTGATTTGTTCAGGTTTATCGAAAACCCCGGTTCCCAAACCAACCAGGAAAGCATCACCAAAGGGTGCTTCGACGTCTTTTGAAAGTCGTTTCATATTAAATCCAGTGATATCGGCAAATATTTGAACCCAGAAATTTGATTTGGCAACACCACCAACAATCCAACAATCGGGATCGAGCTTCATTCCAACCTTGATTGCTTCTTCCATATTATGTCTAAGTGAATAAGCCGCTGCTTCTAACATTGCACGGTAAACATGAGCTCGAGTATGATAGAGAGACAACCCCATGATCGTTCCTCGAGCATCCGGGTCCCAAATCGGAGAACGATCACCCATAAAATAAGGAAGGACGATGACTCCCTCACTCCCTGGCCCAATACCGTTGGTTTCTAATTCAAGCAAAGTATAAGCTGATATGCCAGTGTTTTTACTGACTTCTTTCTCATATTGACCAAATTCATCTCGGAACCAACGAGCTAACGCTCCTGAGGTCGCACTTCCACCAAATGTATAAATTTTTTGATCATCATATACGACATAAGGCATGCTCACCAAACCAGGGGTGAGATACTGCCCACCATGAACGCTCCCCCAACACATTGAGGTACCTGCCATAGCTACATGTTCGCCTTCGCTCAATACTCCAGCACAAAGTTGTGCCACTGGTGCATCGATACCTCCTGCAACGACTGGGGTTCCTTCTAAAAGCCCAATCTGGTTCGAGAATTCCTGGTTTAGGGGTCCGACAATATCAGAGGATTTCACAATGCGTTCACATAACATTCGCCGAGGGATATTTAATATTTGGCACATTTCATCCGACCAAGTTCGTTTTTTTATATCAAACACTCCTCCAATATTACCGGCCGAAGAATAATCAATGGCCAATTGATTGGTCAGTTTATATACAACATAATCCTTAGGAGTAACAAATTGATAAATATTATTCCAAACCTCCGGTTCGTTATTACGAATCCACATCATTTTTGTAAACCCAAAATATGAATCAACATAATTCCCGGTAATTCCAAATATGGTATCTTTGGGAATGTTATCTTTCACCCACTGGGTTTCAGCACGAGCCCGTCGATCCATCCAAATTAAACAAGGTCGTAACGGATTCATATCTTTATCCACTGGCACTCCTGAACCACCGTAAAGGCCACTGATAGCAACTCCTGCTATTTCAGATGGTTTGACTCCTGACTTTTTCACACATTCCGCTAGTGTTTCTACCACTGCATCCAACCAAATGTCTGGCCATTGTTCCGCCCAGGAAGGTCTGGGGGTTATAACTCCGTATTCCTTAAAGCCTTCGCTTATCAACTCACCCTTCTCATTTACCAGAACGGATTTTGTTCCTTGTGTTCCTATATCAGTTCCTAATAAATACATTTCAACACCCCCATAAATTTATCAATTATTTTATTTTTTTTGTTTTATTCTTAAAAAACTACCAACTCAATGGTAATTTATTTTTTTATTAATTTTCTCTCTTTTTTGCCGCTAATGTTTATTGTACCAAAAACATGAAGTCAAATGCATGACTCTAAAAATTATAAGTGAGTTTTTCCAGAAAAACATTAACTTTTTATTGATTTCTTCTAACATATATTGAATAATATCCCCAAGTCGTTGGAGTTTTAAATATTTTGATGAAAGTTTTTGTCCAATAGGAGCAAAACCATGCTTGCCAATTTACTATCAAAAAAGAATTTGGTGCTCGATGGAGCCATGGGAACTCGTTTACAAAAAGCCGGATTACCGGCTGGCCATCTTCCTGACGAATGGAATATTTCTCACCCCAACCTGGTCTATAATATTATTCACAGTTATGTTGAAGCCGGTTCAGATATCGTACAAACCAATACTTTTGGATCCAATCGCTTAATTCTTAAAAAATATGGTTTAGAAGGAAAAATCAATGAAATCAATCGTCAAGCAGTTAAAATTGCCCGGGAGGCTCTTGATTCTTCTACACTCCTTTGTGGTTCATTAGGACCAGTTGGAGATTTTATTGAACCTTACGGTGACCTTACCAAAAAAGAAGTTCAAGATGTTGTCAAAGAGCAAGTAGAAATTCTTCTTTCTGAAGGAATCGAAATTTTTAATTTAGAAACTTTTATATCATCAGTTGAATCAATAGCTGCTACCGAAACTATTTTAGAACTAGGTGGCGAAGTTATTTCCAGCTTTACTTTTGAACCCCGAGATGACGGGCGATTTACCACGTTGATGGGTGAAACACCAGAAAAAATTGCCCATATTTTTCAATCCTATCCGATCGCTGTTCTGGGTGCCAATTGCGGTACAGGTATGAAACAAATGATTAAAATTGCAGGTGTATATCGGTCTTATTACTCTGGTTATCTTTTATGTAAACCGAATGCTGGTATACCGAAAGTTCAAGGTAACCAGGTTCTTTATACCGAAACACCAGAAGATTTTGCTAAAGGTACAAAGGAACTCCTCAATTTGAATATCAACCTGATTGGGGGATGTTGTGGAACTACCGAAAAACACATTCGAGCAATTGCCGAGGTTGTCCATCAATCATAAAGCCGGTCGGAATTCCGACCGGCTTTATGATATTTTCTCAAACATTCTCGATTTTTAAGATTTCTCTTTCCTAAATGTAACTAAAACACCAATTAAACCTAAAATTATTTTTAAAACTGCATGCCATATTGGTTCAGTTCCTATTCCAATACCAGGAATGGCTCCTAAAATACCCATAATTAACAAAAGCCAAGAATAAACCATAAGAAGCGTTTTATACATTTATCTCCCTCCTTTAAAAAAATCCTTTAACCAAAAGACACTATTCATATTAATCAATAAATAATTTTATCTATTAGAATTTTTTACGAATTATCTTTCTAAAAGATTCACCTTAAAATATTTCATTTGATACTTGTCTAATTCAATTTATACCATTCAGAAAAGACTTGCCTTTTGCTGACTTCATGAAATTTTGAAAATGAGAATATAAAAAAGGACCATTAATAAAATCTTTAAACTTTTTAATACAAGAATTAAGGTTAAAGAAATACAAAAAGGAAACTCTCAATAATATTTGATACAAAAAAAGGGTAGTTTTTGGTCATTTCAATTCAAAATTTTTTAATTACCTCGATTGATGCATTCTCCCTAATTATTCTATAGTTTAATTAATAAATTTATTAATCGGCGATTAGCAGCAGGAAAAGCGTAAGCTCTGAAATCTTCGGATTTGATCCAGCGATAGTCAGACGCAAAATGGAGAATCGGTGATTGATTTTCTGGAATTAACTTACACAAATAAGCATGAAGAGTCACCGAAAAGTTAGTATATCCATGCTTCAAAGTTGTTATTTTTTTTTCCACTTGAATACTAAATTGAAGTTCTTCTTGAAATTCCCGAACTAAAGCATCTTCGGGTTTTTCTCCCTGGTTTATTTTTCCACCAGGAAATTCCCATAAATCTGCCATCAAACCATTTGCAGGTCTTTGTTGAATAAAGAACAAACCATCTTTTTGAAGAACTCCCACAACCACTTTTATTGGAATGGCCTTTTTTGAAGGTTGAACTACTGGCCTTTGTTCAGTACAACCAAGATGAAAACTCAAACAAGGTTTTTGAACTGGGCACTCATAACAAGTCGGAGATTTGGGTGTACAAATAAGCGCCCCTAATTCCATTAATGCCTGATTAAGCCATCGAGCCTTCCCGGGAAGAATCAGTTCCTCAGCTTTTTTCCAAATATAATTTTTGGTTTCTCTCCGTTCAACTGAATTTTCAATATTAAAAATTCGAGCAAGAATCCGTATTACGTTCCCATCAACCAGAGGATAATTTTGATTAAAAGCAATACTCATGATGGCACCCGCCGTGTAGGGTCCTATACCAGGAAGTTTAAGAAGCTCATCAAGGTTCTCGGGAAATTGGCCACCAAGCTGATTTAAAATAATTTTCGATGTTTTATGAATAAATTTCACCCTGGAATAGTACCCCATCCCTTCCCATAGCCTTAATAACTCCTCATAAGAAGCTATTGATACCGATTCAAGGGTAGGGAATCGTTGCATCCAGCGGAGATAGTAGGGAATAACCCGGTCGACTTGAGTTTGTTGGAGCATGATTTCAGAAATCCATACTGAATAGGGAGAATATTCCTCACGCCAGGGAAGTTTTCTTTGATGAGTATCAAACCAATTCACCAAAGGTAAAGATATTTGATGGTGGAGCAGACTCGTTTCCATTCCAAAAAATTCAGTTCCTACACCAAGGCGTCGACTTGAATATTAATGGAATTTTTCGAGAGGAGTTCGGCTCCTAAGAACTCAGCGATGGCAATTAATCGCTGGGGAGAGGTTGAATTGACCCAATCTTCGGCAGGATTCCGGTCCAATGAATTCAATTGAACACGGTCGGGTGAAATGCGGCTTATGGCATCTCGCATAAGGTAGAGCTCGGATTCGCTATCATTGATTCCTTCAACAATGAATACCTCCAACCATATTTGTCCGTGATAGTTTTCTCGCAATTGGATTAATCCATCGACTAAAGAAGCTAAAGTTATTGAGGGATGAGGTCGATCAATCTTTTTAAAAATCTCTTCGCTTCCAGCGTCCAACGAAGGAAGAATGATGTCTATCGGTTGAACTTCTTGAAAAAGCTCGGGGTGAGAAGGGAAAAGTGTTCCATTAGTAATGAGAACCAGGTATTGATCAGGAAAGGTTCTTTTTGCAAATTGAGCGATTGATCCAAATCCAGAATGAAGGGTTGGCTCACCAAATCCGGCGAAAGTGACACAGCTTGGAGGTTTCGATCGAAACAGTGAACTTCCCGAATATCTTTTTAAAGTTTTCTGTACCTGTTCAATAAGTATATAATCCTTACGAATTATGGTTAAATCAGTGGTCTTCCCACACTCACAATAAGCACAATCGAGACTGCAAGTTTTATAGGGAGTTAAATTTATACCAAGTGACATGCCTAAGCGTCTTGATTGAACCGGACCAAAAATGCATTTTTCTTTCATTCTTCTCATCGTCCTTGTCAGCG
>Ga0334889_1000765_pt1 | contig 47054 bp, 41 predicted proteins | sample GraSluR1_MG_2_FD_207222 | JGI IMG/M metagenome (GOLD analysis project Ga0334889, IMG submission 207222) | Sludge microbial communities from methane-producing bioreactor in Wageningen University, Netherlands - Granular Sludge_8_08-R1 | ecosystem: Engineered > Bioreactor > Anaerobic > Unclassified...
CGGCGTGAAGCCGGGCGGGGAGATTCGGGTCCGGGAGTCCGCAGGCCTGAAGTTGGTAGCTCTGGTGCCTGTGGGCTTCTTCATTTTCTGGCGCGACGGGAAAGGCTCGGTGGAATCCTCCTGTTCTCCAGTGAAATTGGCCAAGCGGCCACAACAAGACATGTAACCCTTTTCAAGAGTCTTGTCAACCAGCTCGAAAGGATTCCTTCATCTTCCGGTGAAACTCTATCAGGATGCTGACGCAGGTGATGTCCGCAGCAAAGGAGGAACCGATGATCGGCGCTCGGATTCGGCAGGCACGACTGAGGGCAGGCCTCTCCCTGGATGCCCTCCGCGACGCCCTCGGGAATCTGGGATGCTCAATCACCAAAGCGTCGCTGTCGAAGTACGAGCGGGACGAGAGCCGCGTTCCTGCCACGATGCTCTTCAAGCTGGCTCAGGTCCTGGACGTGCCCCCCGAGGACTTCCTGACCCTCAAGCCCGAGGTCCCCATCGCGTTCGACAGGTTCCGCAAGAAGAGCCGATTTGGCCTGCGCAGGCAGGAACAGTTGAAAGCCTCCGTGCATGACAAGGTCCAGAGATATCTCGAACTGATCGACTTGATGGGCGAAGACCTGGGAGACCCGTGGGCAGCCTTCCCCATCGCCCCGGCGATCAACGCTCAGGACGCCGAGAGGGCGGCTGAGCACCTCCGAAAGGAGTGGGAACTCGGCTCAGCCCCGATCGAGAGCGTCTGCCAACTGCTCGAGGATCGAGGCTTCATCGTCCTGGACCACCGAGAAGCCGGAGATGATTTTGACGGACTCTCGGGAGTCGTCGGAGACCCGCCGGGCTTGCCTCTGGTCATCTACGCCCCTACGAAGCCATTGGACCGTCGCCGTTTCAGTCTGACCCACGAACTGGGCCACCTCGCCATGCGGCACCCCGAAGGCACGTCCGACGCGGACCGCGAGCGGTTGGCGCACCGTTTTGCAGGCAGCTTCCTGGTCCCGGCATCGGCCGCCAGGAAGGAATTGGGTACGAAGCGGCACTCACTGGACCTTCGGGAGTTGGAGCTGCTCAAACAGAAGTATGGGATGAGCATGCTCGCCTGGGTCCGAAGGGCCCACGACCTCGAGATCATCACGCCGAGCCATTACAAACTGTGGTGTCGTTACTTCTCGGTCCGCGGGTGGCGCCGCGAAGAGCCCGTGGCCTACGCCAATCCCCTCGAACAACCGACGCGGCGGCTCCTGTTGACGCTTCGAGCGCTTTCAGAGCGCCGGATCAGCCCCCGTCAGGCCGAGCGAATCTGCCCGGGGATCCTCAACGAATCAAGAAACACCTCGATGCGGAACCTCCTGGCCGAGGCTCAAGGGAAGCCGGCAAGGCGCGCTGAAGTGCTCGGAGAACTCTCTGCCGACGAGTACCTGGACCAGCCAGATTTCCTGGAAGCCGACCTGGAAGAGAGCGAGTGGTTTGTCGACCCGGCCATCTGAAGCAAGGCCCAAACGGGGCCAGATGTGGCTACTCCGACACTCCAAAGGGTGCGTGGAGGAGGATTCGGACTTGTTCAAGGCCGTCGTCGTAAGTCCCGACGGCCTGATCCAGCTCCCCTGGCGAGTCGTCGTCCCCGTGATTCATTGCACTCACGAATGTTCCCAGCGCAGTTGGGTCGTGCCCCTCGAGGTCTCGGCGAGGAACGGACGACAGGTTCGAGAAGCTGCTGACGCCCTGCTGGTCCGCGGCGTCCGACTCGAGCGTTTCGTCCGCCGTGTCGGCGTCCTGGACGCGCCGATCATGGAAGAGTTGACGGCGGCCATGGCCCTTTGCTTCGGATGTCATGACCCGGGTTGGCCATTCTGACCTGCGACGACGGCCTACCCCCCTGAATCCGCCACCACCGTGGCATCCGGCCGCCGATCCGTTGAGGCCCACCCACACCTGGGGACACAGGGTCACGAGGCCTCCCTCGACTGGCTCAAACCTGAGCCGACCGTGAAGGGTTGGCCTCGGGGAGGCTGGCCACGACCAGACAGCAGCGGGAGAAGGGCCGCGGGAAGACGCCCCACAGGACCTCCACCTCGAAGCCCCGCTCGACCAGCAGCTTCCGGGCCCGGGGCAACAAGAAGGTCAGGTAGTACATCACGAAGGGCGGGCGGACCAGCAGGTTGCGGATCCGCATGGCCAGGTTGAAGAGGCGGGCCAGCAGGCCGACCAGCGACCAGAACGGTGGGGGCTCGGCCGTCACGAAGACGAAGTGCCCTCCAGGCTTCAGCGCCCGGGCCACCGAGTCGACCAGGCGAACCTCGTCGCGGGGCAGGATGTGGCCGAAGGCCCCCAGGCAGAGGGCCACGTCGAACTCCTCGCAGAAGGGCATCGCGAGGGCATCCCCGCGCACCAGCGTGACGTCCGAGGCCCCAGGCGCCTGGTCCAGGCGCTGGCGGGCCACCTCCAGCATCCCCCGGCTCATGTCCAGGCCGACCACCCGCTCGGTGCACAGGGGCCGGAGGACCTCCAGGCCTGCCCCCGTCCCGCAGCACACGTCCAGGCCGGCCTGGAAGGGCCCGAAATCCTGAAGAACCCGGCCCAGGGCCTGGAGGACCGGGGCCGGCGTGCGGAAGGGGGTGTAGTCGAACTTGGGAGCCAGCAGATCGTAGCCCTTCTCGGTCGAGGAGAGGCCCTGGACGAGGAGTTCCCAAAAGGTGGGGCCCTGGGGGTGGAACATCCTGGAGGGTTCCCGATGCCACGCCTGGGAACCTGTCCGGGAGGAGGGCCCTCTCGGGCCAACAGCACAAAGCAGCGCGGGCCCTCTCGGGCCAACAACACAAAGCAGCGCGGGCCCTCTCGGGCCCGCGCTGGTGGTGGTGGTGGTGGTATGGGGGGTGGCTTCAGCCGGCCTCAGAGGGAGGCGGGTTGAAGAGCTACCACTCCTCGTTGCGACGGTAGCCGCCGCGGCCTCCGCCCCGGTTGCCCGCGCCGGCCGGCTTGGGCTTGGCCTCGTTGACCACCAGGCGCCGGCCGCCGACATCCTGGTCGTTCAGCGCGTCGATGGCGGCCTGGGCGGCGGCGTCATCGGGCATGGTGACGAAGCCGAATCCACGATGGCGACCGGTGTCGCGATCCCGGATGACCGCGGCATCGGTCACCTCACCATAATTCTCGAACGCCTCGCGGAGTTCGTTCTCTTCCATCGAGTAGGACAGATTTCCCGCGTAGATCTTCATATCCGTGACACTCCTACCTTGGGTTCGAAACGGGCGGGAGGTTTTCCCCACGGACGCAGTGCGATCCGCGTGAAACGAAGCGACTCCGGGCCTTGGCCTGTTCGAACGTGCGACCCCTCAGTTCCGTTCCTGCCCCGGATCCGCCTTGAGGAGACCGAGGTTCCCCTATATTGAAGGTCCAGGCCTGGACTCCTCCTCGATCGACCCATCCCACGCGGGGCCTGGCTGTGGTAGAATCTGGGCCGTGCTGGCAATCTCCCACCTCTCGAAGTCCTTCGGCGGCCAGGTCGTCCTCGACGACGTGGGCTTTGCCGTCCCCCCCGGCCAGAAGGTGGCCCTGGTCGGCCGCAACGGCTGCGGCAAGACCACCCTGCTGCGCATCGTGGCCCAGGCCGAAAGCGCCGACTCGGGCCAGGTCGTGCTGGCTCCCGGCTGCCAGGTCGGCTACCTCGGACAGGAAGGACAACTGGAAGGCTCGCGGACCTTGTACCAGGAGATGGCCACCGTCTTCGGTGACGTCCACGACCTGGAAGCCGAGATGCGCCGGATCGAAGAGAGCATGGCGGCCTGTCAGCCGGGCCCCGAGCTCGAGGCCCTGCTGTCTCGCTACGGCCGGTTGCAGACCCGCTTCGAACACGCCGAACCCCACCTGGTGGATGCCCGCATCCGCACGGTCCTGCACGGCATGGGCTTCACCGACGCGGACATGGATCGAGCCTGCCGCGAGTTCAGCGGCGGCTGGCAGATGCGCGGCGCCATGGCCCGGATGCTGCTGCGCGACCCCGATCTGCTGTTGCTGGACGAACCCACCAACCACCTGGACCTGGCCGCCGTCGAATGGTTGGAGGAATACCTGGCCACCTCCTCGGGGACGGTGCTGATCGTCTCGCACGACCGCTACTTCCTGGACCGCGTGGTCCGCCGCGTCCTGGAGCTGCGCACGGGCCAGCTCCACGACTTCACAGGCAACTACTCCGACTTCCTGATCGAGCGGGAGGTGCGCCGCGAGCTGCAGGCCGCCGCCTTCACCAACCAGCAGAAGAAACTCGAGCAGGAACGTCGCTTCATCGAGCGCTTCCGCTACAAGGCCTCGCTGGCCACCCGCGTGCAGAGCCGGGTCAAGCTGCTGGAGAAGCGCGAACTGCTGGAGGCCCCCGACCACGACCAGCGCGCCTTGAAGGCCAGCTTCCAGACCACGGCCACCTCGGGCCGCGAGGCGCTGTCGATCCGCCGGGTCGAGAAGGCCTATGGCCCGCGACAGGTCCTCACGGGCCTGAGCCTGGAGGTCGAGCGCGGCGAGCGGGTGGCCCTGGTGGGAGCCAACGGGGTGGGCAAGTCCACCCTGCTGCGCCTGCTGGCCGGACACGAGAAGCCCGATGCCGGGACGATCCGTGCGGGCTACCGCCTGGCTCCGGTCTACTATGCCCAACACCAGGCCGAGGCCCTGGACCCGACGCGCACGGTCCTGGAAGAGGCCGAGGCCGTGGCCCCTTCCAGCGTGACCCAGACCCGGGTCCGGACGGTCCTGGGCTGCCTGCTCTTCGAAGGCGACGAGGTCCACAAGCCGGTCGGGGTCCTCAGCGGCGGCGAGCGCAGCCGCGTGGCCCTGGCCCGCTGCATCCTGACCCCCTCGAACCTGCTGCTGCTGGACGAGCCCACCAACCACCTGGATCTGTCGGCCCGGGACGCCCTGCTGGAGGCCCTCGAGGACTACCCCGGCACCATCCTGATGGTGACCCACGACCGCCACTTCATGAACTCGCTGGCCACCTGCATCGTGGAGATCCGCGAAGGTCAGTCCTTCCGCTACCTGGGCGACTACGACGCCTTCAGGGCTCGGCGCAACCAGGAGTTGCGCCAGGCCGAGGAAGCTCGTGAGCGCGCTCGACGCGAGAAGGAGGAGGCCGAGCGACGCAAGACGGCCTCCCGGCCTCGCGGCAAGGACGCCCCCCGCGGCTCGAAGCCCATCCGCTGGAAACTGGAAGCCCTCGAGAAGCGCATCTTCGAGCTGGAAGGCGAGGTGGCCCGGCTGGCCGAGGCCCTGGCCGATCCCGGTCTGTACGCCCGCCCCGAGCAGGCCGAAGCGATGCGCCAGGAGTATGAGAGGGCCTCGGCGGAGGTGGCCGAGCTGATGCCCATCTGGGACGAGATGGCCGAGGCCGGCGCCTGAGACCCGGCTCTCTCCAGGTCCCCGGGGGCCCTCCCACCTGAAGAATCCGGCCGAGCATACGGCCACATTCCCGCAACATCCGCAACAAGATTGTTACATCGGCAACATCCCCATGACATGACGGGGATCCCTGCCAGGGCCTACCATCTGAAGTGGAGATACCTGTACGGATCAGGGAGACCTCATCTCGATGGATATGCGAATCCTGGACCTGAGCCAAGCCATCCAACAGCAACCCGCAGCCCTCCACAAGGAGGCTCGGGAGGCCACTTCGTATATCGTAACCCAGCATAAGGCCAAGCCCGTCCACACCCAGCACTCGGCGGGAATCCGCCTGGAAGCCACGGAATCGGACGTCTCCGCGCTTTCAGAGGAAGCACTCTCGACCGTGGCGTCCCGCCACGAAAAGGATGGTGGGGTCACCAAGATGATCCAGGCGCTCAGCGTGTACGTCAACGAGAGACTGAGCGCCAGGACCCAGGCCGCCAACACACAGGCCGAAGTCGCCAACTCGAATGGGGAAGGCGCGGCCCTGCCGAAAGGCCACTCCGAAGGGCCCCTCAAGATCCGCCCGAACGGAGAACCCGACCGGCCCAGCGAACTGATCGAACGTGACCGCTCGCGGGCGGACTCGCCCACCCCCGTCTGGTTCGACCGGCCAGGACAGGACACCGCGAAGGTGGCCCGGCGTTTCCAGGAAGAGGCCAATCGCCAGCCTTAGATTGCGGCCGGCTGACCCCGGCGCCGGAGTCGTCCCGGCTCAGGCCGGGTAGAGGGCCCCGAACTTCTTCTCCAGATAGGCCAGGAAGGGTTCCGGCTCGAGATCCCGTCCGGTGGCCTGACGGGTCAACTCCTCGGGGGTCAGCCGGGCTCCCCAGACGTGAACCTTCTCACCCAGCCAACCGCGCAGGCCCTCCAGGTTGCCGGATTCCAGATCCTCCTCCAGGGAGGGCAGGTCCGACTGGATCTTCTCCCAAAGCTGCGCCGCCAGCAGATTGCCCAGGGTGTAGGTCGGGAAGTAGCCGAAGAGCCCCAGGGACCAGTGCACGTCCTGCAGGCATCCCAGGCCGTCGTGCGGGGGCACCAGCCCCAGGTAGTCCTGCATGGCGGCGTTCCAGGCCTCGGGGATCTCCCGGACCTGAAGGCTTCCCTCCAAGAGCGCCAGCTCCAACTCGAAGCGCAGCATGATGTGGAGGTTGTAGGTCACCTCGTCGGCCTCGACCCGCACCAGCGAGGGCTGGACGCGGTTGATGGCCCGATGGAAGTCGTCCAGGCTGAAGCGGGACAACTGCTGGGGGAAGGTGGCCACCAGGCCGGGATAGTGGTGGACCCAGAAGGGTCGACCTCGGCCGACCAGGTTCTCCCAGAGCCGCGACTGGCTCTCGTGGACCCCCATCGAGCAGCCCCCCTCCAGGGGGCCGTGCAGGAAGCGCTCGGGGCTGCCCTGCTCGTACAGCGCGTGCCCGGTCTCGTGCAGGGTTCCGAAGATCGAGCGACCCAGAAAGTCCTCGTCGAAGGCGTTGGTAATCCGCACATCCCGGGTCGACATCGAGATGCAGAAGGGGTGCTCGGACTGGTCGATCCGACCCCGGTCGAAGTCATAGCCCAGGGTCCCGGCCAGGCGCTGGACGTACTCGCGCTGGCGCGACACCTCGAAGGCCTGGCGCAGGGGGGCATCGTCCAGCTGAGGGCCCCGGCCCACCCGGCGCACCAGGTCGACCAGGCGACCTCTCAGCCCTTCGAAGAGAGGGCGGAGCCGGGAGGTCCGCATGCCCGGTTCGTACCCCTCCAGCAGGGCGTCGTAGGGGTGCTCGTCGTAACCCTGGCAGCCGGCCACCTGGCGGGTCAGGTCCAGCACCCGGGTCAGCTCGGGGGCGAAGAGCGAGAAGTCCTGCTGGGCCTTGGCCCGGGCCCAGACCCCCTGGGCGCGGCTGGTGGCTTCGGCAAGTTCGGCCACCAGTTCGCGGGGCAGCCGGGTCTCACGCCGGTACTCGCGGCGACACCGCCGAACCAGGTGGGCGTCCTCGCTCTCGGCGTCCTGGACCTCCTGGCCGGCTGCCTCCAGGAGCTCGCCGGTCTCGTCGGCCACGAAGAGGTCGTGGGCGGCCTCGGACAAGGCGCTGAGCTGCTCGGCGCGCGCTCCGGCGGCCCCGGGGGGCATGCCCGTCTCCTGATCCCACGAGAGAAGCGCCGAGGCCTCCCTCAGGCAGTAGACGGTGCGCAGTCTCTTCTTGAGCTGGTCCAGCTTCGTGGCCATGTTCGGTAGGCTCCCTTGGTCGAGATTCGTCCTTGCGGACGACTGTTCACGTCTGCGGGGAAACCCGCGGCGGTATGCCCACGGGCAACTCCCACTCCCAATCCAGCTCCCAGATCCGGGCCAGCTCGTCCTGGCCCGCCGAGGCCACCAGGCGTCCATCGGGCGAAAAGCGCACCCAACGGACCGGGCCCTGGTGGGCTTCCAGGACCTGCAACAACCGGCCATCGGCGTGCCAGAAGTGGATTCTCCCATCGTCCACCGCGGTGACCAGGAAGTCTCCGTCCGCCAGGAAATGCACCGAGCGGACGGCACCCTCGTGCTCGGGGAGGCGGAGGATCTCCTCCCCGCTGGCCACGTCCCACAGGATCGCCCGACGGTCCTCGCCTCCAGAAAGAAGGGCGGTTCCCTGGGGATTGAAGGCCAGGGCCTGGACCGGCCCGGTGTGCCCGCGCAGCTCCAGGCCCCGCCGACCCGAAGGGATCTCCCAGAGCTGGATGCGCCGGTCCCTGCCGGCCGTGGCGGCCAGCCGGTCGGTCAGGCAGAGGGCTACCGCGTAGACGGCCCCCTCGTGCCCCGGGAGGTCCAACAGCCCCTCTCCGGTCTGGAGGTTCCAGACCCGGGCGCTCCCATCCAGACTGCTGGAGAGGACCATGGGCAGGTGGCGCGAGAGGATCCCGCAGGTAATCTCGGCGGCGTGCCCGCGCAGCGCGCGCACCTCCTTGCCCCGCTCCAGGCTCCAGTAGCGCAGGGTCCGGTCGTAGCTGGCGCTGAGCAGGTGCTCTCCGTCCGGGTCGAAGTCCAGCGAGGTGACCTCGCGCCCGTGCCCCTCCAACCAGCCCAGGTGCTGTCCGGTCAGGGCGCTCCACACCCCGATCCGGCCATCCAATCCACCGGTCGCCAGCAACTGCCCGTCCGGCGACCAGGCCACCTTCAGGACCCAACTGCCGTGCCCCTCCAGCCCGCTGCGCAGCCAGACGTCGCGCAGGCCCACCCGGCGCCCCGGTCGGGCGCACTCCTCGACCAGATCCAGAATCTCGGGGTCGCGCTGGCGACCCGGCAGGCCCTGGGCGCGACGCAGCAGGGCCAGGGCCTCGCCCTTCCGGCCCGCCTCCAGCTCGGCGCGGGCCTTCCCCAGCGTGTCCCGAACCAACCCGTTGGCGGCCTCCTGACGATAGACCCGGTCGGCCCCCGCCAGCAACAAGGGAGGACGCCCAGGGGCCAGGGGCAGGAGCTCCTCCTTCCACTCCCACCAGCGCAGCGAGCGGTCCAGGCTGCCGGACAGCCCGAAGCGGCCGTCCGCACAGGCGTGCACCGCGGTGACCTGGTGGGAGTGGGCGGAGAGGGTGCGGATGCACTCGCCGGTGGCCACGTTCCACAGCCGGACCGTCTGGTCCCAGCCTCCAGACAAGGCGAAGCGCCCGTCCGGCGACAACGACACGGCGCGGATCTCGTTGGTGTGCCCCTCCAGGGTCCGCAGGCACTCGCCGGTCTCCAGATCCCACAAGCGCAGGACCCGGGCCGCTCCCCCAGTCAGCAGGTAGCGCGAATCGGAGCTCAGCGCCAGGCCATACAGCTCTTCTTCCAGATCCTCCCACTCGACCAGCAGCCCCCCCGTCACGAGCTCCCAGACCCGGACCGAACGATCCACTCCGGCCGAGACGCCAATCTCGCCGTCAAAAGAGACGGCCACCGCGCTGACCCGACTGTGATGGCCTGAGAGGACGTGGCGCAGGTCGCCGGAGCGGGGTTCCCAGACCCGGACCGTCCGGTCGTCGCCTCCGGTCAGCAGGACCCCCCCGGCCGGCGAAAGGGCCACGGCCGTGACGGGGCCCTCGTGGCCCTTCAGGACGTGCAGGGTGGGGCCGGAGGGCAGGGCCCACAGCCGCACCGTGCCATCGTCGGAGGCTGAGGCCAGGGTGCCTCCGTCGGCCGACACCGAAACCGAACGCACCGGACCGGCGTGGCCGCGCAGCCGCGAGCGCACCTCGCCTTGAAGAGGATCCCACACCAGGATGCTGTCCTCATGCCCGGCCGAGACGATGTAGCGCCCGTCATAGGACATCGTCAGGGCGTTGATGGCCTCGTTGTGCCCCGAGAGCATCCGCACCAGGCGCACCGTCCACAGCGAGGCCAGTTCGCGCAGCTCGGGAGCCGTCGCCGGACCCGACCACAGGTCGGGCAGGTCGGCCTCCAAGCCGCGCCTCCGGCGGCACTCCGCCAGGGCCTCGCGGGCCCGAAAGAAGCCGGCCGACCGCGAGACCGCGGCCTCCAGGTGAGCCTGGGCCGCCTCCAGGTCGGTCGGGGCGGCGTCGAAGCCGGGGATCCGCAGACCCATGGAAGCGTGGTAGGCTCCCAGCGCATAACGCACCCAGGCCGAATCCGGGTCCCGCTCCAGAGCGGCCTCCAGGTGAGTGCGGGCCTCGCCGGCGCGTCCCAGGGCCGCCAGGATCACGGCCAGCGCCACCCGGACCACGGGGTGACCGCCCAGAGCCAGGGCCTTCTCCAGGTGCGGCAGGGCCGACTCCTTCTCGCCGGTGCGGCTCAGGCAGATGGCCAGGTTGTGGTGGAACTCCCAGCGGGCGGGTTCTCCGGCCACCGCCCGCTCGAAGGCGGTCAAGGCCTGGCGCGCGCTGCCATCCTGCAAGAGCAGGATCCCCCGCAGGTTCTGCAGCCAGCCCGAGCGCTCTTCGGCCTCCAGTCGGGCCAGAAGTTCATCGGCCTCCTTCTCTTCGCCGCCCGCCAGCAGCAGCCAGGCTTCGGCCCGCCGCGCCGCGGGCAGCGCCAGGGCGGACTGGCGGATGGTCTCCAGCGCCTCGGGAACCCCGGACTCTCCGTGGATCCAGCCCAGCACCGCCCGGTTGACGCGGGCTTCCGGCAGGTCTGGAGAAGCCTGCAAGGCGTCCTCCAGGCGTTCCCGTGCCTCGGTGTCACGTCCCCGATCCAGGGCCAGGAGGGCCGCGTTGTTGCGGTTCTCGGCGGCGAACTGCCCGGCGGTGAAGACGGGTTGGGGAGATCTGCGCCCGGCCAGGGAACTGAAGGCCTCCTCCAGCGCCTGGGCGACGGCAGCCACCGACTCGGGACGCTCGGCGGGCTTGCGGCGCAGGCAGCGGTCCAGGATCTCCGCCAGCGGCTCGGGGATATCGGGACGGAACTGGCGGGCATCCGGCGGGTCTTCGCAGAGGACCCGAGCCTTCAATGAGGCCAAGGGGGATTTCGAATGGCGCCTGTAGGGCAGGAAGGGTGGCCGCCCGGTGACCAGTTGGAAGAGGATGACGCCCAGCGAATAGATGTTGGCCAGTCGGTTGGGTGGCGCCTTCCGGGCCCAGTTCTCGGGCGCCAAGGCCAGAGGGCTTCCCGGGATGGGCGCGGCCAGATCCACCCGGACCTCTTCCGGGAAGGAGCGGTCCTTCAGGAGGCGGGGGTCCAGGTCCTGGAGGTCACCCCAGGGTCGAGACGGGAAAAACTGATCCACGCGCAGGATGCCGGCGCGGTCGATGCGACAGACCTCGGCGCACAGGTCCAGGTGGGCCAGGTTGAACTGGTGGACGAAGTCCAACCCGCGGCACAACTGGATCCCCAGATCCAGCATCCGGGTCAGCTCCTCGAGGCCCCCGGGTGGGATCACCTCGCGCAGCGTTGCCCCACGCGGGACCTCGGTCAGGATCCGGGGCACCTCCTCGAAGGTCCAGACCCCCAAGGTGGCGACCAGGTTCGGATGGACCCCGACCACGGCATGCTGACGCGCCCTCTCGACCAGGGCCGCCCGGGCCCGGGCCTCGGTCGTGTAGACGGGCAGCGGCGAACGGGCCCGCAGCTCCACCCCCCAGGCCAGGTGGCGCAGAAGGTAGCTGGGCCCGATCCGGCCGGGCTCGCGGGCCAAGACCTGCCAGGTCCCGTCCAGGGCCTGCCCGGGCTCCCAGAGAGGGCCCGCCACCCTGGGATCCTCCATGCAGGCCAGATCGGCCTCGGAAAGACGCCACAGGCACTCGGCGTCCTCGAGCTCGCGATCGTCGGACTTGGAAAAGACGGACAGGATCCGGTCCAGCATCAGACCGGTTCTTGCACCGGCAGAAGAGGAATCCTGCCCGGCCCGGCGCCCTCAGGGGGCGGAGGATGGCGGCTCGGAATCGGGTTCCTGCTCGCCGGCCGGGGCACTCTTCGGGTCGGGGCGCCGAAACTCGACGCCGCAAGCCTGGGACATTCAGGTGCCCACTCCCATGGCGGGCAGGGCCCAGCGGACCAGGACGAACCACAGCACGAAGAACCCTGCCAGAATCAGGATCGACTCCATGCGAGCCTCCCTTCCCGTTCAGAAAGCCTCCCCGGGGGGGGACGCCCGCCAAGGGACGCCCCCCCGGGAAGTGCGGAGCCTCAGGCCTTGGCGACCAGGTGGCGGACGTAGTTCTCGACCCACATCATGTGCGGACCGGCGTGCTGGATGACCTGCAGGAGGCTGGTCATGGAGTCGACCTCCTCCACCTGCTCGGTGACGAACCAGCGCAGGAAGGTGTCCGTGGCGTGGTCCTTGTTCTCGATGGCCAGATCGACCAGATTGTTGATCGACTCGGTCACCTTCATCTCGTGGTGCAAAGCCAGCTCGACGGCTTCCTGGGCGCTGGCAAACCCGTTCTTGGGGGCAGGCAGGCCCGGGATCACCGGGGTGGCCCCAGCCTCGATCATATAGTGCACGAACTTCATGGCGTGCTCGCGCTCTTCCTCGGCCTGGCGGTAGAAGAAGGACGCCAACGCGGACAGACCCTCGGTGTCAAAGTAGACCGCGATCGCGATGTACTGGGTCTCGGCGAAGAGCTCCATGGCAATCTGCCTGTTGAGTGGTTCAAGCATCTTTTCCTTGATCAGCATCGGCGGATGGACTCCTTTTCGGTTCACCCCGCCTGGGAGCCCGGCCGGGCCCCTGGGACAGCGGGGGCAGCATGTCATTTCCTCCCCCTCCTACCCAGGTTCGGGGCGTCCCAACCCCCCTTGCCGTCTCCCCGCAGAGCGTTCCAGGGCCTTCTGGATACCGCTGCGCAGGGACTGCAGGGTGTAGGGTTTCTGGACGAAGCCGGCCAGCCCTCGACCGACCAGGCCCGAGATGGCCTCCTGCTCGTTGTAGCCGCTGCACATCAGGACCGTCAGGTCCGGGTGCATCCGACGGATCTCGCGGAAGGCCTCCTCGCCCGACATCCGCGGCATGGTCATGTCCAGCACCACCACGTCGAAGGCACAGTCCGTCGCGAGGGTCTCCAGGGCCTGCACCCCATCGCCGGCGGTCTGCACCTCCAGACCCATCCTCTCCAGCAGGCGCCGTCCCACCCCCAGCACCGAGGGGTCGTCATCCACCAGCAGCACCCGGGCCTGGGTCTTCCACTCCGAGGGGGTGGCGACCGTGGCCGCCCGGGTCGACTTCAAGTCCGGACAGGCGGGGAAGAGCAGCTTGAAGCTGGTGCCTTCCTCGGGTTCACTGTAGACCTTGATGGCGCCGCGGTGCCCGCGGACGATCCCCTGGACAGCCGCCAGGCCCAGCCCCCGACCAGCGAACTTGGTCGTGAAGAAGGGGTCGAAGATGCGCGATCGGGTCTCGGCGTCCATCCCGCACCCGTTGTCCCCGATCTCCAGGAACACATAGCACCCTGCCGGCAGATCCTCGGCCCCGAAGAGGTTCTGCAGGTCCGCCTCCTCGCACTCCACGACCCCGGTGCGCAACAGGATCGAGCCCTGCCGGTCGCCGATGGCCTCCGAGGCATTGGTCAGCAGGTTCATGATGATCTGGCGCAGTTGCGAGGCATCGCCCTCGATGCACGGAAGGGTGGGGGCCAGGTCGAAGCGCAGGCTGGCCTTCTTGGAGATGAAGACGTTGAGAAGCTGGGACATCTCCTGGACCAGGTGCGACAGATCCAAGGGCTCGACGATGAAGCGGCCCTTCCCGGAATAGGCCAGAAGCTGGCGGCAGAGCTCCGAGGCCCGCCGCGCGGCGGTCTGGACTCCTTCCACGCTCTGCCGGGCGGGGGAAGACTCGGACAGATCCATCAAAGCCAGGTCGGCGTTGCCCATGATGGCCACCAGCAGGTTGTTGAAGTCGTGGGCAATGCCTCCGGCCAGGATCCCCAGGCTCTCCAGCTTCTGGGTATGCTGCAGTTGGGCCTGGAAGCGCTGGCGCTCTTCCTCTGCCCTCCGCCTCTGGGTGATGTCCTGGAAGAGGGTGACGAAGACTCCCGGCGAGGGGCTGTAGGTCAGCACGTTGAACCAGCGTTCCAGGCTTCGTGAATACTCCTCGAACTGCACCTGCCTGCCGCCCAGGGCCACCTCGCCGTAGGTGTGGATCCAATGGGGCTCGCTCTGGGGCAGGACCTCCAGCAGGGTCCGCCCCTGAATCTCGTCATGGCGCAGCCCGGTCATGGCCTCGAAGGCCGGATTGACCGACAAGAAGCGGTAGTCCACCGGTCGCCCCTGCGCATCGGTCAGGATCTCGTGGACGGCCATGGCGGTGGGCATCCGCTCGAAGAGCAGGGCAAACTGGCGATTCTGTTCGTCCAGGGCCTCCTGCGCATGACGGCGCTCGGTGATGTCGGTGCAGATGGCCACCAGGCCGGTGAAGCGGCGGCTGAGGTCCTGGCTGCGCTGCAGGCGGACCTGGTAGACCATGCGGCCCTGGGGGGTCGACACGGCCTGTTCGAAGGTGTGCTCGTCCCGCCCCAGGCGTTCCAGGTCGGCGATACCCTCGGCCAGCCAGTCCGGAGGCTGCAGGCGGGGGGGGATCCTCGGCGAAATGGTAGGCCTCCGGCAAGGCCCCTGGCCCCAGCAGCATGCTGGCCGCCGCCTGGTTGCAGATCTCCACCATCCCGTCGGCCTCGATCACCAGGACCGGGTTGGCCAGGTTCTGGAAGATCGTGAGGAAACGATTCTTCTCGTTGGTCATCCGGCGGTTGCTGTGCTGAAGCTCCGCCAGGAGATCACTGGCCGGATGCCGAGACCACTCGGTCACGTAGGCCAGTTGGAAGAGGTCAAAGAAGCGCATGACCAGCAACCGGGCGTAGGAGCGCTCGGTTTCGGGGGCGTCTGCGAGGTCTACCAGGTCGAGGTAGGCCTGCCGGTAGTAGACCAGCAACCCTCCGAACATCCCCAGGGGAACCCCCCGCGCCCGATGGCGCCGGGCCTCCTGGACCCCGAAGGCGGCCTCGGGAACGGATTGGAAGTCGTCGTCCGGACCGAACTCCACGGGCCCTTCACGGCGCTCGAGGGCGACCTGCAGAGACGAGGAGATCCCCGAGATCGAGAGGCGCCAGGCCTCTTCCAGGGTGGAGGTGTAGCGCGTGAAGTCCCGCTCTCGGGCAAGGCCCAGGACCCGTCCGATCAGCCAGTCCTGGCTGGCAGCCAACTTCTCGGAAAGAGTCCGATGGATCCGGCGTCTCTCGTCAGCGGACAAGACCATGCGCGTGGTCGCCTCCGTGGTCGTCGGGTTCCGCGATGTCCGGCTCTTCCCCAGGTGCCATTCTAGGGGTTCCTTCCAGCACAGACAACCCAAATCCCCCGCGGAACGCTCCTGAAGCCCTGTCGGCCTGGAAGTTCTGAGAACTCGCGAAGGACCCTTCCCCTGGACCAGAGGAGGTGCTATATTCTGGTTGCTCATCGAGAGGCAGGCGGGCGACCGCCTGCAGTGGGTCGAGGGACCGAGCCCTGGGACACCCCGGCAACCGGCGCGGAAAGACGCGCACGGTGCCACATCTCGGCAGGCATCGAGTGCCTGGAAGATGAGGGAAGAGCGTCGCGCGCTTCGGTGAACCGGGCGAGCGCGAGGTGAAGCCCCCAGTCTGCACCAGGCGGGGGTTTTTTTGTGCCCCCCGTGAAGCGGTTCCCCTGGGAGCCCAGAAGGAGGAGACATGTCCAAGCGCGAGTATCTATTTACTTCCGAGTCCGTCACCGAAGGCCATCCCGACAAGATCTGCGACCAGATCTCGGATGCCGTGCTGGATGCCATCATGGCCCGCGAAATCGAGATGGGTCCGGATGCCCACGGCAGCGTCGAGGACGCCCGCGTGGCCTGTGAAACCTTCATCACGACCGGCATGGTGGTGGTGGGCGGCGAGGTCCGCACCCGCGCCTACGTGGATGTCCAGAAGATCGTCCGCGAGGTGATCACCGAGATCGGCTACGACCGCGCCAAATACGGCTTCGACGCCCACACCTGCGGCGTGATGAGCAGCATCCACGAACAGAGCACCGACATCGCCATGGGCGTGGACGAGAGCTTCGAAGTCCAGCGTGGCCAGGGCAAGGACCCTCTGGACCTGGTGGGCGCCGGCGACCAGGGCATGATGTTCGGCTACGCCTGCAAGGACACCAGCCAGTTGATGCCCATGCCGATCTACCTGGCCCATCGCCTGGCCGAGCGCCTGACGGCCGTGCGCCGGTCCGAGGTGCTGGGCTACCTGCGTCCCGACGGCAAGACCCAGGTCTCGGTCCGTTACGTGGATGACAAGCCCGTCTCGGTCGAGAAGATCCTGATCTCCACCCAGCACGCCGAGGGCGTCGACATCGAGGTGCAGCTCCGCCCCGACCTGATCGAGCACGTCATCAAGCCCGTCTTCGAGCAGGAAGGCCTGAGCTACGCCAAGGCCGAGATCTACATCAACCCCACCGGCCGCTTCGTCATCGGGGGCCCCATGGGCGACACCGGCCTGACGGGCCGCAAGATCATCGTCGACACCTACGGCGGGATGGGCCGGCACGGCGGCGGCGCCTTCTCGGGCAAGGACTGCACCAAGGTGGACCGCTCGGCCGCCTACGCCGCCCGCTGGGTGGCCAAGAATGTGGTGGCCGCGGGCCTGGCCGAGCGCTGTGAGCTGCAACTGGCCTACGCCATCGGCGTGGCCCGACCCCTGTCGGTGCTGGTCGATACCTTCGGAACCGAGAAGGTTCCCGTGGCCGACATCGAGCGGGCCATCACCGAAGTCTTCGACCTGCGCCCCGGCGCCATCATCCGGGATCTGGACCTGCGCCGGCCGATCTACCGCAAGACGGCTGCCTACGGGCACTTCGGGCGGACCGATCGCGACTTCACCTGGGAGCGCACCGACCGCGCCCAGGCCCTGGCGGCGGCGGCCGGCCTGGACAAGGTGCTGGCCAAAGCCTGATCGCCCTCCCTGAATGGCCTCCGAGGCCCCCAAGACCTGCCCGCCCGGGAGGTCCTGGGGGCCTCGCTCGGATCCGCCCGGCCCGTCGCCGTGGCTCCTGGGGTTCCCAGGCCGGGATTTTCCGGGCCGACAGGAAGGAATCCCCGCCCACCACCCGAACCCGCCGGCGTCCCCGGGGCCCCGGCCCAGGAGCGCAGAGGGCCGACCCAGGGGGAATGAGGCGCCCGGGTGTGCCAGGGAGAGCCTGAATCCGCCGCCTGGCGTGAGGACCGAGGAGGTCGAGGCGGGTCTGGATGCGAGGAAGGCGCGCTTTGAGGAGCGGAGCGTAGTTGGAAACTACGTGAGCACCGCAGAGGTGCGCCTGACGACGCAGACGGGCCCGGATCGGCTTCCGAATGCCACGGTGGGTGGCGGATTCAGGGAGAGGAACAAGACGTGTCAAATCTCCAGGAAGGCTCGCCAGAAAGCCATGCTTGAGCTCGCTTCCGCCCTCGACGCCATGATGTCCCCCGAGACCGCCGTGCTGGTGGCCCTGATCTCGGTCGTGGTGGTCTCGCTGTTCTTCGACTTCACCAACGGCTGGAACGACTCCGCCAACGCCATCGCCACGGTGGTCTCCACCCGGGTCCTGAAACCCGCGCACGCCGTGGTGATGAACGCGGGGATGAACTTCGTGGGCGCCCTGGTCAGCACCACGGTGGCCCAGACCATCGCCAGCAAGTGGGTGGACGAGGGCGCGATCACCCAGTGGAGCGTGGTCGCGGCCATGCTTGCGGCCGCCGCCTGGGTCACCGCCTGCACCCGGGCGGGGCTTCCTTGCAGCGGTTCGCACTCGCTGATGGGCGGCATCATCGGGGCCGCGCTGGGCACCTCCTTTGCCCGCGGCGGAGGGGCCGAGGTCGTGAAATGGGACGGGATCACCCCCGCCGTCATCGCCTTGTTCCTCTCGCCCCTGCTGGGCCTCCTCGTCAGCTACGTCGTCCTGGTGGGGTGCATCTGGTTCGCCAGCGGCGACCGCATCTCGGCCCGCGCCGGGAAGAAGCTCTTCGGCTCGTTGCAGATCCTCTCGGCCTCGTTCATGGCCTTCCAACACGGCAAGAACGACGCCCAGAAGGTCATGGGCGTGATCACCCTCTCGTTGCTGACCATCAGCGCGCACACCGCCATCCACCTGCCGGACTGGGTCCTGCCCCAGACCGACGCCAAAGGGATGCCCACGATCCCCTTGTGGGTCATCCTGAGCTGCGCCACGGCCATGGCCATCGGCACGGCGGCGGGAGGCTGGAAGGTCATCCGCACCCTGGGCATGAAGCTGGCCCACATCCGCCCCATGGAGGGCTTCTCGGCCGAGATGGGCGCCGCCCTGACGCTGGAGGTGGCCTCCGAGATGGGCATCCCGGTCAGCACCACCCACACCATCACCGGCAGCATCCTGGGTGTCGGCAGCGTGCGCAACCCAAAGGCCGTCAAATGGGGACTGGGCGGCAAGATCATGGTGGCCTGGCTTCTGACCTTCCCGGCCACCATCGCGGTGGGCTGGGCCATGGGCTGGTTGCTGAACCGCTGACTCTCCGGTCCGATTGGCATCCCCCCGGGCTGTGAAGCCCCCGTGCGCTGCCCGGGGGCTTTCCTTCCGGCAGGGGAACCGCCTCGGATGGAACAAGGGTCCTTTCCGGGTTGCCGACAGGCGACCCGATCCGTGAGGGAGCCCTGACCATCACCGAGTCCATCCGACCAAGGATCCGCCAACTGGTGAACCACCGCCTCTTCGGCGGGCTGGTCTTCGCCCTGATCCTGGTCTCGGTCACCCTTCTGGCCTGGGAGCTTTCCCTCCCGGAGGCGTCTCCCACCCACCGTCTGCTGGGCGACGTGCAGGCGGGCATCACGCTCTTCTTCCTGGTCGAGTTGACCCTGCGCTGGATCGCTGCACCGGCTTCCGGGGCCTTCTTCCGCGAATACTGGATCGACATCCTGGCCGTACTGCCCCTGCTGCGGGTCTTCCGCCTGGGCCGGGCCTTCCGCCTGATGAGGCTGTTGCGCCTGCTGCGCCTGCCCAACCTGATGGACCAGCACCTGCGGGTGCTGGGTTTCCTCTTCCAGCGCCGGAGCGCGGAGTATCTGCTGTACTTCTTCCTGGTCGGCTTCGCGGTGGTGGCGGGGACCCTGGCCCTGGCCACCTTCGAATACCGCTCGGGGGAGGGAACCTCCCTGGAGAGGCCCTTCTGGTCGGCCCTCTTCTCACTGTTTGCAGGAGAATACATCACCGAACTGCCCAGGACCCTCGGGGGGAAGGTCGCAGCTTTGATGATCATGTTCTCGGGCCTGGGCTTCTTCGCCGTCATCACCGGCACCATCTCCGCCATCATGATCGAGAAGCTGAAGGAGGGCACCGTCTTGAAGGGCAAGAGACTGTCCGACCTGGAGGACCATCTGGTGGTCTGCGGCTGGAACTCCGGCGTCGAGACCATGCTCAAGGAGTTCCAGAACACCCGCGACTTCCGCGAGAAGGACGTCGTGGTGATCTGCAACCGCGAGGAGCTTCCCGGCCGGGAGACCCTGCGACGCTCGGACCTGGTCCACCATCTGCGGGACGACTTCACCCGCTCGGAGGTCCTCAAGAAGGCCAACGTCGACAAGGCCCGGGCGGCCGTGATCGTCTCGGATCTGGGCGACGGGCGCACCCGCCAGGACGCCGACGCCCGCACCGTCCTGGCGGCCCTGACCATCGAGAAGATCAACCCCCGTGTCCGCACCTGCGCCGAGCTGTCCAACGCCATGAACGAGGATCATCTGCGCATGGGAAAGGTCGACCAGGTGATCCTCACCCGCGACCTGGCCGGACACATGCTGGCCCAGGCAGCCATGCACACCGGGGCGGTCTCGGTGATCAAGGACCTGCTGCACTCCTCGGTCGGCTCGCGCCTGGAGAGCCTGCCGGTGGAGGGCGACCTGGTCGGCCTGCGCTTCGAGGAGGCCCTGGGACGGGTCCTGGGTGAGCGCGGCCTGTTGCCGGTCGCCGTCGAACGCCCACCGGAGCCGGGCGGGCAGCCGCAGCCAGGCACGAATCCGGAGATGCGGCTCAATCCCCGCGGTCTGGAGCTGCGCGCGGGCGACACCCTGGTCTGCGTCTCGGGGGAGAAGGACGGACCGGGATGAAGTCGGCCAGGGTGGTTGTACCCCAAAAACACAAAGGGTGATATATTAGTGCCAGACCCTTTCCCCCGCACCAGGCCCGTGGTCCAACCATGCCGGTCGGGGAAGGACCAGACATGAGGAGACCGTGAATGCCTGAAATCGAGTTCCAGGTGGGAAAGACCTACAGCAATCGCATCGGGGAATACAAGGTCCTGGAGATCGACCGTTCGGCCGGTCGGATGGAGGTCTGCTTCCTTGAAGGCGGGGAACACAAGAGCCTGGACATGACCATCCAGTCGCGCATCTGCCAGAACATGGTCCTGGACGCCCGACGGGCCGAGAACGCCCGCCTGGAAGAGGAAGCCAGCCAGGCCAAGGCCACCAAGGCGACCACCAAGGCCAAGGCGGCCTCCAAGAAGACCACCGCCAAGAAGCCCGCTGCCAAGAAGACGACGACCAGGAAGACCTCCGCCAAGAAGACCGCCGAGCCTGCCGTCTGAACCTTCCGACCGACCTCACGCCTTGAGCCGTCGCCGCCCCCTGGCGCTGTGCGGCGGCGACGGCGCAGCGCTTGCGGCCGGAGACCTGAACCCACCACCGACGGCGGCGCTCGGTTCTCGCGCCCGGCGGGAAAAGGTGACTGGCGGCGGGGACGGTCTAGTCCGGGTCCCCCAGCAGGGTGAAGGCGGCCCAGTAGAAGGGATGCGCGCGCTCGGGACGGGCCAGCAGGGCCAGTCGCGCCTGGCGCAAGGCCTCGGCCCGGGCGCCCCCCCCGGCCAGCCGCACGTAGAACTCGTCGAAGAGTTCGGCCGTCGCGGCGTCGTCCACCGACCACAGCGAGGCCACCACCGTCGAGGCCCCCGCGGTGGCCAGGCCCTGGGCCAGGCTGGCCAGGTCCCGGCCGGGAACCTCGCCGGCCAGGCCCGTCTGACAGGCGCTCAGCACAGCCAGGGAACCGGGCGCCAGACGAAGGCCATACAGATCGGCCAGCCGCAGGGTGCCGTCGGCCAGGTGCAGGCCGCTGGCGTTGGGGTCCTGGGCGTCCACCGTGCCGTGGGTGCCCAGGTGCAGGACATCGGCGCCGTTGGCCGCCTCCATCACGCGACGCAGCCCCGCCTGGCTCCCCGTCAGCAGCCGGGCGTGGGGCCAGGCCCGCTGAAGCGCCTTCAGCTCCGCCAGGGTCCCGGGCAGATCGACCCCCTCGGGAGCCCCCACCCCGACCACGTGCAGGTCCTCAGGCCGCCCTCGGGCAAGGAGCAGGTTCAAGACGTTGGCCGAGGCCAGGGTACTGGTCTGCCAGTCCTGCACCAGGAACCCTCCCTGAGGCTGAGGCCGAGGCAGGGCGTCGAAGGGCAGATACCACAAGACTCCTCCCGGCACCAGCCGCAAGGCCCGCCGACCCTCCGCCAGATCCCGGACCGGTTCGATCAGGAAGCCGTACAGCAACCGGCCGGCCTCCAGGTCCAGGGCACGGGAAGGATCTTGCAGGCTCTCCCGATAGCGACCGACCAGCTCTTCCAGGCGCCGTCGGTCCACCCCCACGCGCCGCACGGCGTAGCGCTCGCGGGTCAGGGCCATCACGTACAGGGCGTCTGATCCCGGGTAGTACTGCAACAGCAGGCATTCGGGTTCCAGACGCGCCTGCAAGGCCTCCAGGTCGCCGGGACGGACCGAGAGCAGGCGGTCGAAGTCGGTGTCCCGGGTCTTCAACGAGTTCAGCGAGGCGAAGAACTCCTGACGCGTCGAGGCCAGCTCCTGGGCCACCTCGGCCCGGCGCCGCGCCGAGGAGGTCTGGCTCAACTCGGCCTGCAGAGCCTGAAGGCGAGAACGCAGCGCGTCCATCCCGGGCCCCAGGACCTCGACGTCCAGGGCCGCGGCCACCTCGGCCGAGCCCGATCGGGCCAGCAGGGTCAACGCCCCCTCCTGGTCGCCCCGAGCCAGGCGCAAGGCCACGGCGCGCTCGAAAAGCCTTCGGCCGGCCTCGTCCAGGGGTGGGTGCTCGGCGATCTGCACCGTCCAGTCCAGCAGGCTCTCGACGGCGTCCTCATACAAGGTCAGGGCCTCCTCGACCCGGCCCGCGGCCTCCAGCCGCTCCCCCTGCTCCAGGGCGCACTGGCGCTCCTCCAACAAGGCACCGGAGTCCGCCAGCAGTTTCAAGGCCCGGCGGCCCTCGGCCAGGGCCTCCTCCGCTTCCAGGGTGCGGGCACGGAACATGCGGTAGATGCCTTCGACGCGAGGGGTGCCCTCCGACAGTCGGGCCGCCTCCTCCAGTTGCCTGGCCGCCTCGGGGCCACGCCCCAGGACGAATTGGGCCTTGGCCCGGGCGCTCAGCGCGGCGGCCCGGGCAGTCCGCTCGGTTCCGGCTTCCTCCACGGCCAGGTCGGCCTGGACCAGGGCTTCTTGCGGACGCCCCATCCGCAACAACAGGCTGGCGACCATGCGGTCCAGCGTGCTGCGCTCCTTGGCCAGCGGAGTCCCGGCCAGGTCCTGTCGAGTCGCCAGCAGCACCGCCAGGGCCTGTTCGTGGTCTCCCTCCCAGGCCAGGAGCCGGGCCAGGGTGAAGGCTCCCAGGACCTGGATGGACTGGAAGCCTCCGGTCCGGGCCGACTCCAGGGCCCGCCCGTAGAGGTCGCGCGCCTCGGGCTGTCGGCCCAGGCTGTCCAGCAACAATCCCTGCACCAGCAGGGCCACCGCGCGCACAGCCGGTGAGCCTCGCCGGGATTCGTACTCGGCCCAGCCCCGAGCGTTGGCCAGCAGATTCTGGATTGTCTCGGGATGGCGGGCCACCTGGCGCAACAGGACCGCCCCGGGACTCTCCAGCGAACCAGGAAGGAGCGGGTCCTCGTAGATCTGGGGGCCGCTCCACAGGGCCGAAGAGACCAGGGGAAGCAGGGTGATGGAGGTCAGAGCCTGGCGCTGCAGCACGCCCGACAGGCGGGGGATGTCGCGATTCAATCCCTCCATGGCCTCCCGGGCCAGGGGCAGCCGGGTAGCGGCCAACCCCAGCGAGAGCAGGGCCTGCCAGTTGCGGATGCGCTCTTCGGGCCAGTCCTCCAGTTGCGGATCGGCCTGGGCTCGGCGCAAGGCCGCCTCCACCTCCGCAAAGCGGGCCTGGGACTGCAGGTTCGCCGCCAGACTGCGCTGCAACCGTGAGACCCCCAGGCCCGTGGGATCGTCGGGACGAGACGCGGGGAGCGGGGCCACCAGCGCCAAGGCCCGGCGCGTGAGTTCGCAGGCCTCCTCGGGGCGCCCGGCGCGAGCCTCGGCCAGGGAGGCGACCTCCAGCGCCCAGGCTTCCAGGCGGGGCAACCCGGACTTGCGAGCCAGGTTCCAGGCTTCCTCAAAGCCAGCCTGGTCGTGCCTTCCCTGCCCCGCGCGCATCTCGCTGCGCAGGACCAGAAGCCAGATCCGGTCCTCCGGCTCCGAGAGGATCCTAAAGGCCTGCCGGAAGGTGGCTTCCAGGACCGGGGCCTGGGCCCGTTCGCGGTGCATGTTCAGAGAATTCAGCCGTTGGCGCACCAGCGAGCGGATCAGTCCGGGGTTGCGGCACTGCAGGATGCGCTGCGTGGCCAGGGCGTAGGCCCGCTCGGCGGACTCCCACTCCCCCGCCTCGACCGAGAGGCCGGCGGCGTTCTTCAGGAGGCGGGCCTCCAGGTCCGACTCGCCCAGGGCCCGCTGAAGGCTTGCCAAGAGCCGGGCGGAGTTGATCGCCTCCTGGTAACGCCCCTGCCCCGCGTCCAGGATCAGCCGGATCTCTTCGACGGCCAGCGCGGCCAGAGTGCAGTCCACCCGGCGCAAGGCCTCCTCCATGCGGAGTCGGGCCTGCTCGGGTTCGTCGGTCTCCAGTTCGCGAGCCCACATGGCCAGGGCCTGGGCCGCCGCGTCTCCGGCCTGTGGGCCTGCCCCGGGGCGATCTGCCTGGCGCACCACCTCGGCGAAGTTCTTGCGCGCCAGTTCGCCGCGGTCCCGACCGAACCACATCCGACCGCGCAGCAGGTAGAAGCGGGCCGAAACGTCTGCAGGCAGGTCCTGCCGAGCCTGGCGCTCCAACGCCTCCAGCCGATCCCAGGCCTGGTGGATGCGGCCGCGATCATAGAGGGCGCCGATCGCGGTCACCTCGGCGTCGAAGCGAACCTCCGAAGGCCCTGACACCAACGCAGCCAGGCGCAAGGCCTGATCGTGGTGCAACCGGGCGGCCTCAAAGCGGGCCCGCGCAGCCAGCACCCGAGGCTCGTGGCCCGCCCGGGCCAGGACCTCACAGGCCGCCGACAGTCGCCCCTCCCGGGCCAGTCGCACCCCCTCCTCCAGGCTGGGAGGGGCTGCCAGCGCGCCCGCCCCCAACAGCCAGAAGAGCAGCAGGTGGGCTACTTGTGTCCGGAACCGCGACAATAATCGCACTCGCCGCTGCCATTGCAGACCATGCAGGGCAGGCCCGCGGTGTTCATTCCTGACCCGGTGGGATAGCAGGAGTGGCACTCGCCGTCGCCCTCGCAGATGCGGCAGGTCTCGTCCGCGCGGCGGGGAGGAGCCTTGCGCTGACGCAGAACCTGCACGGTGCGCCCGGCCGGATCGGTCTTCAGGGTGACTTCCCAGATGGTCTCACCCGCTTCGAGGGGGAAGCTGACCGGAACGAAGTGACGGCCCTCGACCTCCACCACCTGGGCTTTGGAGGGATGCCCGTTGAAGAGCACCTTCCAGGCAGCCTCGGCGGCCTGGAGGGCACGGGGTGCCAGGGGCAAGCTCAGGAGAACACCGGCCAGGACCAGAAGCATCCACCCGCTTCGGAAGACTCGCATGAGAATCAACTTCTCTCTCTTGGAATTCCACCCAGGTCCGCGTGCCGGTTGCCACCCCGCCCAGTCTACTGCGCGGAGCGGGGGGGAAGGTGTTGCCGGAAGGTTGCCGCTTGCAGAACCAACACAGTCGAGGAAGCGGAAGCGAGGTTCGGGAAGCGTGGGGCTCGACCGCCAAGGGCCGGGTCCGCCACCCGTCTCCACGAACAGGCCACATTCCGGCAGACAACCCCGGCATGCGCCGCCCTCCAGAACCGGCAAGACACAGACGGGGCGAAGACTCAACCAAGCGTTTCCGCGCGTCCGGCGCGGAGACGGGGCTTAAAGCCTGCACCACAGAGCCCGTCCGATCAGGAACCACGGCGACCGCCAACAGGTTGTCCCGACGGCGCGGAACCAGGAGCAGGGCGACGCCCTGGCTGAGGAGGGCCACGTGGAAGGCCAGGAGTGCCCCGAGTCGAAAGACCACCTGGTCAGGGGGGGCAATGATGGAAGAAGAGCCTGAATACGACGCTTCACAATCTCGCGAGGCCGACCTGGTCCCCGCCACCCCGGAGGCCATCCTGGCCCTGCGGGGGCATGCCGGGGTCAGCCCTGAGGCGGTCCGAAGGGCCCTGGAACTGGCCCTGCCCACTCCTGGCCCCGAGGCCTGGACCCATTTCCTGGACCGCACCCTGCTCTTCCTGGGGGGCCTGCTGGCCACCTCCGGGGTCGTCTGCTTCTTTGCCTTCAATTGGCAGGCCTTGGGACGCCTGGCACGTCTGGGCCTGGTCGAGGCGGCGGTGCTCCTGGCCGCCCTGGGATCCTGGCGCCTGGGCCCCGAGCGCCTGGCAGGACAGGTCCTCCTGACCGTGGCGGCGGCCCTGACAGGCCCGCTGCTGGGGGTCTACGGCCAGATCTACCAGACCGGGGCCGATGCCTGGAACCTCTTCCTGGCGTGGGGCCTGTTGATCCTCCCCTGGGTCCTGGTCGGGCGCAATCCCGTCCTCTGGCTCCTGCTGCTGGGCCTGGGCAACCTGACGGCCTGGCTGGCCTGGGACCAGTTGGCAGGGACCGATCCCTGGGACTCGGCGTCCTTCTATCTGTGGATGTGCTCCGCCAACAGCCTGGTCTGGCTGGCCGGAGAAACCATGCGGCGCCGCAATCCCGGCGCCCTGGCCAGATCCTGGGTCATCCGGGTCCTGGCCGCCCTGTGCCTCTTCTACGCCGCCGTCCCCAGTTGGATGGCTCTTCTGGAGTCCCGCTTCGAAGGGCCCTGGCTGGGGCCGGTCTTCCTGGCCGCCCTGCTGGTGGCCATCTTCCGACTGCTCCGACCTCGGGATCCGGACCTCTTCCTGCCGGCGGCGGGCCTGGCGGCGGCCATCTCGGTGGTGACGGTGGCGGCCTCGCGGATCCTTCTGGAGGAGTCGGAGGCCGAGGAGGCCGGCATACTGCTGATGGGCGTCCTGGTCCTGGCCCAGGTGGCGGGGGCCGCGGCCTGGCTGCGCCGGGCGGGGAGGTCGTCTTGAGGCCGCCGCTGGTGCGGGTCCTGCGCCGACTGGGGCGCGAGGGCCTGGTCGATCTGGAGGCGGTGTCCGGATTGCTGGCCGTCGGGGACCAGGGAGAGCGGCACTCGGCCCCCTGGTTCGTCCGACTGCTGGTCGGCTTCGGGGCCTGGGTGGCCTCGGGGTTCCTGGTGGCCTTCCTCTTCATGGTCGATCTGGTCCCCGAAGACCTGGGCGCGGCCCTTTTCGGAGCCTTCGTCCTGGTCGGGGCCGGCGCCTTGCGGCGCAGCCCCGCGGCGGAGGGCTCGGACTTCCTGCAGCAGTCGGCCCTGGCCGGCTGGCTGGTGGGCCAATTGATGGTGGTCTTCGGCATGGCCGAGGGGACCGACAGCCCTCCCGTCACGGCCGGGGTCGTCCTGTTGGTCCAGGTCGCCAGCATGGCCTTCTTCGCGGACGCGGTGGCCCGCTTCCTGGCCTCGGGCTTCGCGGTGGCCTCCGTGCTGGCCCTGATGCTGCATTGGAAGGTCCCCCAGGGCGACGAGGTGGCCTTCCTCCTGAGCGCCCTGGGAGCCGGCCTGATCTGGTGGCACCGGCCGGCCCTGCTGGCGGGCCGCTTCCCCCAGGCCGTCAACCCGGTGGGCTACGGCCTGGTCTTCTCGGCCCTCGCCCTGCTGGCTCTGGCCCTGGCCGACCCCTTGGAGCAGCACCCGTCCGGCATCCTGGCCAGCACCGCCCTCTCCGCCGGCGTCCTGCTGATGGCCTGGTGCCTGTTGGGCGAGCGGCGGCGCTCGGGGCCGGGCCTGGCGGTCCTGGGCCTGGTGCTCCTGCTGGGCCTGGCCACCTCCTCGGCTCCGGGCGTGATGGCCGCGGTGGGAACCCTGGTGCTGGGCTTCCGAGCCGGAGAACGGGGGTTGCTGGCCCTGGCCTGGAGCTTCCTGCTCTTCTTCCTGGCCGCCTTCTACTACAACCTGGAGGTGCCCCTGCTCGAGAAGAGCGGCCTCCTCCTGGCCAGCGGGGCCCTTCTTCTGGGGCTGCGCGCCCTGCTGCGGAGGTGCGGATGAGCCGTCGTCAAGGCCTTCTGGCAGGCCTGGTGCTGGTCCTGGCCGTGGTGAACGGCCTGGTCCTCCACAAGGAGCTGCTCTTGCGGGAGGGGACGCGCCTCTTCCTGGAGCTGGCTCCGGTCGACCCCCGATCGCTGATCCAGGGGGACTACATGCGCCTGGACTACGCCCTGACCCGGGACCTGCAACCGCCGAATCCCGACTGGCCCCGGGACGGACGCCTGGTGGTCCGGACCGACGAGCGTGGGGTGGCCGCTTTCGTCCGCCGTGACCAGGGCCAGCCGCTGGAAGGGAACGAGCGCTTCCTGAGGTATCGAATCCGGGGCGGACACATGCAGTTGGGAGCCGAGTCCTTCTTCTTCCAGGAAGGCCAGGCTGACCTGTATCAGCGGGCCCGATTCGCCGAGTTCCGCGTCAACCCGGCCGGAGACCTCGTCCTGGTCGGGCTGCGGGATGAGGTCCTGGCTCCCCTGGGGAACCAGACCGCGCCCGAAGCCGGGCCCAGATCGGGGGGAGAACGGAGCCAACGATGACGGGGATGGCCCTGAAGGGGCGTCAGTTCGAATGCACCTCGTGCGGACACCCCATCCAGACCTTCTCGCTGGGGCCCGGGGAGGTCTTGAACTGCCCCGAATGCGAGGATCGCCAGGTGGTCCCCGAGACGGCCTCGGAAGTCCACAAGCCCGGGGGCCCGCAGGAGCTCCCCCGCCTGACCGCGCGCGCCGCCCAGGCGCCCTCCCGACGCTATCCGATCCTGGTCTTCTTCTCCACGATGCTGCGCCTCCTCAGCGTGACCGTCCTGGTGGTCGGACTGATCGTCGGCATCCTGAGCCTGGCCCAGGGCGGGTTTCGAGCCGCGGGCATCGGGGGTGCGGCGATCCTCTCTGCGGTCGTGGTCTGCGTGATGATGCTGGGAACCGCCGAAGGCCTCCTGTGGATGGTGGACGTGGAGGAGCACCTCCGCGCGCTGCGCGAGAAGGACTCCTGAGCCCACCCGGCTCTGGCCTGAATCCGCCGCCTACCGTGGCATTCGGCCGCGGATTCAGGGCCCCCTCCAGGGCTTGACTCTAAATGTCCAAGACATATAATGCGACGGACACCTAGAAGAGGAAGGCACCTGGAGGTCCCATGAACCAAGACTGCGGACACGGCGAGCGGCGCCATCGCGGCGAGGGATGCTGTCGCCGGGAGATCGGGGGTGGAGGGCGTGGCGCCCTGGTGGAGGCGGCGGCCCTGGCCGCCCTCCTGGGAAGCAAGGCTCACGGCTATGACGTGCGCCGGCGGATCGCCGAGGTGACGGCCGGCAACCTGGAGGTCGACCCGGGCGGGCTGTATCGGGTGCTGCGTCGCCTGGAGGACGAGGGCTTCGTGGCCTCGACCTGGCTGGCGGGCGACTCGGGCCCCCAGCGCCGGGACTACGAAATCACCCCGGAGGGCCGCGAACTGGCCGCCGACTGGAAGGATCGCCTTCGCGAGCGCCAGCAGGTCTTCGGCCTTCTGGCCCAGGCCCTGGAGCAGGCCCTGGGTGACGAGCCCGCACCCGCCGCGGAACCCGGTTCGGCACCCGCCGCGCGACCGAATCCGGCCCCTGCCGAGAAGGCCGCGGCCGTCGCCGCATCGGGACCGTCCCCATCCGTCCGGGTGGCCATCTCGGCCCTGGGTCCCACCCTGGACGACCGCCTGGACGAGCGCTTCGGCCGGGCCAGCTACCTGCTGATCGTCGACCCGGAGGGTCGGCACGTCGAGGTGCTGGACAACCGCACCAACCAACAGGCCATGCAGGGGGCCGGACTGGGTGCCGCCGAGAAGGTGCTCGAAAACGGGGCCAGGTTCGTCCTGACCGGACACCTGGGTCCCAAGGCGTTCCGGGCCCTGCATGAAGCCGGAATCGAAGGATTCGACGGGACCGGCATGACCGCCCGCGAAGCCCTGGATGCCTGGAGAGCCGGTCGCCTGTCCCGCCTGGGCCAGGGCGATGGTCACCAGGGGCTCGGCTGAGACAATCCCCAACCATTCAACCCGATCGAGGAGAGAGACCATGTCGGAAAAGATGATCCTGGGAGTCCCATCTCAAGGCCAGGGAGGGCTGGAGAGCCAGCGCTCGGGCCACTTCGGTCACTGTGACTGCTTCACCCTGGTCGAGATCGACGGGCAGGAGGTGGTCGGGGTCCGCATCCTCGAGAACCCGCCTCACCAGGAGGGCGGATGCCTGCGCCCGGTCAACCTGCTGGCCTCCAACGGGGTCAACGCCCTGCTGGCCGCCGGCATGGGAGCCCGTCCCCTGCAGGGCTTCCAGGACGTCGGCATCAAGGTCTATTTCGAGAACCAGACCTTGCTGGTGAAGGATGCCGTGAACCTGGTCCTGGCGGGGAAGGTCCCCACGATGGACCTCCAGCACGCCTGTGGCGGCGGCGGCCACCACCACTAGGAGCAAGCATGGCAGAGTTCACCCTGGCCATCGCCTCGGGCAAGGGAGGCACCGGCAAGACGCTGATCTCGACCAATCTGGGCGTCCTGTCGGCGGAGGAGGACGGGCTGACGGTCCTGGTGGACTGTGACGCCGAAGCCCCCAACGACCACCTCTTCTTCCCCCAAGGGCCACGCAAGGCCCATCCCGTCCAGGTCCCGATCGCCCAGGTCGAAGCCGCCCGCTGCACCGCCTGCGGGCTGTGCCGGGACGCCTGCGCCTTCGGGGCCATCCGCATGCTGGGCAAGGCCCGGGTCTTCGAGGAGCTCTGCCATCCCTGCGGGGTGTGCGTCGCGGTCTGCCCGACCGGAGCCATCCGCGAAATCCCGCAGCGGGTCGGAGAGATCGAGATCCTCCGACCCGCCGGGCGGGAGCACTTGATCCTGGTCACCAGTCGGCTGGACATCGGGCAGGTCAAGACCCCCAACGTGATCCAGGCCGCGCGCAGCACCGCCGGGCAGTTTCCCGCCCGGATGGTCCTGTTGGACTCTCCTCCGGGGGTGGCCTGCGCCGCCGTGGCCTCGTTGCGAGGGGCCGACGCCCTCCTGCTGGTGACCGAACCCACCGCCTTCGGGCTGCACGACCTGGAGCTGAGCCTGCAACTGGGCCGAAACCTGGATGTGCCGATGGCCGTCCTGGTCAATCGGGACGTGCCGGGCGACACCTCGGTCGAGACCCTGTGCCGGAGGTGGGAGGTCCCGATCGTGGCCCGGATCCCTTTCAGCCGGAAGGTGGCTGAGACCTACGCCCGGGGAGGGCTGATGGTGGAAGAATCCCCCGAGTTCCGTGAACTGCTCAGGCCCATCCCCAGCCTCATGCGAGGGCTGCGAGCCGGAAAGGTCGTCCAGGCATGAAGAGCGTGGCCATCGCCTCGGGGAAGGGAGGTACCGGCAAGACGACCCTGACGGCCCTCCTGGCCTGGATGGCCTCGCGCGAGCTGGAGGTCACGCTGGCCGATGCCGACGTCGAGGCCTCCAACCTGCCCCTGGCCCTTCAGGTCCACTCCCCGACCTGCACGGCCTTCCAGGGCGGAGGCAAGGCTCGAATCTCGGAGGCCGACTGCTCGAGCTGTGGCCTGTGCCAGGAGGTCTGCCGCTTCGAGGCAGTCCTGACCCCCCGGCCCGGAGTCTTTCGCGTGGATTCCCTCTCGTGCGAGGGCTGCGGCCACTGCGTCCGGATCTGCCCCGCGGGGGCCATCGAGATGCTCCCGACCTGCATCGGTGAGGCCTGTCAGGGCCAATGCCGGACCGGCCCCATCGCCTTCGGCCAGTTGGGCCCGGGGCAGGACCTCTCGGGGCGCCTGGTCACCGAGGTGCGCCGGCTGGGGCTGGAGGCCGCCCAGGAGAAGGGGTCCGACCTGCTGCTGATCGACGGGCCGCCAGGAACGGGTTGCCCTTTGATCGCCGCGCTGGCCAGCACCGACCTGGTCCTGGCCGTCACCGAGCCCACCCTCTCGGGGGTCCACGACCTGGACCGGCTGGCCCAGGTGGCGACGCGCTTCAGGATCCCGGTCCGCGTGGTCCTGAACAAGGCGGACCTGGCCCCGGAGGGCGCCCGGCGCCTGCGCGAGACCTGCCAGGTCCAGGGCCTGCCGGTCTGGGCCGAAATCCCCTACGACCCGGTCTTTGCCGGAACCCTGCAGGCCATGTCCACCGATCCGCAACTGCAGCCCCGAACCGACTCGGCGGCCTGGATCGCTGCGGGCGAGGTCTGGAAGGCCCTGGCCCGGGAGCTGGACCTGCCCTCACCCCTGGCAGCCCGGTAGCCAGCCTTCGCGCTGGAGGAAACGGGGGCGCGGGCCTGGGCGCAGGATCCTCAGCTCTTCGCCTGCCCCTCCCCTTCCCCGCCGCCCTCCGTCGACCCCAGCCACTCCTGCCAGGGAAGCCGGGCCACGGCGGCTCCGGCCATGGCCGCCAGGACCAGCAGGAAGACCTCACCCACGCCCCGGGTCGAGGAAGGCTTCGAAGCCTCCGGCGGCGCCAGGACCGGCGAAGGCGCAGAAGCCAGCGAACGGACCCCGACCTGCATGGGCAAGGCCGTCGGATGGGTCAGGTGCCAGGCCACGACCTGGAAGAGCAGGGCCATCTGGCGTCTGTCCAGATGATGGCGTCGGCGACGTCCGGCACGCCGCGCCGTCAGGGCGCGGGCCGCCAGGTACAGGACCAGGCCGCCCCCCAACAGGGCCGGCGCGGCCGAGCGGGCCTGCTGACCCGCCTGGCGCAGGTGCCCCCCCACCTCCTCGGCCCGCCCCTTCAGAGAGCGGGCGACGAAGTCCCCCTGGTCCTTGATGGCCTCCAGGTGAGCCTGGATCCTGCGCTCCTTCTCGGCCAGTTGGGCCAGCAGCTCGTCCTTGTCAAGACTTCGCATCGGACTCCTCCTCTGCGGGCGGAGGGACGTAGGCCCGACCTTGCGGCGCATCGGGCGACAGGCGCGCCTCGTCGACCAGGGCCGGCCGGCGCAGGTCCTTCAGGGTGGGGTGCAGCAGGTAGAAGGCCGCCCCCACCGCCAGGAAGACCAGGCCCACCAGCAGGAATCCCCACCCCGGGTGGCCCAGCCAGGTCCCCAGCCCCAGGGCCAGGGCCACCAGCACGAAGAAGACTCCGACTCCGGCCAGACCGATGGCCAGGGCGACGTCCACCGCCAGGTTCAGCTTCTCGTTGAGCAGCTCCTGAAGCTTCATCCGCTCGGCCTGGAACTTCAGGTCCACCCAGTCCAGCAGGTCCTGCCCCAGCTCCCGACCGTGAGCAAGCGCCCGCCCCAGGGCCGCCGCCTCTGGGACCGACTCGCGCCCCCCGGGCTTCCGCCCCCCCGAAACTTCGGGTTCGCTCCTCGGCATGCCCCCTCACCTCGCCTTCACGGCACCCGCCGACCTGACGCGCGCCCTGTGTTCCGTGCCCACGGCCCGAGCCGACCGGGCACGGTGGAGACCTTCGCCAAGCCCCGGGCGGACTCCGCCCTGCTGGTTCAAACCCCGGCGAACCACCCCGGCGAGAGGAGCCGGAGTGGATCCCGGATCGGGACAAATTGTCCCATTGACACAATCTATGTGTATGAGCTACACTTATTTCGGCAGGCCCCCCTGAAGCACCCCGAGACAGGGCACCGGTCCATGCCAAGGTACAAACCGACAGACGACTTGATGGAGGTCGACATGAACCAGCCTGAGATCCAGCTCCTTCCCCTGCGCGGGGCCATCCCTCTGGGCGAAACCAGTCACCTGGACCTGGTCGTCCGCATCGTGCCGCCTTCCCCCGACGGCCGCTCGCCCAGGGGGCGGCCCCCACTGAACCTGGCCCTGGTCCTGGACCGCTCCGGATCGATGGCCGGGGGTTCCCTCGAGCTGGCCCGAGAGGCTGCCTGCAACCTGGTGGCGCGACTCCAGCCACAGGACCACGTCAGCGTGGTGGCCTTCGACGACGTGGTCGAATGCCTGGTCCCCAGCTCGCCCGTCCGAGACATCCCGACCCTCCAGAGGGCCCTGCGCAGCCTCGAGCCCCGCGGTTCCACCGCCCTGCACTCGGGGTGGGCCGAGGGGGCGCTCCAGGTTGCCCGGAGCTTCGACAGCCAGGCCACCAACCGGATCCTGCTTCTGACCGACGGGATGGCCAACGTCGGAGAATCCGACCCCAGGGTGCTGGCCCAGGAAGCCGGCAAGCTGGCTGCCAAGGGCATCAGCACCAGCACCATGGGCGTCGGCGGCCACTATCACGAGGAGCTGCTCAACGCCATGTCCCGAAAGGGAGATGGCAACTTCTTCCACATCGAGGGGCCGGCCCAGTTCGAGACCTTCTTCGAACTGGAGATGGAAGGGCTGAGCCTGATCCAAGGACGCCGGGTCAGCCTGGGAATCCGGCCCGCCCAGGGGGTTGAGGTCCAGGTCTGCAACCACCTGGACAAGACCGGTTTCGGGAACCACATGATGCCCAACATGCTCGCAGGAGTCCCCACCGAAGTGGTCCTCCGGGCCCGCATCCAGGCCCCGGCCTCCGAGCAGGAGTGGCGGATCCTGAAGGTCCGGCTGGCCTGGGACACCTTGGAGGGAGAACGCCGGGAAATCCGACGAGGCCTGTCCCTGCCCGCGGTCAGCAAAGGGCGGCTGAGCGAGTTCCCCAACGACCCGCAGGTCTTCCAGTCCGCCACCTTGATGGAGATCGCCCGACTGAAACGCCAGGCCGCCGAGAACCTGCGGCGGGGCGACAGCCCCAAGGCCCACGACGACGTCCGACGCGCCCGGGAACTGGCCGACCAGATGCCCGATTCCCAGACCCGGGACGCCGAAATCCAGGATCTCGAACACATCGAACGGCACTTCGCCCGGGGAGACCGCGACTCGGCGCAGAAGGCCGCCTACTTCCAGCAGGACCTGCGCTCACGAGGCCGCAGCGACCGCTTCTCGGGACGCGACAGCCGGGACCGCCGAACGCCCTGAGCCGCACGAGGCCCAGGCCTGCCGGGCAAGAAGGCGCCCAACCCTCTCAGGGGCGGGCGCTCGCACCTTGGCCGAATCTGCCTACATCTGCCGGGTGAAGCGCTCGCCCAGGGTGGCTCCCCACAAGGCCAGTCCGAAGGCCAGGGCGCCGCCGAAGGCCAGCTTCAGGGGTCCCATGGCCAGCAGGCGGTTGGGGGTGAAGAGCCCCACCGACAGGGTGGCCACCACGACGATGGCGGCTCCCAGCGCGGGCTCGAGCAGGCGGACCCGGGGAGAGACGACCCCGATCAAGAGACCGCTGAGGAAGTAGCTCAGCAGATTGATCCCACCCTCCACGAAGAAGCGCATGTTCTCGGTCAGATAGGGTCCGGTGAAGAGCCACTTCCCGGCCGCCCATCCGAACCCCAACTGGAAGGTGGCGAAGACCGCGATGCTGGCCAGGGTCCAGCCCCACGAGAAAGGCTGGAGCTTCGCCTCGGCGTCCACCGGACGGGCCAGTGGGGCTTCCCGACGCGACAGCGGTGAGCGCTCGCGGAACAAGGAGCTCCCGCCCGAATCCTCCCCCAGCCCCAACTCCGCCAGGGCCTGACGCTCCGCCGAGTCCGGTCTGCTCATCCGGCACCTCCGATCCCGGTCAGGATAGCAGAAGGCGTGGTCGCGAGGAAGAGAGGAACCCGCGTTCAGAATCCCACGCGCGGCTCCGCCACCAGGCTCCCGTCGACCTTCCAGTGATGCTCGGGAAGGAAGGCCCCATAACAAGCCGGATCCAGGTTCGGGATGGGGCTGGTCATCTGGAAGGGCAACCCGCAGCGCGCCAGGGTCATCGTCTGGTTGGCGTCGGTCACCTCCAAGAGGAGCCGGTAGGCCCCGGGGACCAGGCGCAGGTCCGGGATCTCCAGCTCCACGCGGTGCCGGCCCGAGATCTCGGGGACCAGGACCTGCTGGATCCGCGTATTGGAGGCCCCGCAGGCGGTGCCGTCGCTGCGGACCAGGCCGAAGCCCAGGATGGGGTGCATGGAGTCCTTCAGCTCAACGTCCACGGCCACCGAGAGGGTGCCCCCGACGGGCAGGGCCTGGGGGCTGCGAAATTCGGCGTCGCGGAAGCGGGCCATCTCGCCGTCCTCGAGTTGGACGTCCTGACCCACCTCCAAGCCCTGGACCTGCCGCTCGTACTCCTTGACCACATCCTCGGCGGGGCCCACCGAGCGGACTCGACCGTGATCCAGCCACATGGCCCTCGAGCAGGTGCCCAGCACCGTGAAGAAGCTGTGCGAGACCAGCACCACGGCCGTCCCCTCGCGGCGCAACCTCCCGATGGTCTCGATGCAGCGGTGCTGGAAGGCCTGGTCCCCCACGGCCAGGACCTCGTCCACCAGCAGGACCTCGGGCTGGGCGTGCACCGCCACCGAGAACCCCAGGCGCATGTACATGCCCGATGAATAGCGTTTGACCGGCACGTCCATGAAACGTTCGAGTTCGGCAAAGGCGACGATGGAGTCCAGGCGCTGCTGCACCTCTCGCCGGGTCATGCCCAGGATGACACCGTTCAGGAAGGCGTTCTCGCGCCCCGTCAACTCGGGATGGAAGCCAGCCCCCACCTCGATCAGGCAGGCCAGGCGCCCCTGAAGGTCGATCCGCCCGCGAGTGACCGGCATGATGCCGGCCAGCAGCTTGAGCATGGTCGACTTGCCCGCCCCGTTGTGGCCGATGATGCCAAAAGCCTCTCCGGGCTGGACGGAGAACGAGATGTCCTGCAGGGCCCACAGGTCGTCGGCTCCCCCGTCACGTCCGGGGAAGAACAGGGAACGCAGGAGGCCTCGGGTCCCGCTGAGGTGGTATCGCTTCGAGACCCCCTCCACCGAGACGCTGCCCGAGCCTCCCTTCAAACTTGGAAAATCGCTCATGGGTGCACGTGAGGTTCCCACCCCCCGGCCCCATTCCTGCCCGGCCAGCCAGCGGGGGGAGGAGCGCCCGGGCCGGCAGGGAAACCCGGGGCATCTCGATTCCGGGAGGAGACCCCGTGCGCAGGAACCTGACCTTCCTGGCCCTGGGCGCCTGGTTGGCGTTCGCGGCCGCCCCCGCCCTGGCCCAGGGCCCGGCGGAGTTCAGCGGGATGGCCCGTTTCGGCCCGCATCGCCTGCTGGTGATCAGCGACGCCAAGGCCGACTCGCCGGAAGCCCGGCTCGGCATCCTGAGCCTGGCCGGGAAGTCTCCCCGGATGCTGCCGGTCGAGGTGGAGGACTGGGGGGACGGCCGGGCCAGCGACCTGGAAGCCTGCTGCCCCGTGCCGGGAACCGACGACGAGTTCCTCCTGGCCGAGAGCGGTTGGTGGAAGGGCCGGGGGGGTCGCCTCTTCCGGGTGAAACTGGCCCACCACCCGGATCGCGGCTGGACGGGCCGGATCCTGTCGGTCTGCCAGCCCCTTCCGGTTCCCGCCGAAGGGTCGACCCCCAGCCCCCTCCAGGTCGAGGGGATCGGCGCGGTCGTCGATCCCCAGGGGCGCCTCTTCGTGGTCCTCGGCCTGCGCGGAGGCCCGGAAGGCCCGGGAAGCCTGATCTGGGGGACCTGGGACCAGGAGGCCTTCGTCCAGGCCGGGCAGTGCGACGTCTCGACCCATGCCGAGGTCGCCACCAGTCGAAGCTGCGCCGACCTGCAACTGGTCCCGGAAGGCGATGCCTACCGGGTGCTGACGGTGGCCTCGACGGATCCCTCCGACCAAGGCCCCTTCCGCTCGGCGATCGTGGAGGTGGGACGCTTCCTCCCCAGGGCCGAAGGCTTCGCCTTCCAGAAGTCTCCGAACCGGGTGTTGTGGCGGTTGGAGGGCCTGAAGGTCGAGGCCCTGGCCCCCACCCCCGAGGCCCTGGAGGGCTCGCAGTTCTGCATCGGGACCGATGACGAATCCTACGGGGGGATCTTCCGGCCGCTGCCGGCGCTTCCCTGATCCCACCCTGATTGGACCCCGGAGAAAGAATGGCCACCCTGCCCACCGACTTCAAGCTGGACCCCCAGGCCCGCGAGCTGACCCTGACCTGGACCGACGGAGAAGTGACCCGGCACGACTACACCGAGCTGCGCCGGCTCTGCCCCTGCGCCAACTGCGCGATCGAGCGCGACAAGGTCCGCCAGTCGATGGGGCTGCGGATCCTCTCGGGGACAAAGCCCCACCCCGCGGCACCACTGCTGCTGAAGGTGGAACCAGTCGGGCGCTACGCCCTGCGCTTCGACTGGGAGGACGGCCACTCGGCCGGGATCTATCCCTTCGCCTTCCTCCGCGAACACGCCAAGAAATAGACAAAGCCCTCGCGGGCGGGCCGGGTTCGGCTTTCCGAGAAGGGCTCGTCTACAGAAGGAAGCTGGTGGTGGAGTTTGGCCGCAAGAGTTCGGCCAGGCTGGGTGGTTCTTCGCACTGAAGCACCCGGGTGAAGCCGCCATCCATCAGCAGCTTCGCGTCAGAGGGGGCGGAATTCAGGCCGGAGTTGAAGCGCGACTCCTGCAAGCTCGAGCTTCTCCACCCCTGGCTGACCCTCAGACTGTCCTGCAACATCCCTTGTTCCTCCTTCCTGCGCCGATCGGGCCACGCCCGGACGCCTCTCCTGGACCAGTTCTACCAGTGGCCCATGAAAACATGCTCAAAAACCTCTGGCCAGATCGGGTCAGAAGCCGGAGATTCTCTCGGGCCGGGTCCCGCCGGCCAGGCAGCACACACAGAAAGGCCGGCGTGGCCGCCGGCCTTTCTGTGTGTCCGTGGAGGTGTGTCGGGCGGGTCGGGGGGCCAGGGCTCCTAGAAGTCCAGCTTCATCTCCAGCAGCAGTTGGCTGCCGGCGTAGTCGCCGTTGGCGAAGGCCCGCTGGTTGAAGTCGAAGAGCCGGTAGTCCACCGAGAAGCTCAAGTCCTGACTCATCCGATAGTCCAGGCCGATCCCGGGGATGCTCTGGCTGAAGTCGGTGTCCTGGATGCCCATGTGTCCGCGATAGTCCATGAGCCACCAACCGCCCCGGACGTCCAGGTCTTCAGTCAGCGGGTAGGCCAGATCCAGGCGATAGACGTCTTCCTTCAGGCGGACGTCATCCACCGCCGGAGCCCCACGACGGATGTCATAGCTGAAGTAGGACAGATCGGCCTTCAACCCCCCGTCGAAGCGGTGGCTGAAACCAAGCCCGTAGCTGTCGACCGAGCCCTTCTCGGCCCCTCCGGCCTGCAGCATCGAGAAGAGCGGCTCGATGTTGCCCACGGTCTGGACCTGGGCCGGGGTGGTGGGCTTGACCTGGTTGAGGTGGCTGTACAGGGCGTAGACCGAGGTGTCGTCCTCGTTGAAGGTGTAGCGACCGCGGAAGCGCAGACCCTCGCGGTTGTTCGGGAACTCCAGGTAGTCATGCATCTGGTAGTAGGCCGAGTAGTAGGTCCCGTAGGGAAGGAAGACCGGGATGCCGGGAGCCACCGGATAGGCCACGATGAAGGGGTCATAGGTGGGATCCACGCGCAGGTATTCCAGGTCCAAGAAGAGCTTCTCGATGGGCTCGGCCCCGATGCCGAAGCGGTAGAGGTCGCCGCCTACCGAGGTGTTGAAGGCCATCCCGGAGGTGTCGGGGTTGTAGCTGGAGGTGGCGAACTCGCCTGACAGGCGGATCTGGTACTCCTTCTCGACCAGATACGAGGCATCCATGCCGAAGGTGAACTCCGACTGAGGGCCCACGAAGAACTGGGGCACGGCGGCGGCCGCTCCCAGCGGCTGACCCAGCCAGGCTCCAGGAGCCACGGGCGGCAGCCCCGGTCCGGTGAAGGAGACCGTCGGGAGCGGGATCAGGGGACCGCCGGCTCCGACCAGGGTGCCGTCGCTGATCCGCTCGTTGCGATGCTGCACGCCGTGCAGGGCGATCACGCCACGGTCTTCGGAGAATTCGTAGCGCAGGGTGCCCCCCATGCTGTTGGTCCGGTACAGCGACGCGTCGGGGTTGATCGAATAGAAGGCCTCATACTTGAAGCCCGAGTCGGTGCCGGCCAGGCTGCCCGTGATGTCGGCTCCGTAGAACGGCAGCCAGCGCGGGTCGTTGATGTTGGGGTTGCGCGCCCCGTTGAAGACGTAGTTGGCGTGGTAGCGCGTGAAGTAGGAGCCGACGACCAGGCGGGTCTGGGACGGCTTGTGCATCATCCAGAAGTTGTCCAGCACCATCCGGGTGAAGGGCTGGTTGTTGTCGGGCTGGGCGCCCGGAACCAGGCCGTTGCGGCCGGTCCAGACGTTGGCCAGCCAGGGCGCCGAGACGCCCCAGTACTGGTCGACCCCGACCTCACCCTGGCTGATGTAGGAGACGAACTCGGCTCCGGCCATCCAGTCGTCGGTGACGTCCACGTTCAGGCCCAGCAGGCCCAGCGCGGTGTAGCCGGTTCCATCCAGGAGCAGGCGGCCGGTCGACCAGTCGATCCCCGGGTTGAAGTTGCTCCCGATGTTCGGGGAGGGTCCATGAAGCTGGTTGCTGGCGCCGATGGTGTGCAGCCGACCGTAGAAGCGGATCCGCTCCAGCTCCGAGACCCTCTGGTCCAGGCGGCCCGAAGCCTCCTCCAGGTTGGTGACCCGCACTCCCAGGGCGGCCAGCTCCTCGCGGAAGGCCTCGGCCAGACGGCGGACCTCGTCCAGGTCGGCCTTGCTGGCGAAGGTGGCATGGTCCTGCTCCATCCGAGCCAGCAGTCGGGCCACCACCATGGCCACCTCATAGCGCGTGGCGGCGCGGTCGCCTCGGAAGGTCCCATCCGGGTAGCCCTCCACCAGGCCCTTGGCGGCCAGGCTCCTCACCGCATCCATGGCCCAATGATTCTCGGGCAGATCCGGGAAGAGCGGCGCGGCTCCCGCCGGAACCGCCAGGGCCAGCAGCAGCATCGCCCCGGCCAGCAGTCGTCCCCAGTTCATCGATTCTTCCTCCGTCCCGCAGGCCCCGGCCCCCCTGGGAGCCTGGAGCGACGAAAAAGCCGGGTTCGCCGGGCTTTCCCCCGCCCTGAAATGCCTGGAAATTCGCTGCCCGATCTTCGTTTGCCGACAGGGGATCCCTCCCAGGAGGGGCCGCTGCCGGCGACCCGAATGGCCCGGGCATGTCGTTCTTTCGAGTAGCCCTGGCCCAGATGAACCCGACCGTCGGCGACCTGTCCGGCAATACCGAGCGGATCCTCCAGACCATGCAGGAGGCCCGAGAGCTGGGCGCCGACCTGCTGGCCTTTCCGGAGCTGGCCTTGACGGGCTATCCGGCCGAGGATCTTCTGCTCAAGGCCAGCTTCCTGCGTCAGAACCGCCGCTGCCTGGACCGGATCCGTCAGGCCTCCGACGACATGGTGACCGTGGTGGGCTTCGTCGATGACCCCGACGAGATCTACAACGCCGCCGCCGTCCTGCACCGAGGGCGTCTGGCCGGAGTCCACCACAAGACCTTCCTGCCGAACTACGGCGTCTTCGACGAGGACCGCTACTTCATGAGGGGAAGCCGGCTGTCCGTCTTCAGGTTGGGGTCCTTGACCTTCGGCGTGGCCGTCTGTGAGGACATCTGGTATCCCAGAGGCCCGGGCTACTACCAGAGCCTGGCCGGCGGAGCCCAGTTGCTGGTCAACCTGAACGCGTCGCCCTATCACACCCGGAAGTGGGAGTTCCGCGACAAGATGCTGGCCACCCGGGCCTCGGACAACGGCTGCTACGTCGCCTACGTCAACGCCGTCGGTGGACAGGACGAGCTGGTCTTCGACGGGGACTCGTGCGTGGTCGACCCCGTCGGGCGCCTGGTGGCCCGAGCCCCCTTCTTCCAGGAGCACCTGCTGGTCTGCGATCTGGAACTCGAGACCGTGCAGCGCCGGCGCCTGGTCGACCCCCGGCGTCGCAAGGGGCTGACGGCCTTCACCACCCCCGGCGCCGTCACCCACGTTCCCCCGATCGACCGGATCGACCTGGAACCCCGCGAGAAGCAGCCCCAACGCCCCCTGCTGCCCCCTCATGAGCCGCCCCGTCTGCCCACCCTGCCCGAAGAGGTCTTCCAGGCCCTGGCCCTGGGCACCCGGGACTATGTCCGCAAGAACGGCTTCTCGGAGGTGGTGCTGGGCATCTCGGGCGGAGTCGACTCGGCCATCACGGCCGCCATCGCCGTCGCCGCCCTGGGCGCCGAGCACGTCCACGGAGTCTACATGCCCAGCCGCTTCAGCGCCGACATCAGCGGGGAGGACGCGACGCGGCTGTGCCGGAACCTGGGGATCCCGTTGACGGTCCTTCCCATCGAGGGCCCGATGGGCGCCTTCACCCAGACCCTGGCCCCCGTCTTCGAAGGGAGGCCGATCGATGTGACCGAGGAGAACCTGCAGGCGCGGATCCGCGGCAACCTGCTGATGGCGCTCTCCAACAAGTTCGGCTGGCTGGTGCTGACCACGGGCAACAAGAGCGAGACCGCCTGCGGCTACTCGACCCTGTACGGAGACATGGCGGGGGCCTTCGCGGTGATCAAGGATGTGCCCAAGGTCCTGGTCTACGAGTTGTGCCGGCACGTCAACCGCCAGGGCGAGCGGATCCCCGAACGCATCCTGACCCGCCCGCCCTCGGCCGAGCTTCGCCCCGACCAGAAGGACTCGGACAGCCTGCCGGAATACGAGCTCCTGGACGCGATCCTCTCCCTCTACGTCGAGGAGGATCGGAGCATCGACGGGATCGTCGAGCAGGGCTTCGACCGGGACCTGGTGCGCCGGGTGGTCCGCATGGTGGACCGCAACGAGTACAAGCGTCGCCAGGGCCCTCCCGGGATCAAGATCACCCAGAAGGCCTTCGGACGGGACCGACGCCTGCCCATCACCAACCGGTTCCTGGAGGAGTAGGCGGGCCACTTTCATGGATTCTTCAGTGGTCAGGCCCAGGATCGTGACTGAAGAGGTGTATTTGCGATGATTCGACCCGTCAGCATGGCTCAGCCCTCCGCCCCCCCGGCGACGTCCTCCTTGCGGCACATGGCTCCGCCTGGAGCCACCACGACCGATGTCTATGTGGGAAGCGCCCCGGCGCCCGAGGTGAGTGCCCCCCAGCCCGATGAGGCGGCCTCGCACGCGGGCCGTGCCATGAGGGTGGCGGCTGCCGTCGGGCTGGCCCTGGCGGGCGTGGGCTTCCTGGCCGGATGTACCACCAGCGCTCCGCCGCCTGTCAGCTCGGTGGTGACCGAGCACTACACGGCGGGAGATTTCGCCGTCGAGGCGATCCCCGAGGGATTCCAGAGGATCGACGTCGTGCGGGGAACCCACACCGAGAAGGTGGAAGACCAGACCCTGACGGTGAACAACGACTACGCGCCGTTCGGCGTGTACCTGGGCGACGGCCTGTTCTACGACACCAACGGGAACCTGGTGCTGGTCCCCCAGCGGGCCTTCGAAGGTCCGGCGGTCCCCGCCGATTCCAGCCAGATCAAGGTCGACCCCCCCGGTTCGGGCAACACCGCCAGGGCGATCGACCAGGCTGACGGCGACGTCAAGATCGAACTCGACGGGCTGGGCAACGACTTCACCATCCACCAGGACGGCGCCCGCTTCACGATCGACCCCCCGGGATGGGGTGGCTCGACCCGGATCACCCGCGACGGGAATGACACGACGATCGACCCGGCCGGCTGGGGCAACGACATCAAGCTGGAACGCAGCGAAGGCCAGGTCCAGGTCGATCCGGCCGGCTGGGGCAACACCACGAAGATCCAGCTCGGGCAGGATCGCATCAAGCTGGACCCGGCGGGCTGGGGCAACGAGACGGTGATCACCCGCGCCGGCAGCACGATCAAGATCGACCCGGAAGGCTGGGGCAACGAGACCACCATCACCCGCGACGGCTCGGTCACGCGCATCAAGCACCCGGGCCTGGGGGGCGAGACGATCCTCAAGCACGAGGGGAACCGGCTGGTGATCGACCCCGTCGGCTGGGGCAACCAGACCGTCGTGGAGTGGAAGGACTGAGCTGGACCGGGGTCTTGTTGTTCTCCTCCCGGGGCAGCCGGGCAGTGCCGTCGATTGACGCCCACCTTTGAGGGCCGTTGCTGACCTGGAACTTCGGGCCCGACCTGGAAAGCTGGGGCGGCTTCGAACAGGTCAGCGTCCAGTCGCCCGAGGACCAGAAGGCCCGGGCCGAAAAGTGGAACACCCTGGGTCAGGGCGGATGGATCAGTCCCGAGAACCTGGAGGACCTGAACATGGTCCGCGAGGACATCGGAGCCCCGCCCGTCCAGGACCTCTTGCCCATGATGCCTGCCTCGACCCCAGGCCTGCCGGGACCGGACGAGGCCATCGACCAGGATGAAGAGCCGGCCGAGATGTCCGCTGCGGCTTCGCGCCTGACCGACCAGGTCCGCACCTTCGCCCAGTCCTACCGGAGGTAGTTCCGTGCCCCTCGCCACCCTGTCCCGCCCGCGGCAGAAGACGCCGCGGCTGCGACGCATCGAGCGGACACTGGACACCCTGGAGCGTCGCTTCGTGCGAGCAGTCCGCCGCCTGCTGGCGGACCGGGTGCGTGAACTGGAACCCGTGGTGGAGCGGGCCCTGGCCACCGGGAGGATGGACAACCTGACGTTGCCCAAGCCGGGAGCCTATGAACGGCTTCTGGTGGCCTTCGTGGTGGAAGCCTACGGGGCCGGCATGGGTCACGGCCAGGCAGAGGTCGACGACCTGCGCAGGCGCCAGACGCGCCGGGCTCGCCTGGCCGGTCCAGACGGGGAGCCGGTGGTCCCTGAGGGGGCTGTGGGCTTCGTGCGTGGCCGGCGCGACCTGGCCCGCTTCTTCGAGAAGGACCAGGCCGAGACGGTGCGCCGGGTCCTCTCCGAGGGGCTGGAACAGGGGCAGTCGCTCAAGCAGGTCATGAAGTCGCTGGAGGAGGCCCTGCCGGGGCAGATGGGCCGGGCCCGCCTGGAGAACATCGCCCGGACCGAGGCCACCACCGCCTACAACCAGGGGCGCCTGGCCATGTTCCTGGACAGCGACGGCTTCATTGCCGGGGTGGAGTTCATGGCCATCCTGGACGCCAGGACCACCGACATCTGCCAGCACCGCGACGGCCTGGTCTTCCGCCTGGACGACCCGGCGATCCGCCAGAACACCCCGCCTCTGCACTACCAGTGCCGCAGCATCCTGAGCCCGGTCCCGGTGACGGCCCTGAAGGACTCCGACCTGGAGCGCACCCGGCAGAGGATGGCCACCGCCCCTGGCCCGCAGGTCACCAAGCGGGGCACCTTCGGCAACGAGCCGTGGCCGGATGTGAAGAAGGAGGGCCGGGAGGAGTTCAAGCGCCGGGCGGAGGAGAAGATTCGGGAGGCAGCCCCGAAGGGAACCTTCGACGACCTGGTTCCGGAAAGCGTCAAGAGGACGGGCGACGAGTTCCTCAAGAACAGCGACAGCACGGCTTACAACGTGGCGCTTTCCGACGACTACGTGGAGGTCCACACAGGAGAACGTCCCGTCTTTATCTACCATCAGTACCCGGGCCAGGAAGAACATGGAGCGGAAATGGCGGCTGTCTTCCGGGACATGGGGCTGCCGCACGAGTTCCAGGTGATGGGCAGGGCGTCCACGGTAGAGTGGGACCCGAAGTGGCCAAAATCAGAGAACTTCGTTTCGGAGGTTGTTGATGGTCGGTTGATGGCAAGAACCGTTGAGTATGCCATGGTCTTCGATGTCCAGGACGTCGACCAGGTGCACCGCATGTTGGCCATCATTCGAAACCAGTTCACCAAGGGCCAAAGGGGTTACCCTGGGAGTTGGGGAGTTCCTGATGCTAGAATCGTTGGAGTTCCCTCTGCGGCCGGGTCTAACGTGGCTCAAGTCCAGTGGATTTCCAGGGCCGAGAGGATCTTCAACCTCACAGCGGAAATCTTGGACATGGCACCTGAAGTCAATGTCAACTCTGAGCTATGGGAATTCCTTGCCTGATGGACGCCATTACCCCTGAAATGATGCGTGAGTTTCGCTACAAGAAGCTGCGCGAGCGCTACGGCGAGGGAACCTACGACGAGCTAATCCAGAAGGCCAGGGACAACTGGAAGCGCTACAAGAAGGAGCACGCTCTCGGAGAGTTCGACTGGAAGACATGGGCGGCCAAGAGGAAGGCCGAGAGGGAGCAGGCCGATGGAGAACCAACGAAGTGACCCTGCCCCACGTGATGTCGTGACCCACCGCCCGGCCATCGACCCGCCCTGCCTGCGCTACGCCAGGGAACACGCCGGCCTGACCAGGGAGGTCCTCGCTGGTCAGGCCGGTGTGAGCGTGAAGTCGGTCCAGAGATTCGAGGCCGGAACGGCCAGCCCGACTACTGCTGTCCTGGACTTGCTTGCCGCACACCTGCACGTCCGCCCCGAGTGGCTCTGCGGCGCCGACGGCGAGATGGATGCCCCTCGCCTGCAGTCGTTCCTGCAGGCTCAGGTGACCCCAGCCCAAGACCGCCCCACCCTTTTCGCCCTGGTCTCCAACATCCTGGCCCTGTCCCCCGAGGACCGGACCGCCCTGCTCCGCCTGCTGCAGTCCGAGCCCCACCCCGCCGGGTAGGCCCCGGCCCCATACCAGCCACGAAGGCCCCGCCACCTGGGGCCTTCTGCATTTCAGGAGGAACCCCATGCCAGACCCCATCGAGCCCATTCGCTACGGGGGCCTCCGCGGGCTCCTGTGCTCGGCGGCGGAGGAGGCCCGGGAGATCCACCGGGGGATGGTGGAGAACTCTCCAGACGAGCCTACGGTCGAGCAGCGGTGGAGGAAGCACCTGTGCGGTCACATCGTCGACAGCCTGGAGCGTCTGGTCCAAGCGTCCGAGAATCTGGAGGAACCCCATGCCTGAACACGACGCCCAGCCCCTGCGCCTGGTGCAGGCCCAGGGAGGATTTGGCGAGCCAGGCACCTTCGCCGAGGAGGTTGCCCGCCTGGCCGAGGGCGAGGACGTGCCCCGCGAGGTGCGCGAAGCCCTGTTGCTGCGACCCGGCCGGGGGACTGGAGCCCCTCTGCGAACAGGTCGCCCGCTCCGCCTGAGAGCCCTCCCATGGCTCAAACCTTCGGGCACGAAAGAATTGTCAAATCTTTGCAACGGGACCTCCTGAGGGCAAGAACCGGCGTTGAAGGATGTCGACGAAATATAGGCCCTCAAGACCCCCTGGATGGGCCTGAAAGAGATTGATCCGGTGCCGAACGAGATTTGTGTCGTCGAGGCCTCCAAAAGGGGCGCAAATCATCGCCCATGAATCGCGCAAACCCCTGCGCCGCAGGCGATTGAGCGATCGCCAAATTGGACATGGCGGGCCCATCCACGGTAGAATGAAGCATGGAGAATCCGGCATCCCAGGCCCGTCCCGACCTCCGCCCGGAAGTCCTCAACCTCCTGGAGGACCACCCTCGAGGCTTTCGGCCCTCCCGGGCCCGGCAGGTCGTCCTGATGGAGGAGGCCCTGGGTGAACTGAACCGCTTCGGACCCCTGCTCGAGGTGCGGCTGGGGCAGGTGCTCGCATCGCTGGTCCGGGGAGGTCACAAGCACCTGGGCCACGTCACGCCCGCAGTCTTCTGTCGCGAGGAGCTGGGAATCTCGGCGACCGCCGCCTGGGACTCGGTGCGCCTGGCAGAGGGGCTGCTACGCCGGCCGATCCTGCGGCATGCCTTCCTGGAAGAGGGGCTTCCCCGGACCCACGCCCTGGAGCTGCTGCGCCTGGACGAAGCTGGCGACGCCGAATGGGCCGCGCGGGCCGCGGGCCTCCCGGTGCAGGAGCTGCGCCGGGCCTTGAGGCCGCTGCGTTCTTCAAGGCCGGGCGACGAAAGGGAAACCGCTCGGGTCCGGACCTACGACCTGGAGGCCGAGCCTTACACCATATGGCTTGCCGCGGTCGAGCTGGCCCGGCGCCGCGAGGGCCGGGACCTGGGGCCTGCCGACGTGCTGGAGCAGATCCTGGCCGAGTTCGCGGC
>Ga0334889_1000768_pt1 | contig 46925 bp, 40 predicted proteins | sample GraSluR1_MG_2_FD_207222 | JGI IMG/M metagenome (GOLD analysis project Ga0334889, IMG submission 207222) | Sludge microbial communities from methane-producing bioreactor in Wageningen University, Netherlands - Granular Sludge_8_08-R1 | ecosystem: Engineered > Bioreactor > Anaerobic > Unclassified...
GCCACATGCTGCGCTGCTGTTCCTTGCGCCGGCCAAGACTCATGACAATCTCCGTAAAAATATCAACCTGCTATTCAGCTTTCCTATTATGCCCTGACTGGTGAGTTTTTCAACAGGCTGTTAGCGGCAAAATAGAATTGCCCCACTTTTTCGTTGAAGATGCCGACCAAGGAGGTCGGCATGAAGACACAGGAAGAGTGTATGGAAATCAGGATACTAAGCAGGCTACTGTGCACTGGGCGCTGCCCAATACACGGCAATACATAGCAATACACAGATAAAATGCTGCTCAGCCCTTGTTTCTGTTTACCCCGCCACGCCCTTTACCTATAATGGGAGGGAATCATTCGCTCAGGAGGGAGGGAGAACCCGGTTTATATGGAGCCATATAAACCTGTGCGGAGGAAGCAATGTTGTGGGGTACGAAAAAACAGGCTGTCGTTTTGGCGGGGCTAATAGGGTTCTTGATTCTGTCTGCCTGCGCCACCAGCCAGGAAGAGGGAATTCAATTACCAAAGACGCGGACGCAGACAAAAAGTACGAGGCAGGAACGAGCTCTGTTGCCCCAGCGGTACCAGATTATTGTGGTGGAACCTGTAGCCATTCCTGTGGGTATGGTTAAAAAGTATCCACTGGCAGCGCGAACATGTCAGAGCAGTACCATAGCCGCCCTGCGGGCCAAAAAAGCATTTGAGCTGGTACACCATACCGCGCCGGACAAGGCAGCATCTCCGGTTCTTCTGGTTCGCTGCCAGATAACAGATATGCGCCTGACAACCAGAAACAACAGGCTCTGGGCTGGATCGCCAGCTAACAGTTCCTACATCAACATGGATGTGCAGTTGGTTGATGCAGCCAGTCAAAAAATCCTGCAGGAAAAGCAACTCTCTACCATCTCTGCCGCTCCTGCCTCGCCCAAAACTGCAACGGGCGGGGACAGCGAAATCACCAAGGCCATGGGCGCCCTGCTGGGTGAATATGTTTTTTCCATTATGCCACAATCATGAGACAAGGAGTGGCTGGGCACAGACACCATTAGCTCAGCTCTGCCGCGGCCACCGCAACCTTGTTTTTTTAGTCGTGGTGAAACGACCTGCTGTCTTCCAGGGATTCCAGGTGGGTGATGAGCGAGGTGTTTTTTAGTTGTGCCCGTACCCTGTTTTCAAACTCTTCGGCCAGGCAATGCGCATGGTGCACGGTCCACTCTCCAGGCACAAGCATGTGGACAGACACAAAACGTTTTGACGCGGCACGCCGGGTACGCAACGCGTGGAAGGCAATGCCCCTTTCCTGATACGTTGCCATAATCTTTTCAATAAGCTCCACCTCTTCCGCAGGCAGCACCGCATCCATGAGGCCGTCAAAGGAGCGTCGCAAGAATCCCCAGCCTATACGGATGATATTCAAACCCACCAGGATAGCAATAACAGCATCCAGCCAGAGCCAGCCAGTCAACCAGGCACAGACAAGCCCAAGCACAACACCTGCTGAAGTCCAGACATCGGTCATCAGGTGCTGTCCATCCGCCTCCAGAGTGATGGATTCGTATTGTCTGCCTGCACGCAGCAAAATACGGGCTGTGGCGAAGTTGAGTAGGGCAGCAATAAGCGAAACCACCAGGCCAATGTCCATTTGCTCCAGCGGCTTGGGGTGAAACAGCCTGAGAGTGGCCGCAATAATAATGGCGCAGGCAGCAAAGATGATGAGCAGGCCCTCGAATGCGCTGGAAAAATACTCTGCCTTGCTGTGACCATAGGGATGTTTTTCATCGGCTGGCCGCGCAGCATAACCCAGCATGACCAGTGCCAGCACAGCCCCGGCCAGATTGACCAGGGATTCCACGGCATCGGACAACAGGCCGACAGAACCGGTGAGCAGATAAGCCCATGTTTTTAGCGCAATAGTAAGAACAGCCGTGGCTATGGACAGCCAGGCGTAGCGGGTGAGGGCAACTCGTTGCGCTGCCAAGACAGTCTCCAGATGTTTATTTTAACGCAGGGATAACGAGCTATCCACCATAGACCAGCTCGCCGCCGGAAAAGCCCAGGCCCACCGCACACAAGGTGGCAAGTCCATAGAGCACGAGCATGCGGCCTGCAGTGGCCCCGGCACGGGCTTGCCAAAGCGCCAGGAGGAGTACCAGCAGAAAAACTGGTGCAAGGACCAGTTTGACGACAATCAGGGTCTCCATGCTGCCACCAAAACGGTGCAACCAGTCGAGCACACCGGCGACCACGGTGGGCACAAGCGCAGCCACGGCGAGCAGACAACAGTGATAGGCACTGCGTAACAGGGCTGACTGCGAAAGGAGCATGGCCAACAGGGCAAAAATGAAACAGGCCATGACCAACCCCATGGGCAAATGGGTTAGGGGTGGGTGCAAGGGATGATGGTAACCAATGCGCTGTAAAAACAGATAGAGTGCCTCAACCATGGCCTTCCCTCCTTATACAGGTGCGACTGATAGGTGAACCTGCTGTGCAGGAACTGTATACAACTGCGGCCAGTTCTTTGTTTGGATCAACGTAGACCCAGAATTGAAGCCGCCTGTCTGTGCTTCTGTTGTATCGTGGGCATGTTTTTCTGGGCGGACAGCGCAGCCCAGATATGGTATGGTACTCCTTCGCCTTTTATTCGTGTATACAGAAAAACCTGCAGCCAAGATACCATACTATACGTCAGCGAATCTACTGATCATGAAAAACAATGTCCTTATCACTGGGTTTATGGGGGTAGGCAAGAGCCGCACTGCCCGGGCCCTGGCTGCAGCCACCGGTCTTTTTGCCGTGGACACCGACGATCTGATCGAATCCCTGGCCCATTGCTCGGTTAGTGCCATCTTCGCCAACCAGGGCGAAGCAGCCTTCCGGGGTTTGGAGCAGGATGTGGCCGATTGGCTGGCGAGCTCGGTGGACAAAACCATTGTCTCCACTGGCGGTGGTTTTTTCATGGTGCGCAACCTGATGGATCTAGGGCATGTTTTTTATTTGCATGCGGATTTTGATGCTATCCACCAACGCCTGCTCGCCCAGCCAGGAGGGCAGCATATTGCCAAGCGTCCCCTGTTCCAGGACCTGGATCAGGCCAGAAAGCGTTACCACGACCGCTTGCCGCTCTACCGCCAGAATGCCCATCATATCATTGAGACCAAGGGCAGGGAAAGCAGTACCATTGCTTTGCACATCAAGGACATCCTTTTTGACCAGCAGCTGCTTGTCCGGCCCTGATTCAGTCACAAACATTCCGCCTGCCCACTACGCATCCATTGTACAGACACAGGAGTCTTCATGCCATCGGTAAGTACGCCTCCCAGCTTTCTGGAAAATACCTTCCGTAAAATTTACCCGCAGGACAACGAGTGGCGCACGCGGGCACAAGAACACCTGGGCACGCTCACCATGCCCTACTGGGCCTTGGGTGATTTGCTGGATCTGGCCGTGGACCTGGCCGGTATCACCCGATCCTTGCATCCCCCTGTGGCTAGGAAAAAGGTGGTGGTCATGGTGGGTGACCACGGTATTGCTGCAGAAAATGTTACCCTGTATCCTGCTGAGGTCACCACCCAAATGGTGTACAATATCGTACGCGGTGGAGCAGGCATCAGTGTGCTGGCACGACAGGCCGGGGCGGATATCTGCGTGGTTGACGTCGGCGCAAAGGATGATTTTACCGATTTGGTACAATGTGGCGCGGTACTTGCCAAAAAAATCGGTCGGGGCACGGCCAATATGCTGCATGGGCCTGCAATGAGCCGTACCCATGCGGTCATGGCGGTGGAGGCAGGTATCGAGGTGGCCAATGCCCTGGCTCCAGACGTGGATGTTTTTGCCACCGGCGAGATGGGCATTGCCAACACCACTCCAAGCACGGCCATAAGTGCAGTCATCACTGGCAGGCCAGTGGCGGAACTCACCGGGCGGGGGGCTGGTATTGATGATGCCCAGCTGCAGCACAAAATACAGGTGATTGAGCAGGTCGTCGCCCGTAACCAGCCCGATGCCACAGATGCCCTGGATGTGCTTGCCAAGGTGGGTGGTTTTGAAATCGGCGCCATTGCCGGGCTGATTCTGGGTGCGGCTGCCAACAGGAAACCGGTGCTGGTGGATGGTTTTATTTCCACGGCCGGCGCGCTCATCGCCTACACATTGGAGCCCTTTGTACGTGACTACATCATCTGTGCGCACGCCAGCGTGGAACCCGGCCATGCCGCCTTGTTCGAGCGCCTCAAGCGCAAGCCACTGTTGCAGCTCAACATGCGCTTGGGGGAAGGCACTGGCTCGGCCTTGGCCATGCCCATTGTCGATGCTGCCGTGGCCATCCTCACCCAGATGGCTACCTTTACAGAGGCGCAGGTGAGCACAGCAAAGTAGGCCCAGTCACCACTGGCCTGATAAGCATGCACAATGGCAACACGATGTAGCATGGCCGCGGCTCTCCAGCAAACAAACCTTTTAAAAACAACCAACAACCAGAACAACACACCATGAAACCTTCTTTGTCTATTACCACAGTCATGGCCGGCTTGTGCCTGGCAACGTTTTTTTATGCAGTCGCACCAGCGAAGGCACTGGATCAACCTGCAATCAGCGTCAGCTATAATATTCCCGGCAACATTTCTGCCGAAGAGCAGAAGTGGTACAAAACCTTTCAGGAAGGCAATCTGCTGGTGGATGGTTGGGTGGATATCTCTGCAGATATTCTGGCCAAACTGCCGCCTGCAGAGCAGCCGGAGCAGCAAAAGAAGCTTGCACAGCTTGGCGACAAAATCGGCCGGGAATGGGCCAAGGAGAACGATATCCGTAAAATTGACACAGATATGCTGAAAAAATGGGGTAAGGAGCTAAAGGATGCCTCCAAAAAAACTTCCGAAGACCTGACCCTGGTCATTGCCAGAATCGACCGCCAGGTTGATAGCATCCTGCGCTAAATTTTTGTGTTCCGGGCCGGAAAGAAGGCGGTGTCTGCGGGCAACACCGCCTCCACCCGGCATTCCAACCTGCCTGTTGCCAGAAGGAGCTCCACCTTCTCTCCGGGGTCAACCTGGGAGGCCGCGTGGATGATGGTGTGGGCGGCATCGTGCTTGCGGGCAATGGCATAGCCCCTGGTCAGGGTCGCCAGCGGGCTCACCGCCCGCAACACGGCAGCAGCCTGTAGAAAACGCCCTTCGTACTGGGCAAGGATATGCGTACCCGCCCGCACAAGCCGCTTTTCCAGGTCGGCGAGTTCCTGCCCCTGCCGGATGAGGCGAAATCTGGGGCTACCGAGCTGTAGCCGCTGCTCCAGTTGCGCCACATGTCCACCTTGGGTGTCCAAGTGCCGACTGAACGCCTGTACCAAACTGCTTTTCAGCTGATCCACCCGGAGCAGCAACGTATCCACAGGGTGGAGTTTGGTGCGTAGCCGGTGCCGGGCAAACTGCAACTGCTGCTGAGCATGGTTGAGGGTTTGCTCCATCAGGCGCTGCAACCTTGCCCCGTGCATGCGGACAGTCCTTTGCAGGGCAAGCTGCTCAGGCACAAGCAGTTCGGCGGCAGCGCTGGGCGTGGGCGCGCGCAGGTCTGCGGCAAAATCCGCGATGGTAAAATCTATTTCATGGCCCACTGCACTGACCACCGGCACGCTGCCCTGGCGGATGGCCCTGGCCAGGTGCTCATCGTTATAGGCCCATAGATCTTCCACTGAACCACCACCCCGGCAGAGCACTAACACATCGGGTGCAAGCTGACTGCGGATGCGCTCGAGCCCGGCAACCATGGCCGCAGCTGCCTGCTCTCCCTGCACCGGTACCGGATAGATGCTGATGCGCAGACCAGGAAAGCGCCGCCGGGCCACCCTGAGAAAATCATACAGGGCCGCTCCCTGGGGCGAGGTGAGCAGGGTGATGTGTTTGGGTACAAAGGGTAGTGGTCGTTTTTTTTCCTGGTCAAAAAGTCCTTCTGCCGCCAGCCTTGCCTTCAAGGCCTCAAAGGAGCGTTGCAGGGCGCCAGCCCCCTGGAAATCCACGGTGTCGGCAATGAGTTGGTATTCTCCCCGCGGCTCGTACACCGAAATGCGACCCAGACAGATAACCTCCATGCCGTTACGCAACTCTTTTGCCAGATAGCGCCGTTGCATCTTGAAAAGCACAATTCGTAGCTGGGCCTGCGCGTCTTTCAAGGTAAAATACAGGTGGCCCGAGGCCGGCTGGCTGAGGTTGGAGATCTCGCCTGCCACTCGCACAAAGGGATAGGCATCTTCCAGCAGGCTGCGGATATGGGTGGTCAGCTCGCTGACCTTGAAAACGCGGTGATTTTCCACGGTGTTTATGTACGATGGGTGTGCTGGGCAGCTCCGACGCCTGGAAGGCCTTGGTGCTGCACTGCCCGGCAAGGTAACGGCGCAGGTGATGATACCGCCAATTTTACAGACATCTTGGCATCATTCTATAGCACAGGCTGACTGGTACCTTCAAGGCGAAGTGCACCAGGGCACAATGGACTGGATCGCAATTTTATTCAAAACACTGCTGCGCCGTGGCACTGCGTACACAAAGGCGCTGGCCATTGCTTTGGGCCTCGATCATTCCACTGGTGGCGGTGTTGAATACAGAAAGGCCGCGTTGCTGCCAGTTATCCAGGTGGGCAGGGGCTGGATGCGTGCCCCTTCTGGATGCACCGGCTGAAACCACCACCACCTGAGGAGCCACAGCATCCAGAAAGGCCGGGCTGGTGGAGTCACTACTGCCGTGATGCCCTGCCACCAGCAGGTCGGCCTGTAGCTGCAACCGCCCCTCCTGGGCTGCCTCTTGCAGGAGGGCCTCACGATGGAAGGTAATGTCAGCGGGAAAGAGAAAAGCCCTGTGCCCATAGCGGAGCCGCAGCACCAGGCTGCGGTCATTGTTGCTGAGGCCTTGTGCCTCTTCCGCCGGTGTAGGTCCCAGGAGTTCCACAACCAGATCATCTTTGGCCACCATAAGCTGTCTGCCCTGTACCTCTTGAATCTGCACTCCCTGTTTCTGCGCCTGCTGGAGCATCTGGCAATAGGCGTTGTCATTGTTCTGGATGGCCGAACTTGGGCTGACAAAAAGTTTTTGCGGCGCAAAACGATCAATGAGAAAGGGCATACCGCTGTAGTGGTCTGCATCTGCATGGCTGACCACCACCGCATCCAGTCGCCAAATACGTCGCTGCCAGAGAAAAGGCGCCACAATACGGGAGCCCACATCGTAGCCGCTTTGCTGATAGCCACCGGCATCAAGGAGAATGCGCTGGCCATCTGGTAGTTCCATCAGGCTGGCTGCTCCTTGGCCCACATCTATGAAGCTGATGCGCAGTTCATTTTTTGCCAACGGCAGCCAGAGCGAAGTAGTCAGGGAACAAAGCAGAATAGCGCTGAGCAGGGCAGCACTTGCTCGCCAGACATTGCGCCTGGGCCAGTTCTGCATCCACAGGAGAAGAATCAGAAAGAAGAGCAGCATTTCTGCACTATGCGGGGTGATCGTCCACAGCGAGGCAAAGGGCAGCTGTTCTGCCCAGGCCAGGAGGTAGAGCGCACCTTGGATACCCAAGCCACCCACCTGGAGTATGGCCAGCGCCAAATTAGGAAAGAGCGGCAGCACAGGGAGGGCCAGTAGTCCCAAGGGCAGAGCCCAAAGGCAGAGGAGTGGCTGCACCAAAATATTCATGAGCGGCCCGATGAGGGAAACCCGGTTGAAATGGTGGAGCATAAAGGGCAGGGTGCCAAGCGTTGCTGCCAGCGACACCAAAAACACCGACAAAACAGCCGCCCAGATGCGACTGATACGGCTGCTGTGTCCTTGTGCGGTTTGCTTTTCCGTAAACCAGGGCAGCCGGGGCAAGATGAGAACCAGAGCAGCCACGGCGCTGAAGGAAAGCTGAAAAGAGGCTGTGAACAGAGCAAGTGGGTTGAGGGCGAGCAGTAGCAGGGCTGCCCCGGCAACAAGGTGCAGTTGCAGGCGATGGCGGCGCAGGACCACGGCGCACAGTACCAGCAGTGCAGAGACCAGTGCCCGCAGCACCGGAATGTTCATGCCAGCCAAAGAGGCATAGAGCAGGAGTATGGGCGCAGTGCACACCAGGGCCATAGTGGGTGCATGTCCATGGATCAGCAGCCAGGTGGAGCGTTTGCACAGCCAATAGAGCAGGACCGCCACCATGCCAGCCACCAGACTCAGGTGCAAACCGGATATGGCGAGAATGTGCATGCAGCCGCTGGCTTTGAAACGCTCGAGCAGATCCGGTGAAACACCTTGGCGCGAGCCGATGAGCAGGGCCTGGTAGACTCCTGCAACCTCGGGCGGCAGGTTGTTTTGTAGGAAATGGGCGCTGTGCTGCCGCCACTTTTCAGGAACAAAGCGAAGCCGCTGGGCCAAGGATGGTTCTGGCTCTGCCAGGTGCAGGAGGGCATCACCAGACTGGAGCCACATGATGGCATCAATTCCCTGGGCAGCATAATGGAGAGCGGCATCAAAGCCGCCAGGATTGCGCTGTTTTTGCGGTTTGTCCGCCCAGCCAAGAACCATGACTGCCGTGCCTGGTACGATCTCTGCTGCCAGCTGGCCTCGCACCCGCAACTCCACCCTGCCGGAAACTGGAATGAAATCTGCGGGCGGTACTTCTGTGCCCATCCCTGGCACATGGTGAAGCAGACCGTATGCTGCCAGGATGCAGCGGGAACGCTCTCCGTTGCGTTCAACCAGGCCAAGCACCCGGCCATAGATGCTGACCCGGCTTCTCTCTTCCAGCATATGGTTAATATGCTGTGTATTTGTGGGCGCTTGCAGGGCGTGCCAACCATGCACAAGACCAAGACAGAAAAAAAGCGGTAGGGCAGCTGCCACCAGCCCGATCTGTGCAGGCAGTATTAACATGGCCAGCAGGCAGAGCAGCACCAGGGCCAGCAGCGTATGGGGAAACCAGAACGGGAGAGCAGCAGGGGGAAGATCCAGGGCCAGCGAGCGGGCAGCGACAAGCCCCAGGATGAACAACAGGGTCAACAGGGGCAGGAGATGATGGCGACACCACAGTAAAACTGCCTGCATAAGCCTTGGTCGAGCTTGTCTTGTTGGGAGCGTACTGGACGCTAGAGATTGTGCCTTGGAAAATGGGCAGCCAGCAAGGCCAGGTGGCGCTGCACCACACCCTGCTGACTGCGGAGCCATGTGTGGGCAGCCAGGCCCATGCGGGAGCGCAGTGCAGCATCCTGCATAAGCCCGCGCACAGTGGCTAGCAGGGTGGTCGGCTCCACCTGTACCGCAGCCTGACAGTGGATGAGCTCAGCACTCATTTCGCTGAAATCCTCCATATGCGGGCCAAAGCAGACCGGCACCTGTGCTGCGGCTGCCTCCGCCGGATTGTGCCCGCCTACAGGCACCAGCGAACCGCCGATAAAGGCCAGATCTGCCATGGGGTAGCAGGCCGCCAGTTCACCCAGGGTATCGAGCAGCAAGACCGGGCCAGTTTCCTGTTTGTTGTGGCTACGGCGACGGCAGACAATACCGTGATGAGTCGCCAGTTCGGCAATGGCCGCGGCCCGCTCGATCTGCCTTGGTGCTAACAGCAGCTGCAGATGCGGTAGCTCGCGGCGCAGGGTTTTGTAGGCGGTCAACAGCAATTCCTCTTCTCCGGCATGGGTGGAGCCACAGATAAAAAGTGGTGCAGCTTTGTCAAAACCGTACTCCTGTCGCAAAGTTTGTCTGTCCTTTGGCTGGGCACTGCCATTGCCCAAAAAGCCTGTGGCAGCATCGAATTTCAGGTTGCCCAGGCTGTGTATCCGGGCAGGATCAAGGCCCAATTGCGTCATTTTGTTGGCATCTTCCTTGGTCTGCATGCACAGGGCAGTCAGGCAGCGGAACATGGGGAGGAAAAAAAAGGCAAAACGCCGGTAGTGGGCAAAGGAAGCCGCGGAAATACGACCATTGACCAGGTACGCGGGCACTCCCTGTTGCGCCAGCACATGCAGCCAGTTGGGCCAGAAGTCTGTTTCCACCAGAATGAATACTTGGGGGTTGATTCGGTGGATAACGTGCCGGATTACCGGATAGAAATCATAGGGTGCAGCAATGATCGCATCACAGCAGTCAGCCAACATCTCTTGCGCTAATTGTTGGCCCGTACGGGTCGTCACGCTCAGCACGATGCGCACCCCAGGCATATTTGTGCGTATTCCCTGGAGCAGGGGACGGGCCGAGCTCACTTCTCCGACCGAAAGGGCATGCACCCAAATCGTAGCAGGGGCAGAAAAGGGGACAGTGCTGGTTGGCTCCAACGTTGGCTCCAACTCCGGTTCAGGTTGGGGTTGCAAGTGCTTGCCCTGCCTTCGCAGGCCACAGCCCAGCCGAGCTGGTATGCGATCGCGGTATTTTTTGCGCAGCAGGGCTGCGCCCATGAGCAGCGCCAACACAGGGGAAAGAAGCAGAGTCAGAGCATTGTAGACGAGGAACATGGGTGCAGAGTGGGGTAAAAGGTCAAGGACAACAGGTATGGGGTGCCTGCTTGCTGCTGCAGACGGACAGTGCAGGCACAAATGGTCAAGTACAACCGGCAAACAGGACTTCTGGAATTGTCCGCTGCAATGCCTTGGTTTGTTTGCGTAAACACGGTATAGTGCTGGGCTGGCAGATTTGCAACCCCGCTTTGCAGCACCTGTTGAACAGGTAGGAACAGGCAGCGCAGCTTTTTACCGCACACATACAGGAACAGACATGCCCATCAGCAACAGCTATAGAGAACGACTCTATCCGCAACTGGAACGTATCGCCAAGCATTTTGGCACGCCCTTCCATATCTACGACGAAAACGGCATCCGCAACACTGGCGAAGAGCTGAAGCAGACTTTTGCCGAAGCAGGTGGATTCCGTGAATATTTTGCGGTTAAGGCCCTGCCCAATCCGACCATTTTGACGTTGATGCAGTCCATGGGTTTTGGTTTTGACTGTAGTTCTGTTCCCGAGCTCATGCTGGCCCGTCAAATTGGCGCGCGCGGCGAGGAGATCATGTTCACCTCCAATAACACCAGCGAGGCGGATTTTCTGACTGCGGCCGACAAGGGTGGTTGCATCCTCAACCTGGATGACATTTCACTGGTGGCCAAGGTGCCAGTCATGCCCGAGCTGATCTGCTTCCGCTACAATCCTGGCAATCGCCGTACTGGCAATGCCATTATCGGCAAACCCGAGGAGGCGAAATACGGGGTCAGCCACGAGCAGATTGCAGATGCCTACCGCCAGGCGCAGCAGCGCGGTGCGCGCCGCTTCGGTCTGCACACCATGTTGGCCTCAAACGAGTTGGACTACAGCTACATGGTGCAAACAGCAGCCATGCTCCTGGAAATGTGCAGGCAGCTTGAACTGGAATTGGGGATCCGCATGGAGTTCATCAATATCGGTGGTGGGCTGGGTATCCCCTACACACCCGAGGCCAAGCCGCTCGACCTGGCGGCCATGGGTCGTGAGATCAGCCAGTTGATGCAGAATTTCAGGAGTGACTACAGCTACAGCCCGGCCCTGTATATGGAGAGCGGTCGCTTCATAACCGGTCCCCACGGTGTTTTGGTGACCAGGGTCATCAACCGCAAGGAGATCTACCGCACCTATGTGGGGGTTGATTCCTGCATGTCGGCCCTGATGCGGCCGGGCATGTACGGCGCCTACCACCACATTGAAGCACCAGGGGTGGAGAATCGACCCGAGGAAGTGGTGGATGTGGTGGGTTCGCTCTGCGAAAATAACGATAAATTCGCCATTCAGCGTACCCTACCCCGCCTGACAGAAGGTGATTTGCTGGTGATTCAGGATACCGGTGCCCATGGCCAGGCCATGGGCTTCAACTACAACGGCAGGCTGCGGCCGCAGGAACTTTTACTGCGCCAGGATGGCAGTGTTGAGCGCATTCGCCGGGCTGAGACCGTGGATGATTACTTTGCCACCCTGCACTTTGCAGAAAACATTCTGGCTGCTGAGAAATAATGGCAGAGCAGGTTAACCGGTACGGCATGCACTTGGCTCAAAGCCTCCGGAGAGAGCTTGAACAGCTGAGCGATCTGCCGAACATCGGCAAGGCCATGGCTGCAGAGTTGAACCTCTTGGGCATCTATAAACCGGCTGATCTTATCGACCAGGATCCCTATGCCCTGTACGAGCGGCTCTGCGGACTTACGGCTTGCAGGCAGGACCCTTGTGTGCTTGATGTCTTTCTTGCGATTACAGATTTCATGAGCGGCGCTGATGCTCGGCCCTGGTGACACTACACGGCCGGGCGCAAGCGCAAGCTGGAAAACAAAAAAATCTGACTTGGCCATTATGCCAACCACGCCATTACCTCAAATAAAAACAAAAATAGAGCTTATGATGCCTGCAAATACCACAAACACCCCTGTCCTGCGCGGCCTGTGCACCCTAATCGTGCTGGCAACCCTTGTTCTCTTTAGCGTCTTCCCGCTTTCGCAGGCTTTTGCCGCCAGCATCAAGGTGGGAGCCATTCTTGCGGAAACAGGACCAGCCGCCTTTCTGGGCGGGCCAGAGGTGCGTTCGCTGCGCATGCTGGCTGAACGCATCAACAGTGAAGGAGGAGTGAACGGTCACAGCATCGAACTGATTGTCAAGGATTCGGGCGGCAGCCCAGAAAGGGCTATCTCGTTTGCCAAACAGCTGATTGAGGAGGAGAAGGTGCTGGCCATTATCGGCCCCTCCACCAGCGGCGAAAGCCTGAGCATCAAAAGGGTCTGTGAGACCGGCAAAACCATTATGCTCTCCTGCTCGGCAGCAGATGTGATTGTGCAGCCAGTACTGCCCCATATCTTCAAGGTTGCCCCCAGCGACGGCTTTGCTGCCGAACATATCTTCAAATCCATGCAGGCAAAGGGTATCAGCAAAATAGCGGTACTTTCGGCCAATGACGGTTTTGGCAAAGCAGGCAAAGAACAACTGACCGCACACGCACCTGCCTTTGGCATCAGCATCCTGGCAGAGGAGGTCTACGACAAAAACGCCACCGACCTTTCCGCTATTGTGGCCAAACTCAGGGCAAACCCGAACATCCAGGCCGTGGTGAACTGGTCTATTGTGCCGGCCCAATCCATTCTGGCCAAGAATATCCGCCAGGCTGGCTGGCAGATACCGCTCTACCAGAGCCATGGCTTTGCCAACATCAAGTATGCTGAAGCAGCCGGCCCAGCCGCTGAAGGCATCATGTTTCCGGCCAGCCGGGTGCTGGTGGCTGACAGCCTGCCGGAAGGGGAGCAGCGGACGGTGCTTTTGGCCTACAAAACAGCCTATGAAAGCCAGTTCAAGGAGCCGATTTCCACCTTTGGCGGCCATACCTACGATGCACTCAACATTCTGGTCCAGGCCATCAAAAAGGCGGGCAGCACCGAGCCGGCCAAGGTCCGTGATGCAGTGGAAAACACCTCCGGGCTCATCGGCACGGCAGGCACCTTCAACTATTCTGCCACAGACCACGGTGGCCTGGATGCAGATGCCTTTGTCATGCTCACTGTTCAGGACGGCAAGTTCGTTTTGCTGGAGCAGTAAGGGGGCAGATGAATTTCTCTGCCAGCATAACCGGTGCACCCGATGTGACCGACACTGCTCTGCACTGGCCGGAGAGCGGGCCAGATTGTTCCTGGCTTGACGAGTGGATGCACAGCCAAGGGGTGCCACTGTGGGGAGTGGCTGATTTGCGCCCATTTGCCACACCAACAGACGCCTTGGGCCGGCGCTTCGAGGCAGCTCTGGCCTTTGCCCTGCCCATGGATAGGGCGGTGATGCTCAGCATCCACAAGGGTCCCAACCAAGCCTATGCTGACTTGTATGCAGCGGTCAATGGGCGTATCAACAGCATTGCCACTCAGCTTGCGGCTGCCTTGCACAAGCGGGGGATTCGTGCCCAGGCACTGGCTGCATCCAGGCGCAGCGATCCGGTGGGCGTACGTGGAGATTTTCCGCACAAAACAGCTGCTACCCGTGCAGGGCTTGGTTGGGTTGGTCGTAACTGTCAGCTCATCACCCGCGCGTTTGGCCCTTGGGTACGCCTGGGCACAGTGTTCACTGCGTTTCCCCTTACTCAGCCTGGTCCAGCGCTGGAGCGCAGCTTTTGCGGTTCGTGTAGACAATGCATTACTGCCTGCCCTGCCAAAGCACTCAAGGGCGCGGTATGGTCTGCGGGAATGCCCAGGGAGGCTCTGCTCGACGTGCATGCCTGCGATAACTGGAAAAAAACACACTATGCCCAATATCATAATGGCCACAGCTGCGGCATTTGCTCGGCCGTATGCCCACATGGTCTCAAAACCCTGCGGACAGCAGCCTAGATCTCATAGAACGGTGGTGGCTTGACAGGCCTTTCTTTTTGACCTGTGCTACCTGTGCTGATAGGTAGCCCATGCATAGAAATGCACACCTGGGCGTACAACCTTTGCCTGAGTGGATCACATGCCCTTTCTTATAGCCTTTATCGGCTGGCACAACAGCGGCAAGACCACAGTGGCGGTGCAGGTGGCTGGTGATCTGCGGGCCCGTGGTTATACAGTTGGGGTTATTAAGGGCACCAAGGAGACCGGGCTTGAACCAGAACGGCCAACAAGTGATACCAGCCGCTACCGCCAGGCTGGTGCGGTGCGGGTGGCCCTGGCAGCGCCGGACGAACTCATTGTTCGCAGCGATGCGCTGGGCAGGGAGCCGCTGGAGCTGGCCAGGCGTTTTTTTGCTGACCTGGATTTTGTGCTGGTCGAGGGTTTTAAAAGCGCCAGGGGCCTGCCCAAGATCGAAGTACGGCGGGAGGGTATTGCCGAGCCAGCCATCTTTGCCTCAAAAGCTGGTGCCGAGGTCATCGCCGTGGTCTGCGATACCCCACTCCAGGGACCGCTGCCCTCTTTCCGCAGTACGGAAATAGATGATATTGTCCGTTTTCTTGAAAACCTGCGCAGGCAGCACTATGCCCAACTACGCTGTTCACTGCAGATCAATGGCCGGGAATTCCCTGTACCGCCGGCCCTGGCGCAGGAACTCCACACACTGCTTGCCAGCTACCCGGAAATTGCCCAGGCACTGCCGAGCAACTTGCCTGCGCTTATTGCTGTGCACTGCCGCATCCCGGCACAGGACGAAACTTCATGATTGCCCAGGCAGCCCCGCGAAACCGCACTTGGTCATCTCTGCCTCTGCTACAGTCAAGAACAGGTCAATGAATACCGGGTTGCCTCACTGGATGGATAACTCAGCCTTTTGGTCTTTGCAGACTGTCTGATCAGCTTTAACCAGTATACCCGGGCTGGGACAGATGCCCTGATCGAGCGTTTGCGCCTGCGCATTTTGGAGGGCAAGGGGCGTCTTCGCCACATGGGCACAGACTACCTGGCCTATGCCCTTATGGATGGTGTAGTGGATCACTACTTCACCATCAGCGATGCTTTGGAAAAGACCATGGAAAAGGCGGAGGGTAAACTGCTTGGCAGTGTGGATATGCAAACCTTTTCCCTGATCCAACGGCTCAAGCGCGAGCTGATCTTTATCCGCAAAAGCGTCTCGCCACTGCGCGAGGTGCTGATTGCCATTGAGCGCAGCGAACATATACAGCTTTTTACGAAAGCTGTATACAAGTATTGAGGAGTTGCAGGCCCATCTGGATGTGTGGCTTGTTTTCTATAACACTGCAAGAACGCACTAAGGGAAAATGTGTTGTGGCAGAACACCCATGGAAACACTTGAGGACGGCAAGAAGCTGTGGCAGGATAAAAACCTGAATCAAATCTGACCTGACAAATACCAGGAAAAAACTGGTAACTGTCAGATCAAGTTGTAACTACCACATCTAATGCCAAGAGCAATCATGCCGGCTTTTATTTGCATGGAAGAACAGCACAATAAGCACAATAGTGACAGGCATCCTGATCTGTCCCTGCTTTTTCCGCTGCTCCCCAATTTCGCCGCTTCATCCTTGACCTCCGCTGCCCTTGTAGCCTACCCTAAAAGGCTTGCAGACTTGCAGGCTACTGGCATGGATAATCATAATGTTTTTGGGCAAGGCAGGCTGCGGTTGGCATGGAACTGTTTCTTATCGACGCTATCGGCCCTTTTTTTAGGGGCTACCGGCGCAGACGCATCAACTGGTCGAAAATCCCTTTTCATCATCTTGCCCTGGATGGACCTGAACGCAGGGCCCAGTTTGATCGCATAGCCGAAGACATGCGTCTTTTGGCCCGCCGGGTACATGCCATGGGTTACAATGCGGTCAGTCTGGATGATGTGGCTCATTTGGCTGATCATCCCTGGTACGAAGTCGAACATCGTCACATGGTGCAGGTGCTACAGGAGGAGTTCCGTTCGCTCTTTGCCATTCTTCGCGCCCAGGGGCTGGCCATCTACCTGACCATGGATGTGCTTTCCTACACTCCGGCACTGAAGGCACAGCTTGGTCAGAATCAAAAAAAAACGCATGGTTTCATCCATACCCTCCTTGAGCGTTTTCTGGCTGATTTCCCTGAGGTCAGCGGGGTGATTTTGCGCATTGGTGAGAGCGACGGCCGGGATGTGAAGACCTTGATGCGCAGTGAGCTGTGCATCCGCCGGCCAAGCCAGCTCAATGGCCTGTTGAAAACTCTCATCCCTTTGTTTGAGCGTGAAAAGCGTTTGCTGATCCTGCGTAATTGGACAGTGGGTGCCTACAGTGTCGGCGATTTCATTTGGCGCAGTAACACCTTGACGCGTGTGCTGGACGGCATTGACAGCAGCGCCTTTGTCTTGTCCATGAAATATGGTGATTCGGATTTTTTCCGTTATCTGCAGCTGAACAAAAATTTTTTCGGCACAACGGTGCAGAAGATTATCGAGTTGCAGGCACGGCGGGAATACGAGGGCTGTGGCGAATACCCTTCTTTTATCGGTGGGGATTACGCTGCTTATGCCTGTGAGCTGGGTCGGGCCAAGAACATGCTTGGTATTTCTGTCTGGTGCCAGACCGGTGGCTGGCTGCCCTTCCGCAGGTTGGCTTTTTTGGACAGGGATGCTGTCTGGACGGAAATCAATGCCTTTGTCTGCATTCAACTTTTCCGCGATCAGGTTACCCCGGAGGAGGCGGTGCGCCGCTACTGTACGCTCCATGGCGTGCTGGCACCCGAGGCCCTGGTACAATTGCTCAAACTCTCTGAACAGGTGGTCAAGGATTTGCTCTATGTACCGGATTATGCTCGTCAACAGCTTTTTTTCCGCAGGGTGCGCATTCCGCCACTGTTGGCCGTGTACTGGAACACCATGTTTATCAACCAATCCATGCGTAAGCTGATGCGGTATTTTGTGCGCGACCAGCGCCGCTGCATTGCCAGTGGCTACCAGGCCCTGGCACAAATAGATATGATGATCGAGCTGGCCAAAAGTGCGGCCATGCCAGTGGCTGATATCCGCTTTATGCGCGAGAGCTTCACTCTGCTTGCCCTGGCGCGGGAGTACTATTTTCTACCTTATACACTCGAAATACGGCTGCGCATCAAAGAAGCGAAAAGGCGCTACAAACGCCTTTATCCTTTGGGCAGCCGGTACCGATACCGCGTGAAAACCAGTTTCAAACCCTTTCGTGTCAAGCGTCGCTACCTGGGCTGGTTGGCCAACATTGTCTTTCGCCGGCAACCTGGCTATCGGCTGATCGATCGGCTACTCTTTTTACGCCTCTTGTCCATAGGTTATTTTTTTCTCCACCGCGCCCGACCGAAAATACTACCGAAATTTGCCAGAAAGAACGCCATGGGTCTGGACACGGTCTTCAAATAAAAAAGCCGGAGCAGCAACATGCTCCGGCTTGAACACGCAACTTTCGACAACATCATGCGCATCTGCTGCGCACAACTGACTCCGACTGGCTCAGCTCACTTCTTTTCCTCGGGCTTGACCTCTACCTTATCTGCCTCGGTCTTGGGTTCTTCCTTGATGATATCGAGCAATTCCACATCAAAGATCAAAAGTGAACCAGGTTCAATGGCCGGTGGTGCACCGCGGTCACCATAGGCCAGATCCGGTGGCAGATAGAGTTCGAAGGTGGAACCCACCGACATGAGTGGCAGGGCTTCCTGCCAGCCAGGAATCACCTGGCTAACCATGAATTCGGCTGGTTCGTTGCGCTTGTAGGAACTGTCAAACTCTTCATTGTCAAGGGTGCGGCCCTTGTAGTGTACCCGCACCATATCTTCAGGCTTGGGCTTGGCTCCCTTGCCTTCCTTAACTATCTTGTACTGCAGGCCAGAGGCCGTGGTCTGTACCCCATCCTTGCCTTTGTTGGCAGCCAAAAAATCATCGGCAGCCTTGCGGTTCTTCTGGATCATGACCACGGTTTTCTGCACCTGCTTGTCATGCTGCCGCTTGGCAAAGTTCTGTTGAATCTCCTGGGCTTCCTCATCGGTCAAAAGCGGTTTGGCATCGCCATAACCATCTTTGATACCCTGTTGCACCAAATTCAGATCAAAGTTCTCTTCCAGCTCCTTGAAGTATTTACCCAGGGAGAGGCCCATGGCGTAACTGAATTTTTGCTCTTCTGTCTGCATGCTCGCCTTGTCGGCGGCAAAGGCTGCGCCGGCAAGCAGGAAAACACTGACAACCACTGCTGTATACCATTTCATACTGTCCTTACTCCCACGTGTTATGAAAATATAAAAAACCGGTGCATGGGTGTTGATCACCTGTAGGTCCGGTTGACTTGTTTTATTGTTCGGTCCGTTCTATTTCGGTGGCCACATGCCTGTCATCCCGAACAGCAAAGTTCACTTCAACTTTGTCGCCGATTTTCAAATCGGCAAAGTTTTTAAGACCATCGTCATAATCGGTTGTAGCGTTGGTATAGAAGGTTATGCCTTGAACGACAAAACTGGTATTTTTCGAATCAATGGCGGTGATCGTGCCTGCCACGTCATCCGCCAGGGCTGTATTAAAAACAAAAACACTACCCAAAATGGCCAAGCCAAGTATCATCTTTTTCATGAGTGTCCCTCCATAAAAAAATGCACATTTTGGCGTTGACTGGGCAAAACCATCAAACATTTTGCTTTTTTGGAGCAATACAGCAGTTGCCGAATACGACAAGCATAAGCATCAGTTGGCATTTGTCGTACTTTTTTTACAAGAGTTCACGACATCTTAGAAAGAACGCTTGTCGATCACCCGTTTGGCCTTGCCTTCGGAACGCTCAAGCGTTTTTTCTTCCACCAGTTTTACCTCAATGTTCACCCCAAGCTGGGAACTCAGGCGGCGCTTGATTTGATCCACGATCTCGCGTTGTTTTTTCATCTGGTCGGAAAAGAGGGATTCTGTCACCTCCACCAGTACGGTCACCCGGTCGGCATGGTGTTCCCGTTCAACAATGATTTGGTAGTGCGGTTTGGTGCCTTCCACTTCAAAGAGAGCCTTTTCAATTTGCAGCGGAAAGATGTTGACCCCTTTGATGATCAGCATGTCATCGCTGCGGCCCATTACCCGTTCCATTCGTTTGAAGCTGCGACCGCAGGGGCAGGTGCCGGGCAGAATGCGGCTCAGATCCCTGGAGCGGTAGCGGATCATGGGAAAGGCCTCCTTGGTGAGGGTGGTGATGACCAGCTCGCCCACTTCTCCTTCTGGCACCGGCTCCAGGGTGACAGGATCCAGCACCTCCACCAGGAAATGGTCTTCATTGATGTGCAGGCCATTGCATTCCTGGCACTCGCCTGAAATACCCGGGCCCATTACTTCGGATAGGCCATAGTTGTCGGTGGCCAGGATGCCCAGTTTCTGGTGGATTTCCTGTCGCATGGCCTCTGACCAGGGTTCCCCGCCAAATAGACCGTAGCGCAGAGAAAGACCGCTGGGATTGATGCCCATATCCATCATGGTATCAGCCAGGACCAGCGAATAGGAGGGCGTGCTCACCAGGGCTGTACTCTTGAAATCCTGCATGATCTGGATTTGGCGCTTAGTATTGCCCGCAGATATGGGGATGACCGAGGTGCCGATCAGCTCGGCCCCGTAATGTAAACCAAAACCGCCGGTGAACAGGCCATAGCCAAAGGCAATTTGGATGACATCGTTCTTGCCCACGCCTGCCGCGGTAATGATGCGGGCCACCAGATTCGACCAGGTTCTGATGTCATTTTTGGTATATCCCACTACCGTGGCCTGGCCAGTGGTGCCGGAGGAGGCGTGTACCCGCACTACATCGCGCAGGGGTACGGCAAAGAGACCGTAGGGATAGTTGTCGCGCAGATCCTGCTTAACGGTGAACGGTAGGCGGCGCAGATCATCCAGAGAACGGATATCATCGTGGTTGACGCGTAGCTCTTCAAATTTTTTCCTGTAAAAGGGGACATGGGTACCCACCCGGTAGAGGGTGGATTGCAGCCGTTCCAGCTGGAGCTGTTTGAGGTCATCTTCCTTGATACATTCCTTGTCCGGTTCCCAGAGCATAGCGGTTGAATTTGTATAAAGGTTTGTAAAGGATGTGGGGCTGACAGGCGAAAAATGGCCGGCCAGCCACAGCTCAGCCTATCTGTTCTCTGCCCAGATAGGCCCGTTGCACATCGTTGTTGGCCAAAAGTTCCGCAGCCTTGCCCTGCACAATGATCTTGCCGGTTTCCAATACATAACCACGGTCGGCAATGTCCAGCGCTGCCCGGGCGTTTTGTTCAATAAGCAGCACGGTGTTGCCTTCGGCACGGAGCTGGGCAATAATGGTGAAAATCTCTCGCACAATGAGTGGAGCCAAGCCGGTGGATGGTTCATCCATCATCACCAGACGCGGTTTGGCCATGAGCGCCCGCGCCATGGCCAGCATCTGCTGCTCGCCACCCGAAAGTGTGCCGGCCAGCTGGCTGCGCCTGGCCTGGAGCACGGGAAAACGGGCGTATTGCTGCTCCATCTGGCTCCGTAGGGCTGCTGTACCGTTTCTTTTACGCAGGATGGAGCCGCCCAGTAACAGATTGTCTTCCACGCTCATAGAGGCAAAGACTTGGCGTCCTTCCGGCACCAGCACACAGCCCAGAGCAGCCATGATCTCGACTGGAGTACGGGTGATATCTTCTTCCTGAAAGAACAGGTCTCCCCGCCAAGGTTTAAGCAGCCCGGCCACCACATGCACGAGGGTGGTCTTGCCAGCCCCGTTGGCGCCGATGATGGCGACAATTTCCCCTGACCGCACATGCAGGGAGATATTTTTCAGCACCCGCAGCTGTCCATAGCCACTCTCCAGGTTGCGGATGGTCAGCATGGCTGCATCTCCCCCTGATGGTCTGGGCAGAAGGGCCGGGCAATGGTGCTTTTATCTGGCCGGTTCATAGTCCTCCCCCAGATAGGCAGCAATGACCTCGGGATTGCGCTGAATGTTCGTGGGCACATCCTCTGCCAGCTTACGGCCTGAACTGAGCACCACGATTTCATCGCAAATATCCATGACTAAGGACATATCGTGCTCCACCAAGAGCACGGTGATGTTCTGTTCTCGGATTGTTGTAATCAGACGGCCAAGTTCTGCGGTTTCGTAGATGTTGAGGCCGGCTGCTGGTTCATCCAACAGTAGCAGCTGCGGATCAGCAGCCAGGGCCCGGGCCAGTTCCACTGCCCGTTGCTGGCCAAAGGCGAGGGCATCTGTGGGGATGTGGGCAAGATCTGCGATATTTAAAAATTCGAGACAGGCCATACTTTTATCCCGAATGGCCGCCTCTTCTCGCCGGTGTTTGGGCAGAGGCAGCATGCCGGCGAGGAAGCCGGCCTGGCCCCTGGTATGTGCCCCCACCATCACACATTCCAGCACCTTCATACCGGTAAAAAGCTTGATGTTTTGAAAGGTGCGGGCAATGCCCAAGGCAGCGGTCTGATGGGCTTTGAGCCCTTGAATCTCCCGGCCATGCAGGCGGATGCTCCCGCTGCTGAGCGGGGTGTTGCAGGCAATCAGGTTGAAGAGCGTGCTTTTGCCTGCGCCATTGGGGCCGATCACCCCCTTGATGCAGCCAGTGGCCACGGTGAAACTGACATTGTCCACCGCTTGCAGACCGCCAAAATGTTTGTGCACCTTGTGTAGTTCGAGCATGGGGGTATCTCTCAACTCTGCCTGTGGCGGGTGGCAGACCACAGACGTTGCCAGGGGATGCGCTTGCTCAACTGCAACAGGCCGCCGGGTGCAAAGAGCATGACTGCCAAAAGAATCAGACCAAAAACCGCATCGTCGTAGCTGCCAAAGACCCCACGCAGGGAAAGAAAGGACAGACCAACTCCCATAAGCAATGTACCCCAGAGGCTGATCATACCGCCAACAGCCACCAGGGCAACATAGCGCACCGATTTCATTACCGTGGCCTCTTCCGGGCCTATGCCCCCGTTGAAGTGGGTGAGCAGTACACCGGCCAGGGCGGCGTAGACCGCGCTGAGCACAAAGACCTGCAGCTTGGCGCGGCTGGTATCCACGCCGCAGGCTTCGGCTGCTTCTTCTGAGCTGTGCAGGGCACGCAGGGCCCGGCCCGAACGGGAACGGGTCATCAGGTTGAGCAACAGTACCAGCCCCAAGAGCAGCACGGCCCAGGCTACATAGTAGTTAAAGATGCGCAGGTTACTCTCTCCACTGATCATGATTGCCCCTGGGCTGAATAAACCCGCGGGCAACAGCACAAAGCCAGGCACCTGGGAGATGCCGTCTGCTTCGCCGAAGAGGGGCAGTGCCAGCACCATGCGGTAAATAATGGTGCCAAACCCCAGGGTGGCCATGGCCAGGTAATGTCCGCGCAGCTTGAGTACCGGTATGCCCAACACCAGGGCCACCAGGGCAGCCACGGCAATGGCGGCAAGGCCGGCCGTCCATGGGGCACAGGTGAGCAGGCTCTCGCCATAGAGATTTTCCCAGGTAAAGAGCAAGCCGGCCTGCTTGAGCAGTCCGACCACCGGATTGGCGGCAAAGGGGGTAAGGTCGTAGGTGGTCAGCAGGGCGGAGATATAGCCGCCAATGGCAAAAAAACCCGCATGGCCGATGGAGATCTGTCCGGCATAGCCCATGAGCGCACAGAGTCCGATGACCACCAGGCCGTAATAGGCGGCCATGGTCAGTTGGGTAAGGTAGTACTCGGTGCCGGTTATGCTGGTGAAAAACTGCACTAGGACCACGGCAGCAACCAACAGTCCCAGTTTGGCCTGGGATGTGCGCATCTGTCCCACCATTAGAATGCCTTGAGCCGGGCGGCCGCAGATGAGCCGAATAAGCCGTGGGGCTTGATGAACAGGATGAGCAAAAGCAGGCTGACTGCCACTGCATCTTGAAAGGCTAAAGGCACCAGGGTGATGGAAAAGGCTTCGAGGATACCCAAGAGCAAGCCGGCCACGACTGCTGCCATGGAGTTGCCCAGGCCGCCGAGGATGGCGGCGGTAAAGCCCTTGAGGGCCAGGGCTGCGCCAGAGTCGTACTGGGTGTAGGTGATGGGCGAGATCATGCAGCCAGCCAGGGCGCCCATGCCCGCGCTGAGCACAAAGGAAAGGGTGACCATGTTGCGGGTCTTGATGCCGCATAGGGCCGCAGCAGTACGGTTCACCGCACAGGCACGCATTTCCCGGCCAAGGGTGCTGCGGTTGAAAAACAGGTGTAGCGCAGCCACCATGCAGCCACAGGCCAAAAGCACCCAGATGACCTGCGGCGACAGGCGCACCGGGCCGAATGTCCAGGCAGTGATGGCGTCGCCATAAAAGTATGGCAGGCTGCGGATACCCTCACCCCAGATGTGCAGCGCCCCTTCACGGAGCAGGATGGATATACCGATGGTGATGATGAGCATCTGCAGGATGCTGGGCTGGCGCAACCACCGGATGCAGCACAGCTCCATGAGCGCGCCAATAAGCATGGTCAGGACAACAGCCGCGGTAATGGCCCAGGCAAGCGGCAGCCACTGGACGAGGCTGATGGCGATCATGCCGCCCAGCATGACGAATTCGCCCTGGGCAAAATTGATGATGCCAGTACTGTTGTAGATGATGTTGAAGCCAACGGCAACCACCGCATACACTGCGCCGTAGGTAATGCCAGCGACCAGGTACTGGAAAAAAAGCTCAAGAGTCATGGCAGACTGTGCCGACTGCTGATGCTGCCACAAGATACCTCAGGTAGCGCAGATTTCATGGCTGGAGACCAGGGTAAAGTCTTTTTCCTTGAGCATGGCCACGGCACCAGGCATATCGTCGAAGCGGAAGATCATGACCGCGCTGCCGTCGGCCCGGTGGGCGTAGGCATACATGTACTCCACATTGTAGCCGCCTTCGGTCACAGCGCGGAGCACTTCGGCTAGGCCGCCCACGCGGTCGGGCACAGCCACGGCCACCACATCGGTCTTGCTGACCGTAAATCCGCCCTTTTTCAACACTTCCTGTGCCTTTCCCACATGATTGACAATCAGGCGCAGAATGCCAAAATCAGCGGTATCAGCCACGGAAAGTGCCCGGATATTGATGTCGTTGGCAGCCAGAATCGAGGTGATCTTAGCCAGGCGGCCGGATTTGTTTTCGAGAAAAACGGCAATTTGTTCAACCTGCATGGTGCCTCCCGAATAAAGATGTGGGCATGGGGGTGTGGACAGAAGTCCTTGACCCCTGCTCTGGTTGGTCACTGCCCTCCTACTGGGCACGCCGATCAATGACCCGTTGCGCCTTGCCTTCGGAGCGCTGGATACTGCGGGGTTCAACCAGTCTCACCTGGCAGCTTACCCCGAGCATGTCTTTTATTTCCCTTTGAATGCTTCTGGTTAAACGTTCCAACACCTTGATTTCTCCTGAAAAAACACGCTCACTCACCTCCACCAGCACGGCCATCACATCCAGGCTGCCGTCCCGGCTCACCTCGATCTGATAATGCGGTTCCACGCCGTCAATACCCATGAGCACATGTTCCACCTGCGAGGGAAACACGTTCACCCCGCGGATAATCAACATATCATCGCTGCGGCCACTGACCTTGGCCATGCGCACCAGGCTGCGGCCGCAGTCGCAGGGCTTGAGCGTGAGGCGGGAAATATCCTTGGTGCGGTAACGGATCAGCGGCAGGGCTTCCTTGGTCAGGGTGGTGAAAACCAGTTCGCCCTCTGTTTCCAGTGGTTGGGTTTCCAAGGTGTCTGGGTTGATGATTTCCGGGAGGAAGTTGTCCTCCAGGATGTGCATGCCTTGTCTGGAGTGCAGGCATTCCATGGCCACGCCCGGGCCGATTATTTCAGAGAGTCCGTAGATATCGACTGCCCGCAGGCCGAGTTTGCGCTCCACCTCTTCCCGCATATTCACGCTCCAGGGTTCAGCCCCGTGGATACCCACCCGCAGCTTCAGATCACCTGGATCAATGCCTGCATCTTGCATGGCATCCGCCAGATTGAGGGCATAGGATGGGGTGGAAAGCAGCACGGTTGAGCCAAAGTCGCGCATAATAGTGATTTGTCGCTTGGAGTTGCCCCCAGACACCGGTATGACCGTGGCACCCAGGGCCTCGATACCGTAGTGTGCCCCCAGCCCGCCGGTGAACAGTCCATAACCATAGGCATTGTGTACCAGATCGCCGCGATGGACGCCAGCCATGGCCAGGCAACGGGCCATCACCGAAGACCAGAGTTGAATATCGGTCATGGTGTAACCCACCACCGTGGGTTTGCCGGTGGTGCCGGAGGAGGCGTGCAGGCGGATGACATCCTCCATAGGCACTGTGAACAGCCCGTAGGGATAGTTGTCGCGCAGGTCTTCCTTGGTGGTGAAGGGTAAATGCTGCAGATCGCCCAAGGTGCGGATGTCTTCAGGTTTGATGCCGGCCTGCTCCATCTTTTTCCGGTATGGCGGCACACTGGCATAAACCCGCGTCACCAGTGCCTGCAGACGCTGCAGTTGAATGGACTCAATCCCTGTCCTGGGCAAGGTTTCTATCTCATCGATCCCGATCATGAACGCCTCATGTGATACCGTTTTGCCGACCGTTCAGGCATGCACCGCTGCCCGCCCAGCTAAAAAGGCCTTTTTGTTCACCCTGCGAAACTGCTCCTTCACGGTGGTGTCGATCACCTGCAGAAAGATTTCCTGATCAACAGCCAAAAAGTTGGACATGGCGCCCACCATGGCCACATTGACTGTGAGGAGTTCACCTGCCTCCTGGGCTACGGCAAGGGCGTCAATGACCACCACATTGATCTGGCGCGATCTCAGTTCGTCAAGAATATTGGCAGGATATTCAGCCTTGCCCAAGGCCACTGCAGGCGGCAGGATTTTCTGGGTATTGACCACCACTGCACTGTCTTTGTGCAAGTAGGGTAGGTAGCGGGCTGCCTCCAAAATTTCGAAAGCCACAAGAATATCTGCAGTACCGGGATCAATTAAAGGAGAATACACTTTTTCCCCGTAGCGCAGATGCGCCTCCACCGAACCGCCCCGTTGGGCCATACCGTGTACTTCACTTTTTTTCACGTCAAAGCCGGCGGCCAGCTGGGCATGGGCGGTGAGTTCACTGGCCAGCAGGATGCCCTGGCCGCCAACTCCGGTAAAGAGGATATTGCCACTTGGTTTCATGCGCCTTCCTCCTCGTAACGGGTGATGGCCTCAAACTTACAAACTGCTGCGCACTGGCCGCAGCCATTACATTGCAGCTCGGTGATGCGGGCAAAGCCCTTTTGTTTTTCACGGTAGCCCCGGGCCACGGCTTCCTCCGGGCCAAGCGGCGTCCAGCTGATGGCTGGGCAGCCCATCTGTACACACAGGGTGCAGCCGGTACAGTTTTCCGTTTTGGTGTAATAGACTGGTTTTTTACGCCGTGCCTCCTCCGGCAAAAGCACACAGGGTGCGCGACTGATGATCACCGAGAGATCCGGGGAGGCGATTTCCTCTTTTAAGACCTCACGGGTAGCCTCCACATCGTGCGGGTTGACCACCACCACCCTGGGCACGCCCAGGGCCTGGCAAAGTTTTTCCAGATCGAGCTGGGGGGCGACATCGCCATGGATGCCCTTACCACTGGCCGGATTGGGTTGATGCCCGGTCATGGCCGTGGTGCGGTTATCCAGGATGATCACCGAGGCGTAGGAGCCGTTGTAGACCGCGTTCAAAAGGCCGGTGATGCCGGAGTGCATGAAGGTGGAGTCACCCAGTACTGCCACCACCTTGCCTGTACCGTTCTCTCCCAGGGCTTTGGCCATGCCGTGGGCCACCGTGATTGAGGCGCCCATGCAGACGCAGGCATCTATGGCGGAAAGAGGCGGTAAAAATCCGAGGGTGTAGCAGCCAATATCGCCCGATACAAAGACATCCTTCATCTTGGACAGGCCGTAGAAAATGCCCCGGTGCGGGCAGCCAGCGCACATGTTGGGCGGCCGCATCGGTAGCTCGAGTGGTTTGAAGAGTTCGCCCACCGAGGCAGGGTCTATGGCCTTGCGCACTAGAAAAGAGTTCAGCTCACCCCGGCTGGGAATCAGATCCTTGCCATGGCAGGCTATGCCCATGGCCTTGATGTGTGTCTCCAGAAAGGGATCAAGCTCTTCCACTACCATCAGTTCGTCCACGCTGGCAGCAAATTCACGGATCTTCCGCTCGGGCAGTGGCCAAACCATGCCCAGTTTCAGTACCGGCGCCTTGGGAAAGGCCTCTTTCACATAGTTGTAAGCAACTCCTGCGCAGATAAAGCCCCGCCGGCCCTCTCCGGGTTCAATCCGGTTTTCGGGCAGGGTTTCGGCAAGCTCGCGCATCTTGGCCATGCGCTCCTCCATGGCTAGCCTGCGCAGTTTGGCCAGGCCGGGCAGCATCACCAGCTTGGCCGGAGTTTTTTCTATACTCGGCTCGGGTGTTTGCTGACGCTCACCCCTGGGCACCACCCCCTTCACATGGGCAATGCGGGTGGTGGTGCGCAACAGCACCGGGGTATCCAGCTCCTCGCTTAAGCTGTAGGCGCGTTGCAGCATAGAGCGGGCCTCGGCCGGATCGGATGGCTCCAGCATGGGCATCTTGGCGGCAAAGGCGTAGTTGCGGTTATCCTGCTCGTTTTGGGAACTGTGCATCTCCGGATCGTCGGCAGTAATGATGACCAGACCACCGCGCACTCCGGTATAGGCAGAGGTGAAGAGCGGATCTGCCGCTACGTTCAGGCCCACGTGCTTCATGGTGGCGAGCGCGCGTGCACCGGCAAAGGAGGCACCAATGGCCACCTCCAGCCCCGCCTTTTCATTGGGTGCCCATTCGGTATACACGCCCTCGTAGCCGGCAAGGTTTTCCATGATTTCCGTGGATGGCGTTCCCGGGTAGCCGGAGGCAACCCGTACCCCTGCCTCCCAGGCGCCAAGCGCGATGGCCTCGTTACCGGAAAGCCAGAGTTGTTCTTGCAGTTCCTCTGCCATAATTTGTTACTCCTTGCCCGCAGCGAGTGGATTGGATCGTGGGTTGGCGTCACCGATGGTGCAACAGGCCCGAAACATAGCTGCTCTTGTCTGTAGTGTGATTGTTTTGCAGGAAGGCATCCATACTCCTTCTGCCCCTTTTACGGCAAGCCTTTTCCAGCATCTGGAGCTGCGCCGCCTGGTTTTACCCGGCGATGCAGCTGCCTGGAGTTGGCTTTTTTATTGTGCGCTGCCAGCTGGCGTGGTGCCCTCTGCCTGAGGGGCTGCCGCCTTAACCCACACCGTTTCTGTATCCCAATTCCAGTGCGCTGACCCCTTGCTGATACTGCTCGCTCCGGCCACCAAGTCTGTGGCCTGCATGAGTTTGACCATCTCCTGACTGAAGCGGTTGAAGCTCATCCCTGTGGTGGGAACAGCCAGGGAGTTGAGCAGTTCCAGGGTGGATTGTGACTTGCCTGCCAGTCGCGCGGAACGCAGCAAATAGACGCCGCTGTTGGCCTGACCAAACTTTTTACTCAATTCTGGACCCAGTTGCTCTGCCAAGGCTGCAGGGAGTTCCGCGGTCGACTGGTTCAGGCTGGTGAGCAGGGGCTGCACAGAGCTTTGCATGGAACCAAGCAGAACAAAGTTGTCGCTCAAGCCCAGGGCCGGAACCAGACCGATATCGCCCATCACTGGCCAGGAGTAAAGCTGGGTATTGCCTGCCAGCTGCTGTTCTTGACCGGCAAGACCAATGGCAGTGGTCATTTGTTGGTCGAGGGCAGTGGCAATGCTGATCATGTTGGTACGGTTGCGCACAGAGGCAAAGACCGTTATGTCTGGCAGCGGAAAAATACCGGTTTCCACAATATCGTTGAGTACCAGGCCATAGAGCGGACCAAAGGAGGCGGCTGCATCTTCCAGGGGAATACCAAGGATATCTTGTGCCTCCTGCTGCAGGCTGGCATACTCTTCCTGGTCCTCGGTGGCCATCAGGGCAAGCAGGGTTTCTGGCTTGAGCGAGTAACCCCACTGGAAGAACAGGGTGTGCTCGTTCAGCAGGGCCAGGGGGGCTGGGCTGTCAGTTGCGGCTGCATCCACCATGGCTTTGAAAACGTCGTGCAGTTGTTCGTAGCGCAGCTTGATTCGGCTCTTGTTCTGTACACCCTTGGTGGTCTTGCCAGTGACATCGTAGCCATAATCCATGCCTTGCAGATACGAGGCGATGTCCTGGATGTCCTGATCTTGATCCAGTCGGGCCAGCAGGGCGGTAATACCGGCCAGGTTGTAATAGGCACGGCTGTAGGTATCGGAGGGTGTGGATTCCTTCCGCCAGAAATCAGTGGCCTCCAGGTATGAGGCCTGTGTCTTCAGGGAGGTGTCGGATTCCTTGGTTTGTATAGCGGCTACAAGGGGCACCTTGTCCTGGGCCAGCAGAACCAATCCCCCTGCATTGTAGCCGTAGAAGATTTCCCTGCCGTTATCCACCTGGATGCGGGTCAGCTCCAAGCCATCGGTCTGCTCTTTGCTGACGGTGATTCCCTTGGCCATGCCGCCGAAAAGCTCGGCCGCAGCCCCTGCATTGGTGGTGGCGTAGACGAGCACAGCGCGGCGGAGGGCCTGTTCCGGATTTTCCGAGAGGAGCTGTGTATCTGGTGGTAGAAGCGCCATGGTTAGATCATCGCCAAAAACCGTACGGAAAACCGGATGTTTCATGGTGTTGGCAATGTTGTCAAACCACTGGTCATAGGCCTGGATTGTATCAGGCGTTGCGTCCATGTCCGCAAGGATGGCGTGCATGGTATCTTTGGCGAAAAACTGGCCCAGCGGACTTGCGGCAAAGTTGTCGGTGACAGTGTTGAGGTTGGTCAGTGAGAGCACCAGCAGGGCATCTTGGGGCATGTATTCGGCCAGATCCTCCACTGTTGGACTGCTTTGCCGACTCGGTACAAAAAGAACCAAACCGATCACTACAAGCAGTGCCGCGGCAATGGCTATCCACATTTTTTTCATGAGTCCTCCTTGGGCGCAGGCATGCGCCATATATATTCCTACACCGCCCAGTTATGGAGCGGTTTTCATCATTCCATAGAGGGGTGAATGTATCCTCTTTAGCCGTCACATTGCAAGCATATCCGCTTGCACCCCAGAGAAGAACTGTCAGGAAATTGTTTTCTGCTTAGAGCATGGGGCTGCCTGCGCGCATGGACTACCTTTTTGTTTCGGTTCAAGATCAGTCGTTCAAGTCCGCTTCAATGGCGCTCATCGCTTCCTGGGCCTCTTCCCAGCGTTGATAGGCCCGCTCCAGATGCCGCTCCACCTGGGCGTATTCGCGGCTGACTTCGGTCCAGCGCTGCTGATCGCTGTACAGTTCCGGATCGGCCATCAGGGATTCCAGTTCGGTCTTACGCACCTCTTGCCGTTCTATTTCAGCTTCGGCCGCATCATTTTTCTTTTTCCACGGACCAAGTTTTTTGTTCAGAGCCTGGCGTTCCTGCGCCCGCTGCCTGCGCAGCTCCTTTTTGTCAGGACTGCGGCCGAACTCTTCACTGTTGTGTGCAGGGCCAGCCTCAGCCATCTGCACGGAGGCACTGTCCGGCCTGCTCGCCGCCTCCAACTGCTGACGACGCTCCAGGTAGTCGTCAATATTGCCCTGGTGCAGAGTGGCACGGCCATCTTTGATTTCCAGCACCTTGTTGACAAAGGAGTTGACGAAAAAGCGGTTGTGCGACACCACAATAATCGTGCCTTCATACTGGGCCATGGCCTCCTGCAGAACTTCCTGCGAACTCATGTCCAGGTGGTTGGTGGGTTCGTCCAGGAGCATGAGGTTGGCGGGCCGTACCAGCATTTTGGCCAGGGCCACCCGCGATTTTTCCCCACCGGAGAGCACCCGCACCTGCTTTTCCACTGCATCACCGGTGAAGAGAAAGGCGCCCAACAGCGAGCGCACCTGGGTGATGCTCATCTCAGTGGCTGCGTGGTAGACGGTATCGACTATGCTCAGCTCGCCGGCCAGTTCCTGGGCCTGGTGCTGGCCGAAATAGGAAAGTATCACGTTATGGCCGTATTTGATTTCGCCCTCTGCTCTCTCCAGCCCGGCCAGTATCTTCAGAAGCGTAGTCTTGCCCGCGCCGTTCACCCCAATCACCGCCAGCTTGTCGCCCCGCTGCAACGAGAAAGACATGTTCCGGAAGACCTCTTTGCCCTTAAAGCTCTTGCCCACACCCTGAAGGGTGAGCACATCCCGGCCCGAGGCCGCGGCAGGCGGGAAATCAAAGCGGATGCTGCGCTCTGTTTCCGAGAGTTCGATCAGCTCCATTTTTTCCAGCTGTTTGACCCGGCTCTGCACCTGTCGCGCCTTGGTGGACTTGGCACGGAAGCGGGTGATGAAGCGTTCGGTCTGACGGATCATGGCCTGCTGGTTGTCGTAGGCGGCCCGCTCCAGCTCCAGACGCTGCGTCTTTTCCGCCAGATAGTGCGAGTAGTTGCCACGAAAAACACTCAACTTGCCCAGGCTCAATTCCCAGGTAATGCTGGTGATGCGGTCGAGGAAGGCACGGTCGTGCGAAATGAGCACCATGGCACCCTGGTACTGTAAAAGAAAATCTTCCAGCCAGGTAAGGGAGTCGAGATCCAGGTGGTTGGTGGGCTCATCCAGCAGCAGTAGTGCTGGTTTTTGCAAGAGCAGCTTGGCCAGAAGCAGACGCATGATCCAGCCGCCGGAAAAACTGCCCAGATCCCTGTCCAGATCCTCCTGTTTGAAACCAAGGCCAAAGAGCACCTGTTCAATGCGGGGTCGCATGCGAAAGAGGTCGCTGTCTTCCAGCAAATGCTGCAGTTCGCCCTGCCGGGCGAGCAAGCTGTCCATGGCCGCATCATCCGGGCAGATATCAGCCAACTGCCGGTTGAGTTCCTCCAGCTCTTCCTGTTGCGCCAGCACCGTGTCAAAGGCGCTTTGGGCTTCTTCATACAGGGTGCGGCCCCGACCGGCCAAACTCTGCTCCTGGGGCAGGTAGGCCACGGAAAACCAACCAGCGCGGTTGACAACCCCGGGATCGCTTTCCACAGCACCACACATGATGCGCATCAGGGTAGATTTGCCTGCCCCATTGACCCCCACCAGGCCAACCCGGTCGCCACTATGGATTTGCGCAGACACCTCCCGAAAGAGGTACTTGCCGCTGTACTGTAAAGAAAGATTGGTGATGCTGAGCATGGCGTGGGTCAGGGGTCAGGTTGTATGGGAAGAAAGTACCTGCACCTGCAGGCTTTGGCGGGGCAGGCTGGCATCGGTGCGCAAGATGAAGCGGGAGCGCAGCCCAAGCGCCTCCAGCCGCTTGAGATTGGCGCGCCGTATACCGGTAAAGATGGACATGTCGCCTGGGGCAATGCGCAGGATGCAGGGTTCTGGCCCGCGATGCCGGCTCAGGAGTTTGCGGGTCTTCTTGAGCATGAGCCTGGCTGCGACCTGTTCGCCAAAGGCGGGATGATAGGGTCCGGCCAGAATGTTCTGTTCCAGTTCCAGGCTAGGTTGCAAACCCATGCGGATCACCGCAAGCCCGTGGGCATCGAAGCGTTTTTTCATATAGGCAGTGAAGAGGACGGCTTTAGGGAGGGAAAGCGGTTGAAAGCCACCGCCGCGCCATTCCTTTTCCAGGGCGCTGCCGCGGAGCACTACCAAGGGATAAATACGGATACAGTTGGGCTGTTCGCGGATACAGGCAGCAGTCATCCGGCGTATGCCGGCAAAACTTTCTCCAGGCATACCGACCATGAGCTGCCAGCCCAGCTGTAGTCCAGAGGCGCGGATACATGCCGAAGCGCGAAGGCTGTCGGTATGGCTATGTCCACGACGTGCGCGTGCAAGCACGCTGTCATCACAGGACTGCACCCCCAGTTCAATCAGGCGAACACCGTGCTGGCGTAGCAGGTGCAGCTGGTCTTGCTCGATATAATCCGGCCGGGTGGAGAGGCGGATGCCATGCACCAGTCCTGCCTTAAGATAGGGCTGTACTGCAGTTAAAAGTTCGACTTGGCGCTTCTGGGGCAGGGCAGTGAAACTGCCGCCATAGAAGGCAACCTGTACCAGTTTTTTCCGTTGAGGGCGCAAACAGGCAAGCCAGGTTTCTATGTGCAGGTGGATTTCCTGTGGGGTCAGGCGCGTATGGTGGGTCTGGCCCGGACGGTCAAGGGGGCGGGTATGGAGTTGGTTGCAGAAACTGCAGGCATGCGGGCAACCTTCGTGAGGGATAAAAAGGGGAATAATCGTAGCCATGGCAAGGGCAGACACGGGTCAGTGTTCTTCCTAGCTACCTTGGCGCAGGTGCAGCAGAGCTGCCTGGGCTGCCTGCTGTTCCGCCTCTTTTTTGCTGCCTGCCTGCCCACGGCCAAGTTCCTGCCCGCGGAAGCTGACAGACACCGAGAAAATGCGAGCATGGGCAGGCCCCTCCTCGCCGCAGATGGTGTAGCAAGGGCCTTGGTTGTGGTGTTCTTGAAGGTATTCCTGCAGGGCGCTTTTGGCGTCACTGCTCAGAAGCTGTTCCTGCTGCGTGTCCAGCTGCTCTGCAAAGTGGCGGCGGACAAAGTCCAGCGCGGTATCATAGCCAGCATCCAGGAAGATGGCGCCCAAAAGCGCCTCATAGGCACTGGAAAGGATGGATGGTTTGTCACGACCACCAGAGCTCTCCTCTCCCTTACCTAGGAGCAGATGTTCACCTAAATGGATTGCCCTGGCACTGGTAGTTAGCCCATTTTCACTGACCAGGGCTGCGCGGATACGGGTGAGTTTGCCTTCACGCAGCTCGGGGAAACGGGTAAGCAGGATAAAGCCCAAGGTCAAGTCCAGAACAGAATCGCCCAAAAATTCTAGGGTCTCATTGTGCTGGCTGGCATATGGATTTTCAAAGGCAAAAGAGCTGTGGATCAGCGCCCGCAGGAGCAGCAACTGGGAGTTGAACCGGTGACCGATCCGCTCCTGCAGGATGCGGAGGTTTTCTTCGGTATCTTGTAAAAGGGCAGGCAGGGTGCTAGGCATATGGCGGCTGTTTTTGGGCAACAATATAATAGTTTTTCATGCCTCTTAACTTGAGGCCTGTGGATTGCTTAATGGATTTCTTACTTGTCAAACGCTTGCCTATTGTTTAAGTTGGGCAGCAATTACGCTGGCGACGTAGCCAAGTGGTAAGGCAGTGGTCTGCAAAACCATTATTCAGCGGTTCAAATCCGCTCGTCGCCTCCAGCATGCTCAAGCGGTCTGCGCATCCACGCGCAGGCCGCTTTTTTATTCTCCGTTTTCCTGCTCCTGCGCCGATAAGACATATTGGGCTTCTGCCAGGTGCGTGGCCCCATTGCGACCAAGCACGCTGGAATACAAGGTAAAGTGTTTCACCATAAAAGGCGTACTGTTAAAAAGCGCATGCGCGCCCAGGTAGCGCTGCAGTCGGGGGAGGGCGCCCTCCTGCAGCCGTGCCAGGGTGATGTGGGGTATAAATTTACGTTTTTCCAGTGTTATGCCGCTGTGGCGCAGTTGGGTGATCACTTTGCGTTGCAGACCTGTCAAAATGCTACTTGTCTGCACACCGGTCCACAGTACCCGTGGCGTGCGCCGGGGTGGAAAGAGACCAAGTCCTTTCAGTTTGAGGGTAAAGGCAGAGCTCGTCACCTCCTGCAGGGCCTCCTGGATATCAAGGAAGCTGTTGCTGCTGACCTCGCCGATGAAGCACAAAGTCAGGTGCAACTGTTCCGGTGGAGTCCAGCGCACATCGGGCAGGCCGGTGCACAGTGCCGTTAGCTCGTCTCGCACCTGTGCCGGTGGATCAAGCGCGACAAAAAGTCTTTTGGTCATGGTACTGTTTGCAACAGGTGAACGGCGCGGCCGCTCTACCTGTTATTACATGGTTTGTGTGGTCTATACGGGTGTGTCTGCATCCCAGTCCATGCCTATATCACAGGCCCGGGCTGAATGGGTAAGACCGCCGATGGAGATGATATCCACCCCGCTTTCGGCAATGGCCCGCACATTGTCCAGATTCACTCCACCCGATGCCTCGGTCAAGGCCTGGCCAGCGATGCGGGCCACAGCCTCCCGCATGAGCGGGGGCGGCATATTGTCGAGCATGATTAGCCCCACCTTGAGCTGCAGGCATTCTTCCACTTCGGCAAGCGTCGTGGTTTCCACTTCAATGTTGATGGTGTGCGGCACCCGTGCACGTACCCGCCGCACTGCCTCGGTAATGGAGCCACAGGCCGCGATGTGGTTATCCTTGATGAGCACGCCGTCGCTTAAGCTGTAGCGGTGGTTGTGGCCCCCGCCCACTCGCACTGCGTACTTCTCTAAAAGGCGCAGGCCAGGTGTGGTTTTACGGGTATCGGTGATGACTACCGGCAAATCCTGCACCTGTTCGACAAAGCGCCGGGTGTAGGTGGCAATGCCGCAGAGCCGCTGCACCAGGTTGAGCGCCACCCGTTCCCCCCGCAGCATGGAGCGGGTTGGTCCGCTGATCTTGAGCAGGACTGCGCCTGCCTCCACCCGGGTGCCGTCTGCCACGGCCCGGGTGCAGTGTACCTCGCTATCGAGCAAGGCAAAGACCCGGGCAGCCACGCTGGCCATGCCGGCCGAAACCAGGGCGCATCTGGAGATAAAAGAGGCACTTGCGTGATCGTTTTGGGTGAAGATAGCTTCAGTGGTGATATCACCGTGTTCCAGATCTTCCGTGAGGAAACGGTGCAGCAGGGGATCAAGTAAAAAGGTGTCCATGGTCAGCTCAGGGCCTGCATACGTTGAATGGATTCTTGATTTTTTGCGAGCCTTGCCTCCAGCTCCTCCGCCTTGTCACGCTCCTTGGCCACCACCGCCGCTGGTGCCTTGCCGGTGAACTGCTCGTTGGCGAGCTTGGCGTTGATGCGGGCCAGTTCCTGTTGCAACTTGCCCCGCTCCCTGGTCAGTTTTTCCAGCTCACCCGCCACGTCAATCAAACCCTTGAGCGGCACCACCAGCTCCACATCCTGGACCAGGGCATGGCCAGCGTCGTTGGGCACCTCACCGCTCTCGGCAATGTCAAGCTCACTCGCCCTGGTCAGGGCCATGATGTCGGCCTGGTAGCGGTGCAGGAGAGCACGTTTTTCCTCGTTAGCGCAGAAGATGCTTGCCTTGATCTGCGCGCCCGGATGCAACTCTGCCCCAGTGCGGATGGTGCGCAGGCCGGAAATGACCTCCATCAAAAGCCCCATCTCTTCCTCGGCCTGGGCATCGTCCCAGGAGGACGACGGCTCCGGAAAGGGAGCCAGCATCAGGTAACCGCGTTCACCGGGTAGATGACTCCAAATTTCCTCGGTAACAAAGGGAATGATGGGGTGCAAAAGCGCAAGCGTTTGCTCCAGTACGGTCAGCAACGTGGCCCGGGCCTCGCTGACAACGGCGGTATCCTTGCTAAACAGATCCGGCTTGATCCATTCCAGGTACCAGTCGCAGAAATAATGCCAGACAAACTGGTAGCAGCTGGAGGCTGCCTCGTTGAAGTTGTAGTGGTCAAGGGCTGCGCGCACCTCACGGATGGTGGCGTTGGTGCGGCTTACAATCCAGCGGTGTGCCAGGGCCTTGGGCTGCTCGCCTTTGGCCAAGCTGCAGATACTGCCATCCTGGCCCAGGTGCATTTCCGCAAAGCGGGCTGCGTTCCACAGCTTGTTGATGAAGCGGCGGTAACCGTCCACCCGCTCCTCATCCAGGCGGATTTCCCGACCCTGGGCGGCAAAGGCAGTCAGGGTGAAGCGCAGGGCATCGGTGCCGTACTGGGCAATCATATCCAGTGGATCAATAACATTGCCGGTTGATTTGGACATCTTCTTGCCAAACTTATCCCGCACCAAGGCGTGCAAATAGACGTCCTTAAACGGTACCTCGCCCATGAAGTGCAGGCCCATCATCATCATGCGCGCCACCCAGAAAAAGAGGATGTCAAAACTGGTGATGAGCACCGAGGTGGGGTAGAAGGTGGCGAGTTCTTTAGTTTTTTCCGGCCAGCCCAGGGTGGAGAAGGGCCACAGGGCCGAGCTGAACCAGGTGTCGAGCACGTCTTCTTCCTGAACAAGACTGCTGCTGCCGCAGAAGGGGCAGATATCCGGATCATCCACGGCCACGATCAGCTGGCTGCAGGCGCGGCAGGTCCAGGCCGGGATACGGTGGCCCCACCAGATCTGCCGGGAGATGCACCAGTCGCGGATGTTGTCCATCCAGTTGTAGAAGGTCTTGTACCAGGTATCTGGGTAGATCTTGATGCGGCCTTCCCGTACCGCGGCCACCGCCTTGTCGGCCAGGGGCCGCACCGACACGAACCACTGCTCCGAAACAGTGGGCTCGATCACCGTGTGGCAGCGGTAGCAGCCACCGACCGCATGGCGGTAGGGCTCCTCTTTCACCAGGAAACCCTGAGCCTTCAAATCGGCAACGATCTGAAGGCGGCAGGTAAAACGATCCTGCCCGGCATAGGCCCCGGCATTTTCATTCATGATGCCGCTGTCGTCCAGCACCTTGAGCTGGGGCAGCTTGTGGCGCAGGCCCATTTCATAGTCGTTGCGGTCGTGGGCTGGCGTGACCTTGAGTGCGCCGGTGCCGAACTCGCGCTCCACATAGCTGTCGCAGATAAGGGGAATGCTGCGGCCGGTGAGCGGCAGCTCGATCATGGCCCCGCGCAGATGGCTGTAGCGCTCATCTTCAGGATGCACGGCCACGGCGGTGTCGCCCAGCATGGTTTCGGGCCTGGTGGTGGCCACCACAACCTCGCCAGCGCCCCCGCTTATGGGATAGCGAAGATGATACAGGGTGCCGTCGCCCTCTTCGTGTTCCACCTCGTCGTCAGATATGGCGGTATGGCAGCGTGGGCACCAGTTGATGATGTAGTGGCCCTTGTAGATCAGACCCTCATTATAGAGGCGGACAAAGACCTCGCGCACCGCCTGGGACAGGCCATCATCCATGGTGAAACGCTCGCGCTCCCAGTCGCAGGAGGCACCCAGGCGTTTCAACTGCTTGAAGATGGTGCCGCCTTTTTCCGCCCGCCATTGCCAGACCCGTTCGATGAAGGCTTCACGGCCGACATCGTGGCGATCCTTGCCTTCGCTGGCCAACTGCCGTTCCACCACGTTCTGGGTGGCAATTCCTGCATGATCGGTGCCTGGCACCCATAGGGTGTTGTCACCCTGCATGCGGTGGTAGCGCACCAAAATATCCTGCAGGGTATTGTTGAGGGCATGGCCGATGTGGAGCACACCAGTAACATTGGGCGGCGGGATGACGATGGAAAAAGCCTCCCTGCCTGCCTCCATGGCAGCGGCAAAGGTGTTGTCTTCAAGCCATTTGGCCAGCCAGCGCTCTTCCACTGCACTGAACTCGTAGGTTTTGCCGAGGCTGCCTGGGTTTTCAGATTGCTGTACAGATGCTTCCATTAAAATTATTCAATAATGCTGGGGTTAAAGAGAAAGACAGTGTGACAGTGGCTGTGCCGGGAGTACTCTTCTAGAGTACGCTCCAGGGCCTTGGCATGAACAGCTGTGTATACAGGGTGATGGCGTAGCGGTCGGTCATGCCGGCGATGAAGTCACACACCTGGCGGTGGCGTTCGCGCTCTTCGCCGGTGTTTGCAGGCACCGGCAACTCGGCGCAGCCTGCGTGCAAATCGCTGCCGGGCAGCTCGTGCTCCAGAAAAAAAGCATACAGTTCTCGGATGATACGCTGCGCCTTGACGAACTCATTGTGTACCCGGTAGTTGCGGTAGACGTTGTCGTAGAGAAAGGTGCGCAGCTCGGTGATGGTTTCGTTCATGCCGTCGCTCAGGTGCAGTTTGCCGTCATCCCTGGCCAAGGTAGTGCTCACCAGATCGCGCACCATGGCGTTGATGCGCTGAGAGGAACGCTCGCCCAAAACGCGCCTGAGATGCGCGGGCAAATCCTGCGGAGAGATCATGCCTGCGCGAATGGCGTCGTCCATGTCGTGGTTGACATAGGCCATAATGTCTGCCACTCGTACCAATTGCCCCTCCAGGGTAGCTGCCAGTTCGGGCGAATCTTCCGGCAAAATTTCGCCCCGACCCTTGGAGTGCTTGACAATGCCGTTGCGTACCTCCCAGGTTAAATTCAAGCCTTTGCCGTCGTTTTCCAAAAAATCGACAATACGCAAACTCTGCACATAGTGCTTAAACCCCTTGGGATGCAACAGATTCAGGCTGTATTCCCCGGCATGGCCAAAGGGGGTGTGCCCGAGATCGTGGGCCAGGGCAATGGCTTCGGTCAGGTATTCGTTGAGCTGCAGGCACACTGCCATGGTGCGGGCAATCTGTGATACCTCCAGCACATGGGTAAGGCGGGTACGGTAGTGGTCGCCCGCCGGGGCTAGAAATACCTGGGTTTTGTGCTTGAGCCGCCGGAAGGTTTTGCTGTGGATAATGCGATCGCGGTCGCGTTGGAAAACGGTACGGAGCACACACTCGTCTTCTTCGGCCCGTAGCCGCCCACGGGAGCGACTGCTTATACAGGCATGGGGAGACAGGGTCAGCTGTTCCCGTTCTTCCTGCATGGCGCGCACCGTCCTGGCCATGGTGGTTTTTCCTCCTGCTGTTATTTCTGCCAGAGTAAATAGGCGCGGATAAAATCGTCCAGCCGACCGTCGAGCACTGCCTCGACATTGCCCTCTTCTACGCCGGTGCGGTGATCCTTGATCAGCCGATAGGGCTGGAGTACATAAGAGCGGATTTGACTGCCCCAGGCAATGTCCTTTTTGTCGCCTTGCAGGTTTTCCTGGGTACGCAGTCGCTCTTCGCGCTCCTGTTCATAGAGGCGGGCCATGAGCATCTTCATGGCCATATCCTTGTTGCTGTGCTGGGAGCGTTCGTTCTGGCACTGCACCACAATACCGGTGGGAAAATGGGTGATGCGGATGGCCGAGTCGGTCTTGTTGACGTGCTGGCCGCCAGCACCACTGGCGCGGTAGGTGTCGATGCGAATATCCTTGTCGTTGATTTCGATGTTGACACTGTCGTCCAGCTCCGGCATGATCATCACCGAGGCAAAGGAGGTGTGTCGCCGGCCGCTGGAATCAAAGGGCGAGATACGCACCAGCCGGTGGATACCCAACTCTGAGCGCAACAGGCCATAGGCGTTCTTGCCCTTGACGAGCATAACCACGTTTTTGGTGCCTGCCTCTTCTCCGGGCAGCAGGTCGAGGATGTCGGTTTTAAAACCCCGGGCCTCGGCCCAGCGCAAATACATGCGCATGAGGATGCCTACCCAGTCCTGCGCCTCAGTGCCGCCTGCACCCGCGTGGATGGTGAGAATGGCGTTGTTGGCATCGTGCTCGCCGGTAAACATGCATTCCAGTTCAACCGTGTCGATGCGTTCACGCAGGCCGGCGAGACTTCCCACCACATCCTGGTAGCTGTCATCGTCCCGTTCCTCAATGGCCATGTCCAGGAGCAGTTCGGTGTCTTCTAGGTCGATATAATTTTTTTCCCAGATACCGAGCAGATCCTGCAGTTGGCCCAACTGCCGTTGCACCTGTTTGGCCTTGTTCTGATCGTCCCAGAAACCTGGGCTTAAGGTTTGCCGTTCCAGCAGTTCTATTTGTTCTCGCTTGTTATCCAAGTCAAAGATGCTCCTTCAGGGCCAGCATGCGGCCCTTGAGATTGCTCAGGAGTTGTTTGGATTCTGCGGATTCTGTGATATCTGCCATGGTTCACCTCGTAATTGTACCCAATTATAACAAAAAAGCAGTCTTCCATAATAAACAGAAAAGGAAAACAACTCAAGACCTGGCTACTTTTTTCGCGGGAACCTTACCTAACGGAGGTGTTTTCCCGTTTTTGGCCAGTTGGCGCAGAAACTGGGGGAGGATAAGGGGCAGGATAAGCAGGGCGCAGAGCAGGCCGAAACGATGGCCAATGCGGGTGAAGACCGTGCGCGACTGCATTAGGGGCATGCTGGCCACAGCCGCGGCCTCGGTAAAAATGGCGCTTTCTTCGCTGGTGCGGCCGAGTGGATCGATAAAACCGCTGATGCCGGTGTTTGCCGAGCGCACCAAAGCCCTGCGATTTTCCACTGCTCGCAGTACTGCCATGGCCAGGGACTGCACCGGTGCCTTGGAGCGACCATACCAGGCGTCATTGGTGATGTTGACCAGCACGTTGGCGCCAAGGGCTGTGGTGTCGCGGGCTATGGTCGGAAAGATGGACTCGTAGCAGATGAGAACCCCCAGATGCAGGTTGCCGCTGGTTAGTGGTCCCTTGGCCCGACCTGGAGTAAAGTCGTCGATGCTGACGGCAAGCGGTTCCAGGAAAAAAAGTATATGCCTGAGCGGTACGTATTCACCAAAGGGTACCAGGTGCTGTTTGTTGTAGACTCCATCCACCTTGCCGTCTGTACCAAAGAGCAGAGCACCGTTGTAGTGGTGCACGGTTCTACCGGCCTGATTTTCCTCAATGCGGTACAGAGGTGCGCCGGTGAGGAGCCGTGTGCCTGAAGCAGCAAAGGCAGCCACCCGGCTGGCAAGGGGATCGTCCTGTGGATAAAAGGGTAGGGCGGTTTCCGGCCAGACAAGCACATCCAGTTCCGCTGTTTCCTTGGTCAGGCTGCGGGAAAGGCGGAGATAGCGCTCCACAGTGGCGTTTTTCATGTTTTCTGTCCATTTGGCATCCTGCTCGATATTACCCTGGACCACGCCTACTTTTATTTGCGTTGCTGCCGCCATTTCACTGCTGGTTTCCACTGAGCGCAACAAAGAATAAATCCCCAAGGCAAGCAGCAGACAGCCTGCTGCGGCCAAAGATGGTAGCGCTGTCCGCAGCAGGAGTGGCTGGCGGCGCCAGGCCACGACAACGAGCAAGGTAAAGGCCGCATTGATCAGCACCAGAACAAAGGTGAGCAGATGGTGGCCACCAAGGTCTGCCGACAGCAGGAGCTGCGGTTGCCGGAAAAGGCCGTAGCCCAGATCCATCCAGGGAAAACCGGTAAAGAGCACACCGCGCAAGGCATCCAGCCCTGTCCAGAGCAGGGGAGGGGCCCAAAGACGGATAAAGGTACTGGTGCTGGGGTGGGGATAGCTGGTCGCACCATTGAGCAGCCAGGAGAAGAGCAGGCAAAAGAGCGCACTGTACAGCGCCATGTACGCGGCCAGCAAAAAAAGCGCCGGTATACTCAGCCAGAGCGGCAGGCCGCCGTAGCGACCAAGGACAATGAGAATCCACAAGAGCTGGCTGCCATGGACGACGAGACCAAAGAAAAAACCAGCGCCAGCAGCCTGGGCCGGGCGCAACTGTGGTACAAGCAGGAGCAGAGGGACAAGGCAGAAAAACAGCAGCGGCCACCAGCTGTTTAGGCTGGCCAAACCAGGGGCATCTGGGGCACTTAAGCCGGGCATGGCCAGGTTGTAGAGCAGGGCTGTACACAGTGCCACCACCACGGCCGCACCTGCCCGCTGCCAAGACGGTGTCCTTGGATTTTTCTGAAGCTCTCCAGCGGTGTCTGACCCTGTTGGCATATTTATTCCTTGGTGATGCGCACCGATTTTACCCGGCGTGCATCGGCACTCAAAACTCTGAAGGTGAGCAGCCCTTCCTGCAAGACCGCACCTGTTTCCGGTACTTTGCCCAGACGGAGGATAATGAAGCCGCCAATGGATTCATAGGGTCCTTCAGGCATGTCAATGCCAAAATGCTGTTCCACGTATTCAACATCCACCTTGGCATCGACAATAACGGTGTGTTCGTCCACCACTTTGATGCCACTTTCATCGGTGTCGTATTCGTCGTCAATGTCACCGACGATTTCCTCGATGATATCCTCCAAGGTGATCAGGCCGCGCACACCGCCAAATTCGTCGGTCACCATGGCCATGTGCGTCTTGTTGGTTTGAAATTCCCGCAGCAATTCCGTGATGGGTTTGGATTCTGCAATGTGGGGCAAGGGCTTGATGATTTCCTCGATATCCTGCGGTTGCTCGCTGCCGGAACTGCAGAGACGCAGCAGGTCCTTGGCGTGCAATACCCCAAGCACATGGTCCAGGGTATCTTTGTAGATGGGAATGCGGGTGTAGCCCTCTTCGTTGATCAGACGAATGATTTCGGCTATGGGTGTGTTCCGTTCAGCGGCAACGATTTCCGCCGTGGGTGTCATAATTTCGGAGGTCAGGGTTGCGCGGAAGTTGAAAATGGAGGTAATGAGTTGTTCTTCGTGCACGCTGATCAGGCCCTGCTCCTCTCCTTCCTCCAGCAGTTCCTGTATCTCCTGTTCCAGCTCTTCTGTGGTGTCGGGCCCGCCACGCAGACCAAACATGGTGCGTATCTTGTCCATCAGGGATTTACCGGCAACATCGTCCTCAGGCGCGGGCGTCTGCGCTGATGGCGGTTCTTCCTTATCCATGAGCAAGAATTCCTCCTTGGTTCATCTCTGTTTGCAAGCCGTTGCACACCAAGCAGCAGTGCCAGTGCAATGCTTCAAACGGCTTAGCCCATTATCAAGTCAGATAATATAAGTTTTCAATGTAAAGAAGAAAGGGGAATTACTGCCGAGGGTGTAAATAATACATACCACAGGCACTATGGTGGTTTGCCCGGGAAAAATCAAGAAAGAAGAGCAGAAAGAACCGTGAGCCGCTGACTTGGCCTGGATGGTCACAACAAGGCGTCTTCCCTGCAGTGGCAGGGATTCACCCTTGCGCGGGACAGCGTCTATCTGGTACTTGTGAGCGGGTCATACTGCTGCACCCTGGGTGCATCATTTTGCATACATCCCCGAGGAGAGCCATGTCATTTCCAATCGATCTCACCGATTTCAGCCCCCTTCGTTTCACCATTCAAGAAAATACACTGGGCGATGAGCGCCACCAAATCTTACAGCGCAACATCAAGCTGGTACGGGACAGTATTGTTTTTTTCACTGCCCTGGCCAACACCAAGGGACTTGGTGGGCACACCGGCGGCGCCTATAGCATTATCCCCGAGGTGCTGATTGCCGATGCCTTTATAAAGGGCATGGACAACTGCTATCCGGTGTTGTTCGATGAAGCTGGTCACCGCGTGGCCATGCAATACATCATGGCGGTGTTGAACGGCCATGCACCGGTGGAGTCGCTTTTGCATTACCGCGAATACGGGCACGGCCTCTATGGTCATCCGGAGCGCCATGAACAGTCGGGTATTTTTTTTAGCTCTGGCCGCTTGGGACATTTGTGGAGCTATGTGAATGGCGTGGCCGAGGCAAACCCTGATAAGATTCTGTTCCTCTTTGGCAGCGATGGCTCCCAGCAGGAGGGCGATGATGCTGAAGCTGCCCGCTATGCCGTGGCCCGTGGGCTCAACGTGAAGCTATTGATCGACGACAACAATGTAACGATCGCCGGACATCCCTACGATTATATGCCCGGCTATGACTTGGGGCGCACCCTTGCTGGCCATGGTCTTGCCACCCTTATCTGTGACGGTGAGGAGTTCAACAGCCTCTATGCCCACATCCATCAGGCCATCACCACACCGGGCCCGGTGGCATTGGTGATCAAGCGGCCTATGGCCCCAGGTGTACCGGGTATTGAAGGTTCGACCAAGGGACATGATGTCATTGCCGTGGATTTGGCGGTGGATTATCTGAAGAGCCAGGGGCATGGGAAGGCGGTTGAACTTTTGCAACACAAACCAGCCAAAACCGAACAAAAGACGTACCTGGGCAGCAGTAGCGAGAACACCAAAAATCGGGATGAATTTGGCAAGATCGTGGTGGATCTGCTGAACAAACAGGAGAATCCGGCGAGCCGGGTGCTGGTGGTCGACTCGGATCTGGAGGGTTCCTGTGGCCTGCACCATATACGCAAGGCCTTTCCCCAGTTGTACGTGCATGGTGGCATCATGGAGCGCAACAACTTCTCCGTGGCCGCCGGCTTTGGGAGCGAGCCCGGTCGGCAAGGTATTTTCGGCACCTTTTCTGCCTTCCAGGAGATGGTCATCTCTGAAATTACCATGGCCCGGCTCAATCAGGCCAATGTGCTCGCCCATTTCTCCCATTCAGGTGTGGATGAAATGGCCGACAACACCTGTCATTTTGGGATCAACAACTTCTTTGCCGACAATGGTCTGGCCGAGGGTGACCATACCCGCCTGTACTTCCCGGCCGATGCCCTGCAGTTGCGGGCAATCATGGAATCTGTTTTTTGGAATCCGGGCCTGCGCTTTATCTATTCCACCCGTTCGGCCACGCCCTTCATCCTCAACGAACAGGGCGAGCACTTCTTTGGGGAAGGATATTCTTTCCAGCCCGATGAGGACGAAATCATCCGTGAGGGGCAAGATGGCTATATTGTGTCCTATGGCGAAATGTTGTATCGAGCCCTGCATGCAGTGGAGCAACTGCGGGAAAAGGGGCTTGCCATTGGACTTGTCAATAAACCGGTGCTCAACGTGACCGACGAGAGCATGCTTGCCCGCCTGGGTGCAAGCCCCATGGTGCTGGTGGTGGAATCGCAGAATCTGAAGACAGGGTTGGGGGTTCGCCTTGGTTCCTGGCTGCTTGAGCGCGGTTATTCTCCAAAATACGGGTGCATGGGATCATGGAAAGAGGGTGCGGGCGGTTTGAGTGAACAGATACCGCATCAAGGACTGGATCCAGACAGCATCTGCGAACGGGTGCGGGCGATGCAAGGTCGTTCATAACTAGCTCATAACCGAACCGCGCAAAGGCGTGGATAAACGAAACCGCCAGCTACGGAAGACTACCGTCCTGGCGGTTTTGTTTTTGGGTGTAATGTGCGGCGCACGGCTTTCTGTACAATCAATGGTCGGGTTGATGAGCTTTGTGCTCTACAAATCTCCTTGTATCAACTCCACTTGGTTTTTCTTTTTGCTTTGAGGAATACCAGATGAAAATAATCATTGTTGGTGCTGCAGGTACTATTGGTAAGGAAGTGGTGAGCATACTTGCCCGCAATCACGATATAGTGCGCGTCGGTTCCCGCAGCGGTGATGTGCAATGCGATTACACCGATCCTGCAGCCGTGCAGGCCATGTTCGAACAGGTCGGCCAATTTGATGCCTTGATTTCGGTTGTTGGCAGCGACAGTGTGTTTAAGCCCCTGTATGAGACTGAGGAACAGGACTATCGTTATGGCTTTGAGCGTAAGTTCCTTAGCCAGATACGTCTGCTCAGGCTGGGAGAGCAATTTGTTTGCGACAGGGGAGTGTTTGTTTTTACCAGCGGCTTTCTGAGTCACTATCCGCATCCAATGAGCAGTGCCACAAGCCCGCTAAATGCGGCCATTGACGCTTTTGTCCGCACTGCCGCTCCGTTGCTCAAGCGCGGTATCCGCCTCAATGTGGTGAGCCCTGCCCCTGTTGTTGAACCTGGGCGGCAGGGCAGAGGTTTGGTCACTGCCGAGGAAGCAGCCCAATTTTACGTAGAGGCAGTGGAAGGTAATGCCACAGGACAAGTGTTGCGCGCCTGGGGCGGTTTGCCGGTGGTTACATGGTAGCCATAATGGCTGACAGTAGACATTAAAAGACCTGCCCCTTGCAAACATGGGTTATTCTGGGAGTCGAAACAATCCACCAAAACAGAGCCACAACCAAGGAGGCAGGTCATGAAACAGTCTATTC
>Ga0334889_1000773_pt1 | contig 46668 bp, 44 predicted proteins | sample GraSluR1_MG_2_FD_207222 | JGI IMG/M metagenome (GOLD analysis project Ga0334889, IMG submission 207222) | Sludge microbial communities from methane-producing bioreactor in Wageningen University, Netherlands - Granular Sludge_8_08-R1 | ecosystem: Engineered > Bioreactor > Anaerobic > Unclassified...
TTTACCCCATAGTTAGAATTTTCTGGATCTTCTTTTATGAGGGTATGAATGGTTGTCAGCAGATCGGTATACTTATAAGGTTTTTTCAGCGCCCGTTTGTATTTATAATAGCCGGCTTCACTCACCTGAAGCACTCTGCAGATTGCTACGGTGGTCCAACCTTTTTTCCCGCTGCGCATTGCGATATACTCCATCCGCTGACGTTTGTTTACTTCTTCCGGCTTTTTCCGAAAAAACTTAGAGCGTCCTGTAAAATTTCGGTGTCTTCTTTTAACCGATGATTTTCTTTCTTAAGTCGTTCGTTCTCCGCTTTTAATTCCTCATAGCTTTTCTCAGGAACTCCAGTCCCATAGTCTTTGATTCCTTTGGTGGCTTTTTGCTTCCAGGTATACAAGGTGCTACTCTTCATTCCCAGTCGTTGGGCGGCGGCGGCTGTTCCGATTTCTTCTGCAAGTTTTAACGCTTCTTGCCGGATTTCTTTGCTGAATTTTTCGTTCATCTTCTTTCGCTCCTTATACTGATACTTTTAGTATAGCATAATCTCGCGGTTCAGACTCTACTTTTATCGTAGCACTCCAATATTAATGAAATTCGCTAACCCTTGTGTTGCTTTCCTAACAGTATATTTTTATTCTATTTGCTCCAGCACCGAAAATTCCTCTGAGTCCACCTGTTCCAAACTCGAGATTTTTGTAGAATCTTTCTTCAATCTCAGCATCATTGTTTTGTATGGCTAATAATTCTTTTCTACTTTCTTCATTTATAATTTGACTAGCAATCCATTCTTTGTAGTTATTCATGTAGTTCATAATTACAACCTTACTTTCTACCATATTCGTCGGCAAATCTAACGATATCGTCTTCTTCAAGGTACTGACCCATTTGTACTTCAATTATCTCTAATGATGTCTTCCCAGGATTCTCAAGACGATGTTTTTGGCCTTCTCTAAAGAAAATGCTTTCACCAGATCGCACAAACTTCTCTTCACCATCAACTGTTACTTTTGCCATGCCTCTAACTACAATCCAGTGTTCACTTCTATGATGATGTAATTGATAACTGAGTCTTTTTCCTTGGTTTACAGTTATTCGTTTAATTTTGAAAGAGTCTTTTTCTTCTTCTAAAACCTTATAATGCCCCCAAGGTCTGTAATCTTGAACACTGAACTCAGTTCGTAAGTCGTTTCTTTCCTTTAAAATATCAACAACATTCTTAACCTTCTGGGATTGATCTTTTTTGCAAACTAGAAGTGCATCCCTGTTGTCAATAATAATTAAGTCTTCGACTCCTACAACAGCAACAATTTTACCATTGTATGATTGAATAAGGTTATTTCTAGAATCAATAATTATGTTTTGCTCATCGGATATATTCGAATTTTCGTCTTCTTGGAAAACATCATAAAATGAGTCAAAGCTACCTAAATCATTCCAACCAATATCAACAGGCACAACAGCTACCTTATCACTCTTTTCCATGATCCCGTAATCTATTGAAATCTTAGTGTTGATCTTTGAAAATGCGTCTTTTATGTTATTACTTGTTTTAAATGCATCAAATATCTCTGGAGAGTAGATTTCAACCTCATTTGAAAATAAAGATGAGCCGAACATAAAAATTCCCGCATTCCAATAGTATCCCTTAGAAATGTATTCCTCAGCTTTTTCTGGCGTTGGCTTTTCTTTAAAAGAATTTACAACGAATCCATTAAGTTTTTTCTCTCCAGGTGATATGTATCCATATCCTGTATTAGGTCCATTCGGTTGAATACCAAAGGTTATAATCGAATCCTTTGTCAATGTTTCAGACTCTTTAATAATAGAAGCAAATTCCTCGGCTTTTAAAATCGTGTGATCCGAAGGGAATACGACGATAGAATCATGACCTTTCTTAACGATCTCATTTACTCCTGCATAAATTGCAGGTAGCGTATTCTTTGCTTCCGGCTCTACTAGAATATTATCTTCATTGTAAGTATAGCCCAGCTCTTCAACTGCACCCATTACTAGAAATTTATACTTCTCGTTTGTTACCACGTAAATATCATCAATATTTGAAAGCAATAAGCTCCTCTTAAAAGTCTCTTGAAAAAGTGATTCTTCTTTCCCCTGAAGTTTAATGAACTGTTTTGGATATCTCTCCCTACTTAATGGCCAAAGCCTTGTCCCACTTCCACCGGCTAGAATGATAGTTTTCATTAGATTCCCCTCCTCCATTTATAAATATAAACTCAAAAAAATTAAGATTCAGAATCATTCAATATTTTTGCAAGAATCAGCTCAATTCTTTCTTCAGAATGATCTTCCTTAAACTTATCAAACTCATCTTCGAGTTTTTTGTTATTATCATTATTTGATAATAAAGTCTCAATAAAAGCATTCTCATCATTAACTACTTTACATATACTTGGATATTTTATTGAATATTGTCTCATTACGGGTATATCACTTCCATATACAATCTTATTATTTGTTAAAGCATCAATAAGTGTACCACTCATTCTAAACTGAAAGCGATTTGGAAAAGGCATATAAATTGATTGAGCGTTGTCAATAAAATCACTATAAACTTCTTTTTCTAGATAACCTTTTACTACTTTCAAGTAACCATTATCATATTCAAATTCCTTTGACTTCAACACAACTTTGATTTTCATCTGCTTTAACAAATTTTCTTTTTCTTCTTTACGAATAATGCTTTCAATAATATTTTCATCATTACTACTACTCAAACCAACACATTGATACTCTTTTGCATTTCCTTTCGTAATACTTATTTTATTCATATGATGAGGCAATACAAATACATGTCTTGGATTAACGCCAAATTTATTGATAAGATGATCTCTGATAAATTCAGAAAAAACAATATGTGTGACTTTATTCATATACGTTCGAAAAAAAAATGCTTTTACTCTACTTGAAAGCTCGTCCGTATTAAAATGATGAAATAGAATAATCCTATCTTTTTTATTAAATAAGTATCTACCTAAAGCAAACATAATTGTTTCAAAAGAAGATACTATTATATAATCATGATCTATTCTTCTACTCTCAATTGCGGAAATTAACATTGTTTTTAAAGAACTCATTCTATTACTGAATTTTCCCTGTTTGATTTCAATTGATTTTTTTTCAATATTTCTAACATTCGAAGGTAATTCCGTATATCTTCCCTTTTGACTAATTACATAAACATCACCAATATTTGAAAGCCTTTTAATCTGATTTATATCTAAGTTGAGATGCCCCACAGGACATAAAAAATCTAAATAGAGTATCTTCATATTTATATCTCCTTGAATTCAATTATGTTATATTGCTATTTTAATGGTAACCGGTATTATTAGCATCATTTGAATCACTAATTGCTCTGACCAACTAAAAACAAATATGCCCATTTTTTTGCTAACATTAAAACTACCAAATATAAATAGCGAAAAGTATGAGATTGTCGTAGCAATTGCTGCTCCAAAATATCCATATCGAGGAATTAATAAAAAGTTTGAAAGAACTGCAATCCCCGCACTCATTAATGAGAATGTAGAAACAGCATAATTTTTTTTATGGTAATACATAAAATTAATATACAATGAATACATGAAAAAGTATCCATATCCGAGTATCAAAATAGGGACTACTTTTACAGCACCTAAATAAGCTTCCTTCCCAAAAATCCCTATTAAAATATCTGTTCCAAAAATGAAAGTTAAATAGAAAACGTAGTAAACGATTATGTTTTTCTTTATATGTCGCCGATAATGCTTGCCATCACGTAATGCTTCAAATAAGTTTGGCTGTAATGATCTATTTAAAGCAATTGCAATAATATAAACTATCATGGCTAAATTTGATGCAAAACTATAAATACCTAATTCGGACATGCTAACTTTCGACAAAAACAACTTATTCACATGAGCAAGTATAGTTGTAGATAGAGTATAAGGAATTAAAGGTATCGAATAAGATAGCATATATTTTGCAGTCGCTACATTTCCTTTAATGCCCTCTTTAATAAGTAATCTAGTGACTAGAAATCCACTAATAATCATTCCGGATGAAGTAACAGAAATTAATCTCCAAAAAGCTAGATTGTCTTTCATATTGTAGACAAGTATGAGTCCTAAAGTTGTAGAGATTAAACTTTGTGCTAGACTTGAAACACCATATAATTTAGCATTTCGCTCTGATCTTATTACTTCTAGTCCAATTTCGATTAATCCTATAACCGCTGTATTGATAACAATAATGGCTAGAATCTTACTTTCAAATTCAAATAAACCATGAACATAGTTTACTGAGAAAAGTAAACCTGAAAAAATGGATGATCCAATTAACATTATCCAAACAGCTGTAGCCAAATACCTCTTAGAATTTTCATAGTCAATATAATATTTAACAATAGATTTTGATACATTTAATCCAAAGAAGACTACAAATATACTACTATACGTAAGGTATAGATTAAATTCACCAAATTCTTCGGTTGACATAGCATTAAGAAAAAATGGCATTGAAACAAAAGCAATGGCCTTAATCAGTATATCTGATCCAATATATATCAGCTCATTACCAACAATTGAGCGTAATTTATTCATATTTAGTATTAATCTTTTCATCCTATTTTCATCACATTCTTTATTCTTTTTATGTTATCTCGACCTAATGTTTTAATAATTATATTAATAAATCTATTCTTGATACTTTCCTTTCTTGACAGATATTTCTTTGTTAACACATCAAATGGCATTATTTTTTGGTCATTGAAGAACTTTTCCCTATTTGGATTGCTATGCACTCGAGGAGATAACATAACATTTCCTTTCTTTGCCTCATTCAAATTTCTTTCCTCAAAATAAACATTATTTTTACATATATTAAATAAATCTTTACCTCTACTTGTATTAATCATAATCATTGAAATTCCTTGCTCAGTTGGATGATTAAATGGCATTTCACTTCCTATACCCCAAAAGTCAGCAAGTGTAATATCGCTTTCTCTCGGTATTTTAGCATATCTACATTCATAACACGATTTTCTTAAAATCAAATCATATAAAAACCCATTCATGTATGGGTCATTAAACGCATCAAATGTTTCAATAACTGTGCCATTTTCGTAGCTATGTTTCATATCGAGAGTGGAATTCCATCCCCTTTTTTTGGTCCTCATTTCAATGTTTATCATTTTAGAATTATTTTTTTCTTCCATGTATTTTATATATTTCTCATAAACGCCTGGTGAGGGGACTCCGTGACAAACTAGATCACAAGTATATAAATTATCATATTTATCATGGCCTAAAAATCCGTATAAGCCTGCGACTTGACAAGGTGTGCCCGAAAATAAAACATTTATGGCTTTGTCTAAATCTTCTTTTATACTACGATAAATATAACCTATTTTACTTTGTACATATTTTGAACCGTGTAATTTCTGCAGTTCATCCTCTGTGGTAACTCTTATATGATTCACAAGTAAATCTTCAGAGTATGCAACGCCATACACAATTCCTTTCCCATTCAAAACTTGCTTTGCTAATGCTCCAAATGCACCCCCAGAAGTACTTTTACTTAGCAATAATGGATCTTTATTCCACACAGCATACACAACTGGAGTATCATCTGTATGTTTTATAGGTGCATTTAGTACAGGGCAAGCTGCCGTACATTTTCCACAATTAATACACTTTGTTTTATCAATTATTGGTTGACAAAATCCTTCATCATCTTCATAAGGAGATATGCAGTTCACAGGACAAACATTAATACAAGCCATACATCCAGTACATATATCAGTTGGAGCTATTTTCATCTTCTTTCCCTCCTACTGCTTCGAATAATGCATTTCTTAAATAGGCGAGTGATTCCTGTCTCTTTTCTTCTAACACTAAATTAGCTTTAGTAAAATCAATTATTTCAATATTTGTAGGTAATGCTTCTCCATCTCTAATTATTCTACTTTCTAATCTAACCATTTCCAACAAGTCACTAATTCTAGAAAAAATGCTAGTTCTAGGACCTTTAGTATCTCTATTAAATACTAAAAATTGTCTGTTGTAAATTAAGGATAGAATCACACCATGAAAGGATTGAGTACAAACAAATGATGCATTTTTAAACAAATTGACAAATTTCTCAGGTCCAACTGATATTTCTTTATTTCCTCTAAAAAACAAATCAGCAAACGAGTCTGGAATTGAAATAATATCATATCCATACTTATTGGCTATTTCCTTTGCTATTCTTCGTGGGTGTTTATTATTATCAAATAAAAATGTTAGAACATATGGTTTTTCTGGTTTTTCTTCACCAGCAAAATCCTCCCACCACTCTAGCGGTAACAATAGTGTAGGATCAAGAACATTTTTCACATCTTTTCCTGTAATGCCAGCAATTATTTCTGCTCCACTTTTCTCTCTAACAGAAACATAATTCATACCATCAAGATTTTCCTTCATGATTTTCTTTTGCATTTCATTTATCTCTGTTGTTCCAAGACTTGGAGCATAGGCAATTCTCTTGCTTTCAGGTGCAAACCTTAAGTAATAAGCAGGATCTAAACCTTGAAAGTTAGGATTCCATATTTGATCACTACCACATACATATGCATCATAATTAAGATTCCCATTTAAAAGCGATTCATATCCGTAATACTTTTTTTGTGTAACCACAATGTTATCATTAATAAATGAATCGTACATAGTGCGCTTTGTATTAAATTGATCTCTATAAATATATAACATTGTATCATGTTGTAATTTAGCTAAGTATCCAGGCCAATCGTTTGGATTCTTTAATATTCTCATAATTTTATTTTGTTTTGATTCTTTGATAATACTTTTATTCTTAGGGTAATAATCAATTAATTCTACGTCATACCCTAAATGTTGAATAGCACTATATAAAGAAAATGCTTGTAGAAATCTGCCCTTTCCATCTGCAATATCTCGATACGTAATCATTCCTATCTTTTTCATCAATAAACCTCCTAGTATAATTCTTTATTAATTCTTTTAGAGCTAGTATCAAGCTCTATGAAACCTAACAACAGTGCAACCATTCCATAAGCTGTCATAGTAACAGAGTAACCATAAACCATCAAAATCCAAAATCCCCCTACAAGAATCCACGGACTCTTAGTAAAGTTTTTGAATACAAGTTTTATAGTATATATATAAAACCCAATACCAACTATACCGTGATATAAATATAATTTATTGAATGTTTCATGCACTCTATAAAATGTGCCATTATTCCATTGCTCCATACTAAAACTTCCAAGAATAAATGTATTTCCTAGCAAACCCGAATGATCAGTAATTGAACCCATGTAACCTTTTCCAAATAATACAAACCACGGTTTCTTAATGTACTCTAACGATATGTTCATTAACTCAATAATTCTAATTCGTGGTGATAACGGCATATTTATTAGCCAATTATTTTCCCAAAACTTAATCATTGAAATAGCTTGGTTGAATTTAATCTCAAATAATATACTTCTATCTATAAACATGTCTACTAGTAAACTTGCTATTATGCCTATTACTGGAAAAGCTAACATTAAAAGACCAAAACTCAAGTACTTTTTCTGTCTCCAAAATATTGATATAATACCCAAAGGAATAAGCATATTTAGTAATATTTGTTTGCCTGTAGCATTATAAAATAAAGATAACACCATACTCAATAATGCAACTACAACAAAATATTTAGGCAATTTGTAATTTTTATAAAATGGTATTATGAGCATGAAAGGAATGTATCTTATTACATTAGTAACTAATAATGTATCTACGCTATACGTACCATAGTTTCCACTAACCAATGAAAATACCATTGAAGCTACAACGCCTACTAAAATAGAAATTAAATAACTCTTTAACTTATAAATTTTATTTAGTTCCCAAGTTAGGATGTATCCGATTGCAAATATCACCAACATTGGAAGTGCTATCATGGTATATAATTCATTGATGAAATGCAAAATGTAGTTGTCCATATTCTGAATATTATTGTCATTCACTAATATTTGAAATAATCCAAAAAACACTCCAATAAAATTCAAAAAAAACATCATAATTGCAAATTTATAATAATGAGGGAATTTGGTTTTAATAGTTTTTATTCTCACTGGTTTTACGAATATTAGTAACAAGATAGGAATTAAAGTCATTATTCCTAGATTAACCCCTAAAATTCTAAAATTTTTAAATCCATAGAATGTTTTACCTACTAATTCTTCAAATTCAATGCTCAAACTTAAAAATATTAAATAATGCCCTAAATAATCAGTAATATTTTTTTTTATCAAAAAATAAAAAAGTATACATAGCTCTATAAGAACAAATAATAATGATGCTGAATAATTATCGAAAAAAGATATGTTTGCAAAGGCTACTATAATTGATAGTACAATATGATAATTTTCTATATTTAATTTATTATAAAACCTATTACTACGTAAATCTTCAACATTTGTTTTGCTCTTATGTCGTTCAACTATCTGCAAATTAGCACCACCTTTTATAAATATCATGTTGTTGTAAGACAATCAGTCAGATTATATTGTACTAATAACATATTATTCCAAATAAAAGATTGCTTCTTAATGAGATTAATCACTTTGTTCATTTAGAAAACTTTTTATTGCTAGTATGAATTTTTTATTATCATTAATCGCCATATTCAAAAATTCTGCTCTTCCACTTATATATTTATCGTACTCAAAATTATCAAAGTAGTTTTTTATTACCATTTCAAGATTTTCGAATGTATTAATGACTAACCCTAGATTGTATTTATTAATAATTTCTGAGAGATATGTACCTTCATAAGCTAACATAGGTTTACAATAGTATGCAGCATTATATAGTCGATTTGGTAAAGCGGTTTCATTATTTATGCTATCATTTAGCCTTAAAACATTAATAAGATCACTTTTGTGGTATAGGATACCCTCATCTTTTTTACTGTATCTTCCAGTTAAAAATGCGTTTTTCACATTTTTTTTCTTGATGTATTCATCAATCAAAGGATTAATATCCCCTTCTCCATGGTAATATACATCGATGCATTTACTCTCACTTAAAGAACTAATAAGATCAATATTGATTTCATAATCACGAGTGGCTCCTATAAAAGAAATATTTAGTTTAAGTCTGTTCTTTATCGATTCATCTAAACAGTCATTGTAATTATCAATGTTTAAATTATGATTAACTAGATATTTATCATTATCTGGCAACCACTTTTTATAATCTGGTGATGAAATGACAGTATAGGCTGAATCTTTAATAATGTTTTTTAGATTACACACTTTGACTATCTTATGATAGTCTCGTACATCTATAATGTAATTCCCCCTATATCTCTTTGTCAAAACACCTCCAATAAACAGCAATATAGGTATGCCAAATACAATAATTTTATCAAATTCATTTTTGGATAGTATTCTTTTTATAAATTTGCTAAAACGATAATAATCAATCATATTCCTTTTATGTCCTATTTTACCATCAATATATCTAAACTCGTTATTTGAATCATCAATATTAAATCTATCCCAATGTAGAAGTGTATAAGTACATTGATTGTCAATTAATAACTTTTCATAATTATTTAAATATGGCATGTATAATCTCGATGAATCTCCAATCAATAGAATATTCATTTAAGCCTCCTACTCTTAAAACTTTACTTGTTTTGCTTGAGTTCAATATCAACTAGTAACAATTTGACAATTATTCATCACACAAAGTTTGAACAATAATAATTATCAATAGCAAATCATCGACTCAATAGTCTATAAACTAAAGCATTCCATTATTTCAGCTTGCGTTGGATAATTAACAAGCACTGCATTCTTCTTCCCATAGTATGAGAAAATGCTACTAGCAGCAGCTGCAGATGCTCCACTGTCTATAGCTTTTTTACATTCACTCAAACTACCGGCTCCTCCATTTGCAACAACTAGGATTTCTATAGACTCTGATACTAGTTTTATTAGTTCATAATCATATGCTGTCATCGATCCTTCTTGATCTATAGAAGTAATTAATATTTCCCCTACTCCATTATCTTGAAGATGTTTAACATATTCTTCAAGATTCCATTTTATTTTCTTAGTGCCATTCTCAATGTAGATATTATACTTTCCAAAGATATTCTTTTTCACATCAATAGAAGCGACCACACTCTGCACACCATATTTTTTTGCTACTTCCTTGACTAAATCAATTTTTTCATCTAATGCAGTGTTAAAGGAAATTTTCTCAAATCCTAACTTAAAAAGCTTTTCAACCTGCAATATATTATCGACCCCACCACCATAACATTATGGCATGAAGCATTCAGCAGATAGTTTTTCGAGATACTCAAAATCTATGCCTTTAGTTGATTTTCTTGCACCTATGTCCAGAATTATTAGTTCATCAACTTCTTTATCATTAAACAGTCTAATCGTATTCAAAGGATCACCTATGTATCTATGATTTTTGAATTTTATTGATTTATATAATCCCCTATTTTCAATTAGAATAATAGGTATTAATCTACTTCTAAACATTAAAATTCCTCTACAAAATTCTGCAACAATTTCATGCCAAACTTATGACTTTTTTCAGGATGAAATTGAACTCCAAGAATATTATCTTTTCTCACAGCTGCTGAAAAATCGAATCCATAGTTTGCTCTTGCAATCGTATAAGAATCATTATTCTCTACATAGTAAGAATGTACAAAGTAATACCTTGTTTCTTCATACATATCTTTAAATAATTTACTATCAGAATTATACTCAATATAATTCCAACCCATGTGAGGTATCTTAAGTTTTAGATTGTCAAATTTAAATTTAATTGTATTAAAATCAATAAGTGAAAGACCTTCTTCTTCACCTTCTTCACTACTTTTTCCAAGCAACTGCATACCAAGGCAAATGCCAAGAAGGGGGGTCTTTTCTTCAATGGCTTTATATCTTAATACTTGAATCAAATCTTGATCCTTCAGGTTTTTCATTCCATAATCAAATGCGCCAACTCCAGGTAATATTATTTTTTGAGAATTTAAAATTGTTTCTCTATTGTTTGTGAGTTCTGAATCATAGCCAATTTTTTTTAGCATTTTTTGTATTGACGCAATATTCCCCATCCCATAATCAATAATCGTTACCAAGACAACACCTCTATACCCTAAAATTTCTTTTTTCCATTCCCACTGTTTTTGCTAACTTAATAGCCAACTTAATTATTTTAGCGCTATTCTTATAATCTCTAAACGTTTTATTCTCAGAATTCATCAAGTCGATAAAGTAGTCTTTTTTAATATCTAACTTATCACAAATATATTCTAAATCTAACATTGCTTGATCTTCACTATACGGATTCTTTTTTAGCATTTCCAACGCTTCATCTCTAGACATTTGATTTGTTAATATCAAATTTGAAAAGTATATTTTCCTTTTATCATATCCAAATTTGCGAGGTAGATAGTAACCTTCATAAAACCTAGTAAATATGTTCTCGTAATGCTTATTTTCGTACTCTTCCCACCCAAATTTTTCTTTTAATAAAGATACAACTTCATCTTTCTCATATTTGATATAATTAAGAGGATGTACTACTCTAAGGCCTTTGACATACCTATAATATAATTTATATTTGAACATTCCACATAACGGAAACGTTTTTAGTTCAAGATTGCCGAATTTATTATGAATATCTTTTATCATTTTTATATCGTTTAAATACGTCCATTCTTGAGGTGGCTTAACGCCTTCTGTAGAATAATTTGCTCCTGTAAATACATACTTAATACCATGCTTAGCGGCATAGTTATACAAACCAGCAAAAATCGCATGGTCTTGAGGGGTATCCTGATATGGAACTTGAGATTTTAAAAACGCTAGCTGTAAATCTTTCATTTCTTCCCAATTTACAACTATAGTCTCAAGGTCAAGCTCAAGTTTTTTCAATAGTTTGTGTACATTCTCATTAGCTACATTTAAATTCCATCCTGTATCCACTGTAAGCATTAAAGGTCTTAAACCCATAACCTCTTTAGCAACGTATGCTAAATATGAGCTATCCACCCCTCCGCTTATTCCTATAATACAGTCATATTCTTTGCCTTTTCCTTCTCTCTTAATTTTTTCAGCAATTTTCATTAGTTCATCATACTTGTCACCTTCTGAACTCCAACTGGCAAGAATTACGTTATTAAAATTATCACAAAAGTCACAGATACCATTTTCATCAAAAGTAATCTCCGGGTCAGAAGTATCCATTACACAATTTTTGCATACCTGATAATTAGTTTTCATTTTTTCCCTCTTTTCATCTTAATTGATCCAATAATAATTTATGTGATACCATGGCATCTTCAACAGAATTATTCTTTTCTTTGCCTTTCAAAACATTATAAATATGTTGATACTCATCCTTAATGCCTTTATCTTGTCTTAATTTAATCTTTATATTTTTAATGCTGCCATACTGATTCATCTTAATGTAGTTATCCATTTCGTATACCTGACCGTTAGTGAACACTCTCAATTGCTCTTTAGGGTATTTTTTTGATCCCATTGATGTATAAACAATGTTTCCAATTGCTCCGGAAGAAAATCTTAGAGAAATTAGAGCGTTATCATTCTTTGGATAAGCATCATTCTTGGCAAACTTTATTTCAAGTGACTCTAGTTCACTTCCATCAAGATATTGAATTACGTCAATAAAATGAATAGCTTCTCCTATGATTCTTCCCCCGCCAATTTTTTCATCTTGGGTCCAGTGGTTATTAGGTATAAAGCCTGCATTTGCAATATAATCATAAACGGCAGGGATTTTGTCCGTAGAAAGATCTTTCTTAATCTTTTTAATTAGAGGAGCATGCCTCCTATTAAGACCAATGAACAATTCTCCCTTGGATTTTTCATATGAAGCTTTGATCATATCTAACTCTTCAAGTGTTAAGCACATTGGTTTTTCACAGTATACATGTTTACCCGCATTGAGGGCTTCTACGATAAACTTTGCATGTGTATTATGTTGTGTTGATACAACTATTAAATCAATAGATGGATCCTCAATTAATTCTTTATAGTTATTTGTGGTGTAATCAAATGAAAAAACATCTTGTGCCTGAGAAGTTCCTACTCCTCCAGTAGTTGCTAATCCTTTAAAATGATATAACCCAGTATCCTTCATAATTGGTAATAACGTATTCTTAGCAAAGTTTCCAGCACCAATTAATCCTACGGAAATTTTATCTGATCCAATCGTTGACTTCTTTTGATCATTAACCACTTTATTTAACCACTTATTTTCATTGGGTGTGTACTTTAAGAGAATCCCTATATAATCTTCATTATTCTTATTTGTTGTAATTATTTCATACGCTCTCTCTGCATCATCAAAGTCAATTTCGTGAGTAATCAAATCTGAGAAATCCACACGCTTATCCGCAATTAACCTAATAAACTCTTCGAGATTTCTGCCTTCAGTGAATCTTACGTGGCCAATTGGATAGTCAATTCCTTTTTCTTCGTAATTAGAATCATATCTTCCGGGTCCATAAGATCTAGCAATCGTAAAAGTTAACTCCTTCTCGTAGTACGGACGTCTATCGATATTCATTTGAGTAACACCAATCATACAAATGGTACCTCGGTCGCGAGCTATTGCTGCGGCTAAGTCCATAGGATCATTGCTATTAGTAGCAGCAGTTATAATTACCTTATCTACTCCTCTACCTTTTGTTAAAGATTTAGTAATGTCTTCAGCATTTTCATTGTTTGACAAAATAAACGACTTTAAGTTAGTTCCCTTCAAAGACTTATCTTTGATGTCATAACCGATTACATCACAACCATATGCATCTAATATTCTCGCAGTTATATGACCTAGTAGTCCTAATCCAATAACAGCAACGGTCTCTCCGGGTTCAACTTTTGCTTGATGAATGCCTTGAAGTGCAATGCCACCCAAAGCACATAAAGCACCTTGTCTAAAATCATCCAAATTTTCAGGAATTTTAGCAATTAAATTCTTGTTTACACGATTCACTTCACTATGATAAGCTTGACCCGCCATAGCAACCAAATCTCCTGCAGAAATGTCCGTAACACCTTTGCCAACTACTACAACTTTTCCAACACTTGAATATCCCATTGGCATTGGTTCTTTCAAACGTGTAAAAGCAGAATCTACGGTCGTTAAAATTCCGTCTGTCGACATTTTCTCCAATACTTTTTTAACTTGATCAGGTCTTTCAAGAGCCTTTTGGACTAGATTCTTACCTCCAAAAGAAGTAAGTCCTCTTTCGGTCCCAGCACTTACAACTGAATATAATGTCTCTACTATGACGTGATTATCTTTTACAATCGGTAATGGACTTTCTATGAGCTTAATAGAGCCATCATTAACCATTAAGAATAGTTGCTTCATCAAATCAACCTCGCTTATAATAATTATATTGCTGCTGGTTCTTTACCATTAATTTCGATTTTTACATTTTATTGTTTACTGAGTGCTCTCAAAGTTTATATACACCCTCGAAGTTACATATATTTTTTGTATCTAGAATTAATTTCCTTTTCACTAAATCTAAATTGTTCTTAATATGATCATGAGCTGTAATTATAACCAGAATCTCTATCTCATTTAAGAAGTCTTCGAAGTTCATAAACTGATGATCTACAATTCTTTCTTTAATGAATGGATCATACACTTTTACACCAAAAGCTAAATGTTCATCCATTCTTTCGAGAAGCTGAAGTGTTGGACTTTCTCTTGTGTCATCCACATTTTCTTTGTAGGCAAGACCATAAATACCAATCTTTGAGATATCAGTAATGTTATGCTCTCTCATAATATCTCTTATCCTTTCAAGTACATGGGTGGGCATTGAATCGTTGATTTTTCTTGCTGTTAAGATTAAATTCGTGAGATCAGGATAATCTCCAACAAGGAACCAAGGATCTACAGAAATACAATGTCCACCGACACCAGGTCCGGGCTGAAGTATATTGACTCTTGGGTGCTTGTTGGCGATTCTAATTATTTCGTAGACGTCCATATTATCTTTTCTACAAATCTTAGCTAATTCGTTTGCAAAAGCAATATTTACATCTCGATAGGTATTCTCAATGACTTTCGACATTTCTGCCGATCTAATATCTGTAACAACAATCTCTGATTTACAGAAACTTGAATATAATTCTTTAACTCGTTCTCCTACTTGGGGATTATCAACCCCAACTGTTCTTGAATTGTGCTCAAGTTCATAAATCATATTTCCCGGAATGATTCTTTCAGGAGCATGAACTAGATGAATCTCAACACCGATGGTCACTCCTCTTTTCTCTATTTCAGGTCTTACATATTTATCAATTGAGCCAGGTGAAATAGTTGACTCAATAATAATCATAGCACCTTTTTCACAAACATCAAGAACTCTATTAACAGCTGCTATCACATATTTAGGATCCAGTTTCTTACTTGAATTAATATATGGCGTAGGAACTGCAACTAAGTAAGTATCAGTTTTTTGATACTCTGTTGTGAATTTAATGCCAGATTTTACAGCAGCACTAAATAGGTCTTCTAATCCTTTCTCTTCAAATGTAAGCTTCCCTTTTGAAAGTGAATCCACTAACTTAACATTTAAATCTGTTCCAATTACTTCTACCCCACTTTTTGCGAACATTAAAGCGGTTGGGAGTCCTATATAACCTAAACCAATAACATTAATCATAATAATTCCTTCCTTCACTATTTTACTAATTCAATTCGCACGAGACTATTGCTCATTGATTTTACGCTTATTGAAATCTGAGTTATTATTTCTTTTTTAAGGTAATATAAACTTCTATAAGATTGACTTACTTGAATTTCATCCTTAGTTATAATCTTTGTAATCAACTTGTTATCGAAAAACAAATCTAGGCCATGTTCATTCTTTTTGATTTCACATGGGGTGTGGAATAAGACCTCATAGTTCTCAACATCTCCAACTACTTGATCTTCAATGGAATATCCCACAGAGTCTTTATTGATAACCCGTGTATGTGAATATCCATTCTTTGATTTCATGGTTCCCCTGAAATGGTTTTCATCAGACTCAACCTTAGTAGCACTTGTCCAATCATATATTAAGAATGGACCATGCTTTTTCATCTGTTCTTTATCCCCAATCTTAATCGTATTATGGGTAGCTGTCAGAGCCAATTGATTCCCTAAATCAGTTGCATAAGAATAAGTCCCTCTATCGCATAAAACATTAACTCCTTTGTGCCATAAGTCTATGTGCATCTGATCCATTTGAGCCGGTCTAGTTTTAAAGTCTTGCAGTACAATCATCAAATGTCCATCGTTATGTCGCAATGAATAGAAACCAGAATCTCTGTAACTTACTGATTTCCTTTGTAAATCTGCATGCTGTATTTTTTTGATCTCTATATCAGAAAACCACAACAACTCTTCATCATGATTTCCTTGATCATATAGCCGCTTTCCTTTAAGCACAGCATTGACTGTATTTAAAACTGGTCTGAAATCACGATAATTACATGTTGTTACAGGAAATATTAACGCACCATCATTAGAACCATAATTTGGAACATCACCTGTTTCATCCTGCAATTGATACATCTGCAAAACACTTTTTTCGATTAATGCTTTGCTCTGTTCAGATAATTCAACTCCTGTGATTTCACTTATCTTGAGTACAAATTCCATTATTTGAAGTGCAAACCTTTGATAGTTAAACGAGTATTGAATGTAGCCGCCATCGTTCATAAATTGATTTTCAATTTCTTTGTCCATCAACTGGTAAGATCTTTTCAAAGCATTTTCATCTTCACTGCACCAGGCTCCAATAATCAAACCAGTTATCTCAGAAAGGGTATGATTATTTTTTATGCATTTATGAGCATAAAAGAAATTTGATATAACCTTTTTATAACTACCTTCTACGAGTTTCTTTAAGTTTATTTCATCTTCTTTAGTATCTAATCCATAATCCTTGAACACCGAGTAAGCAATTAATGCATTGATCATTCTCAGGGTTGCTTCTTGACCACATTTATAATTTGGTCCATACGAATATGGATTCTGCTTAATCCAATCACTTATCTGTATAGAAAAGGCCTTATAATACTTTACATCCTTAGTAATCATGTAAGCTCGCGCAAAATAGAAAAAGTGGGTAAATCTTGAGGCTTCCCATACGGCCTTAATATCTCCACGGGATGGGTCAAAATCCGGGATCTTATACCACTTAATATTTTTGTCAACTTCAACTTTAGTGATTGGATTTAGATGCCAGTTAATTGGCTTTCCATAGTTCAACTCTATTGAAGAGAACCCTTTAATCTTTCCTTCCAAAGCATCATCTGCTATTTGGATAATATCTTTTTTATCAGCATCAGATATATTATTTAAAAATGTTTCTATTTCATTAGTATCTACTTGGAAGATATCAATCCGCTTAATTTCAACTTTCTTCTCGAATAAATTCTCCGTTATAGGCATAGCTCTCATCATTTTTAACTTAACTGAATATAGTGAACGATTCATAACCCAAGGAATACCATATTCAGTTAATAGCGATTTGTACATAACTACACCTCTAAACTAAAGAGTTTATAACATCAATTAATTTTCTTGTTAGTACTTTAGAATCAAAGTCATTTGCTCCTCTTTTGGCGTTGGTTCCAAGAAGCTTATACTGACGTTCGGGCATGTTTTTAATATCTAATATTGCCTGTACCAACTCTTCAGGCGTACTATTCTCTAGTTCAATTCCACACTTATATTTTTCAATTATTGAATATCCCATCTTAACAGTAGATATGATTGGTTTACCTGAGGCCATATACTCAAACAACTTATTTGAACTATTACCTCTTGCCCAGTTGTATTGGTTATGAGAGTAATTTAATATATTTAGGGATGATTTGCTTAAGATATAAGGGATAAACTGCTTATTCACAAAACCCTTCATTTTGACATTATCTAAGCCCTCTTCAGCTACTCTCTTTTCAAGCATCTCTTTTTGATTTCCATCTCCATAAATCAGTAATTGAATCTCTTTATCATTTTTTAGAAGCTTTGCAGTATCGAGTATATTCCCTACATTATTAACCGGTCTTATTGCGCCAACATATACTACATTAAACTTCCCAGACTCTAGGTCTTCATCTTCAATAATTTTTTCATTTATGGATTTATTGAATACCTCAACATCAACACCATTGTTTATGTAGTGAGCTTTATCCAAGTTGATATCGCCACCTTGTAATGCATCCCATTTTTTCTCTTTGATATAATCCGTATCGCCTTCTTTAGTGAATATCAAAGCATTTGCTTTTTTATAAATCCAATGCTCACCGGCTACAAGAATTTTACCAAGCAGGCTATTTTCTTTAGCCTTATTAAAAGAAAAAATGGCTTCAGGCCACAAATCACGTATTTCGCAAATGCAAGGCACATTCATTTTCTTTGCTATCTGTATTCCAGCAACCATAGTAAGAGGATGAACACTTGAGGCAATGATTACATCTGGCTTCCCATGCTCTTTCGCATATGCTTTAGCGACTGAAAACAAGTTCCAATAAAACAATCCCATATTCTTTACTCTATCTAAACCATTACCTAAGGCCGTTGTTGTTTTGACAAATACAAAAGGAATGCCGTTTAAAATATCTGTAGCATATTTTTTCTTACCAGTATCTATGAACTCTGATTTATTATGATAAGTATTAGCACAAAACACCGTGGCGTCATATTCTTCTTTTATTAAATTCTCTGCAAACCAATAATGTCTTCCGCCTTTGTTCTTATACATATCAGTTGCATAATGGTTCCATAACCAAATTTTCTTCTTCAATTTAAGCACCTCAAATGCACTAATATTTAATCTATCTTCCTCACCGGAACCCCAACATAAGTTCCAGGTTCAGTAATATCCTTAACCACCACAGCCCCTGCACCTACTTTGCAACCACTGCAGATGTTCACGTTATTGCTTACTACACTGCCTATACCTAGCCAGCTTCTCTTGCCAACTTTCACTGTTCCAGCCATATTAACTCCAGGAGAAATATGTGCATAATCTTCAATCACATTGTCATGATCCAAGCTAGCACTTGTGTTGATGATACATCCCTTACCTATTCTGCTTGAGCTGTTTATAACAACCCCTGCCATCACCGCTGTCCCAATACCTATCTCAACATCATTACCAAGTACTGCACTTGGATGAATTAAACTAACTACATTCAATCGTTCATTCGTCAACTTTTCTTGTATCTTCTCCCTAATAGCATTGCTTCCAATAGCAACAAAGAAATCAGCTTCATCTTTATATATAAGAGCATCAGCAGTTTTGCCGATGACTTCTAATCCCATAGATGTCTTAAAAGACTCGTCATCATCGAGGAATGCGATGCTTTGCCACTTATTCATTTTTATTGCGATGTCAGCGACTACTTTTCCGTGTCCACTTGCACCTATGATGAGTAATTTATCTTTCATGATAAGCACATTCCTCTCTGAAATATTGATTTATAAATACGTTTCATTAGATATTCCGAAATAATATATGTATAATTGCTTTCCTCTTAATTCTCTACTTTACTTCCTCTAAATGGCTCCATAGTAACAGATGTATATGAGCTAATGCCTTCCTTAACAAATACCTTCTTTATGGTCAGAAAAATAATCTTCCAATCGCCCATGAAACTAACATTATCTACGTACTCAACATCAAGATTGAACTTATCTTCCCAACTGATGGCATTACGTCCATTGATTTGAGCATATCCCGAAAGGCCGGGTCTCACTTCGTGTCTTCGCTTTTGATGCTCATTGTAAAGTTCAAGGTACTGAATAAGTAAAGGTCTTGGCCCCACAATACTCATATCGCCCTTAAGAATGTTGTATAGCTCTGGCAATTCATCTAGACTTGTTGACCTTAGCATTTCCCCAAATCTAGTCAATCTAATACTATCCGGCAATAGGTCGCCATTCTCATCCTTCTCATCAGTCATCGTTCTAAACTTATACATCGTAAATATCTTCTCATTAAGTCCTGGCCTTTTCTGCTTAAACAGCACCGGACTACCAAGCTTAAACCTAACAAGAACAACAACAACTATAAGCACCGGACTTAAAGTGATAATTGCCAACGAAGATAAAATGAAGTCCATTGGCCTTTTTAAAAATCTTCTGTATATACCATTGTTCGGTTTTACCTTGTTCTCTGTCATATCATACACTCTATTCCCACAATAATTTTATAATGCTACACATTCTCTCAAGATACTCATCCGTCATCTTCTTATCTGATGGCAAACACTAAAGCTATTTTCTTCAAACTTATCCCTTTCTGAAAACTAAAAAATTGACAATTAAGACAGCCCTATCTTTCGTTATTGCAAATTTCATAAAGGCTGCCTTAAATGCTTTTGTATTATACCTTGTCTAAATACACACTACTACTGAAAACTGGAGCATTGCACTGTTTGATGATTGGGTAAGCTATATCTTACAAAGTAAGAGATTATCAAAATACGTTGTAAAATTTTCAATCTCTAAAGCTCAAAATCATCGTGAGGAAGGAATTTAATATATCCTATCCCAAAGATTTCTTATTTTGTTTATGACCCTTTCAATTTCAGCATCCGTCATCTTTGTATCACTTGGTAAACAAACACCATTCTCATAGATCCAATCAGCAACACCTTTACCAATATAATCATACTTTTCAAAGTAAGGCTGTAAGTGCATTGGTTTCCAAATCGGTCTGGTTTCAATATTCTCTTTTTCAAGAGCTTCCATGATATGAAGTGGTTTAACTTTACCGGTTGTGATCATACAACTCAACCAATAATTGGGTTCGTTCCAATCATTAATCGGCATAAAACTTACACCTTCAAGATGACCAAGTTCTCTCTTATAGGTTTCGAATATATGCTTCTTTTGTTGTCTTCTCTGCTCAAGGATTTTCATTTGACCTCTACCAATTCCGGCTACAATATTACTCATACGGTAGTTAAACCCTAATTCGCTATGCTGGTAATGGCGGGCTTTGTCTCTTGCTTGAGTAGCCCAGAAGCGCACTTTTTTAATGCGTTCTTCGTTATTGGAAACCAGCATTCCTCCACCGGAAGTGGTTATAATCTTGTTCCCGTTAAAGCTGAAGATACCATATTCTCCAAAGGTTCCTGTATGCTTGCCTTTATAATAGGTTCCAAGAGATTCAGCGGCATCTTCTATGAGAACAGCATTATTTTCTTTACAGATTTCTACAATAGAATCCATATCAGCAGATAATCCATAGAGATGAACCACTAAAACTGCTTTGGCTTTTGGGTATTTCTTAAAGGCTTCTCTGAGTAATTCTGGGCTTATGTTCCAGGTTTCTATGTCGCTATCGATGAACACCGGTGTTGCACCGGTATAAATTATTGGGTTACAAGTTGCCGAGAATGTTAAGCTGGTACAAAAGACAATGTCTCCTGGTCCAACATCTGCGGCTAAAAGAGCCATATGTATTGCTGCAGAGCCAGCAGAAAGTGCTGCAGCATGTTTAGAATCAACATAGGCGGCTAATTCTTTTTCGAACTCGTCAACATTTTTGCCGAGGGGGGCGATCCAGTTGGTATCGAAGGCTTCTTTTACATATTGCATTTCATAACCTTCGTCACTCATATGGGGAGATGAAAGGTAGATTTTTTCAGGCATGGTTATACGCGACCTTTCGTAAAATTATGGTTCTTAAGTAGTATTTCCGATTAAGCCAATTTAAGCTTTCTGATTTTTTCAACAGTTAAAGGCAAGAATCCTTCCCAATTGTTAGAGTTTATCTTAATTTTCTCTTGTTTTAACATGAAGTTTATTCGTATTCTTGGTAGTTTTACATATTATGGTGCATTTTTACAATATTTGTCTGCTTGCTTGTGTCAATTTAGTTGAAAGTCGAGTAATTATTTGTTTTCAAAATGGTTGTAATTGCTGGGTGTAGCAAAAAGCCGGGTAACCTTACGGTTGTGGTACGTAGGGCTATCCAGTTTCAGATTTGGGGGGTACTACTATTCTTTAATGACGGGGTACCAGAGTTCGTAGGTGAAGTTGGCTTTGGGGAAGTCGTAGTCGAAGTAGACTTCCAAGTCGGGGATGCTGTTCTTGGCGCGGCGGTATTCGGAGGAGGGGATTTTAATCTCTTCGAGTCCTGCGGGAGTGGGTTTGTTGCTCGATACTGCAATGTAGTAGTCGAATTCGTTTTTGCCTTCGAAGTTAGCGCATAAGCCGAGCATGCCGGTGGGTTCGCTAATGGCTTGGGCGATGATCAGGTCGTAGGTGGCGCGGGGTAAGTAGGTCCAGAAGTCGGGGACTTTGTTTTCGCCGGTGTCGTTGCGGAAGCTTTGTTTGGCTCCTACAATTTTGAAGGCGGGTTTTTTCTCGATGCGGACGTTCATGCTGTTCTCTCCTTCGTGAAACTCAACACCAAATCATCGTCAACTTTTACCAGATCATTATACTGCAAAACTTTCCCCTTGTACTTAATTCCCTCTCCTGTGGGTATATAACCCCTTTTCACATATAGTCTTTGGGCACTGCCATAGTCACTGAGCAAGCCCGAAGATAACCCTACAGTAGCGTGTTTCTCAAAGGCAATCTCTTCAATGGCATCCATGAGTTGACTACCAAAGCCTTGGTTGCGATAAGCAATAAGAACGTTAAAGTCTTGGATCTCGGGAATGTTATGCTGAGAGAAATATGGGTCAGGTGATTTCCAGAGCAACGTTACATAACCAGCAAAGGCGTTGTCAACAGTAGCTGTGAGCACAACACGTTCGTTCCGAAGTTGTTGAGCAAAATATTTGTTGTATTGCTCCGTAAGCTTATTCCAACCTTGAGCCGTAAACGCCGCAGAAATAACCGGCGCATCTTCTTGCTGCATACGGCGGATTTGGATAGTAGGCATTCTTGTCACTCCTTTGAGGTTTTCACAGTGGATTTATAGTTCGATAGTTGTTAATGGTACTCCTACTTAGGGTATAGAAAAGGGCGGCTGGTGATTTCCAACCGCCTGTTTTGTTCTCTGTTACGTTAGCGTTTATGCCGCGAAAGGTTCTTTCTTTGGATGGCTGATATGGTAGGCTACTTTGCCGGGCAGGATATTGACCTGCCGGTAAATGCCGTAAAGCCATGTCAGCTGAGGCTCCAAAGAAAGAGCACCGTGGAATAAATGCGTTCTTTTCGGCGGTGTTCTTCCCTGCTCTTCAGACGCTGTCAAACCTCAAGAATCGCTTTCTGACGCACCGCCGAAGTGTCCTAAGTAAGTGTCATGTTGAAACGAACCTCCTTAAAAGGGGCAAATGCCGGCAAAGAGTTCTGGGGATAAGGTAAATTTACAGGGTGGGGACAGTCCCCTCTTTAAATAAAGAAGCCGGGTAGCTTACATGCAAGATGCAGGTTATCCGGCTCCTTTCTATCTTCGGCAGTCTTAGGTAGTCTTTGGCAGTCTTCGGCAGTCTTCGGTAGCCCAAGTCTATCCTGTTTTTCGGTGTTGCTTTTATGTGCGTTTCCCTTTAGAATTTAAAAGAAGTTAATTTTTTCACAATAGGAGGGCGTTATGGGGATATTCGATACCATCAGAGGTCCACAGATTCTCAAGGAGAGTAGCAAGGCGAGAGAACAATTGGCTGCCATGGAGGAGCTACTGGCATCGGCAACACATCCGAAGTTGATGGCGGCTTTGGAGAGCGATATTGCTGCTATGCGCGCGGGGATTTTTGGTGAAGATACGATTTTGTTTGAGTTAAAGCATTACCCCATGCCACTCGTGGTGTTGCACGATTTGTATTTGGAACACGAGGGCTTGAGTGCGCAGATCGATTTCATGGTGGTGACGCGAAAACGGATCTTTGTGCTGGAGTGTAAGAATTTATACGGGAATATAACCGTGAATCAAGCGGGGGATTTTGTTAGGCAAGTGGGCTCGCGGCGTGAGGGGATCTATTCTCCGGTCACGCAGAGTCAGAGGCACTTGGAGTTGCTGAAGAAGATTAGATCGGATGATAAGGGGAATATTCTGACTAAGATGTTGAACAAGGTATGGGGACAGTTCCTAGTTTCTCAGGGAAGGTTTGTGTTTAAGGCTGCCTTTGCTGATTAGCTGCGTGAAGGGACTGTCCCCATTCTTATGCCGTCAATTACAAGTCCGTGGTAGTGTTGGCGAACCCGAAAACAGTACTGAATGCCAAATATGCTCCTAAGGCGATTCGTGAGCAGGTGATTCGGGCCGATGGCTTGATTGATTACATAAAGCGGTCAAATGCGAGCGAGACGCGGTGGAGCATGGTGAGAGGGTAATGGTGCAGTTGGCGGAGTATTATTTGGCGAAGCATACGGAGCCGAAGGTGGATTATTTGGAGAAGTATAGGAGGCTGGCTGAAGAGTTGGATGGGGTGGGGGTTGAGGTAACGACAATAGGTGAGGTTGCGACCGATGCTTCTCTTCCCTGCTCTGAAGATGCTGCCAAACCGCAAGAATCTCTTTCTGACGCACCGCCGAGGTGTCCTAAATGTGGAAGTGTCATGTTGAAACGAACCGCCTTAAAAGGGGCAAATGCCGGCAAAGAGTTTTGGGGTTGTCCGGGGTTTCCCAATTGTAAGGGAGTAGTGGGGATTAAGTAAATTTACAGGGTGGGGTAAGCGTTTTTGTTGCGAAAACGCGAGCAGTCCCCAGGTTGAAAATCTACAAGGTAGGGTAAGCTTTTTGTTGCGAAACCGCGAGACGTCCCCGGTTGAAAATCTACAAGGTAGGGTAAGCTTTTTGTTGCGAAACCGCGAGACGTCCCCGGTTGAAAAAAGCAGGCTAAAAAACAAGCGGTTGGATAATTCTCCAACCGCTTGTTTTATTCAAAGTTGAGTAAGCTTATTGTGCCGTGAAAGGATCAAAAAAAGCAGTTTGGAATGAATGTGAGACAACATCTAGTTTTCATTTAAAAGAAATTATTTACTTACGAACAGGGAACCATTCTTGGCTCTGGTGTCAAAAAGTAGGTTTAGATTGGTATATCTACTTAGTGAATTTAAATACTGCTTTATATAATCCCATGATTGAGTATAAGTTAGGCTGGATGAGATTCCTGGACAACTTAGCAGTTTAAGGAAATCCTCCGGGTTTCTTGCGAATTGTCGATCAAGCTCTTCAGCATAATCATTCTTTAGGTGTATTTCTAAATTTGCATTGTTATGGAAGAAGTGATCGAGATTACAGGAAAAGTAATAGACAGAATATGGGATTTTTGAAACCGTAGTTAATCCAATAAGTAGATTAAGAATGCTTCGCTTTTTTTGATTTCTAAGGGCAATGTCCCGAGCATTTTTACAGACAATCCTTTGGTCTTCATAGATTGCTTTTATGCAAGAAGCTTCCTCGACGTTAACGTCTGGTATATAGGTTCCATCGGTATCTACCACATGAATTATGTGGGAAATATCCTTCTTCATGAAGTTTTTTTCATCACAAAAACGAACTAAGGCAGAATTGATTTTTTTCTTTATATTCTGAATAGTTGAATCTTTATCGCTTGTTAGGTCCCCATACACTACCTCGAATCGAAGTTCTCCAGTTTGTATGAAAGTCTTGCATGAACGTAGAATAATCTCATCCGAACTTCCCTCCACTATGAATAAAATGACCTTTCTTTCATTTTTTATCATTCTGCCACCAAGCATTTCTGAATGCACGAGCTATTTCTATATGGTCGGTCTCATCATAGAGCTCTTCCTTTTGCCCGCCAAGTTGAATACTCCGATAGTAATTCAGGCGTAGATTATGATTCGTTTCAATATTAGACATTTGAATATATCTCTTTTTGGGGTTAGTTGTTGTAAAGTATATGTTTTTCTTGTTTAGTACCTCTAATGGCCTTAAATTATGCGAAGTAAAAATTAATTGCCCTTTTCCAAAGCTTTCGAAAAGATCTAGGATTTCACCGAGCAAAAACTCAAATATACCGGAATCGAGTTCATCCACAGCAAAAGTCGTGCTTTGATCATTATATGCTGTTATCAAGATGTGTAATACAGAAATGATTTTTTTTATACCCTCCGATTCATCTCTTAGTGGAATAGGAATTCCCTTTCTGATGATAACTGGTTGTAATCTAATCTGAATTTTATCGTTTTCCGCAAACTCCTTATCGATCTGTTTAAACTCCATTGTCAATCCAGGAATGATTTGCTGCAAAACAATATTCATTGCACTTGCAACATCTTGGAGAATGTAAAATACTTCTTCCGGAACAGTTGTTGGTTTGTTTAGATCAATATCATAGGAGTTTGGGTAGATTGAGCCGGGTTTAAGGGTCCTGATATATCCCGTCTGAATAGAAATTTTTGTTTTTTGAAGGTTGGAATTGTCACGAACGCATAACTTCGAATGTCCAAAAACTGCAAGTTTCTGCATTATATTCACTATCTCTAGGTTCTGCTGTATTTCTTCTTTGCTCAACTCTTCATTTGTCAGTTTGAACATGATGAGTGAAGAGAAAATGAATGACTTTCTTGCTTTTATTGAATCTAGGAGGCTGTTTAGTAAAAGCCCGCGCATTTTACTTGGAATCATACTTGCATATCGAGTTTTGGGTTCAAAGGGTATAAAGTTGTCTAAATAGCTATTCAAGTCGGAATTCACCTTGATAATATCTTGTTTCCTTTTAAAGGAACCCCCACTTATGCTGAGCACTTCATTTTCAATGCTTTGCCTGCTTTTGTTGGTAGAATGAAGGATGTTATTTATATAGTTTTCATTATTGAAATATGAAGGTGTGATATTACTGTCATTATAAACTAGATCTCTTTCCCGGATGATATTTTCTTCCATATCGGTATCTTTTCGAACTAAATCAAATCCGTATGCTACGTTATAGGGACTTTGATCCAAGTAAAGTTCGAACTCGAATTCCAATCTACTCTGCTCTTTTCCAATCGAGATTTGATCAAAGTATTCATTGGGTATAGCTTTGCCACTAAGACAATATTTCAGAACAGCTAACGCATTAATGAGAGCCGTCTTTCCACTACCGTTTTGTCCATAGAGCGCTATAATGCTTGATGCCTTCTCTTGATTGAACAAGGAACTGTCTCGTGATATTTTGATTTCTCCTAGTTCAACATTCTTAAAGTTCTCAATTTTTATTCTTGAAATCCGTATAGCACTGTTTTGTTTCATTTACAGCACCTCCCGAATTTAGTATACTATATCGAACGTATTTGTCAAATGAATTTTATATTATCGACAATTTGTATAGTATTACGCTTTCATTTGGCATATAGTCACCTCTTGGTGATAAGGCATATTTACAGGGTGGGGTAAGCGTTTTTGTTGCGAAAACGCGAGCAGTCCCCACCCTGTAAGAAAAGCCAACGAATTCTCGCTAGGAACAATAAAGAAGCCGGGGAGCCTAATTGCTGTTGTAGCACAAGGCTCTCCGGTTTCCCTCACTCTTTTATGCTACTTAGAATACGATCAATCTCGCAGAAAAACGCTCTATGGATTTAGGATAGCACTTGCTAAGCGAAGTCCCCCCCTTAAATATTACTTGATCAACATATTCGCTATTGCCCAAATAGCTAAGGATTAGGGTTATAGAATAGTCTTTGCGCACGGCATTCATTGGTAACTGGTAGTAATTCGCCGTTAGGTTTACTAAGTCTTGAAACTCCGCTTCATTATGATGTAAATTCATGTAGATCCTCCATACTTAAAGCCTTATACTTAGAAGTTTTGCTTAAGTATTTACTTACGTTATTTTCTATACCAAAGTAGTCGAGTGTGTTTTTTAGAGATGCAAGTGTGCTTTTTTTGACTTTAATTGCCCTGATTACTTTTTCAAGCTTAGTATCATTAAACAATTTCAAGGCATTCTTTATAAAGGCTACCATGTTTTTCTTGCTTAAATCTTCAATAAGGAGATAATTTTCTAAAACATCTAATAACTCAATCAATTTCTTAGTCGCATCATCGAAAGTCATAGATGCTTTCATTGCCGTTATGTTCTGAATGTTCATTTTGTCATAACCCACAACGTTGGAATATAGTATCACTCTCTTAGGCACCTGTGTGGTTAATCCGTAGTTATTGTACATATGGTAACCAACAATAACACCGCTTCGAAGGTTGGTTCCAAGGAAATGATGGAGAATCTGTTTCTCTGAAGCAGCGACCAAACCAAATCTGCCTTTCTTTGGTCTACAATACATACCTCTGGTTAATCTAACAAGTTGTCCTTCCTGTTCTAGACGGGATAGTTGTTTATAAAAAGCAAGCTCAGAAAAGCTTCCAAATTCATTCTTATATAGCTGCTGAGCATTGATGATTTTTAATTCCGGATATCCATGTATACGTTCCCAGACATTACTTGAGTTCAGCATACTCTCACTTCCTTTCACGTAGAGTATAGATGGTTAACCTGCTTTTGTCAAGTATTTTTGTTTTTTACTTGACATATTTGATAAGACAAAGTTAACCTCTCGCTGGGCGTAACGCATCAAAGTCGCAAAGTGCCATACGAGAGGTTGACTAAAGTTGAATATAAGATTTTGAGAGAGGTTTATAAATTACTAAACAATACAGCATGAGTATTTCGCAGTTGGGGTCTGACCCCTCGTGCGAAATATTTCAAGGTGGGGACAGTCCCCTGGCTGAAATTTTTAATGAGGGACTGTCCCCACCTTGAAATAAGGAGTCGGGGAACCTAACTGTTGCTGCAGCCTAAGTCTATCCTGTTTTTTTGCTAAAAATATCAAGAGAAAAACACACTTCTGCCCAACTTGTTTCTTAAACTAAAGTCAATGAGCAAGTTGGAAAGAGGTTAGGGTTGTGAAGACATCGAGTTTAAGGTTCATTGGAATTATTTTTCTGGCGCTGGTGATATCGTTGGTGCCGGTTTATAGGGTATGGTCGAGTGCACAAGCAAAAGATGGGGTGGAGTTGAATGCCCCACAAGCGGTCGCTGTGCCAGTCGATGTTCCAGCTGAAGTGCTACCGATGAGTTTGGTTGCGACGAGTACAGAGACCACGGGTGTTGCCGGGAGTGAAGTCGATATTTTGCAGCTGGTAAAGGACCATTTTGGCGAGGAAGCAGAAAAGATTGGCTTTTACTATGAGGATTTAGTGAGCGGTGAAGTGGTTCAGCTGCAGGCAGATCAGCAGTTTCGCACATCAAGCGTTTCTAAGATGATTGTGCTTATGGCGCTCATGGAGCGAGTTACTTTAGGCACAGCAAGTTTATCCGATGTGGTGGTCTACTCGCCCAATGATTTCGAGTGGGGATCTGGGGTGATTGCTTACGATGATTTATCGCAGCCGTATCCGGCTTACGAAGTTGGAACGCTAGCGGAATATGCAGTTGTCTATTCCGATAACATTGCTTTTAATATGCTTTGGCGGTATTTGGGAACCGAAGAGGTGTATACGTTTTTTGAGCGAGTGATTGGACATGAGACCAACCGGGGTGTGTTGTTTATGAGCGTAGAGGATGCGGCGAAGTTGATGAAGTTGTTGTATGAGAGCGAAGGGGCGCATTACGATACGCTGCGGGAGAACTTAAAGCACACCATCTTCCCGATTTTGCTGGAGGAGTATTTACCCGCGGGTTCTGTGGCGCACAAGGTAGGGTTTTATATGAGTTACCTGCACGATACCGGTATTGTTTATAGCCAGCATGGGGATTATATCATCAGCGTGTTTAGTGTGGATTTACCCAATGGCTATGAATCAATTGCCGAATTATCGCTGAAGATCTATGAAGCGCGTGCGCAGGGATAAGGGTATTTCAAGGTGGGGACTGACCCCTCGTGCGAAATTTCAACCAGGGGACAGTCCCCAGGTTGAAATAAAGAAGCCGGGTAGCTTACATGCAAGATGCAGGCTATCCGGTTTCTCATTCTTTTATACTACTAAAAATTCGTTCAATCCTCTTCTTCACTTTCTAGGAGCTTATCAAAATCGCTCTTGAACAATCGGTCCTGAACAATTCTATATTTCTCAAATTCACTTTCTGCATGAGCTTTCGCAATTTCAGCGGTAACTTTCCCAGCATCTTGTAAAACTTCTCGATCGGTGGCTTCTATAAAACGGTTAAGTCTTGTTTCCCAGTCGCTCATGGTCATTGGAATGTGCCTAAGCGCCATATCCTCAGCAATGTCTAAATAAGCGTAAAACAAGTCTCTGTAGTTGTGCCATTTCTGATTCGTTCACTTCTCTGTTTACTTGACGCGAGCCCTCAGATTGAACTATTAAGAAATTCCTAATAGTTGCTTTAGATGCAAGCTCATTATCATCAAATATTTTTTTTAGATGCTGATTTATTGCTGATACCGATACATCGTATAAAGCTGCTAACATCTTTTGTGTAAGCCAAATATTCTCGTCTTCATACCTCATCTCAAAACTCTGAGAATCATCACCTGTTGCAGCAATAAAAGTCAGGTACTCTGCTGCACTCGAACGAATCGTAATATCGTGTTTATTTTTCACAAGATTACTCCCTTCATCATCGCTTTTGGATATGTCTCTGTATTGCGACAAATTTATACCATGCAATACAGTGTTAAGTATAATAGAAAAGGAAAGCCAACGAATTCTCGCTGGGGGCAATGCGGCCAAGTCGCAAAGTGCCATACGAGAGGTTGACTCAAGTTGAATATATGATTTTTTGCGATATTTGTCAAGTGGGAGGTGGGGATCAGGTAAATTTACAGGGTGGGGTCTGACCCCTCGTGCGAAATTTCAAGGTAGGGACTGTCCCTACCTTGAAAAAAGGAAGGATTTTGCCAATTGGTGTCATATTATGTCAGGAGAAATAAAACCCCTCACTCTTAGAGTCTAATCAATGAATCGCGATTCAACGAAAGGAGTGATGTCAGCGTGGACATGGATACGTTTGCGCAGAACGTCGAGCAGATTCGCCATCGTTTATACAAAACAGCACTTTTGTATACGGGCGAGCCCTCGACTGCGGTGGAAGTATTAGACGAAACGGTGTATAAAGCCCTCAAGGCTTGTGGGAAGTTGCAGCAGGAGGAGTTTTTCACCACCTGGATTACACGCATTCTATTGAATGAGTGCAGCAACGAGCGGAAAAGACGCGGGCGAATGGCTCCACTGGAAACGCTGCCCGAGACGGCGGTGGAGCAATTCGATGCCCTTCCCTTAAAGGAAGCGATCCGCCGATTACCTCCGGAGCTGAAACAAGTGCTAATCCCCCGCTATTTTACCGGATACACCCTGCGCGAAACCGCCGATATTTTGCAGTTGCCACTCGGCACAGTCGCCACCCGGCAACGCAGAGCACTGACTTTGCTCCGACTAGACTTAAGTGAGGAGGGTTCTTATGGATCGTAAGCAGGAATACCAGGCGTTGCTGAACGAGCTTGAAACGCCGAATCTGAGAGAAAAAGATAGCCTCCGCCGCGCCATTTCGCGCAGACGCCGTGAACAATGGCTGTGGCGACCGACTATCGGTGTAGTGGCCGCTTGTTTGAGCTTTGTGATATTGGTCAATTTTAACGCTGGTGTTGCCGAGGCTTGTTCCAAGGTGCCGGTGTTGCGTGAGTTAGCGGCGGCGGTGACTTTTCATCGGTCGTTGCAGGTCGCGGTGGAACACGACTATGTGCAGGAAGTCTACGAGCAACAAAGTCAAAACGGCGTGACCCTGACGGTGGAATACTTGATTGCCGATCAGAAGCAATTGAATGTGTTTTACCGAGTCACCGATGCCAAGAATCGCGCCTTAGAGATGCAACCGGCTTTGCTCGATGTTGAGAGCAGTGAGCCTTTGCAAGGCGTGGTATCGCAATACGATATGGATGAGGATGCTGAATTGCACTTTGTTCGTCTCGATATGGTGGACTTGGATGTGCCCACAGAAGTGCTGCTAGAAATGCAAGCCCAGGTTCGTGGGGCGGAGCAGGATGAAACGGCTGCGACGTTCGCTATCCGGTTGCAAGTGGACCCAAGCAAGATTGCGCCAGTCAAGGGGTTTGAATTGGACCGCGTTTTGGAATTGGATGGGCAGAGGTTGACCTTGAGCCGAGTGGAGCTGTATCCGACCCAGCTGCGGTTGTTGGTGAAAGATGACGCGGCGAATTCGGCCTGGCTGCGCGGTTTGGACTTCACGCTGACCACCGATGCGGGTGCGGAGTTCAGCACCGTGCACAACGGCGTGACGGCAACCGGGGATGCGGACGAGCCAAAAATGGTGAGTTTTAGAGCCGATAGCCCCTATTTCTATGAGGCCGAGTCGTTGACGTTGCAGGTGACGGGTGCGCGCTGGTTGGATAAATCGATGCAGCAGGTGCGTGTGGATTTGGCAGCCAAAGAGGCAGAGTTGCCCGAGGGTGTGGAATTGGTCGATGTCAGCGTGGTCGATGGAAGCCGACGTGTGGTGGTGCGGGTGCAAGAGTTGCAAGCCGGGACGCTGCATGAGGTATTCTTCCGCGATTACTACGATGCCAATGGGACGGAATACCGTATTGGCAGCATGATGGCGACGCCGCGCTACGAGGCCTTGCCGATAAATGAGGGCTGGTTCTACCAATACTTCGACTTAGACGGCTACGAGGGCAACCTCGTCTGGCTCTCCCCCACCTACTCGCACGCGAGCACCGAGGAAGTGGAGCTTGTAATTGAGTTGAAGTAGTTACGGGGAAAATTTCAAGGTGTAATTTCAAGGTAGGGACAGTCCCCACCTTGAAATATTTCGCACTAGGGGTCAGACCCCACTGCGAAATCAAAGGAAAAAATATTTTTTTGTTACTTTTCTTTGATTTATTCTTCGGTTACAGATAAAGTTACAATTTTTAGATTTTTACCACCTTAATCTATTTAATAAGCCATCTAAGCATCTCTGAACATCCCATTCAGAGATGCTTATTCTTTTTTTGAATTTAATTAGGTGTCTACTTATCAATCTTAATTTTACAGCATTTTGGTAATTTCATCATAATATTTTATTTCGCACAACGGATATTCCGATGTCGGCCGAATTGACTTTCCTACATTTATTTATTATAATCCCCCTAAGGAGGTGAAAATATTCCCAAATTTCTACAGTATCGCTTGTATTTCAATCTATTTAGAAAGAAGGGGTATGATTTATGGATGCCTTGAAAGAGACCATGAATAGTATTTTTGGTTCATGGCTTCAAACCGATTCCAACAACCATTTAGGCCTCACTACCTTTATCTTCTTCCTCCTCTTCTCCATCTCTCTTGGAGTCATGATCAACCGCGCCAGAGGCACTCTACCTATGCCTAAACTTCGACGAGTTGCTGGTTTAGACGCAATGGACGAAGCGATAGGCCGCGCAACCGAAATGGGCAAGCCAGTCATGTATAACTTGGGTATGGGAGCCTTCACCGCTCCGACCTTCTCCTCTCTATCTGTTCTTAGTTATGTTTCCAGAAGAGTCGCACAATACGATACACGGATGATCACGGTTATGCGTTATGCAATCGTTCTTCCCGTTGCAGAAGAAGTTATCAAACAAGCCTATATTGAAGTGGGTAAACCCGATGCTTATCGACCCGATGATGTTCGCTTCTTGTCGGAACAGCAATTCGGTTTTGCGACTGGTTGTGTTGGTATTATTCAACGTGAAGAAGTCGCTGCCAATATGCTGATCGGTCATTTCCTTGCAGAATCGTTGATTTTTGCAGAAGCCGGAACTCAAATCGGTGCAATCCAAATCGCTGGAACCAGTAACAACGTACAAACACCATTCTTTATTGCCGCTTGCGACTATACCCTGTTGGCAGAAGAACTCTATGTTGCCAGTGCTTACTTGACTCAGGATCGCATCAAAACCGCCACCTTATTAGTCCAGGATTATATGAAGCAAGGCTTAGTTGTGATCATTATTTTGGGAGTCTTATTCTCTACGTTCGGCAGTAAACTGATTAATCAGTTGCTGACCCTGTATTAGGAGGAGTAAGATATGCGAAAAACAATTCCGTTAGTCATCACTTTTGTGGCCGGTGCTATTATGATTCTGCAGTCCTATATTCAATCGGACTTCTTATATAATTTTGTTCAGAATTATCTGGCTCGTGCGGTCACCGTTTCAACTGCCTGGGCTGTTGGTTTAGGCGCCGTTAATGTCATCCGAGTTCATGGAAGGCGCATTTCAGGCAAACGACAATCCTACTTTTTCAGCATTGTGCTTTTGGTATCATTCTTCTGGTTCGCCATTGTTGGCTTGCTGATGAAGAAGCACAACAGCGATCCTTTCTATCTGTTTTTCTACAACAACATCCTCTTGAATTTGAGTGCGACCATGTATTCTGTGTTAGCATTCTACATTGGTTCTGCAGCCTACCGGTCTTTCCGGGTGAGAAGCATCGATGCCACCATGTTATTGCTCACATCGGTAATTGTTATGCTAGGCGCAGTGCCAATTGGACAAGCTATTTGGGGCGGTTTCCCCACTTTATCGAGTTGGATCGGTGCCAATATCAACACTCCTGTGCTTCGGGCAATGTCTATTGGGTTAACGTTGGGTGCTCTAACCCAGAGTATGCGTAACCTGATCGGTATTGAACGGGGTCACTTAAGCGGTGGAGAGTAAGGAGGGATTACAGGTGCAGAAAATTTTAAAAGTTATGTATCAAATCGATCGCCGTGTCATCTATGCCGTCCTTCTTTTATCGATGGCGATGCCGATGTTCTTTACCTTAGGCTTACCGATCAACATTGAAAACTACGTGCAGGATGCTTATAACGTTGTCAATGAGCTACCTGAAGGATCCGTCATTTGGGTTGGCTGTGAGTATTCGGCTTCGCAAGTTGCTGAAATCAAGCCGATGTTGATCTCCTTTGTTCGCTTAGCCTTGCAAAAAGGGCATTATGTTTACATTGGATCCGCTTTTGCCGATGGTTGTACTACAGCACACAATTGGCTGCAAGGGGTCTTTGAGGAAACGGGTGCGGTCAATGGTGAAAATTACGTAATCTTTGGATATCGCCCCAGTTTCAACTCCACGATGGAAGCGGTGCGTTCCAGTGTTGTTGAAGCTATGTCCGACCGGGATCATTACGGCAATAAATTGTCCGATAAGCCAATCATGCAGCATTTTGAAAAAGCCAGTGACATTGACCTCGTTATCGTTTTCGATAGCGGAAGCCCCGGAAGTGACGACTACATTGCGGTCTGGCGTTCACAAGGCGAAGTCGACAAAATCATCTGTGGCGGAACTGGTGTAGAGTTACCGAACCAATTGGTGAAATACGATGCTGGGTTGTTACAAGGTGTTGTCGGTGGTATGAATGGTGCTGCTCAATTAGAAAAACTGGTTGGCGTGCCTGGGAGTGCCACCAAGGGGATGGACTCACAAGGGCTGGCGCACATTACGATTATCGCTTTCATGATCATCGGTAACATTGGTTATTTACTGACCAAACGAACCGAATTACAGAACAGGAAATGAAAGGAGGAAGAAAATAATGACGATATCCCCCGAATTTGTTGATTCTTTACAACCTTTGGGGTTGTTTATCGGCGGCTTAATGACTTTGGGTATCTTGAGCATTTTGTATAAAGAGAACCCTGTATATCGCTTTTGCGAACATGTTTTCGTAGGAGCAGCTGCCGCTCACGGTTTGGTAACAACTTTTGCTAATACGATAAAGCCAGGGATTCAAGTGAATATGATCGAAAAGGGTCATTGGTGGGAGCTGATTGCAATTGCGATTGGTCTGCTCATTTACTTCCAACCTTTCAAGAAATTTACTTGGATTTCAAGAATACCGATGGCGCTGTGGTTGGGTTATAATGCCGGTTATGCATTAACCATTCGTACCGCAATGCCGCTGTTTACCAATGTTACTAGCTCTTTTAAAGATTTATGGGTGGTTGGTAGCAATGGGTTCAATTTACAAACCACATTTAACAATATCATCTTCGTAATGGCGCTGTTATTGACCATGGTCTACTTCTTCTTCAGCGTGCAGCTTAAAGGACCGTTGTCACGAGTCAGTGGAGCGGCGCGGGTGTTCATGATGATCGCCTTCGGTTACTCCTTTGGTTCTACAGTTATGAGTCGTGTTTCCTTATTCCTTGGCCGACTCGAATTCTTGTTCGTCGATTGGCTGCATTTACTATAAGCTTTAATAAAAAAGCCGGTTCGCCGGCTTTTTTATGTTGGCATTTTAAGAGGGTAACCGCTTTGTAGAGAAAGCGTGCGTCGACTCCGATTGTAATATTTCAAGGTGGGGACAGTCCCCACCTTGAAATATTTCGCATTAGGGGTCTGACCCCTTCTGCGAAATAAGCAGGATTTCTTACACACTTACGGAATTAAATGGTAAATGAGTTTGAGGGGGTTCCACATTGAACATAGAAATTTTGCATTTGACGGCGGGTGCTGCACAGGCCAAAGGGATCGCGGTAATCATCGATGTTTTTCGCGCCTACACCACGGAATGCTGGGCGTTTTACAAGGGCGTGGAACGAATCTATCCTGTTCCCGAGGTTGATGCTGCCTTGGCCCTAAAAGCTGAGAATCCGGGCTGGTTATTGGCCGGTGAGAGGCATTCCAAGAAGATGCCGGGCTTCGACTTCGGTAACTCGCCTTACGAAATGAGCTTGCAGGACTTGCGGGGTAAAACCTTGGTCCAGAGTACCAGCGCTGGTACCCAAGGTATTGTAGCCGCGGTGCAAGCCGAGGAGATTTTGGTAGGTGCGTTGGTCAATGCTAAGGCGACAGCAGATTATATCGCCAAACAAAACCCCGCGCAGGTGAGTTTGGTGTGTATGGGCAAGGAAAACATCCACCCCGCGCCGGAAGACACCTATTGCGCCGAGTATATCAAGAGTTTGCTAGAGGGCACGGCGTTTAACAAAGCCGAGGCGGTGGCGGTGTTAAGGGATGGCGAGGGTGCTCGCTTCTTCAAGCCTGAAAATGCATCGTTCTCTCCCCCGCAGGATTTCGAGTTGTGCACGGACTTTGACCGCTTCGATTATGTATTGAAAGTGCGCAAAGACGAACTGGGCAGGGATTATGTGAGCAAAGAGTAGCGGGTGGTTGTTGCGCGGCTGCAGCTAAATATAAAGATGGATACTCGTACGTCTTACGAGTATCCATCTTTTGCATATTTCGCACCGGGGTCTGACCCCGGTGGTAAATACTTCGCAGTGGGGTCTGACCCCGAGTGCGAAATCTTTACTCTTTAATAAACAAGCCTACGATTCTCTGCCAGAGGGTCTTTGCTGCTACGACAACCTCTTCTGCTTCGGGTTCGGCAGGAATTTCTATTGCTTGTGTCTTGATCACGAATTGCACCAAGCTCACTTGCGTGTTCTTATCGGAGACAAAGGAGCCCACTTTGGCGTCACTGGGGGTGTAAGGCTCAAGCATGGCATCGATTTCCGCTTGCATACGGGCAGGAATCTGAGCAATGCCCCCATGAAGCTCCCCTAACCCACTCGCCAATCCCGCCGCTCCTTGCTGCAAGGGAGCAAAACCTGCATTGGCCTGCACTAAGCCGCCCTGCAATTGCCCGGCAGCCTGGCTCATCGGTTCGACAGCCGCAAACGCTTGACCTAAGCCGGCATTGAATTGCGTATATTGAGCATTCAAAACAGATAGCCCCTGCTGTATTTGCAGCAATGCCGGTGCCAACGGCCCCAACTGTGCCTCAACAAAGGCCGGACTGCTGGCTTCCATGGCTTGACTCAACTGCGCCAAAGCCGCTTGGATCTCCTCAGACGCTTGGTTGAGCGCTCCCACCTGCTGTTGCCACTGGCTCATGCCTTGCGCCAACTGCCCTGCTCCTACCGCCAACGCATCATATCCACCCGCCAAAGCTGCAATACCTTGGCTGAGTTGTTCTGCTCCTGCCTTCGCCCCAGCCGCTCCGCTGATCAAGGGAGCGAAACCCGCGGTCAAATTGCTACTATCGGGCAACTCCAAGCTCATCGAATACGGCATAGCGGTGATTTCCACTTCTGCCATTTCAAAGCCAGTAACCTCCGCCCGCACTACCAATTCCGCCTCTTTTTCCGGCATCACCGTGAAGACGAGGCGTTTGTTCTTGCCGGCATTGGCAATCGTCGCCGCAGCGGCATCTATCTGTTTACACAATTCCGGGTCCAGCGTAAACGAAATCTGCAGCATGTACGACTCAAAAAAGTCGGGCTTAACGTCCTTATTTTGCGTCACCCGCAGCGTCATTTCCAAACTGCCGCTCTTGCCGGCCATCTCTTCTGCCGATACTTCCTTACCATCGAGCGCGTATACAATCTCAAAGTTCCAGGGCAGTTGCGGGTTATTCAATTCACCCTGATAAAAGAAACGCTCGGCATCGGTTTCAATTTGGATCAAATCCTCCGTCTGGCTAATCGCTTCCTGCGATGTGAGGTTGCGCAAATTCGCATAATCGCCATAGTCCACAACACTGCCGCCGGCAAAACTATTGACCACATCCACGCGGTCAAGGCTGCCATCTGCCTGCAAAATGCCGTAAATTACTTCTTCTTTGGGGGTCGAGGCAAGGGGTGTGGACGAAGCAAAACTGGGCACCGACGCGCTCAGCAGCAAAATCGCAGCCAAGCTCAGGGAGATGATTTTCGTAAAACTCTTTGTATCTTTCATGTTCTTCACTCCTACTCTTTCTTCGAATCAAACATCATCAGCAACGCCGGCAGCACCAAAATGACCATCACAAACGATAGCAAGGTTCCGCGGCCTAAGAGGGTGCCCAACTCCGACACCATGGGGTTGCCCGAAGTGATGGCCAGAGCGTATCCTGCGGTGGCGAGGATGCCGGCCGAGACAAATATGGAGATGATATTATCGGCCAGGGTTTGTTCCATGGCGGCCAAACGCGGTAAGCTGAGCCTCGCTTCGCGATAATTATGGGTCAAAAGGATTGCGTAGTCGACCGTCGCGCCCAGCTGCACCGTGGAAATGATCAGGTAGCCGATGAAGCTCAACGATTGGCCGCTGAAATACGGTATGGCCAGGTTGATCCAGATTGCCGTTTCGATAACGAAAACCAAGATAATCGGTAGCCTCCCTGAGCGGAAGGTGAGCAAGAGCACAAGGAAGATGCCCAAGATCGCAGCCATGTTGACTTTGGTGGTATCGTTTTCGACCACGATTTTCATATCGTAGAGGGTGGCGCTGGTGCCGGTCAGAGAATAAGTGGGATAATATGCAGCGGCAGTGCTGTGCACCTGAGCCACGGTGGCAAAGGCTTCTTCACCTTCATCGGCCATGCTGGTGTAGAGCAAGAAGCGCGCGTAATGTTCGGAATAAAATTGATCCACCACTGAAGCGGGTGCATAGCTTGTGGGGATTTCGGCTCCCACGGCACTGACATAGCTGACCACCTGCTTGACGCGAGCGATGTTTTGCAAGGCGGCGCTTAAGGCCATCTCGTTTCCGGTGTTGCCCTTGGGGACCAAGAGGACCAGGATGTTCTCGTGACCAAAGCGTTCTTCAATGCGCATAGCGTCTTGTCCGGCGCGAGAGCTTTCAGTGACGCTACCGGTGCCATATTGGAAGCTGGTCTGCGATTGCGCCAGGAAGCTGGGCACGACCAAAATCAGGGCGAGGGCGAGAAAAACGTAGCGGGTTTTGAGCAGATTCTTACTTAGACCGCGGAAACTGGGGATAAAACTGCGATGTTTGGTTTTATCGAGCAACGGATAGATGAGCAATGTAAGGGCGGGAAGGAAGACCATCACGGTCAGGAAGCTAAGGATCACGCCTTTGACCAGGTTTAGGCCGAGGTCTGAGCCGATGCCAAAGCGCATGAAGAGCAAGGCGGTGAAGCCAAGCACGGTGGTGGCGGCACTGGCGGCGACGGTGGTAAACGATTGGCCCATTGCGATTTGCATGGCCTTGAGCGGTGGGTGTTCTTGGCGTAAGTCGGTAAAACGGTGCAGCAAAAAGATAGCGTAGTCCAGCGAGACGGCCAGTTGCAAGACGGGGCTGACGGTGCGGGTAATGAAGGAAATTTCGCCGAAGAAGAGGTTGCTGCCCATGTTGAGCAAGACGGCGATGCCGATGGTGATCAGGAACAGCAGCGGCTCCAACCAGGAGGTGGTGGAGATGATTAGGATGATCAGGATGATGGGTAGCAAAATGGCCATGGCGTTGATGACTTCGCTGACCGCCAAATCCTGGGTGCCTGCGGCATTGGCAGCACTTCCGGCAATCGGGGTTTGTTCGCCAAGGATGGCGCGCAGAGCGTGGATGGTGGTCGACTCTTCCCCGTTGGCGATGCTAATGCTGAGCAGGGCGGCGCCATCTTTATAATAGTTTTCGATCAGGGCGGGGTCGAGATATTCTAAGGGGACGCTGGTCAGATTGGCTTCGCCGATCACATCATCGAGCCAAGTGACAGCGTAGACCCCGGGGAGGGCAGCAATTTGTTGTTTGATGGCGAGGGTTTCCTGAATTGTAATCCCTTCCAGCATAATGCGGGCATTGGGGTTGTTGTTGCCGAACTCCTCTTCCATAATCGCAATTGCTTGAGTCGATGGTGCATCTTGCGGTAAATACTGCACCATGTCGTAATTGACCTCGGTTAGACCGATGAGCAGGGTGCTGGCGAGTGCCATTAAGACAAACAGCGAAACCACAATTCGCTTGTGCGTAGTAACTAAAACAGTGAGCTTATTCACGTACGGACCTCCTTATTTCGTATTCATTTCGCACTTGGGGTCAGAGCCCTTGTGCGAAATATTTTAATAGAGGGGTCTGACCCCTTGTGCGAATTTTTTGCTTGTGTCATCACATCATGCTGTAGTATACTAACACTGTGTTGTTTAATCAACAAGCAAATGGGTTCAATCTGAAAGATATCCAACACGAACGCACAAAAGTGTTAATTAGTTCACAAATCTTTAAAATTTCGCATTAGGGTAAACGCGTTCGTCGAGAAGGCGTATGTCTGACCCCAGAGCGAAAAAAGGAGTGTAGCATATGGCTGGAAAAAGAAATGATCGTCGGGTGCGATATACGAAGAAAGTTATTCAAGAAAGCTTTATACAACGGTTGGAGGACAAAGATATTGCTCAAATCACCGTCAAGGAGATCTGCGAAGGTGCCGATATTAATCGGGCGACCTTTTATGCGCATTATGCCGACGTCTTCGACTTAATGAAGCAGATCCAAGACGAATTGTTGGAGAATGTCAATGTTTACCTCTCCTCTGCAATGAAGGACGGAGCTCGTGCTATCTCATTGGAAATGGTGGAAAAGATCTTCGAATACATCCAAGAAAACGCACAAATTTGCAGACTTCTCTTGAGTGAACGAGGGGATTTGGCCTTTCAGAAACAGGTTTTGACCTTAGCATACGAGAAAAACATCGGTGCGATCAGCCAAGTCAGCACGATTTCTAAAGAGGATGCCGAATTCGTCTACGCCTTCACCCTGACTGGCTGTGTTGGAGCGATTCAAAAGTGGTTGAATGATGATATGAAAAAGTCGCCACAATTCATGGCTCGCATGATCACCCAATTTGCCACCGGTTTGCCGGGGTTGTTTCCGGTAATTTAGAATTTGAGGTTAAAGCAATTGTTCATATAGATGTACATGCACTGATTCACAGCGAAATAAACCCGGGTATCCTTACCGTCACAGTGGCGTAAGGTTATCCGGGTTTACATATTTTGGCTTCTACACTTTTAAGAGCTCATCTTATGAAAAATTATTCTTTAATAACGGGGTACCATAATTCATAGGTATAGTTGTCTTTGGGGAAGTCGTAATCATAGTAAACTTCGATGTCAGGTATGACGTTATCAGCACGTCGATATCCGGAAGAAGGGAACCATTCTTGCCACACTCGGTTGATGAGTCCCATAAAATCGCTTTCACCTTCAAAGATTGCCCAGGTTGTTTCAGGGATTTCAATCTCTTCTAGCCCCTCTGGGGTGGGTTTGGTGCTCGAAACGGCAATGTAATAGTCAAACTCGTGTTTACCATCGAAGTTGGCACAGAGTCCGAGCATGCCAGTGGGTTCATTGTTCGCTTGAGAAATTATTAGATCATAGGTTGCTTTGGGGAGGTATGTCCAAAAGTCTGGGATTTTGTTTTCGATTGCATCATTCCGATAGGTTTGTTTAACACCTACAATCTTAAAGGCAGGTTTTCTTTCGATTCTGCAATTCATGCTGCTCTCTCCTTTGATGTTGATTTGAAAGGAGATGCGTGGGTAGGTTGTAACGAAAATACCGCGGCTTCTGACGTACTGCGGTGACGCTTTGTGTTGATTTTGAAACGCTCGTGAAAACGCGGTTGGCGAATTATAGCCAAATTTAAGGGCGATATCGATGATTTTTTCGTCGCTGTTTTGTAATTCGAGTGCTGCAAGCGAAAGTCGTCGGCGCCTGATATATTCGCTTAGAGGCATACCAGTGATTACGGAAAACATGTTCGATAAATCATTTCGGTTACTAAAGGCCAACTTTGCGGCAATGTCTAAATTAATATCGTCAGCTAGATGGTTCTCGATGTAGTCAAGAGCGCGGGTGAGCCGTGTGTTCCAATCCATGTCCTCCCTCCTTTCAAAATGATTATAGTTGCGATGAGCAGCGCCGTCCTCTCTTTTCATAAGCAATGATGAGAGCTGCAACTATTGTACTACTTTTTTCGCATAGGGGACAGACCCTTTATGAAAAATTTCGCACGAGGGGTCTGACCCCTTGTTTAAAACCTTATTGTTCTTTTGCTTTTATTATGTTACAATTCGTTTATAATAAAAGGAGGGGTTGTATGCCACGTTTACCGAGAAAAAAAAGTAGCACAGGGATCTATCACATCACGATGCGAGGGGTCAATAAAAGCAACATTTTCCTCGAGCACGAAGATTACACAACGTTTCTCAATTATCTCCAGAACATAAAGGAATCTGCTGGTGTTGAGATCTATGCCTATTGTTTGATGACGAACCACATCCATCTGCTTGTGAAGGAAGTCAACGAAGACTTGAGCAAGACAATTCAACGTTTGGGGGCAGGATTCGTGGGGTGGTATAACCGAAAATACGAGCGCGTGGGGCATCTATTCCAGAGTCGATACGGGAGCGAAGTGGTTGAAACTGACGCATATTTGCTCATGATCTCGCGATATGTTCACCAGAATCCAGTAAAAGCCGGCCTCGCACGCAAAGTTATCGATTATCCTTGGAGCAGCATTCGCGAATATAGGGGTCGCCCACGTATTTGCAATACGCAATTCCTGTTAGCCTATTTTGGTAAACCGGATAGCCTTACGGCGCGGCGAGAAATGCTGTTAGCGCAAGAATATGAGGTTGCCGGTGAGAAAGAAGCCATGGACCGAGTTGCGAGCATCATTACGCCTGAAGAAATCCAGATGTTTTTCCACGAGGTTTGCAAAGATCTACCCTGGGAAGAGCGCGAGAGGATGAACAAAAACGAACGGTTGATTTGGGCTGAATTGTTACTCCGACATGGCGCAAGTTACAGGCAAATAGAAACAATTACTGGTATCAGCAGATTTATTCTAAATAAATATCGAACCCAATAAAAATTTCGCACCGGGGTCAGACCCCAAGTGCGAAATTTTTAATAGAGGGGTCTGACCCCGAGTGCGAAATCCCTCGTCAATTCTACTCGCTGCGGAGGGCTTCGACCGGGTCTTTTTTGGCAGCGGCGTTAGCCGGGAAGATGCCTGCGAAGAGCGTGAGTGCAATGCTCAAGCCCACCAGCAGCAGCGCACTCATCCAAGGCAAGGTCGCACTAACATCGTTGGTTTCGGTCAATCGGCGGATGATCCGGTTCAGCGGCACTTGCAGCAAGAGTGTCATCGCAATTCCCAACACCCCCGAAAACAAGCCGATGATGAAGGTCTCGGCGTTAAACACACGGGAAATATCTTTGCGGCTGGCACCAATCGCACGCAAAATGCCAATTTCTTTGGTGCGTTCCAAAACCGAAATGTGGGTGATAATCCCAATCATCAGGCTGGAAACGATCAGCGAAACCGCCACAAACGCAATCAGCACGTAGGAAATGACGTTGATAATCGAGGTAATCGACGAAGTCAGCAGCGCCACGTAATCGGTGTAAACAATGCGGTCGCTCTCCTCCACCGCCTCGTTGTAGTTGCTAATACTGAGGGCAATTGAATCCTTCGCTTCAAAACTATCGGCATAGATACTGATCGAGGTCGGCGCATCGTATTGCACCTTACCAAACGTCTTCATATTCTCGCGGTAACTGCCCACCGTAATATAGGAATCGTAGAGTTCGAGCATGACCGTTTCGTCCGGCTCAAGCAAATATTGGTCCAGCGCCGCAGCTAAACCCACTTCCGAACTACCCACGGGGCGGGTCATAACTGGCGCGGTCGGGGTTTCGGTAGATGTTTCAGCCAGAGTGTCCATGCGCATGATCAAAGGATAGATGGCAGCTTTCTCGGAAATGCTCAGATTGCTCAAGTAAGCAACGGCATCGGCTTGCTTTTCAGCATCGGAGGCAGGCGCAAATTGCAGCCCGGTCAAAATATCGGTGTCCGGGGTCGCTTCCTGCGCTATTACAATCGCACTCTCATTGGTGCGCTCAATCACCAAATTGGTCAAAGCAGAGGTGTAAGCCACAGCGGAGTTGATGGTAGCAAAGCTGGCATCGGGCAAAGGACGAATAACCCCACTCACAGTCAGCTCAATGCTATTTGGCAACAGCGCTTCTACATCATAAAGTTCTTCTCCAACAAAATGGAATCCCTCGGTCTCAGTCTGGGTGTAAAAATCGCTGGCCGGCAACAAGTAAAAGTGCTTTTGCAGCACATCTTCATAGGCAAACTCGGTGTCGGGGAAGTCAACTTCTTCGCCATCGGCCAATTGCTGCTTGATCACTTCATAATCTGCTTGCGGCAAAAAGCCCAGCTGATACAAAGTCCTGCTGGCGATGGTATTGTCTTCTTGGAGCACTAAAACGACTTCCGTCGCCGTAGCAGGCCAAGCTCCCTCGAGCAATTCGTAGCTATTGGCAACCACCGGACTGATGAGTTGCTCAGCACCGGGTAACATTTCTTCAAAATTAATGATACTGTCGGCCGATCCCCCTGAAAGATTAGAAAACGGTCCCGATTGCATGGCAGCAAACGGTGAAACGCGCGCATTTTCCTCTTCTTCTTCCGCACTGGCAGCAATTAGCACACCGGCGGGGTCTTTGGCATAGACGGAGAAGCGAACATCATACGAATAGACGACACCATACTCACCAATAAAGCTTTGAATTTCGCTTTCGGGGTTATCGAGATATTCTTTAAATGCTGCCAGATTGTTGGTGGAAATCGCCGAACCTGCAGATGTGGTTTTCTCTAAATCGCTGGGATCTGCATAGATGGCCGTCAGCGTCTCGTCTAACTCAGGTGCTAGGTCTCCACCCCCACCAAATCCGTTGCGCACGTTTTGTTGACGGGTTTCCATTATGCTTGCAATATCAATCGCCTCGGCGTCGATGGTGATTGGATACGATACCATGGTTTCCGACTGCAGTTCCGTGATGTAGGTATTAACACCCGTAGAAAGTGACAGAATTAGCGCAATACCAATGATACCGATAGAACCGGCGAAAGCGGTCAAAATGGTTCGCCCACGCTTGGTGAAGAGATTACTCTTTGAAAGAGCGAGTGCGGTGAAAAAACTCATGGAGCGTTTCGGGGGCAGGGCGTAGGGGCTATCCTGTTTTTCATTTGGCTCGTTCTCGGTGGGGCAGTCGTCGCCAATGATTTCGCCGTCTTTGAGGCGCACGATGCGAGTGGCGTAGGTTTCGGCCAGCTCTTGGTTGTGGGTGACCATGATGACGAGGCGGTCTTGTGCGATTTTCTTGAGAATCTCCATGACCATCAGGCTGGTTTCGGTGTCAAGGGCGCCGGTGGGCTCGTCGGCCAGTAAAATTTCCGGGTCGTTGACCAGGGCGCGGGCGATTGCCACGCGTTGCATTTGCCCGCCGGAGAGCTGGTTGGGCTTCTTGTGCATTTGATCGCCGAGATCGACCGACTCCAAAGCAGCGGTGGCTTTGCGTTTGCGTTCGTCCGCACCAACCCCCGATAAAGTCAGGGCAAGTTCCACGTTGGAGAGCACGTCCTGATGCGGAATAAGGTTGTAGCTTTGGAAAACGAAGCCCACCGAGTTGTTGCGGTAAGCATCCCAGTCGGTTTCCTTGAATTGCTTGGTGGAAGTGCCGTTGATCAAGACATCGCCGCCGGTGTATTGGTCTAGGCCGCCGATGATGTTGAGCAAGGTGGTTTTGCCGCAACCCGATGGGCCGAGAATGGCCACGAATTCGTTTTTGCGGAAGGTGACATTGACCTCTTTGAGGGCGTGCACTGGGATGCCGCCGGAAATGTATTCTTTACTGATGTTTTTTAGTTGTAGCATAATGCTTCCTTTCGTTTCGAGACTGCTTTGTTGGGGACGGTTCTCCGCTTTGTTGGGGACGGTTCTCCGCTGGTAATTCTCTGGATATTTCGCATTAGACTAACTATCAAAAGTCAAGCCCCAAAAATAAAAATATTGTGAAAAACTTCCAACCTCAAAACGGCATGAGAAATAGAACGTCGAAAACGACGTTGCTAGAAAATGTTTGTATTAAGCTAGCTT
>Ga0334889_1000782_pt1 | contig 46489 bp, 28 predicted proteins | sample GraSluR1_MG_2_FD_207222 | JGI IMG/M metagenome (GOLD analysis project Ga0334889, IMG submission 207222) | Sludge microbial communities from methane-producing bioreactor in Wageningen University, Netherlands - Granular Sludge_8_08-R1 | ecosystem: Engineered > Bioreactor > Anaerobic > Unclassified...
AGACCGGGGTGCGTACCGCGCGGTGCCGGTGGAGGTCGGTGCAATCCGGCGTTCGTCCGAAGAAGGACGAATCGCCTACGGGAGCTTTTTCGCCTTGACGAGCGGGGGGCTAATGGGTGACACCTTTCTCCCCGTTGGATGAGCGCCCCATGAAGACCATGGTTCGGATCTGCGCACATGGCCACCCGGCGCTTGACGTGCTTGAGCAGATCGTCCAGCGGTTCACCACTCGCGGAGGCCCATGTTTTGCCCGGAAACAATGGCGTTATGAATGCGCCGATCGCTGTAACCTCCTGCTTTTCGTTCGCGGGCGAGTGTGTTCGCGACTGAACCGACAGCCTCCACGCCGGGAACGAGGCGACGGAGGAGAAACGACTTACGCCGGTGCGGGCGGGAGACCGTGCGCGGGACGCGAGGAATTCGGACGTTTGCAGTACAACGACAAGTGACGAATGCCAACCCGCACGACCCCGTTGGCAACCCCCGGCGCTCCGTGCAAACGCCCGAAGTGTTTTCGCGTCAGAGCACTCCGCGTCGTGCCTTGGCCTTCCGTCGACAATCGGCAACGGCGCCGAGGCCTCACTCGCTCGCCGGCACGCTGGCCGGGCGAACGGGCTCGCCGCGTGGAAAGTCCTTGTCTTCCCCCGGCGACGGCAGCAGGTACTGATGCTTGAATTGTTCGTTGGCCTTGCGGTGGCGGGTGGCCAGGCGAAGGTCACGCTCGGCCAAAAAGCCCGCGGGCAGCACGCTCAGCCGCACCGGGCCCAGCCGACCGCTGTTGCGCTTGCCGGCGTACTCGATGTTGACGTGTCCCAGCGCGGACTCCATCTCACGCTCCAACGCCGCCAGCTCGTCGGCCGACGCGTCCGGCGGTTCGATGTACAGCCGGTAATAGGGCGACTCCGCCCATTGCGGGGCCAGCACAAACAGCCCCGGCTCGATCCCCAGGCACGTACACGCCCGCTCGACGGCCAGCACCACCTGGCTCTCCGCGAGCTTCTCCCCGGTCAGCGAGCTGATGTGCGCGCCCTTGTTCAGGAACTCGATGATGGGCGCCTGCCCGTAGAACCCATGCACCCGCACCACGTCCGCGATGTCGTACCGGTAGAATCCCGCCGACGTGGTCAGCAGGATGTAGTAGTCCTGACCCACCTCCAGGTCGTGCGGCAGCAGCACCGTCGGCTGGGCCGATTCATACTCCGACACCGGGATGAACTCGTAAAAGTTGCTGGTCACGTCCAGCACGCCGCACGGCGTGCCGTCCTCCAGCGGGATGGACATCCGCCCTTCGCTGGCCAGCAGCCCGATGTCCCGCACAGGCGTCTTCCCGAAGTATTCCGGGAAGTCCCGCAGATACAGGCCCATCGTGCCACCCGTCCAGTTGGCGACGAACCCCAGGTCCCACATGTCCTTGGGCAGCAGCCGGCCCGTCTGCCGGACGACCTCCTCCAGCGCCTTCGCCCGCTTTGGCCGGGCCTTCAGCCGCGGGGCCAGCTCCGCCCGCACGTCTGCCGGAACGTCCAGCCCGGGGTCCAGGGTCCCGTCATGCACGTCGCGGATGATCTGCTCCTTGCGGGAATCCCCCGTTCGGGCCAGCTTGAGCTGCGTGGCCGGGTTGGCCGTGATCATGAACCCCACGTTCACCGCGGCTGCCAGCCGCATGATGGTGTAATACCGGGTGGCCGCATCCTCGATGCGAGCGACACAGGGCACGCTGGCGTAGTATTTTCGGACGATCCGCTTCTGCATGGCGGCCATCAGCCCCGTGATGGCCCCGCAGGGTACGCCGGATGGTGCGGTTTCCTCGTCCATCCGCGAGGTGACCTGGACGATCGGCCTCAAGAACGCCCGCGGGTGGTCCGACAGGGCCTTGACGCCGAACGCGTTCCAGCCCCGGCGGTACTCCTTCAGGAAGGCCTCGGTCACCGGGACGTACTTGGGCCGGTCCGTGGTGCCGCTGCTCATCGCGAACATGAGCACCTTCTGCTTCGGGCCGAACAGGGCGTTCAGCGCTCCGTTCCGGACTCGCTCCACGTACGGGGCCAGGTCGTCATATCGAAGGATGGGGACGCGCTCCGCGAAGTCGGCATAGGTGCGAATGGCGCCAAACTTGTGCTCCCTCCCGAAATCGCTCTCGACGTTCCGGCGGATCTTGCCCATCAGCACCCGCGTCTGTGTTCGGGCGGCCCGCCGCGTCGCCCGCAGGAACCCCCTCAAGACGTGTCTCGCGTGCGCTTTCGCGACGGTCGCCAGCAGGTAGTCGATCATGATTCGTGCTCGCTGCGTGGAACGCTCGCCCTGTTCTTCCCGCCCTAACTCCTTCTGGGACAATACGATGCGGATCCTGCCCGCCCCAACGCTCACTCCCCCGACGGCTCGCCGACCCCCGGGAACGGCGTCGCAGTCTCCATATCGGGCACACCCAGATCCTGGAGTGCCATCTGGGCGGCCTTCTGCTCGGCCTCCTTCTTGCTGGGACCCCAGGCGCTCGGAAACGTCCGACCGTTGATGGTCACGCACACCTCAAAACACTTGCTGTGATCCGGCCCCTGCTCGTCCAGGGATTCGTAATGCGGTGTGGCGGACAGGTGCTTCTGCGCGTACTGCTGCAACTGGGACTTGTAGTTGTTCTGGTGGGCCGAGGCCGCGGCCTCGTCGATATACGGCCCGACGCACTCCAGAATGAACGCCTTCGCCCGCTCGAAGCCCGCATCCAGGTACACCGCCGCCACGAATGACTCCAGGACGGCCGCCCGCAGCGACCCCGGAACGCCGTTGGCCTCCGACATCCCCTTCCCCATGCGGAGAAGGTCTGTAAGCCCAATTCTATCAGATATTTGCGCGCATATCTTGCGGGACACCACCGCCGACTTGATCTTCGTCAGGTCGCCTTCCAGCCAGTCGGGGAACCGCTGGTACAGGGCCTCGCAGACCACCAGGCCCAGGATGGCGTCGCCCAAGAACTCCATCCGCTCGTTACTTTCCAGGCGGGTGTTGGCGATCGATGCGTGGGTCAGTGCGGCGACATACAACTCCGGGTTCCGAATAGTATACCCGGCCACCGCCCCCGCCCGTGCGAGAGACTCAGGGATCGTCACGATTTGTCCTTCACAGGCTTGTGGCGAAGAACGCGACCGTCGGGGACAGGCGCCCCCTTCGCCAGAAGCCGGTTTTCCGGTCGATCCGGCGTGGTCCGGCAGACGGGCCGGGTCGCCGCTCGACATGGTTACCCGATTATAGCTATCGGCCAAATCGTCGTACAGGTCGACTGGATCACGCCGCCCTCCCCTCATCGTGCGGCTGCCGCCCGCTCGGAGGGGTTGCCAGCAGGGTTCAGCGGATGTAGACTGTCCGGTCTATGGTGGGTGCCGCCCGCCGGCTTGCCGCCGCTCGGCGAGCGGGCAGAGAGACGGTCGTTCAGCGTTTGTGATGAGGTGAGGTATGCATTACCCCAGGCGAATCAGCAAAATCAAACGGGCGCGGAAGCAGGGTTTTCGGGCCCGGATGCGGACCGCTAACGGGCGGAAGCTCATCAATCGCAAGCGTCGCGACGGTCGCCATCGCATCAGCGTCGTTTGACCGGGCGTGACGGCCGCTTCCCGCTCCCCCGGCGGGGTCTGGACGCTTCCCGCCGCCCGCCGCCAGGCTCAGGCTGCCATCTCCCTGCATCACGGACCCGAGAACACCCCGGCCGGACGGCCGGTTTTCATGCGCGTTCGCCGCACCCGTCCGTCGGAGCGCGTTTGATCGAGACGTTGCGGAATCCTGCATACCGGGCAAGCGACCGCAATACGGCATCGCCGAGCCTGTCCCTCCCCGCTACGCCCTTGCCGCGGCAGCCACGTCCTTTGCCCGGTTCGTTGCCTCCCAGGTGAAGTCCGGGTCTGTTCGCCCGAAGTGCCCGTGGGCCGCCGTCTTGCGGTAGATCGGCCGCAGCAGGTCCAGGTACTGGATGATGCGGCCGGGAGTCAGGGGGAAGACCTCCCGTACGGCTCTCTGCAGTGTGGTGTCCGCGACCCGGCCCGTGCCAAACGTGCTGACCAGCACGCTCACGGGTTCGGCCACGCCGATGGCGTACGCCAGTTGCACTTCGCACTCTTCCGCCAGATCGGCGGCCACGATGTTCTTGGCGATGTGCCGGGCCATGTAGGCCGCCGACCGGTCCACTTTCGAGGGATCCTTCCCGGAGAACGCCCCGCCGCCGTGCCGTCCCCGACCGCCATAGGTGTCCACGATGATTTTCCGGCCGGTCAGCCCGCTGTCGCCGTGCGGGCCGCCGATGACGAACCGGCCCGTCGGATTGATGTGGAGCGTGATCCGGTCGGACCAGAGACCCGGCGCTTCCTGTTCCACGACCGGGCGAAGGATCTTCTCGACAATCTCGCGGCGGCCGTCCTCGGACATGTTCTGCGTCCGAGGGTCGACGGCGGCCTCCGTGTGCTGCGTGGAGAACACGATCGTGTCAATGGCTTTGGGGGTGCGGCCCTCATAAAGCACGGTGACCTGGGATTTGGCGTCCGGCCGCAGCCAGGGGATGCCGCCGCTTTGCCGAATCAGGGCGTGGCGTTCCACCAAGCGGTGAGACAGGTGGATCGGCATGGGCATAAGGACTTCCGTCTCGGCGCAGGCATAGCCGAACATCAGGCCCTGGTCGCCGGCGCCCTGTTCCGCGTGCAGGCCCTGGCCCTCCGTCACCCCCTGGCTGATGTCCGGAGACTGCCCGTGCAGAGTCCGGACGATTGCGCAACTGCGGTGGTCAAACCCGGTGGCCGAATCGTCATACCCGATGGATGCGATGGTTCTGCGGATCGTGTCTTCTGCACGCCCCAGCACACATTCGGTTTCCGTGTTGTGGACGGTCACCTCGCCTGCCACGACGACGAGCCCGGTGGTCACCAGGGTCTCGATGGCCGCTCGCACGCGGGGATCGTGCTCCAGCAGGCTGTCCAGCAGGGCGTCGGATATCTGGTCCGCCACCTTGTCCGGATGGCCCATGGACACGGATTCCGACGTAAACAGGAACTGCTCGCCCACCGACTTCTCACCCATGCCAACCTCCGCGCGTGGACGGACTGAATTCACGGTCGTCAATGCTATATCTCCTGCTCTCACGGCCCTGATGGCCGGGTGTCCAACCCCCGGTTGGCGGGTTATCTTAGGTGGATGCCGGTCGACTGGCAACCGGCAGGCCGCTCTCTTTTCCGAACCCCTCGATTCTATCGGCACCCGCCGAACCGGCGGTCCACCTTCTCTCTTGCGTGGCGCGCGTTTGTGCCGGCGGGTCGTGCATAAAATCGACAAGCCCGCGGCGGGCCGGTATCCTTTGCCACACCGCGTCGAGCGGTGCGGTGACGATGATGCAATTTGAGCCCGAAGACACTCTCCCCGAGCCGAGCGGGACGGATGCCGGCCACGAAGACAGCGACGAGGAGGTCCGCGTCGAACGGCTTCACATCCGCAAGCGGCTCTCGTCGCGGCTGGACAAGTACATCTCCACCCGGTTCCCACGCGTCTCGCGAACGCTGATGCAGCGGCTCATCCGGGAGGGGGCGGTCACCGTCAACGGCCTGCCCACCAAGGCCAGCTACAAACCCGACGCGGGCGACATCATCGAAGTCATCATCCCGCCCCCCGAGCCGCTGGACATTGTTCCGGAAGACATCCCGCTCGACGTGATTTACGAAGACGACCACCTGCTGGCCCTCAACAAGCAGACCGGCATCATCTGCCATCCGGCCAAGGGCACCCAGACCGGCACGCTGGCCAACGCCCTGGCGTATTACTCGTCGTCGCTCAGCCACGTCAACGAGCCCTTCCGCCCCGGCATCGTCCACCGGCTCGACAAGAACACCACCGGCGTAATGCTGGTGGCCAAGACCGATGAGGCCCATTGGCGGATATCCCTCCAGTTCGAGCGCCGGACCACCCGCAAAACGTACATGGGCATCGTGGAGGGAAACCCGTCGCTGGACGGCGATCTGATCGATCAGCCTTTGGCCGCCCATCCCGCCATCAAGGACCGCTACCTCGTCCCCGGCATGCCGTCACGCCAGGCGCTGTTCAAAGAGGCGGTGACGGAATACCGCGTGCAGGAACGGTTCCACGGGTTCGCCCTGGTCCACATGTTCCCCAAGACCGGCCGGACGCACCAGTTGCGCGTTCACATGTCCGCCATCGGCCACCCGATTCTCGGCGACACGTTCTACGGCGGACACCTGCTCAGCGAGAAGGACCTGGCCAAGGCGGGCTCGGCGGAACCGCTGATCGCTCACCAGGCACTGCACGCCTTCCGGATCGAGTTCGTTCACCCCATCACCGAGCAGCGTATGACCATCGAGGCGCCGGTCCCGCCCAACATCCAGCGGATTCTCGCCCTTCTGCGAGAGCACCGCGCCCGCAAGTAGCCTTTCCCGACCGGATCGCGCAAACTGTCTGTCGAGATGAGCGGAAACCCGGACGTCGTGGTGGTGGGCGGAGGGGTCATCGGACTGTCCTGCGCCTGGCGGCTGGCCCAGGCGGGATTGGGCGTCACCCTTCTGGAACGGAGCTTCTGCGGGCGCGAGGCCTCGTGGTCCGCGGTCGGCGTGCTCTCCCCGGGCAATCCGAACTTCAAACACGCCCTGGCCCGCCTCCATCTCGACAGCCTCGACCTATACCCGGCCTTCTGCGAGGAACTGCGCACGCGGACGGGCATCGACCCCGAGTATGAGCGCTGCCGACGGCTGGAGCTGTGCGACGTGGATCAGCGATACCGCATGGGCCTCTCCGAAGTGAGGGCCACCGCAGACCGGGCCATGCCCGACGGCTCGCCGGTGCTGGAAATGCTGACCCCGGACGACGCGGTGGCTCTGGAGCCCGCCATGCAGCGCCCGCAATACGGGGCGCTCCTTTGCCGAATCAGTGCCCAGGTCCGCAATCCCCGGCTGCTGAAAGGCCTTCGGCGAGCCTGCGAGCAGGCAGGTGCCGTCGTGTGCGAGCAGACCCCGGTGATCGGCCTGCGAATGGATGGAGAGGTGGTGACCGGCGTGCTCACGGCCGACCAATCCATCACGGCTCGATACGTCGTGCTGGCGGCCGGCACGGGGGCCGGCACCGTGGATCCGCGCGTTGCCGCCCAGATGCCCGTGCATCCGGTGCGCGGGCAGGTCCTCCTGCTCGAGACGGACGACCCGCCGTTCCGGCACATCATTCGTCGCAAGAACCACTACGTGCTGCGACGCCGCGACGGGCTCGTGCTGGTGGGTTCGACCGTGGAACATGATGCCGGGTTTGGGACCCGCAACACGCCCGCCGGCGTGGAGGGTCTGATCCAGGGGGCCCTGAGCCTGGTGCCGGCGCTGGCGGACGCGAAAGTGGTGGGCATGTGGTCCGGGCTGCGCCCCTGCTCGCCCGACTGGCGACCCTACATCGGCATTGTCCCGGGCATGGATGGTCTGATCGCCGCCTTCGGGCACTTCAAGACGGGCCTGGTCTTCGCCCCGATCACCGCCCGCATCGTGACCGACCTGGTCGCGACCGGCCAGACCCCGTTCGACCTCTCCCGCGCCGCCCCCGGCCGACCCATGAAACTCCCGCGCAAGCGGAGTTGACCGCGTCACAACTCCACCACTGGACCGCGCGAGTGGATCGACGGATGACCGTATCAGCGCAGCGCGGGCTGCGTAGTGTGGAAGAAGTCGGGGCGTTCCGGGCCGGAGTCCGGGGCAGAACGAGGCGGGCGTGGGCGTCAATCGTGGCGCAGCACGTCAGGACGGGTCGGGAAGAATCTTCGCCGTCGACGGAGGCGGCCATCGAAGTGATGTCCCACCTGTGCAGGGAGCAGGACGGAGAGACCGCGGAGGTCCGCCTGGCCGAGCGGGGCTGTCGCCACACCGCCCTGGCGTTCCTGACACCGTCAACACAAATCCGAAACTGCGCAACCTGAACGGACGGCCCGGACGGTCGCGCGCTGGCGCGTTCGACGGGCCGCTTGTCAGGCCGGACTCGGCGTGTCTATTCCATCGTCTGGCGACGCTGTGATTTGCGCGTCTTCCGCCGGCGCCGCTCAGAGGGTTTCTCGTAGTAGCTGGTCCGCTTGATGTCGCGCGTCAGCCCCTCACGCTGACACAGCCGCTTGAATCGCTTCAACATCTGCTGGACCGACTCATTCCCCCGGGGTCGAATCTTGATCACGGGTCCTCCGTTTCCTCACGACAACAACACACTTCCCTTCGCCGGCCCGCTACTGCGGGAGCGAGACGCCGGCACCGGCGCGCAGCCGCAATTGTACGCCATGTCGACGGAATCCGCCAATTGCTGAATCCGCGAATCTCGCGCCCGCGGTCGAGAGGCAGCATGGACTTCGAGAGGCAGAGAATAACCTGTTGTCAAAAATAAGGTTATGGCTTCGACCCGGATGGTCGGCCGCTGACGGCACATGATCCTGGCCACCGCCGCTGCCTGGGTGGCCAGGATGGGAACCAGCACCCGCTCCGAGGGATCCGGCGGACCGGTACACGCACGGGCCGGCAAGGTCCCGGCCATCGCCTCGTGCATCGCCGACCCGTTCCGGTTGATGATCGAGCCCAGCGGGAGGACGAAACCGGCCGAACGCTCTCTGATACGGTCGATTTTCGTGGCGCATTCGACGGTCACCGGTCAAGTGGCGGACAAGGGATTCGTACCGAGGGCGCCGGCGGCCGTGCTCAGCCTGATTCGGGCAACGGCCCATGCCAGGAGGGCGAATACCCCAGGCGATGCGATCCGGATCACCGCGTGAGCCATCTTCGTCAGCACCGCAGAGAAAGACTGAATGAAAACGCGCCCCTTGGGGACGACCATGGTGACCACGACGCCAAAGAAGAGATGGAGAACGCCATCACGGCAGGAAGTTGGCCGGTGTTCTGCGCCGCACGGCTGTCGCAGTCGATGCCGACCGCACGAAGGCCCGCTTCCGCGCCCTCCCGCCGAACGCCGGGACGAACAGGGGTTTTGACAGCACCCGCACGGCCCGCTACGATTGGCCCGTGCCTCCCCAAGGTATGGCCAGTGTTTCGCCCGACATCCTTTCGATCTCCGCCTGTGCGGTGATCCCCGCCCGCTTCGCCTCGACGCGTTTCCCGGGGAAGCCGTTGGCCAAGGAGACGGGCAAGTATCTGATCCAGCACGTGTACGAGCGGGCACGCGCCGCCGGCCACATTCGGCAGGTCATCGTGGCCACCGACGACGAACGGGTCGTGGAGGCGGTCCACGAGTTCGGCGGTGAGGTCATCATGACGCGCACGGATCAGGCATCGGGCACTGACCGCGTGGCCGAGGTGGCGGTCGATCTCGACTTCGAGGTGATCGTGAACGTGCAGGGAGATGAACCGGAGCTTGATCCGGCCTACATCGACCGGCTGGTGGCACGACTGGCCGTCGACCGTCAGTGCCAGATCGCCACGCTGGCCTGCCCGTTTTCCGCGGTTCCCCAGGGCGACCCGGCCGACCCGAACAACGTGAAAGTGGTCATCGACGGGCAGGGTCGGGCGCTGTACTTCTCGCGCGGCCTGATCCCGTATCCGGCCGCGCCCGCCGAAGCGACGGGCGTCAACGGGCCCACGCCTCCGTATCTCCACCTGGGCATCTATGCGTACCGCCGGGACTTCCTGATGACGCTCGCCTCGCTGGAACCGACACCGCTGGAGCGGATCGAACGACTGGAACAACTCCGGGCGCTGGAGCACGGGTACCCCATCGCCGTGGAATTGGTGGAGCACGCGACGGCCGGAATCGACACGCCGGCCGACTATGCCGCGTTTGTGAAACGACACGGAGCCCGATCGCGCCGATAGAAACACAGGGTCCATCCCCAACGCAGCGCTACAGAGAGCCGCCATGACACCCGACAAGATGCTCGCCAGTCTCGGGAAAGTCTCGGACGAAACCGAGTTCTACACCCTGGTGCCCCCCGGCTACCAGCCGGGCCGGACCAAGTTCGTCATCGTGCTCGGCACGGTGATGAGCGGACTGGGCAAGGGCATCTTCTCCAGCTCTCTGGCCAAGGTCATGCAGGACAAGGGATTCAAGGTGGCCCCGATCAAGCTGGAGGGCTACCTGAACCGCGACAGCGGCACCCTGAACCCGTATCGGCACGGCGAGGTCTTCGTGCTGGACGACGGCATGGAGTGCGACATGGACCTGGGCACGTATGAGCGAATGCTCAACCAGGACCTGTCGCGCCTGAACTTCTGTACCAGCGGGCAGATCTTCTCCGAGGTGCTCCGCAAGGAGCGCAAAGGCGGATACCTGGGCCGCGACGTGCAGATGATCCCCCACGTGACGGGCGAGGTGAAGTATCGCCTGCGCGAGCTGGCCGTCCGCAGCGGGGCGGACATCGTGTTCGTGGAAATCGGCGGCACCGTGGGAGACGTGGAAAACGCATACTTCATCGAGGCCATGCGGCAACTGGCGTTCAAGGAGGGGCCCAACAGTTGCTGCTACGTGGCCCTCACGTACGTCGTGGAGCCGCCCACCCTGGGCGAGCAGAAGTCCAAGCCGGCCCAGCTCAACATCAAGCAGCTCATGGCTACGGGGATCATGCCGCACATCATCGCCTGCCGCGCCCATCGGCCCGTCACCCGCAAAGTGCAGGAGAAGCTGGCCCTGTACTCCAACGTGCCGGTGGAACGCGTGTTCTCCATGCACGACATGGAAAGCGTATACCTGGTGCCGAACCTGCTGCGCGAGGCGGGCATCGATCAGGCTGTCATGGGGATTCTCGCCCTGCCGCCGGCCGACACGAAATGCGAGCAGCAGGCCCGGCAGGTGTGGGACGGGTACGTCACGCGGTACCGGGCGGCGGACCGGCCGGTCACCATCGGCATTACCGGCAAGTACACCTCTCTGCGCGACAGCTACGCCAGCATCATCCAGGCCCTGGAACACGCGGGCACATCCCTCGGCGCGCGGGTCCGGATCGAATGGATCGACAGCGGCGGCGTCGCCGACGCGGACGTGGCCGCCCGGCTGGCCGAGGTACACGGCATCATCGTGCCCGGCGGGTTCGGCGTACGAGGTGTGGAAGGCAAGATCGCCTGCGTGCGATACGCCCGGGAGAACCGAATGCCCTACCTCGGCCTGTGCTACGGGTTCCAGATCGCCGTGATCGAGTACGCACGCAACGTCTGCGGCCTCGACGGCGCCAACAGCACCGAAGTGGACCCGAACGCACCGCATCCGGTGATCGACATCCTCCCCGAGCAACGCAAGATTGAGGAACTCGGCGGCAACATGCGGCTGGGCGGGCAGGACGTGGAACTGACACGCGGCAGCCGCGCCTGGGACCTCTACGGCCAGGTCCCCACCGTACGGCTTCGCTTCCGGCACCGTTACGAGGTGGAGCCGCGGTACATCCAGCCGCTGGAGAACGGCGGCATGGTCTTCAGCGGCCGGGCGCCGAACCAGCCGATCATGCAGATCCTGGAGCTGCCGGCCGACCAGCACCCCTGCTTCTTCGCCACCCAGGCCCACGCCGAACTCACGTCGCGCCCCCTGGAGCCGGACCCGCTGTTCGTCGAGCTGGTGCGTGCCGCGATGGTCTTCGCCGGCGTGGCGGACGAATCGGACCGCCCCGCCGCCGCAGGTGCAGCGTCCTGCGGCTAGCGGTTCCCGCGATCCACAGATTTCTCAGATGACCACCGCGTCGGCCGTCCGGGAATCCGCTGCAACCGGACACGCGGCATATCCGCTTGCCAAGAACAAGCTGTAACGGAATGGTGATGCCAGAAACCTTGCCGGTCCCACAAACACTGGAGAACTGGAGACTCGAAACGCGAGACGGGAGGGATTGCCCGTAGGGTCCGCCATGCGGACCATTCTCTCCATGGACTGCGGCGTGCGGCCCGCCCGAGACCGGCTGGAAAGCCGGTCCCACAAACACTGGAGAACTGGAGACTCGAAACGCGAGACGGGAGGGATTGCCCGTAGGGTCCGCCATGCGGACCATTCTCTCCATGGACTGCGGCGTGCGGCCCGCCCGAGACCGGCTGGAAAGCCGGTCCCACACGGAAAGCCGGCCACCCACCGAAGCAGACACCACAAACAGAGCGAGCCAGTCGTGCTCAACCTGGCACACCACGATCCAGCCGAGCGGTTCAGATGGTAAAAGAATGCCGGCGGCTGTGCAGGTATTGGGTGGTGTGGACGGCCACCAGGATCTTGGCGTCCGTGCGGACTTTGTGCAGCGGCTCGTGGACGCGGAGCTTCAGCTCGCGGCAGCGGGAGATGATCTCCGTGAGCACCTGGTCGATGGTGTATTCGTCGTGTCCGATCCAGCGGAGCACCGACTCGCGGATCTCCGGCCGCAGCCGCCGCAAAAAGCCCGCAGCCGACGGCTTGTGGGCGTGCTTGCGGGCGTTGGAGAACATGCGCAGCAGGTCCTGGTCGTACGGATCGGGGCAGTCGAGTCCGTAGCGGGCGCGACGTTCTGAATAGTGCTCGCGCAGGGTCGTGCGGATCTGCGACAGCGGCTCCACATGCTGGCGTGTGCGGACGGGCGGCGTCTGATCGGCGACCTCCTTCATCAGGGTGTTTACGTACTGGAGTTTCTTGAGCACCGGCCAGCCGGAGTAGCGACGGCGCCACTGCGAGCCGGGCTTGAGCCAGACCGCAAACGTCTCCGCAAAATCCTCGCAGGGGTGGCTCTGGGCGTACCACAGGTCCAGGTGCAAAACGTGTCGCTTGCTGAAGGGCTTGGGCCGGTAAGACTCCGGGTACGGCTGCGACGCCAGCCCGAACACCTGCTGCCACCGGCGCCGCCGTCGAAGGCGGTATGCGTTGTCGATGGCGTGTCCCGCCTCGTGCCGCAGAATGCGCATGCACCAGTCGCGCGTGCCGCCTTCCACGTCGCCCATCTGCCGTTGTTCGAGCTTCATGAGCCGCGGGTGGGCGAGGTAGAACGGCAGCGCGATGCCGGGCACGCCGTCCGGCGAAAACCACTCCTGCGACAGCCACACGTGCGGCCGGAACCGAAGGCCGCGGCGCTCCAACTGCTCGTACAGCCGGTCGACCCGCTGCTCGATCACGGTGCCCTGAATCTGCAGGCCCAGGTCGCACATGCGCAGGTCAAGCAACTGGCGGTCGGACCATTCCGCCCACTTCGGCTCGCCGCGGCGTGGGGTCCGCTGACCGGTTCTCCGGGATGTTGCGCGCACACGAGCCACGACTGAGACTCTCCGCCGCTACGGCTTCAGGCCGACCCGCGCCGGTCGGGCATCGTCCGCAGACGCTGCGGACGGGCGGGCCGCGGGTGCTGTTGCATCGGCAAATCCAGCTCCCTTCATCCAATGCAGCCCGGGCAGGCGGTCAATAGAGGACTTCGGTTCGATACCGGATGCCCAGCGATAGAATGCGTTGGATCAACTCCGTGTACTTCATGCCGGTCACGTGGGCCGACTCCGCGAAATCCTCCCCGTACGCCAGGTGCGGGTTGGGGTTGGCCTCCAGCAGGTAAATCCGCCCGTCCTCCCGCAGCCGGAAGTCCATGCGGGCGTATCCGCTCATGACGAGTGCCCGGTACGCCCGCCTGGACAGGTCGTACATCCGCTGCTCGACGCCCGGCGGCAGGTCTTCCGCCGCCTGGGTCCGGATGCCGCACCGGTTCTGGTACCGCATGTCGAACTTCACCTTGGCCGTCGCGATGTGCGGGACGTCGTCGGCCAGCTTCTCGAACAGCATCTCCCAGACGGGGAACGTCTGGAGACGCCGGTTGCCCAGCACGCCCACGTACAGCTCCCGGCCCTCGATGTACTCCTCCGCGATGGCGTTGGTGCCCAACTGTTCGTGAATGAACTCCACGCGCTTCCGCAGCTTCTCGTCGTCATGCACGATGGACGCCTGCGCGATGCCCGCCGACGAATCCGCCACCGTGGACTTCACGAAAAGCGGAAACTGCAGCCGGCCGGGGCGCTTCACAGCCCGGCCTCGCGCGAACACCGCAAACTGAGGCACCCGGATGCGGTGGTAGCTCAACACCTTCTTGCAGAGCCCCTTGTCTCGCGTCAGCATCATGCCCCGCGGGTTGCAGCCGGTGTACGGCTGCCGGAGCAGTTCCAGGTACGCCACCACGTGCTGATCGAACACCGTGATCCCGTAAAAATCCTCCATCAGGTTGAAGGCAACGTGCGGTTTGTGCCGCTGGATGGCCGCCCGAATCACATTCAGCTCATCGCCGACCGGAAGGGGAATGACCTCATGCCCCAGAGTATGCAGACTGACTTTGACGTCGTATTCCGTCTTCCAGGCGGCCATGTCCTCGTCGCTGACGCCTTCGATGCTGTCCGGCGGCACGCAGCCTTCATGCATCAGCATCAACACGCGGAGCTTCTTCATACCAGCACTCGACGGAAACGCTCGCTCAGCCGGTCCGCCAGCGGAACCAGCACCCGCATCGCCTGCGGTATTATGGCCCGCGCCGGGGTCGGTTCAACCCGAGCGGCCGTCTCCCGGGCACGCCGGCTCAGATCCTGCAGGAGCTGCTCCAGCAGGTAGCGCTGCTCGAAGCACGCAAATGCGGGGGCCCGCGCGAGGCCGGGCCGCAACGCGCGAATCAGGTCCGCCACCGGACGCCCCGCGCCGTCCGCCCGGGCGTCGGGGAACAGCCGGGCGAGCGCCTCGTCCGCGTACGCCAGCGACTCCCTCGCCCAGAAGGCCGTCCGGCGCCGGTAGTACGCTCGCAGCGTCTCCCGGAGCCGTGCCAGCGGCGCCAGCCGCCCGCGCGACCGCAGGATGGCCGGCCGGCCGGCCACCTCCGCCATCAGCTCGTCCACGAACGTCAGCTTCTCCAACGCCGGCCAGCCGCGATACCGGCGCTTCCAGGCGGAGCCCGACCCCAGCCACACGGCAAACGTCTCCGCAAAGTCTTCACACGGGTGCGACTGGGCATACCAATTGCGCAGGTGGAGCACGTGGCTTCGGCTGTCCGGCTGAGGCCGGTACGAGGTTGGGTACCGGCGGCGAGGGTCGCCGAAGACGCTCTGCCAGTCGCGGCGGTAGCGCAGGCGGTAGGCCGCGTCGATCGCGTGGCCGGCCTCGTGCCGCAGGAGCTTCATGCACCACGTGGCGCTGCCGCCGACCACTTCGTGCATCTGCCGGCGCTCCAGCCGGCGGAGTCGCGGGTGGGCCAAGTAGAACGGCACGGCGAAACCCGGGATGCCGTCCGCTGCGAACCACTCCTCCGACAGCCAGCAGTGGGGGCCGAAGGTCAGGCCCCGGCCGGCCAGTTCGTCGTGGAGCCGGGCCAGGGGCCGGGCCAGGGGCGGGGCTTCAAGGTCCAGGTCTGCGTCCAGATCGCACAGCCGCAGGTCGAGCAATCGTTCATCCGGCCAGCGGGCCCAGACCGGCTCGCGCGGCGAGATGGGCCGCCGGCCGGAGCGGGTCTGCCCGGTGAGTTTTCGGGTTCGGAGCCGCCTGGGCACGGATACCTCCCAGCACAGTTATCGGCCATCCGGCCACACTCTCTCCCTGAACCCACCCATCCCCGTGGAGGGGCGGGCGTCCCGCCGATTCCGGCCGGGCCCGCACGGGCGGCTTTCCCTGTACTGGCGAGGCCCCATCCTGGCGGAGTAATGGAGGCGGGCAGCCCCTGTTGCCGATGAAAGGCGTCCATGCTATAACACGCCGCGACCCTCCGGTCGTTGCCGGTGTAGCTCAGTGGCAGAGCGGTGCTTTCGTAAAGCACAGGTCCTCGGTTCGACCCCGAGCACCGGCTGTTCCGCACTCTCTCGCATGGTCTCGCGCCACGTCGTTTAATCTTGCACGATCCAAAGAGTTGTGCCGATCGACGGGAAGGATTCGCAGTCGGTTGGTTTCGCGCCGGTTCGCTCCGTTTCGCACGGTTTCGGCGTGCGAGTGTCGTTGGTTGTGCGACGGGAGGCCACCAAGGGGGGTCAACCGGATGTTCATCATCTTCGGCGAGCGCGAGAACGTCGAAACACGTGACACCGGCGTATTCTTCTGTCCGGTGTGCCAGGGATGGCAGAGCTATGCGTATCGGGTTCGGCGAGCCTGGTTCACCCTGTTCTTTATTCGCACAGGTCTGCCGACAAGTGACCCGGTGGAATATGTGGAATGCCTTTCGTGCGGCAACACATTCGACATCACGGCGCTTCGCTACAACCCCGGCGATCGCTCGGCATAAGGAGACCGGCCACTCGTCACCGATCCTCACCGTTTGAGGCATCGAAACCCGCCGTGTCCGCCCAGGCCGGATCGCAGCACTCGCGCTGCTACCCCGCCGTCACGGCGGGCGGCCGGGCGCCGAGGGCGCTCACGTTCGATGTGCTCACCGCTTCCTTCCAGTGATGCAGCAGCGTGAAGAACGCCCAGATCGCCCCGATGACGTAGGCCAGCACGGCCCCGGCGAACCAGTACCAGTACATGCCGGTGCCGCTCATGTCGGTCGCCTCCTTGCGCAGAATCAGGTCCACCGACACGCCGCTGGTGATGAAGTAGTACAGAAAGAAGATCACCATGAAGCAGGCCACGTAGTACCGATCCATCAGCCGCAGATCGGAACGCGATTCAATCCACGCCTCCCAACTCGGTGCCGGGGCGATCCGCGGCTCGATCTGCTCGCGAATGAAACGCCCCGCCCGCATCATGGAGCTCTGTTCCGTCACAAACAGGATGATCAGCATCAGCACCGAGTACGGCAGCAGCAGCCACACCAGGAACTCGGATTTTGAAGCAAAGTGCGCCAGCAGCGGCACCCCGATCAGCCCCACCATCACAATTGTGAACAACCGCGCCTTCGTGGCCTTGATCTCGTCCCGGAGGGTGACGAACTGCCTGGCGAGAAAATCCTGCGTTTCCATGACGACTCTCCAGCAGAAAGGTCAGACGGGATCGGCCCGACCCCGTCGGTCGGGGCCGTCGGCAACCGCGGCATCGCGACGCCGCCCCTATTGTGCGGGCTGGGGCCCTGGTTTGCCAGGGGTCAGGATGATAAATCGACGGAATGGGCACGCCCTGCCGGCAAAGGGATGATCCAGAGACCGCCGGCTCACGGCTGCGCAGCGGCGTCCAGCGGCTGCACGCGCAGATCGTCAAACGACGTGACGGCGTCGGCCTTCGTCCAGAGGCCCACGTGGCCGGGGCGGCTGAAAGTTCCGTCGGTGACGCTCAGCGGATGCCGGCCTTCCAGCCAGCACTCGATCCGCTGACCCACCATGCGGACGCGAATCTCGTACCAGCGTTCTGACCGGGTCATCACGTGCGTGCTGCCGAGTTGACGCCGTTTCCCATCCGCCACCACGTACACCCGGAAGTTGCTCTCCAGCGGGTTGAAGCGGCACGTGTAGTAGTTGTCCTCGTCCTGGCAGCGCCAGATGGGACCGCCGCCCTGGTCCTCCTCGCCCTTGACGGCCTTGACCTGCACGGTCAGCTCAAAGTCGCCGAATGCCGGCCCTTTTGCGATGGCAAGGTTGAATGCGCCGTCGTAGTTTTCCGTGTGTGCTAGCGCCAGGACATTCGGGTTGCTCGGCGCGTCGCCGTCTCGCTGGGTTTGCCATTTGGCGAGCCCGGCCGTCGGCTTTGTCGCGGCAATCGTCCAGCCGACGGGGCGCTCGTTCGGCAACTCGTTTTCGAACGTCCACGAATTCTTTCCTGGCGAGTCTGAGGGTTCAAGGCACCCGCCGATGCAGATGGCCGCCGACAGCCCGCATACGCACAACAGCCAGTCTCCGAGTGGTCCTCTTCATGGGAAGCACTTTTTCCGGGCAACCGCACCGATTGACGAAAGCCACGCAACTCCACGTTGCCGGGCCGGAGGATACATGCGGCGTCCGGTGCGAACCATTGAATCCGACGCGCCGCATAAAGTGATACTGCAAAAGTTTGCTCTTTTCTATTAAGCGATGTATGTTTCATTGAGTTGTCGAGGGGAGTTCCATCGGGGCGGCGGCGCGGGCACGCCGCGTCCGGAACGCATTCATTCAACAGCAACCCGGGCGTGGCCGACGTGAGCCGATGGTTCATTCCACTCGGGGGAGGACGCATCACATACTGATGCGATGGTCGTGGGTTACGTTGCCACGCAGGGGCGGGCATGTCCCAATTGCAGGGGCACCATGTCCGTTCGCCCGCCCCGGCGAAGCTCGAGTCGCCGAATGAACCAGCACACCATCCGTGCGAGACTCCAGCGCATCCGATGCGCGGGTTTGGCCTGCGCGATCGCTGTGCGATGGTTCGGCGGCCCAGGTCAGCCTTGGATGCGTGGGCGGCGGTTGTCGGAGGTGTTGGATGGAGGGACCGGAATTGCGTTCGGCCCCGCGGAAGGAGGTTCACCTATGGCTGCGGCAGGGAAGTGTTCAAGTGCACTCATTGGCGTTTGTGTGACTCTGGGGCTGATGATACTGGCCCCCCCCGGTCCGGCCCTGGCCATCGAGGCCGGGATCAACGTGGACATCCACCAGGATGTGCTCATGGGAACCCCGTTGCCGAACGGGTTTCTCATGTCCGGGCGTCTGAAGTCCGGTCTGCCGCTCGGGATGCCCGGCGGAGGTGAATGGAGGCAGCCGCCCGAACTGCTGGATCACGTGGACGGCTACCTGCCAGAAGTTTTTCCTCAGTTCGAGTATGTGATTGATCCGGACTATTCCGATCCGGAGGAAAACGGGTACATGTTCTTGTGCCTGTGGTCGGATCCCTTCACGGTGGGCATTCCGTTCTGCACCACGTACCACGTGGGTTTGCTGTTCGACCAGACGTGCCACAACGTCGTGATCGATGTGAGCGGAGCCTGGGCGCTGGACGGGGTTCCCATCGGGATCGGAATGAACGAGGGTTGGGTGCCGATCCCGGGATTCCAGATCTTCGAGCAGGAGCCTCCGCAGATTCTGCACTTGCGAAACGGCAATGCGAATGGCGTTGTGGAGCCCGGGGAGATCGAAACGCAGATTGTGGAGATGGATCTCGCGGTGATCCCCAGCCGGGAGGATCTGGAAACGCTGCTGGGCCCGGAGCCCTTCCGCGAGCTGTGGGAGGGCGGCGCGCAGTCGGGGTTGCCCTGGCAGGAGCTGTACTACGGTCCGGAGCCGATCAGTGATTTGAATCCATACTGGTTCGATGCGGACAGCTTCTTCGACGTGTTCTTTGACGGCAGCAGCACCGTCCATCCACTCGATCCGATCGAGATTCCACCGGGCGGTTTTATCATCGTTCGCGAGCTTCAGCAATTCCTGAATAACGCGGGTGAAGTGGACTATCGATGGGTCTGGGAGTTCCACGAGGCGCATCAGGCCGACCTCGGCGATGCTCCGGACAGCACGAACTCGTTCGGCGTTGCGATGACGGCCTATCCGTCCGGCGGACCGCCCGGAGTGTCCGCCAACTTCCCGACGGTGTATGTGATGGGCTCGCCGCCGCACGGTCCGATTCACTTTCAGCCGCGGACGGCGGCCTGGCTCGGTGAGTGGGTCAGCCTGGAGGACGAGGCAGACATCGGCTTCGACGAGGATGGCATCAACAACCTGGACGTGGGGGTTGACCTGCCCGACCTGGACATGGTTGACGACGGCGTGACGATTCCACTGCCCCTGCCACACTGCCAGTGGACCTCGTTCAACTTCGTCGTGACCACGGGCCCGAGTCCGGTGGATCCGATGTACGTCAACGTCTGGTTCGACTGGGTGCGCAATGGCGATTGGGACGACCAGCCCGAATGTCCGGACACCACGCTGGCGCCGGAATGGGCCGTGCAGAACATGGTTCTGAACGGTTTGATGCCGTACACGGTTTACGTCTTCACGACGCCCTCATTCGTCCCCTGGCATCCCACGGGCGTCCCGCAAGAGGAGCCGATCTGGATGCGCATCACGCTCTCCGAGACGCCGTGGGATCCCATTGCCGGCCAGCCGGGTTACGGCGGCTCCGGCCCGCCCGAGGGATACAGCTATGGCGAAACGGAGGACTACTACTTCTGGCCGTTCGAGATGTGCGAGCCGACGCCGGACGGACAGGGTTGCGAACCGGTCGTCTGCCCGGTGCCCACGGAGCAGTGTCTGCCCAAGACGGTCAACCACGACCCGGCAACCGACACCATCGTCGTGACGGAATGCGAATGCATGAATCCGGACGACTGCCGCGTCTACTGGGACGTGGAGCCGTACTGTACGGGCGGATGCCCGCCGGAGGAGGAGTGTGTTTCCGTGGAGACGCTGCTTCCGAACGGCACCATCGACTTTGAGTGCCAGTGCGCGCAGCCGCCTCCGCCGCACGTCAAGTGGGCGCAGGCGCCCCATCCGGGAGGTGAAGGCTTTGATGCCGCCTCCGACCTGTGGTGGCCGCAGATATTCAAGGCCATCCAGCCGCCGGACCCGAACTGGCCCGGCCTGCATTCGCACGACTGGTCGGACCTCGGCGGCCAGCACTTCTGGGTACGTCTTGCGGACGACTGGCTCTGCGAAGGCGGCGACGTGACCGACCTGCACTGGTGGGGCAACTACGAAGAAAACGATCGCCATTCCGGCATCGACCACTTCCACCTGAGCATTCACGTGTGCGGGCCGCGCCCCGCCCCGTGGTGTGTGCCCGGCGAGCCTGCGCTCTGGGAGATGGACGTTCCGATGACGATGATCATCGAGACCGACACCGGGATGGTGAACAACCTGGGCGACATCATCTACCAGTACGAACTGGATCTGCCGGAGCCGTTCTTGCAGGTGGCCGGCAATTACTACTGGCTCGACGTGCAGGCGGTGGCGGTGAACCCGTTCGATCCGCCGCTCTGGCGATGGCAGGAGGCGCGGCGTGACATGGCACCGCCGCTCGGACATGCCCCGGCGGCGGAACGCACCGAGACCGCCCTCTGGAGTTCCATCATCTGGCCGCCGGTGCCGCCACTGTACCCGGAGGAACGGTACAGCGACATGGCCTTCGCCGTGACTTCGGTGGTCGAGCCGGAGCAGGAGGTCAACAAGGTGGTGGCGGACGACTTCAAGTCGGACGGTCGCCGCATTGAAGGCCTGCGGTGGTGGGGCAGCTACTTCGACGAGCGCTACGCCCCCGAGGGAGTAACCGATCCCCTCCACGTGCTGGACGGCTGGCTGATCAGCTTCCACCACGATGCCCCGGACCACGTCTGCCCGCCGGACGCCTTGCTCGGTGATGTGCCGACCGTGCTCGGCGTGTACTTCGCCCCGCCGGAAGCGGTCACCATTCTGGGGCTCGACATGGGTGACTGCTTCGGCCATGGGGTGTACGAGTACGTGGTGAACCTGAGTCAGTGCTGCCTGATCTGCTCCGAGAGCGATCCGCGCCTGCCGAACGGGACGTATCCGGCCCAGCCGGAGGCGTTCTTCGAAACGCACGGGCTGATCTACTGGCTCGACATCCAGGCCGTGACCGGTGCGACGTGGGTGCCCACGGCCGTCGAGCCGGGTTGCGATCTGCGCCTCACCGGGCACCTGCCTTCGGACGAAGCGCCGGACGGCCATTTCTGGGGCTGGCACACCAGTCCCGACCACTGGCGTGAGGAGGCCTGCACGGGGCGGATCGTCGATTTCTCGCCGTATCCGCCGGATTGCTGGACCTACGGCGACTGGAGCAAGCAGCCATGGCTCTGCTGGCTGGAGCCGCCGTTCCCGCCCGTCGACATGGCGTTCGAGCTGCTGACGCCGGAGAAACGGGGTGACTGCACCGGTGACGGCGTGGTTGATTGGGCGGACTACTTGGTGTTCGAGAGCTGCCTGGCCGGTCCGAACGCCGGTTTGGGAGCGGGTTGCGAGTGCGCCGATCTGGACCTCGACATGGACGTGGACCTGGCGGACATCGCGATCTTCCAGACGCTGTTCGAGGGGTAGTCCATTTCCGCTCCAGGTGAGCGGGCGATTCATCATCAGCGGGCGTCGCGCGGGTTATTCTGTTTCCCTCGCGGCGCTCGCATTGTTGCATGCATGTGAGTTGAGGATCATCGGGTCGGGGGATGGCGGATTGCGAACGTTCAGATTGCTCGAACGCCGATGAAGATCAGCAGGCTCAGCACGGCCACCACGGCGGTGCGGCCGAAGCGGGTGCGGCCGGTGCGCCGACCGCCGGCCAGCAGCGCGAGAACCAGCAGCAGGTGTCCGCCGATACCAAAGAGGATCCGGCCCAGCGAATCATCGCCGGCGCCGATGGCGCCCAATCGCGGCCAGGCCGCCATCAGCAGGGCCACAATCAGCCCGACGCCCGCGGCCTGGAACGCGAAATGGGCGGCCGGCTCCACCATGTGCCCGGTCGTGGTCCAGGCCACTGGGCCGTCAAGCTGCTGCCGCCAGACACCGGAGAGCCAGCCCCACAGCCACGCCATGATCGCCAGGGCGATGAGCATCGCGTTAAAGATCATCGGGTAGCGTTTCTGCAACTCCTGCGGGGCGCCTGGCACACATGCGGCCGCCAGCAGACAAACGGACAACGTGATCAGGCCCATCGCCAGCTCGGCCCGCGCCAGGCTCCATCGTCGCCACACCAGCACGAACAGCGCAATACCACCGGCCAGGGCGAAAAACGCATGCGCCAACGCGGCCAGTCGATAGCCGCCCGGCCGCAATTCGAGGGGAACGGCCAGCCCGAGCACGGCCAGCAGAACGAGGACCGCTCCGATCACGCTGCCCGCCGTGTGCAGGAGCGGTGTTTCCGGCAGCGGCTCCAACAGAAGGGTCGGGTCCCTCCGCAATCCGCGCGCCAGACGAAGAGAGCGAACCGCGCCTTCCCGAATCACCGCGGCGCAGAGAACGACGGCCAGCACCCCGGCGAGGATCAGGCCGTTCCGGGCCGCGTCCGTGCCGATCACCTGGGCCGCTTCGGCTGCCATCATCCTCGTGTGCATACCGTCCGTGAAAACCATGCCTTTTCCACGCGCAGAACAGCCCTGTCGCGGCGGCCATTCGCAAGCCCCGATCCGCTGGCTGTGTCCATACGTCCCCGTGGGAACGGCCTGGCCGCCTCCGAACCCGCGGCCATGGGCAGCACGCTAGGGCCCGGGGGCTGCGGCGTCAATGGCTGGTTCCGGGTGCCGCGCGTCTGATATACTACGGCCTTTGCGGCTTCGAGCGAAGCCGTCCACGGCAATCCGAACGAGAGACCTATGAGCGACCATCCGAAGAACCTGACCCTCCGCGACGCCCAGCGCCTCATCGGGGCCATGTATAGCGACAAAGACCGCCGGCGCGGCAGCACGGCCACCTTCCTCTGGCTCTGTGAAGAGGTGGGCGAGTTGGCCGCCGCCATCCGCGAGGGCTCGCGGGAGGAGAAGGCCGGCGAGTTTGCCGACGTGCTGGCCTGGCTGGTCACGCTGGCGAACGTGGAGGAGATTGACCTGGCCGATGCCTTTTTTGGCAAGTATGGCACCGGCTGCCCGGGCTGCGGCAAGATGGAGTGCTCGTGCAACGAGAAGCCGTAGCCGGCCGGCGTCGAGACGACATGGTCATGGCAGAGCTGCGTCTCATTTCGCACGACGGGCCCCCGCAAGCCATCCGGCTGGGCGAGCAGCCCCTGCTCATCGGCCGAGAGCCCGAATGCGACATCTGCCTGCCCGACGTGGGCGTGTCCCGCCGTCACGCCCGCATCCGCCCGCATGAGGGCGGGTATGCCATGGAAGACCTCGGCAGCAAGAACGGCACGCAGGTCAACGGACAGACGACGCGCTTCGTCCGCCTGCGCGACGGGGACGTTGTGGTCTGCGGCACACGCTCGCTCGTGTTCCGGCAGTCGGAGCCGGCGCCGCCGCCGTCGTCCGTGGTGCTGACCGACCGGGCGCCGTCCGACAAGGCCACCCGCTACGCCAGCAAGTATCGCGAGCCCGTTCTGCCCCAGCAGCGGCTGAAGGTGCTCTACAACCTCAGCGGGCGGCTCACCTCGTTACGCGACACGAGCGATCTGCTCAACGACGCGATGGACATCTGCTTCGAGATGTTCCAGTTCGAGCGGGGCGCCATCGGCGTTCGCCCGCCCGAACGCCGCAACGTGGATTGGCCGGTCATTCGCAACGCCACCGGCGCCGAGGGCGAGCTGTCCATCAGCCGGACCATCGTGGCCAGGGCCCTGGACAAGGGTGAGCGCTCGGTGCTGGCGGACACGGACATGGCCGCCCTGGACCCTGCCGTCAGCATCGTCCAGCACGGCATCCGTTCGGCCCTTTGCGTGCCGCTGGAGTATCAGGGGCAGGTCCTCGGCGTAATCTACGGTGATCGCATCACGTCCGGCGCCGTCTACACCGACGAGGACATGGATTTTCTGGCCGGCCTGGCCCGGCAGATATCCATCGGTCTGGTGAACAGCCGGCTGCTCGAGGCCCAGACCCTCAAGGTCCAACTGGAGAACGAGATCGCCCTCGCCCGCGACATCCAGAAACGCCTCTTCCCCGCCCGACTGCCGGACGATGAACACGTTCGCGTGGCCGCTCTGAACGAACCCGGTCGCCAAGTCAGCGGCGATTACTACGACGTGATCTGCCTGGCCGACGGCCGAATCGGCATCCTCATCGCGGACGTCACCGGCAAGGGCGTGGCCTCGTCGCTGCTGATGGCCAACCTGCAGGCAGCCGTCCGCGTGACGCTGGACCCCGCGCGGGACCTCGATGACCTGATGCGCCAGTGGAACGCGCTGGTCTACCACAACACCGATCCCGGCAAATTCGTCACCTGCCTGCTGATGGTGGTCGATCCCGCGCGCCGCTCCCTCCGCTTCGCCAATGCCGGACACTTCATGCCCCTGCTGGTTACCGGCGACCGAACGACCTGCCGCGAGCTCGACGTCGACCGCGGTTTGCCCCTGGGCATCGACCCGAAGGAGACGTACGGCTGCGCCACGCACGACCTGGGCCCAAACCCATGCACGGTGTTCGCCTACACGGACGGAGTGGTCGAAGCCATGAACGCCGGGGAGGAGTTCTTCGAGTGGCCGCGGACGATGGACGCCCTCCATGCCGAGCCGGACCTCGACCCGCATCGGCTGATCCATCGCGTCCGGGCCGCCATGACCGCCTTCTGCGGCCTCGCGCCCCAAAGTGACGATGTCACCATGGTGGCCGTCCACCTGCCCTGATCGGGCGAGCGAGCAGGCGGCCGGCTCTCGAGTCTGCCGGTCCGCACGGCGGACCCTACAATCGGCCGGTCCGCACGGCGGACCCTACTTCCAGTCCCCCGCTTCCAGCTCTCCAGTGTTTGTGGGACCGGCTTCTTCTGTGGGACCGGCTTCTTTTGTGGGACCGGCTTCTTTTGTGGGACCGGCTTTCCAGCCGGTCTTCCTTCCTGCCTTCCAGGATCGAGTCCCCTGCCGAGCCCCGGCAGTCTCGGGCTGCCGTCATCACCCGCCCGGCATGTCCTTGCGCATCACGGAAAACCGGCGAATGACCGAAAGCCCGAATCGCTCGAAGAACCGGCGCGAATGATCGTCCGCCCAGTCCATGGAAACATACCGGCCGTCCGCCTCGCGGATGCGACGCAGCGCCTCCACGAACAGCTTCGCCCCAATCTGCTGATTCCGATCCGCCTCCGTCACGCCGAACGGACCGAAGTGCTCGCATGCCCACTGACAGTACCCGACGACGACACTCTGCCGGCGGGCAATCAGCATCTCGTGCAGCTCGCCGCGCTGGAGCTTCTCCCGGGCCGCCTCGTTCCACCCGCCCGGCCAGGCCGCCGCCAGGTACGCCCGCAGATCCTGAACGCACTCCGGCGTCACCGGCTCGATGTCCACGGCGGGGCCGCCGGCCCACGCCACGGCTCGCGCCGTTTCCGCGTCAAAGTCGATAACGTCCCGGGCCATCGCGTAGACCGTCCGGTCCAGCACAAACCCGAACCGCGCGAACAACTCGCGAACGCCCGGGTACGCATCGTCATCGATGCCCGGCGTCAGGGCGCCCGGCGCGGACAACGGCGTTCCACACACCCAGATCCGTTTCCGCCGGTGCTGCCGAAAGTGGTCCAACGCCGTGTCCAGCAGGGCCGCGCCCACCCCGGCCCGACGACAGCCCGGGTCGACGGCCAGGACCGGAATCCAGCCTTCATTCCGTTCTGCGCCCGGCCGATCGTCCGGCCACCGCCGCACCACCGCACGGCAGAAGCCCACCGGCTCTGCGCCGCGCAACGCCACGAAGAACCCCGAATCCGGCCCCGGCCGGTAGTCCGGATCGGCCAGAATGAAGCGGGCGAACCGCATCGCATCGATCGGATCGCGCTTCATGGTCCGGTTCCAGACTCGCAGCACGCCGGCCAGGTCGCCGCTTTCCATCGCACGAATGTGGATGTCACTCATGTGTCACCGCCCTCTTTCGGCCAGCACTTCGCGGACCAGCCGGTCCACCACCGCGTGACATTCCGGGAACGGCTCCATGTGCCGCAGGTCTTCCGGGTGAACGGCGAACCCGCCGGGGTGTTCCGTGAGCACGGCATCGCCCGCCGTCTCGTCCCATGCCATCCGCCGCTGGTCGCGCCACGTGCGCAGCGCCGCCCGGATGGCGTCTTCATCGCCGGTGACCCACAGCCAGTACAGCAGCCCGCGGGAATTGCCTCGCCAGCCGAGCAGGATCTGCTTCGCGTAGAAGCCCGTGTCCGCCTTCATCGCCGGCGTCAGCTTGGTCCAGTCGCCATCCGGCGGCGTGGGCAGGACCGACTCATCCCACCGGCCCTGCCCGATCCAGCCGCGGACGTACGCCTCCAGCCAGAAGTACCGCTGAATGCCGTACGGTCCCCGCCGGCCGTACTTTGTGTACGCCTCCTGAACGTAGTCCGCGATCATGCGGGCCTGAACGTCCGGGTGATCGCGGCAGTACGCATACACCTTTTCCTCGGGCCAGTCCGGGGTGACCCCGTACGGCCGGCCATAGATGTGCCGCACGTTGTCGATGGTGATCTGCCACGGCCCGATCGTGGTCTGGCCGAGCATGTCCTTGGTCTCGACGGCCGTGGTCCGGCCCCACCGCCGATCCGGATCGTTGAACAGGCCCGCCCCTTCCTGGATGGCCTCGGCAAAGAGGTCTTCCAGCCCGACCGCCGGCCAGCGGCCCTCGGCGTATCCTTCGCGGAGCACGCGATAGGCCGTCTGCAGCACCAGGCGCCCGCCGTCACCGTACGGCTCACACTGTGCCGCCATCGCGGCGTAGCGGCGGTCCAGGTCGGTGACGCGTTCCGTTGAGGTTGCGGCACGCGGCGGGGTCGCGCAGCCCGCCAGCAGCACCCATCCGATTCCTGCCAAGATGCTCTTTCCAGTCATGCCCAGCAGGCTACTCCCGGTGCGGACGGGATGCAATCGCAGCCGGTCCCACAGCGCGGCCGGTCTCACAAAGAGAAGCCGGTTCGGCAGAACAGGAGTAGGGTCCGCCGTGCGGACCAATCCTTGCAGCCCAAAGCTCGCCACAGCGAGTCGCCGGGGCGACCTACAGCCCACACCCTCCCGAGACCGGCTGGAAAGCCGGTCCCACAAAAGGGGCCGGTCCCACAAAAGGGGCCGGTCCCCCAAGTGGGACGGGGTCGCCGGGCGGGTTGCCCGACGACCCCGTCGGAATGGGTCACTGACTCACTGGCGGCCCCCTGCCGTCAGTGCTTCCGGTACGGCTTACAGCGGGCCGTAGAGGAAGAAGGACAGCAGCACGACGTCGGTCTCATCGACCACGCCGTCGCCGTTCATGTCGGCACAGCCGCACAACGGTCCGCCGCCCGCGACGTCGCCCTGGCAGTTCTGCATGAACGCGTAGTCCAGCAGGTCTGCGTTCAGGTCGCAGTTGAGGTCGGAGATACCGCAGTACTTCACGCAGCACTCGTCCGGGATGCCGTCGGAGCCGGGCAGCCCGGTCGCGTTGATGATGACATCCGTGGACAGGCCGCCGTCGATGTCGTCGTAGTCTGCAATGCCGTTGCCGTTGCAGTCCGCGCAATCGTCGATCCTGCCGTCACCGTCCCGGTCGAGGACGTACACGCCGCTGACCTGCCCGGCCGCCACGATGTCGCAGCCGTCCGGGAAGCCGTTCTCGTTGCAGTCGTCGAGCGTGTTGGCGATGCACTCCTCATCGGAGGTGCCGCAGATGTCGATGGAGTCGAGCACGCCGTTCCCGGCGCCGAAGTTGTCACAGTCCGACCAGCCGCCGCCACCGTACCGGGTGACGTAGCACTCCTCGGCCGGGTCGAAGCCCCCGAGGGTGAACACCTCTTCGCAGGTCAGGTCGTTTCCGGCGATGTTCTGGATGTACTCATTCCAGCCGATGTAGGGCAGCTCACCCGCGGTGTCGATGTCGCACACGTCCGGGATGCCGTTGTTGTTGGTATCCGGCGCGCCCAGTGCGATTTCCTGCGGGTCGAGACAGGCCGTATTAACCGGCCCCAGCGACGGCTGGCCGCTGATCCAGGTGCAGTCGTTGTTGCAGTCCTGGCAGCGGTCGGGGATGCCGTCTCCGTTCAGGTCGGCGACCAGGCCCGACGCGATGGCCTCACTGTCAATCACGCCGTCGTGATCGCAGTCCGGCCCGTCCTTGCGGTACACGTTGTCGATCAGCTTCTCGATGGTCGGCGGATTCGACACGAACGCAATGTGCCGCACGTGTCGCTGGCCGCTCTGCAGCGGCGAACCGCCCGCCCAGTCCACCGTGTACGAGCCGACGCCGACCTTGGTAATCGCCACGTGCTTGCGGGTGTTCTCGACCTTGACCTTGAACTTCAGGGTCTGATTGAAGCCCCAGGTCAGGCCGGTACTGAAGGTCCCGCCCGTCGCGTTGTAGGTGTAGACCAGGTACTCGTACATTCCTACGTCGCCGGTTCTGACGAACACCAGCCCCGTCGTCGGGCGGTCCAGGACGAAGTTCGGGCTGGGGGCCTCTCCACCGTAGAACGCGTCATAGAAGTCGGAGAGGTCCACCCACAGAGGCTCGCCTTCGTAATTGGTGCCCGGGCCGAACGTGACCTGGAAGTTCCACTGCATGATGTCCGGCTCCTCGCCGACGTACAGCGGCGAACCGAACACCGAGGCGTGGCTGCCCGGTGCGTTTGGATCGAACTTCACCTGCTGGCTGCCGCCCTGGAACACCACGTTGATGTCCGCCGGCGTGGGGCCGAACGTGCCGCCCCACCAGCCGAGCTGGCCTGCGATGGGCTCGTTCACCACAAACCCCTCGATCGCCTCGAAGCCGATGGTGGAGGCGAACACAACGGCCGGCTCGCAGAAGTCGAGAATGCCGTTGCCGTTCCCATCCAGGGTGCCGCCGATGCCGCCGACGCCGCCGTTGTCATTGATCTCGCACTCGTCGAGGATGCCGTTCAGATCGCAGTCCAGTGCGCCCTCCAGGATGTCGCAGGCGTCGAGGATGCCGTTGTTGTTGCAGTCCTCCGCGCCTTCGGCGATGTCGATCTCATCCGCGATGCCGTTGCCGTTGCAGTCGCTGAACGGCGCGTCCGGCCCGATCACGCAGAGCTGGACGTTGTCCAGGTAGAAGTCGTGCGTCTGGCCGGGGGTGCCTCCGGTCCAGGTCGGCGACCACGTCAGCGTGTTCTCGAACCGGGCCATGTGCTCGCCGTCATCCGACGAAGCGCCGAAGACCCAGATGGTCGGCTCGTCGGAGAAGCTGAACCCGAGGTACGGCGGGTCCACGGCGTTGTCGTTGAAGAGCCAGATGGACATTTCGTCGCATTGGCCGGCGGTCCAGGTGAACGCCTTCGGGTTCTCCGGCAATTGGGTGTTGTCCACGATATAAGCGCCGTCGGCGTCGAAAACGACGATGGTCGGCCGCGGGTCGGCGGGTTGGCCTTCGTCCGCGAAGTCGTAGATGGCGAACTCGAGCCAGGTGACCGGTTTGCCGGAGTTGTCTTCGACCACAACCTGGGTCGCGTCATTGGTGGCGCCGTTGGAGACCATGTAGCTGAACGTCAGCACCTGCCAGTTGTACTCCTCGTCGATATCCTGCGGCAGGCCGAAGTAGGGCGAGGTGACCCGATCGCTGGCCGAGTTGCCCACGAACTGCAGGGCGTAGCCTTCCAGGTTGCAGGCGTCGGCCCAGTTGACGATGTTGAACACGCCGCCGCCGGTCTCCGTGTTGTCCCACCGCATGAGCGGGTCCAGTTCGTCCGCCGGCTGGCCGATCACCGTACCCAGTGCGTAGCCCTCGTCCTCGGAGAAGTCATCCCAGATGATCCAGCAGAAGCTGAAGTAATCGCACACGTCCGGAATGCCGTTCTCGTTGCCGTCGGACGCCGCGCCGCTCAGGATGTCGCAGAAGTCGATGATCCCGTTGCCGTTGCAGTCAATGGCGTTGTACTCGCAGAAATCGAGCACGCCGTTGTTGTCGCAGTCGGTCGCGGACCCGTCGGCGATCTGGCATTCGTCCGGCACGAAGTTGCCGTCACAGTCGGTGCTGATGGCCGGGCAGTCCTCGTCTCCCGTGCATTCCGTCACACCGTCGTCGCAGATGCCTTCTCCGATGTCGCACACGCCCGGCCGGGTGAGCTGGCACACGTCCGGAATGCCGTCGTTGTTGCAGTCCGGGCTGCAGTTCTCCGTGCAGAAGAACGGGCCGCCGGGGGCGGTGCTGTTCTCGTCAATCTCGCACTCGTCCGGAACCGCGTTGTTGTTGCAGTCCTGGCTGGTGCCCATGAGAATGTCAGTGCCGTCGGCAATGCCGTTCTCGTTGCAGTCGGCCTGGTCGCATTCGTCCGGAATTCCATTGGTCGGATCAACGTCGCAGGACGCGTCCACGACCCAGCCGATGCCGAACGGATCCTGGAACTGGCCGCCGGTCTTGAAGTAGGCACAGGTGCCGGACGTGCAGGCCGGGAATCCCAGGCTGTTGCCGCATTCCACCTGCTTCACGTCGACGAAGCGGTCGTTGTTGCAGTCGGTCAGCGACTCGCCCAGCAACTCGAACTGGAGATACGACGGCTGGCCGTACCAGTACGGCCCGTCATTCCCGTAGATGCGGTCGTTGCCCGACGTATCCACCCGGAACGATTGGTTGGTGGCGCCCACGGTCGGGGCGTGTCCCGCGCCGAAGCCGAACGTCATCACGATGCCGCCGTTGGCGCTGGTGGGCACGAACGTGCCGCCCACGCCGCCGGAGCCGCCGACGATGGTGCCGGTGTAGAAGCTCACGAACACCCGGTTATCGCCGTCGTTGGAGACCTGGAAATAATACGGCAGGCCGGCGTCCGCCGCGAGGTAGTTCAGGTCACCGGTCTGACTGCTGGGATTCAGCGTGCCGTAGTAGAGAACGGCCCCGCCGAGGTAGTTCGAGTGGATCGGGCTGACGGTGTCGTTGTACGTGTCGTAGATTTCCACCAGCACAGCCGCGTCCGTGAACGTCTGCGTGGTAGAGGCGTTCACCAGACCGCCGAAGCCGATCTCGGTGACGACCGCGGCACCGCTGGGAGGAAGCACGAGGTCGTACCAGTTGCCCCAGTTCCACGCGTCCGACGCGTAATACAGGCTCTGGTTCTGGCGGTAGAACACGTAGGTGGCCGTCGAGTCGCGCAGGCCGTCGGTCTGGGCCTGTTCCTCGACGGGCATGGGGGCTCCCGATCGCATCACAGGGGTTTGCGCGGCGGCGCCGCCCGTCTGCTCGGGATCGGTTCGCATCGCCTCGATGTCCACCTTCGTCATGCCGCTGGGCTTGACCACCTTGTAGACCTTGCCGTTGTGCGTCACGGTATCCGGCAAGTCCGCCTGGGCCGACAGCGGCGCCAGCACGAAGCCGACCACCGCGATGGCCGCCACCATCCACCAACAACAGTTGTTTACTCTTCTCACGGTCCGTTCCTCCTGTTTCAACTGACGCGTTGCCGGGCGTGCTCCACACACTCAGGCAACCACACGCCAACCCTGCGGAAGCATGCACAGCCCCGCAGAAGGTCCTCCGCCTCGATATATCCGTCAAAGGAAGTCAGTGCGCGCTGAACGGCTGCTTCGTCCCGCCTCACCAGTCCCAACGCTGCTTCCTTCCTGTACGCTCAACCGCAGGCGAATGCCCGCCCATCCACGAATTGGCCAACCCTGCGCCCGGCGGCACACGCCATCCGCAAACCCGATCCCGGGCAACGCAAGTTGACACCCATCCGAATGCTTATTCTAATGGGCGATCCGGTAGCAATCAAGAGTCGTCCGGTTTTCCTGACGCAGGCCGGAATTCGCGCAACGCCATGCCTGGATAACCGGTTACGGCTCGATTCCCGTCGCCTCGGGCGGTTTTTCTCGGCTCCTGCCGGACCCTGGGGCGTACCCCTAGTGGATGGAACTTACAGACAGGGGCGCCGCGAGTGAACCGATACGTCCGTTTTGTGGATCGGCACGGCGAGGCGCAATGGGGCCTGGCCGCAGACGACGGAACCGCCCACCCGCTGCCGAACGGCATTCCGGGCCCTGGCGGCGGCCTCCCGGCCACCCCCCCCGCCGGCAAGCCCGAGCCGCTCACCCGCCTGCTGCCTCCCCTTCTGGTGGATCCGCCGCCCAACGTGTTCGCGATCGGGCTGAACTACCGTCAACACGCGGCGGAGACGGGTGTAGCGGCCCCGGACCACCCGCTGGTGTTCATCAAGGCGTCCACCGCCGTTATCGGACCGGGAGACGCCATCGTGCTGCCGCGGTCCGCCCCGGACGAGGTGGATTTCGAGGCGGAATTGGCGGTCGTGATCGGCCGGACGGCCCGGCGGGTCGCGGAATCGGCGGTGAACGACTACATCCTGGGCTACACGTGTGCCAACGACGTATCGGCCCGGGATTGCCAGAAGCGGCTGGACGGGCAGTGGGCCCGGGCGAAGAGTTTCAACACCTTCTGCCCGCTGGGCCCGTGCCTCGTTTCGCCCCACGAGTTTGATCCGGCAAATGCCGATATTATCTGCGTCCGGAACGGCGAGACGATGCAATCCGGAAACACCGCGGACATGATCTTTTCCGCGGCCGAACTGGTGAGCTACCTGTCTCATCAGTTCACACTGCTGCCCGGGACGGTGATCTGCACGGGGACGCCGCCGGGCGTCGGGATGGCGCGGAAGCCCCCGGTGTTCCTGCGGGCGGGAGACGAGGTGGAGGTGCGAATTGCGGGGATCGGATCGCTCGTGAACCCTGTGTTGGCGGACAGTTAGGGTGACATTGCCGTCGGGCGAGGGCCGCGTGCCGGCGCCCGTCCGGGCAATTGACGGACTTTTGGTGTACCCGTATAAGGAAAACGTAAGCCGCGCTGTCGGTGCAGGTTGCCGTCGGTTCGGGCGCCTCCCATGCCCGGACCCGCCGGAATCGCGAGCGACGGCGTGGACCCGGAAGTGAAACGACCTGCCTGAACGGTCCGGAGTATCTCAAGATGACCCAGTCACGAGTGTGGAATCGGAATCGCAAGGCCCTTGCGATGGGGGCGGTTTGCGCGACGGCCGTGGGGCTTTCGGCGTTGCTGATCAGTTGCGGCAGCCGGACTCCGGGCGGCGCCGGGACGGGCAGTGGCGGGGCGGGCGATCCGCTGCCGGGGGCCATTCTGCTGCAAAGGGACATCGTGGTGTCCCAGGACGTGACGGTGTTCTACACGACGCCCTCGTCGGCCACGAACATCCGGGCGTTCCGCATTCAGGCGTCTGCTACGGGGGCACAGGGCGGCGTGGAGACGGGCGACGAGGTCGTGATTGCGACGGGGCTTTCGGCGCCGGCCGCGATCGGCGAGACCCGGTCGTTCCTGTTCCCGGTGGAGGAGGTGGACTCGGGCCCGTACTTCGTGGGGCTGCGGTACGCCGTGAGCGGCCAGGAGTACCGGGTGCGGAGCGAGTACACGATCACGGTGTCGGGCATCCCGGCGCCGGCGTTCGTGTCGCCGTCGAGCAATCGCAGTCTGTTCGGCGACCAGTCTCTGGAGATCCGGGTGAACGTGGGTGACGCCCAGAACCCGGTGAACTGGCGGCTGTTCTACATATCGGAAGATGCGGACGACACCGTGCCCGCCGACGAACTGGGCGTGGTGATCGACGAGGGCACGCGGAACGTGATTTCGCAGTTCTGGAGCGCGCTGGGCGTGCCGCCGGGTCGGTATCGGCTGGGCATCTCGGTGACGGACACGGGGCAATCGGTGGGCAGCGCGGTCGCCGCGGGGCTGACGGACCGGATTCTGACGGTCTACAACGACCCGTACATTGTCACCGTTCTTTCGGCGCCGCCGGTGCCCCGGCCACCGCGGATCGAGATCATCGAGCCGTCGGACGACGTGACGGTCGGCTTCGGCGTGGAGACGGTGACGGTGCAGTACCGGGCGCAGGTCTTCGAAGGCGAGCCGACGGACCAGCGAGTCGATTTCTTCGTCGATGACGACGACGTGTACGACGGCGACGAAGCCATTCTGCTGGCCAACCGGCCGGTGGACGAGACGATGGCCACGCTGAGCACCAGCAGCCTGGGAGAGGGCGAGTACTTCCTGGGCGCGCTGGTGTACGACGGCGTGAACGAGCCGGTGGCCGGCTACGCCGAGGGGAAGATCGTCAAGGAGGTTTCGCCGAAGGTGACGGTGACGGAGCCGAGCGTGGCGATCAACCGCCGGCCGAACACGGAAGTGGCGGTGGCGTGGACTACGAACCTGCCGGCGGCGGCGGGGAAGGTGGACGCGTACTACCGTCGGATGAAGGACAAGACCGGCGCGCTGGAGGCGACGGAGTACCAGATTCTGGCGCCGGCGGCCCTGTCGGTGAAGACGGCGACGTTCACGCCGACGCAGTCGGGCATTCTGGCGGTGTTCGTGCGGATCGTGCTGAACGACGGGACCGTGCTGACGGGCCAGGCGCCGGCCTACGTGAAGGTGACGACGCGGCCGACGGTGTTCTGGCTGGGCGACCTGGCCAGCCCGCTGGGCGGCGAGGCGACGGCGACCGACTTGCCGATTCCGCCGGACGCGCCGCCCGCCGGCAAGTTCTACGGCGCGGTGTTCGAGGGGCACAACTTTGAGGACAACCTGGGCTCGGGCTTCCTGAGTGTCGCGGACCGGGAGACTCCGGGCCAGTACTTCGGGGAAGACTTCAACGTCGACGGGATCGACGACATGCTGATGATTGCCCGGTTCGGGAAGCCGGACTTCGTGAACCCGACGGGCATCGGAGTCGGCGAGGCGTATCTGATCCGCGGGAGCGCCACCCGGTTTGCCGGAACATTCAACGTGAACCGGACGGGCAGCACGGTGCTGCCGGGCATGGTGTTCTCGGGCGTGGCCACGCCGGGCACGGACACCCTGGGCATCTACGGCGTGACGCGCCTATCAAACGTGGAGAACCGGGTGACCGTGGACCCGGACGAGGTCAGCGAGTTGGTCTTCCAGTTCCCGCGCGTGGCAAACGGGCCGCTGCCGGGGTTTGCATCGCGGGAGTCGGACCTGGTCAACCGCGAGCATTTCAAGCTGGGCGGCGTGGTGATCGTGGCCAGCACCGACCCGTACGTGCGAAGCGGGACGGTGTCGTCCGGGGGACAACTCAAGTCGACGGACATCCTGGGGGTCCGCGTCGCGTTGGAGGAGGTGGGCCAGGACTTCGTATCAATGCGGGTGGGTCCGGAGCCCGACGATGGATCGCTGTGCAGCGGCGAATCGCTCTGGACGGCTGACTTGTGGGCCAGCAATGCGGACGAGGCCGGGTGTTACCCCGACGAAGAGGACATCCGCAACCTGCGCGTGGGCTGCGCGCCGATCATTCCGTGGGGGCCTGCGGAGGCGGACGACGAATGGGACTCGCTGATCGAGCCGTATTTCGGGTTCTCCCCCACCCTCGCGGTCAATTTCATCAAGTGGTGGAAGCGCGACCAGGGGAACATGGGTCGCTTCCCGTGTGATACCAACACCTTCACCTGCCCCACGTGCGTTCCGACGGCCGACCTGGCGGGCGTGTACGACTGCGTGAACAACACCCTGGAATGGCCGCCCGCGGATGTGTGCACCGTCCTGGGCGACAGCTGGGACACGCACGCGCAGTGCGGAGACCCGTACGTGTGTGCCCAGTTTGACCTGTTTGGCGATGTACTCAGCGAGAGCGCCTTCAGCTCCGTGTCGCTGACGGGGTTTTCCTCCTGCATGAAGATATACACCTGGCTGGTCGGAGAGGATGAGGAATGCGTCGTGGACGACTTCGTGGACATCATCCGGCTGGGCATCCCGTTCGTCGGCGACTTCGCACGGGGCCTCGGTCCCGGGAGCCTGTTGTCGGGGATGCACGTGGACCGTACCGCCGGTGCGGAGAACGGGGACGAGGGCGTGGTCTGGAACAAGCCCCTGCCGCCGTACGGGGCTCGGATCATCGGCCGCGACAAGGACGACGAACACCCGGAGGAGAGCGAGTTCGGCGTGTCGGTCGCGCAGAGCGGCAACTACATGGTGATCAGCGCCCCGAAGCGCGACGTCGTGGATCGCGAGCAGGCAGACCTGTCGGGCAGCTACCCGGACGTGCAGGACCTCCTGGACCCGACCAGCGCCGAGGCGAATTCACTGGCAGGTCTGGCGTACGTCATGGACCTGAAGGACCTCTGGACGATGCCTCTGGAGGATGGCGTGCCGGGGGGCGGAGCGAGCCAGATGCCGCCGAAGCCGCACATGTACATGGCGGACGCCGACAGCCACACGTGTTGGTGCCCGATCTCCGGCACGCCGCCAAGCCGCACGGGCACGGGCGGCAACGCACGGATTCCCCGGTCGAGCATCGCGCGCACGGATATGACTTTCACCCGCACGGGCTTCGACACATTGAAGCGCGCGGTCCGTATCGCCGGCCGGGCGAATGACCAGGTGCGAAACGTGCTCGGCATCCTGGACTTCAACAACGACAGCCGCGACGACATCGCCCTCGCGGCGCCGGAGGCCGATCCGTACGGCAACGGGAAGCAGGACGGCGCCCTGTACGTCGTGTACCGCCGTGCCTCCTCGCTGGAGTCCGATTACATCCTGGACAAGCTGGCGTTGGCCCCGACCCATCCACAGCGGCTGGCCGGTATCTTCCTGAAGGGACGTCAGAACGCCGGCTCGCAGTTTGGCGAAATGATCGTGGGCGGCATGGACTTCGGGACCAACGGGGTCCCGCTGAGGGCCGGTGAGTCGCGGCGGCCCGCGTTGCTCGCGTCCAGCCCGTATTACGACAACGACCGTGGCGAGGTCTGGATCCTCTTCCCCGGCACGCAGCAGCAACCGCTGGTCTCGCCGGAATCGGGCGCCAGGATCGAGGATTGGCTGACCCAGCGGAAGGTGGCCCGGATCGTCGGGAGCCGGGCGGGAGACCTGTTCGGGTTCAACATGGTCAATGCCGGCGATATCGACGGCGACGGGTACAACGACCTGCTGATCGCCGCGCCAGGCGCGACGCCGCGGTTTGACTCCAACCCGTTCGATACGGTGGACGTGCTGGATACCGAGGGCGTGGACCGCGAACCGCCGTTCGGGGTGCGCGACGACATCGACGGGCCCAAAGGCGTGCCGAACAACAGCTACAACGCCACGACGGGCGTGAACGACGATCCGTACGACAAGCTGACCCGGGCCGGCCTGGTGTACGTGATCCTGAGCCGCAGTGTGGAGGGCAAGATGCTGGAGGCGGCCAAGTGGCAGACCGATCCGACCAAGCCGATGGAAATCTCCATCGACAAGATCGGCTCGGAGCTGCTGCCCGGCTTCATCATCGCCGGACGCCGCAACAACGATCAGATCGGCGGCGGACGGGCGTCCGATCCGGACCAGGGCAACGCCGCCAAGGAGATCGACCCGGGCCACTGGGACAACGGACGTTCGTTCGGCCTGGCCGGCGCCGGAGACATTGACGGCGACGGATACGGGGACATCCTGATCGGCTCGATCCTGGCCGATCCGCGGATTGACCCGGACACGGGCAAGGGCACGGTGAACGCCGGTGAGGCGTACCTCATCTACGGGTTCAAGCCGTAGCCGTTCGAGGCCCGCAGTGGACGGACCCGGCGGGGGTCGCGGGGCGGTGAGCCGCTTCGCGACCCCCGCTCTCATGTGGGAACGCGGCAGACCGACAGCCCTTACCACGTTCCCTTCCGCGCGAACGTCAGGGCGGGGGCGGTGAGAATCTCCGCCCGGCCGGGGGCGGAGTCGGCGGCGTGGACGGCCAGGGCGGCGGCCCAGAAGCGGTCGGCGTGGCTGCCGCCCGCGTGGCCGGCGTCCAGGCGAAGGTGCCCCGCGGCGGTGACGCTGCGGCGCAGGCTGTGCCAGTCGTTGCGAATGGCCTCGTCCGCCGGGATGCGGATGCGGCCGGCCTCGACCAGAATCCGCAGCCGACCGGCCAGTTCGGACTTGACCGCCGCGGTGAAGCTCACGGGCTCCACCCGATGCGCCCCGAACGCCTCCACCGCCTGCTCGGCCAGTTGCATCCCCAGTCCGCCCGCGTCAATGCAGCAGCGACGCAACGCACGTAGCGACAACACCTCGGAAAGCGTCGCGAACTGCTCGCGGAACGGGGCCGCAGCCAGTTCATAGACGGCCTGGGTCACCAGGTCCTCGCCGTCCGGGGAAAGCACCCACAGCACGGTCAGGTCGCGCTTGCGCCCGATGTCCACCCCGGCGTAGAGGTCCGCGCGAAGCGAACGCAGCTCGGCGAGGTCGCGGTCCTTGGTCAGCCGGACGTCTTCGCAGGCGGCGATCTGCCCGTACGTCAGAAAGGCGGTGGCCTCGTCGAGAAACTCGCACAGAAACTCCTGGCGGAACAGCTCCTCATCGCCCATCGAGCGGCGGATGGCCTCCAGATCCACGTTCAGGCCCTGGGCGATGGCGTCCGGCAGCGTCACCGTGGAGTGGCTGAACTGCTCGTTGTCACGCAGCTCGGCGAACACGTTGGACAGGCCGCGAGGCGTGGAGGCCACGTCCAGCTCGCCGTCGCCGCGCAGCACGGTCGGGAAGACGGCCGCCCAGATGTCGCGGTCGTTCTCGTGCATGGCGAACTCGTCGAGCAGCACGTCGCCGGTGAAGCCGCGGACCGTGCGCGGATTGGCGGGCAGGGCGATGATGCGAACCTGGTGCGGCAGGATGATCTCGCACCGTTTGTAGGTCACCTTGGTTTTGTTCGCGCCAAGGTAGTAGTCATAGACGATCTGAAGTGCCTGGCAGTGCATGCGGGCCTTGGCCATCAGCTCCAGGCTCTGGCGCTCGCTGGCGGACAGGAAGACCTGGTTGCGCCGGCGCTCCAGGCCGCGGAGAATGCGACGCAGCGATTTCGTGAACGATTTACCGGTCTGGCGCGACCAGCAGCTCCAGCGGAACCGCGCGGAGGAGAATACGTCGTCACGCTGGTACGGCAGCAGCGGCACCATGCAGCGTGGTTCGGCGGGTTGGGATGACGCGGGTTCTTCCATGGCAACCGGCCCGGGCAACGCAGGCTGAACATGCGCGGCGATTGGCCGGCGGCTGCCCGGGGCCGATCGGTTCCCGGGCCGCCTGCCCGAGAATCGGGAACCTATCCCGGCTGGGCGGGTCTAATGCGGTGCAGGGGGCCCCGAGACCGGCTGGAAAGCCGGTCCCACAGGCGGTGGCCGGTCCCACAAGTAGGGTCCGCCGTGCGGACCAAGTCCCACAAGTAGGGTCCGCCGTGCGGACCAAAGATAGGCAGGAGGCCCAGACCGGCTGGAAAGCCGGTCCCACAAAAGAAGCCGGTCCCACAGAAGATGGGGATCCCACAGAAGAAGGTGGATCCATACGAGAAGTATGGTCCCATACAAGAAGCCGGCCCCACACAAAGGGGGGCGGCAGGGTCTTCCGGGTAGGAGTTTAAGTCATGAAATCAAAAGCAATTATGGCGATTGTCGGCGGGCTGGTGGTGGGTGGATTCGGGCTGGCGGGGCCGGCCTGGGGGCAGGAGAAGATCACCGAAGGCATGCTCCAGGCGACGGGGCCGGAGGGCCAGGCCCTGGGTCCGTGCCCGCTGGAACATACGGACGTGGACGTGCGGATCACCGGGTTCGTGGCCCGGGTGGAGGTCACGCAGAAGTTCCACAACCCCTTCGACTACAAAATCGAAGGGGTTTACGTTTTTCCGCTGTCGCAGAACGCGGCCGTGGATGACATGACGATGATCGTCGGCGAGCGCGTCATTCGCGGCGTCATCAAGCCGCGCGAGGAGGCCCGCCAGATCTACGAGAATGCGAAAGCGGCCGGGCACGTCGCCAGCCTGCTGGAGCAGGACCGGCCGAACATCTTCACCCAGTCCGTGGCGAACATCGAGCCGGGCGCCCGCGTGGAGATTCGCATCGCGTACGTGGAGACGCTGGACTGGGAGGACGGCACGTACACCTTTGACTTCCCGATGGTCGTCGGCCCGCGCTACATGCCGGGCGCGTCAACGGCGCCGCCGGTGATGCTGCCGGCAGGGCTGCAACCGCTGCGCGGTGACGTGCTCCAGTCGCGGCAGGTGGTGGAATTCGTGCTGCAGGACGCGGCCGCGGACACCGGCCAGCGCGCCGCGATGAGCGAAGAACAGGCCCGGGCCTGCCTGCTGCACGCCGCGCTGGTGCAGAAGCCGGAGAAGTGGCAGTACGCGCCGTGGCACTCGTTCACCATCACGTACGCCGACGGCACGACGGAGGACGGGAGCTTCTACCTGGACGGGCAACTCGGCCGGATCGGCGATCGGTACTTCGCGTACGACCCGGCCGCTCCGATTCCGCAGGGCACAGGTTGGGCGATCGACACGGACCAGGTGCCGGACGCAAGCCGAATCAGCCCGCCGGTGGTGCCGCCGGGGATGCGGGCCGGGCACGACATCTCGATTTCCGTGGACATTCTCGCCGGCTTCCCGCTGCAGGACGTGCGATCGCTCCAGCACGCGGTGGACGTGGAGTACCCGGACGCGGCCAAATCCCAGGCGATCGTCAAGCTGCAGGACAAGAACGCCATTCCGAACAAGGATTTCGTGCTGAAGTACACCACGACCACCAAGGACATCGGCGACACGCTGCTGCCCTACTTCGACGCCCGCGGCGGCTTCTTCACGCTGATTCTCCAACCGCCGCAGCAGGTCCCGCCGGAGTGGATCGTGCCGAAGGAGATGATCTTCGTCATCGACAAGAGCGGATCGATGAGCGGGTTCCCCATCGAGACGGCCAAGAAAACGATGGCCCTGTGCATCGAGAACCTCAACCCCAATGACACGTTCAACCTGATGACGTTCGAGGGCGGCGTGGGGTCCTGCTTCCCGGGCCCGGTGCCCAACACGCCGGAGAACCGGGCCACGGCGCGGGAGTACCTGGCCACTCTCCAGGGCAGCGGCGGCACGGAGATGATGAAGGCCATCGAGGCCTGCCTGGCGGACCAGCACGACCCGCAGCGGGTTCGCATCGTGTGCTTCATGACGGACGGCTACGTGGGCAACGACATGGCGATCATCGAGGCGGTGCAGCGGAACGCCGACACGGCCCGGGTGTTCTCGTTCGGCATCGGGCGGAGCGTGAACCGCTATCTGCTGGACGGGATGGCGGCCGCCGGCCGCGGGGACGTGGAGTACGTGCTGGACCACACGCAGGCGGAATCGGCGGCGAAGAAGTTCTACGAGCGGGTGAGTACGCCGGTGCTGACGGACATCGAGATCGACTGGGGCGGGCTGCCGGTGGAGGAGGTGCTGCCGGCTCGGATTCCGGACCTGTTCAGCGCCAAGCCGGTGGTGGTGAAGGGGCGGTACACGGCCGCGGCGTCCGGCGTGATCACGCTGCGCGGTCAGCGGGGCACGGAGGACTTCGAGCGGCAGATTTCGGTGGACCTGCCGGGCGAGTCCAAACGGTCGGAGGTCATCGCGACGCTCTGGGCGCGGGAGAAGGTGGAGCACCTGATGAATCAGAACCTGGCCGGCATTCAGCGGGGTCAGCCGGACCCCGAGATCAAGCAGGCGATCGTGGACCTGGGTCTGGCGTACCGGCTGCTCACGCAGTTCACGAGCTTCGTGGCGGTGGAGGAGATGACCATCACCCGCGGCGGCGAGTCGGTGAAGGTGACCGTGCCGGTGGAGATGCCGGAGGGCGTCAGCCACGAGGGCGTGTTTGGCGCCGAGGGCGGCCGGGCCGGGGGTGTGGTCATGTATTCCCGGGCGGTTCCCCTGAAGCGCGACGCCGCGGCCCAGGGTGTGGCCAGCCTGGGGTATGGCGCCCCAACGGCGGCGGCGCCGTCGGCCCGGCCCGCATTAGCCGATGCACTTCGCGCGGACGATTCGGGCGTGCTGATGGGATTGTCACCAGATCGATACGACGAATTCATGCAGATGATCGAGACCTTGGATCGGGAAGGGAAGCTCAAGCCGGAGGAGAAGCGGGAGCGGATCCTGCAGATCAAGCTGGCACCGGAGCTTCAGGGGCTGGCCGGCAAGGTGAAGGAGGACGGGTCGTTCTCCGAGGGCAAGGTGCAGGTGACGGACGGCCGCATCGAGGTGACGGTGTACCTGGCCGATGCGTCGGAGGCGACCCTGAAGAAGCTGGCCGACCTGGGCCTTGTGGTGTTGTTGAAGCCGCAGAGCGCCAACATGGTCATCGGCAGCATCGATGTGAAGAAGCTGGAAGAGCTGGCTTTGTTGAAGGAAGTGCGGCGCGTGCAATTGGCGATGTATTCCGAGAGCCAATGACGCGGGGTTGGTGAAAGGAAACCTCCGACGGCGAACCCATGCGGCCCGGCACCACGCCGGGCCGCGTGCGCTGTCCAGGGCTGGTAGGACCCGCCGGATCTGGAAGATGCACTGCTCCAATATACGTCTCTCGGTCCTCCTTGAGAGGAAATCCGTTTCCGCATGGGCGCGCTGGGCCGATCTATGTGCGATGTCGAACGTTGTGCATCGCTCTGAGTGAAGCCCGGCGATTCATCGCCGGGGTCTGGCGCGACACGCGATATTCTGAGCCCCGTCGGGGCGACTGAGTCTCGGACGGATTGTCGGTTCCGCACACAATAGTCCATCGCCCGTTTCACATGGGGCGGTTTCAACCGTCCCTGCGGGACTTGGTTTGTCGAAGGCGGCGCGCCTGCCGGCCTTGAAAAGGCCGGGCTGTATTCACGTGCGGATCGGCTCGGCGCGGCGTGTCTCTTGCTCCCGGTTTGTTGCGGCCGATCACCCTCCTCCCCGGGAACGCCGAAGACTGGGGGACCTTATGCCCTACTCCCACGACCAGGCGAAGCGGTCTTTGAAGTGCCGGTAGTACAGCCCGATGATGCGCATGGTGACGATGTCGAAGTAAATCTGCACGCCCAATGCAAGAATCCCTACCACCAGCGAGTCCACCTGGATGGAGCCGGCACCCGAAGCGCGGTCCATCAGCAGAGCGATGCCCACCTTCATGCCAAACGCCGCGGCCACAAGCAGGAAGATGGTCAGGTACGGGACGAACGTCCGGATCACGGTACGCACGATCAGGTCGAGTCGAAAGAGGTCCGTCATCCCACCGATGGCCACGACCAGTATCGCGATCGGCCACAAAAGCAGGCTGGCCGCACAGAGCAGAAAGAACGGCACCACAACGGCCACGCCAGAACCGCCCACGGAGGAAATCGGACTGAAAATCGTCGGCAGCGCATTGGCCAGACCCTGCGACTGCAGCCGAAGAGCGAAAAACAGGTAGGTCATCGGCGGAACGGCCAGCAACAACGAAACGCCGGAGAACTTGAGAATGGGGAGAATGATGTCTTCCCAGACGCCCTCGGTGAAACGCAACGCGGGCAGGTCATCCTCCCCGGACGCAGCCTCGCTCACGCAGTTGAGCAGGAAACTCCAGACGTAGCCCGTCAGGATGATGTACGCCAGCAGCCCCACGCATGGGGCGAAAATAACGATTTCTCTCGCGCCGAGCATCGCCCAGAGGATCAGGAACGTGATCGCGTTGCCAGGCGTCGTGACGAAGAGGAAATTCCAGCCGACGTCGGCCCAGAACCCGCGCCCGGGGGCGCGGCGGTCGGACACCCGGCCAGCCCGCACCATTTCCTCCGCCTCCTCCAGCACGCGCGGGTCCGAGGCGGCGGGATCGTGGACCACGCTCTGGCTGCCGGGGGCCGGCTCGCGGGATCGGGCTGCGGCAGCGGCCGCCTCGGCAAGAAAGTCATCCGGTTCGCCGGCCAAGGAGATGGGGCCCGCGTGCTCCTCCCGGGCGGGCACCTGGGAGACGTGGCCGCACTTCGTGCAACGGACCTTCCGGCCTTCGGCGCCGGGGGGCAGACGGAAGCGGGCGTTGCAGCCGGGGCAGGTGAAAGTCGACATGGCATGTCCCTCCGCGTGCGGGCGCGGAGCGTCCCGCACACGCCCGACACCTTATCATGCCCAATACGGGGAGACTATTACTCTATGCCAGGGATTTTGTAACTGTGCCCCAGACCCGGCCGCCGGATACGTCCTCGATGCGGACCGCCACTACGTCGCCCGGTGCGGCCTGAGCGGCTTCGAACCAGACAGGGAAGTAGCGGTCCGTGCGCCCCTGGCGCCACGCGGAACCGTCGGGAGCGGCTTTCGGCGAGTCTTCGTCGTCGCCGGCCTCGACGATCACGCGTTCCGTGCGGCCGATGAAGTGCCGCCGGAACGCGAGGGCCGTTTCCTGTTCCAGTGCGGCGACGCGGGCCATGCGGCGGCGCACGACCTCCGCCGGGATGAAGTCTCGACTCCATTTCGCGGCCGCCGTGCCCGGGCGCGGGCTGAACGGGAAGGCGTGGACCTTGCAGAAGCCGCTCCGGCGGGCGACGGCCAGCGTTTCCTCGAAATCCGCATCCGACTCGCCGGGGAAGCCCACCACGACGTCGGTGCTGATGGCCGGGCGGTCCAGGGCATCCCGGACCCGATCGATCATCGCCTGGAACTGCCCGGCGGAGTATTGCCGGTTCATGCGGCGGAGGATGGCATCGCTGCCGGATTGCAGAGGCAGGTGGAGGTGGGGCACGCAGCAGGGGTTTTGCCTCAGAACGGCCAGCAGTCGGTCGTCCACATCCCCCGGTTCGAGGCTGGACAGGCGGAGGCGGACCAGGCCTTCCACGCCGGCCAGGGCCTCGACCAGGTCGGCCAGGGGGTTGGCCGCGGGGTCATTCAGTCGGCGGCGGGCGGTCGGGCGGCCGTAGGCGCCGAGGTAGATGCCGGTAACGACGATCTCCTTATGCCCCGCCCGCACAAGGTCGCGGGCCTCCTGCACGGCGATGGGAATCGGCTTCCAGCGAAGGCCCGGCCGCAGGCGGGGGATGATGCAGTAGGTGCAGTTCGCGTCGCATCCGTCCTGCACTTTGAGGAAAGCCCGCTGGTGGCCGGCGAAGGCGCGGATGGTGGAGCGATCCGTTCCGAGCGCTTCCTTGACATCGGTTGAAGGCTCGAGAATAATCGTATCGGAGTCGGACGGCTGGTCCGTCTCCGCAGACATCCGAGCATTCCGCGGCGGAGCGGCTGCTCTCATACGTACGTCATTCCCGACCGCCGATTCGTCCGTATCGGACGAGCCGCAGGCGGCAGCAACACAGGCCGCGTCCTCCGAATGATGCCGGCGCACCCAACTTGAAAGTAGCGGATCGGTCACGATGCGTCGCAGGGCCAGGCGTACGTTTTGATCGTGCCCGAGAACGTCGATGACGCCGGGGATGTCACGAAGGAACGAGGCGGCGGCGGACGCGTAGCAGCCGACGACCACAGTAGGGACCCGTCCCTGCCGGGTGAGGCGTCGGATGGACTGGCGGCTTTTGCGGGTGGCGGCGCCGGTGACGGCACAGGTGTTGACGATGGCGAGGTCCGGAACATCCGCGTGATCGGCGGCGTAAAACCCGAGGGATTCAAGGGTTTCGCGGATCTGCTGGGACTCGTACTGGTTGACTTTACAGCCCAGCGTGGTTAGCCGATACTTGCCGCCCATAGGGGCTTACTGTACGCCCGGACGGTTGTGCAAACAACGTCGGGGCGGGGTTGGCCCGGAGGTGATGCCATGGCCAGCGGTCAGACAGTCTGGGGAATCGACGTCGGGAGAAGCGCCCTGAAGGCCATCCGCCTTCGAGCCCTGACGGAAGGGTTGGTGGAGGTCGTCGGCCAGACCTACGTGGAGCACGAATCGATCCTGACGGACTCCAGCACGGATCGCGACCTGAAAATCACGCAGGCCCTCGAGAAGTTCCTTTCCCAGAACGACATATCGTCGGACCAGGTGGTGGTGAGCGTGCCGGGGCAGCACACGCTGGCCCGGTTCTCGGCGCTGCCGCCGGTGGACACCAAGAAGATCCCGGACCTGGTTCGATACGAGGCGGACCAGCAGATCCCGTTCGACATGGATGAGGTGATCTGGGACTACCAGACGTTTCAGGAAGAGGAAACGCCGGAGATCCAGGTGGGCATTTTCGCGATGAAGCGCGACCTGATCCGGGACTACCTCAGCCACTTCGAAGCGGCGAGTATTGAGCCGGTCATCGTGCAGTCGGCCCCGCTGGCCCTGTACAACGCGGCCCTGTTTGACGGACTGGTGGGCGAGGGCACGACGGTCCTGGTGAACATCGGCACGGAGAGCACGGACCTGATTCTCGCCGGCAAGGACACGCTGTGGACGCGCTCCATTCCCATCGGCGGCAACAACTTCACGGAGGCGCTGGTCA
>Ga0334889_1000788_pt1 | contig 46282 bp, 43 predicted proteins | sample GraSluR1_MG_2_FD_207222 | JGI IMG/M metagenome (GOLD analysis project Ga0334889, IMG submission 207222) | Sludge microbial communities from methane-producing bioreactor in Wageningen University, Netherlands - Granular Sludge_8_08-R1 | ecosystem: Engineered > Bioreactor > Anaerobic > Unclassified...
TGGCCGACGATCCCAAACCCCACCAGAGAAATCCTCACCTCTCTCATATCTTCTCAGCCTCGATAGGTTCTATCACCAGAAGGTCCTTCTCCGCCCCCACCTCGCGGAGGATCGAGAGGGACTTTCGGATCTCCTCCTTCCCCGTCGCCCTGATCCTCAGGTAGGCGGAGGAGGGCTCTTCGATCCCCGGCATCCTGAGGGAGAGGTCCTCCACCTCGGCAAAGCCGGTAGAATCGATCCGGTCGATGGTGTCCCCGAGGTCGGTGTGGACGACGTGGCCGATCAGAAGGACGGAGATCTCCTCGATGAAACGGTCCTCCCCCGCCCTCACCACCACTATCCCGTTATCCTCAAGGTGCCGTTTGACGTTATCGATATTTGAAGGATCGATCTCGAAGACGATCTGGACCGGGACCGTGCCCCTCGGCGTCTTCCGGTCCCGGTGATGGACCACGCTGATGATGTTCCCCTTGTACTTCTTGAATGGCTCGAGGGACTGCATCAGCTGTCCCGGCACATCTTGCAGTTCCAAGTCCATCGAAAGTCGCATAAAACTTATTCCTCGTCAAATTGCTGCTCTCCCCCATCAGCTTATCGAACATAAAGGTTGTGCAGAAAAAAGTACTTTATTTGAGAGTTCCCATCCCATAGGCGATGGCAGAAGATGACGTGAAGCTGATAACGAAGTTCATAAGGGACCAGGTGGAGGCGGCTGGGGCGGAAGGCGCCGTCCTTGGGATTAGCGGCGGCCTCGACTCGGCGACTGTCGCCTTCCTCGCCGCCCGGGCCCTGGGGAAGGACCGGGTCTTTGCCCTCCTCCTCCCGGAGGTGGGGATGACGCCGGAGGCGGAGGTCGAGGACGCGAGAGAGGTCGCCTCGATCCTCAAAATCGACGCGAAGGAGATCGATATCTCCCAGGTGCTGAGGAGCTACTTCGCGGTCCTCCCCGCCGAGGCGGCACCAGCAGTGGTGAACGGAAACCTGAAGGCCAGGGTGAGGATGACGATCCTCTACTGGCACGCGAACCTCTTGCACCGCCTCGTCCTCGGTACGGGGAACAAGACGGAGATCCTGCTCGGCTACTCGACGAAGTTCGGCGATGGGGCTGCCGACATCCTGCCGATAGCAGGCCTCTATAAAGACGAGGTGAGGGATCTCGCGAGGCGCATCGGCGTTCCGGGTCGGATCCTCGATAAGGCCCCGACGGCGGGGCTCTGGCCCGGCCAGACCGACGAGGGGGAGCTGGGGATCACCTACGATGACGCGAACGCCATCCTCCGGGGGCTGGAGGAAGGAAGGAGCCGAAACAACCTCGCGGCGGAGTTCGGCAGGGAGAAGCTAGCCATCGTCGAAGGGCGGATCGCCGCCGGAAGGCACAAGAGGGAGCTTCCTCCGACGCCAGGAAAGTGACGCCTCTCCCCGGCTGTCAGAGGCCTCCGGGCCTCTTCCCCAGAAACCCTTTTCCCCGTCACCGGCCATCCCGGGGGCATGGATCCCGGATCGGAGTTCGAAGGGGTCGGGGAAGGTCGCCTCACCCCGGTGACGGAGATAGATATCCGAGGGCTGGCAGAGGTCCGAGACGAGAAGGACGTCCATCTATCAGTCTACCTCCCCACCGCCTCGAGGGAGGAGGAGGCCGAGAACCGCAGCTTCGTCGCCAGGAGGTCGAGGGCGATGGAGGAGGCCCTCCCGACGGATCTGAAGGCGTCCTTCAGAGAGACGATGACCACCGTCGAAGACCTCCTCTTTTCAAGGCCCATCTCCGGCGAGAGGGGGCGGATCGTCTTCGCCTCGGCCTCAGCCAACCTCCTCCGGGCCTACAGGATCGGGATCGATCCCGGACGTGCGATGGTCCTGGACACCTCCCCCTTCCTCCTGCCCCTGGCGAAGCTCCGGGACGACTACCTCGACTACGGCCTCCTCCTCCTCGACTCCCGGGAGGCGCGGCTCTTCTGCGTCCGGTCCAACGTCCCGGAAGAGGTGGGACGGTTATCGGCGGACCTGATGGGAAAGCACAAGAAGGGGGGATGGAGCCAGATGAGGTTCAACCGCCTCCGGAAGGGGGCGGTTCGGTCCTTCCTCTCGGAGGTGGCCGAGGACGTCCGGGAGTCGTGTCTCCGGCACAAGACGCGGGGGATCGTCATAGCGGGACCCGGCGACGCCAAGAAGGAGTTCCTGGAGATCCTCCCTCCCGAGATGGGAAAGAAGGTCCTGGCCGTCGTCGACCTCCCCATCGACGCCCCTCGAAAGGAGATCGTCGAGGTGGGGGATGAGATCGCCCTCGCCGACGAGAGGGCGAGGTCGGAGGAACGGGCCGAGGAGCTGCGGGCCGAGATTCTGAAGGGCGGCCTGGCGGTCCGGGGCGTCGAGGAGACGAGGGACGCCCTGAACTCCGGGAGAGTCGGCGTCCTGGTCCTTCTGAAGGACGCATCGATGCCGGGCTGGATCTGCGAGAGGTGCCAGGCCCTGGAGGCGAGGAGGCGGCCGCCGGAGGCCTGCCCGACCTGCGGTGGGCCGACCTCGGCCGTCGACGTCGTCGAGGAGCTCTACGAGCTCGCTCTCAGGACCGGGGCCGAGGTGGAGTTCGTCGAGGAGGATTCGTGCCTCGCCTCGGGAGAGGGGGTGGGGGCGCTTCTGAGGTATTAGGGGAAGAATATCCGCCAGATCGCCAGCGGATACCGTCAAAAATAAGGGGCTCACTTCATCCTTCCGGGCTGCGATTAGCCGTAACGATCATGTACCATTCCCGCATAAAAGGGCTGAGGGGGAGGAAAATATCGGGAAGAGACCTTCAATAGCAACCTTGATCGCTGCCCTCGGGATCGTCGCCCTCTTTATAGGAGTCTTCCTCTCCTCGGAGGCAGGCGTTGAGTGGAGGGTTTCTGAAGAGGGATTGCTGGATTACCGGAGACCTGCGCCGGAATATCGTTTGATCTCATCCGAGGAGGCTGGAGCCTCAAGCCTCCAGGAGTTCCGCTTCATTAGCCGGGGGGCGGAGGTGGCGGCCCTCCTCCGCGAGCCCTCGGCTCAGAGGCCAGAAGGCTTTCCAGGCGTTGTCCTCCTCCCCGGGGCGAGCGTCACCAAAGAGCAGGAACAGGGCCTCGCAGAGCTCCTCTCCGGCCTGGGATACGCGACGATCGCCCTCGATCAGCGGAACCGCGGCGGCGTTGACGTCGGGGGCGATCTGGAGATGTTTCTGAACGGCCAGGAGCCGACGGAGCACAAGATGGTCCACGACGCCCTGGCGGCGGCCGAGGTTCTGAGGATGCAGCCCGAGATCGACCCCGCCCGGATCGTATACCTCGGCGAGAGCAACGGCGGCCGCTTTGCCATCATCGCCTCTGCCCTGGACAGGAGGTCTCGGGGCGTCGTCGCCATCAGCACCTCTGGCTACGGCGTGGAGGAGGAGATAGATTTTCTGAGGATGAAGGGGCCGGAGACGGTCAGGTTCCTGCGATCGATCGATCCCGATACCTATCTAGAGAGAATCCCGCCCCGAAGGTTCGTGATGATCCACTCGAAGAACGATACTGTAATTCCCGTCGATTCGGCGAGCCGGACCTACCAGAAGGCGCTTTCTCCAAAAGCGATGCACCTCGTCGATTGCGCCACCCACGGCCGCTGCTGGGAGATGGACCCTTATATCGGAGAGGAGCTGGCGCGGATGGCGTCGTGACCCTAGATCTCTGTAAAGCAGCCCTGTCCGGCTCTGCCAATATGAGAGGATGAGGGATGGCGGTGTTTTACCGTTTCGCTGGAGCTTTGAGCCCTATCGAGGTCGGAGATGGCGAGGCATCCGATTTGGCGATGAATATTCGAGCTCTTGAAGGCGGGGCATGCTCTCGTCCCCCTCAAATCGGCTCTTCCTTCAGGCTCGCCCCCCTCCTCTCTCCTTCTGTCACTTTTTCAGCTACAGATCCCAGGATACCCCGCCATCGTCGCCCGGAGGAGGATGTCCACGATCAGGGCGGCGAATAATACCGCCCGGTAGTTCGCCCCCTGGTAGAAGGTCCTCTCCCCCCTCGCAGCCGTCGGGTTTCGGATGAAGTCGAAGGTCTGTCCGACCATCCACCCCCCCGCCACCAGGGCCGCGGCGAAGTAGATCGGCCCAAGGCCGGTGGCGGCCCCCAGGGCTATTGAGAGGATGACCCCGACGACCCAGGCGGCGGCGACGAGCTTTGCGGTCCTGGGGATGCCATAAGTCACGGGAAAGGTGGGGATCCCCTCCCGCCGGTCGCCCGCCACGTCCCGGGAGGCGTCGCAGTTGGTGAACCCCCAGTCGGTGATGCAGATCATCGCCCCCAGGAGGAGGGCCCCGGCGTGGAGGCCTGGGCCATCCTTGAGGATCCCAGCCGGGGCCATGGCGAGCCAGACCCCCACGGGGACGATCCCGAAGGAGAGGCCGACGAGCGCCCAGGAGAAGGGGGTCGTTCTCTTCGCCGCCTTCGAGTATAAGACCATGACCAGGGTCGCGGCGATGAGGGCGACGAGGCTCTCAGGGTTGAGGTAAAAGGCGACGGCGGCCGCTATGCCGAATAAGAGGGCCGAGTAGGCGAGGGCCGCCGACCTCGTCACCTGGGACGACGGGAGCGGCCTCCCCGGCATCCCGACGGCGTCGACGTCGACGTCGCAGCAGTCGTTGTAGACGTAGGAGCTGGTGATGGCGAAGTACGCCCCCAGGGTGGCGATGGCGAAGGGGAAGGCCGCTGGCAGGCCCCCAGAGGTGGCATAGGCGGCCAGGAGGGCCGCCGCCCCGGGGAGGGCTATGTCCATCGGCGCGAGAGGCGGGCGGAGGAGCTCCGCGTAGGCCCTCAGCTTCCCTCCCTCTGCGGTCTTATCCCCTCTACCATCCTCGCCGCCGCTCAATCCCTCCCCCCCCTCAATCGAGAAAACCCTCGAAGATCTCCAGGTAATCCTGGGGGCGGACGAGCCAGGCGAGCTTCCCCACCTCGCGGCCGATGGGGTAGATCTCCCGATTCCGAGAGAGCCCCAGGGCCTTCACCTTCGGAACCTCAATCTCCCGGAGGGGGGCCGCCTCTTCGCATCGCGGGTTCTCGACGAACCCGTCTTCGGTGAGGAAGTAGGCGCCCCCGCCCCTCTCCTTGATCGGCTCGTAGATCGACGAGAAGCCCCGGGCGACGAAGTTCGCCATCTTCAGCCTCTTGTTCGACTCGTTTATGGTGATGTGGCCGTATCCAGGAGGGACGACCACCTTGTCGCCTTCCATCGCCCTCACCACCACCACGTCGCTGAGGTCCTCCCTCTGGAAGAGGTAGGTAGCCTCCCCCTCCAGGACCTCGTAGACCTCGGGGTAGGTGACGGATTGGCCCGGCACCTGGGGGTGGTAGTGGCCCGCCGTCTTGACGTACTCTAGTCCCAGCATCCGGGGCGGGATGATGGTGATGTCGTACCTGATCCCCTCCTCAACGAAGAGGTCGGCGTCCCTCCTGCTGAGGAAGAGGTCCCTGTACATGTAGTAGAGCTCCTGGTCCTCGGCCCCCTCTGCCCACCTCCTGTCGTAGAGGACGTCGTCCATATCGCGGAGCATCCTCACGTCCGGCTCCTTCACCTTCCCGCCGAATTCGAGCTCGTTCAAGTCAGAACACCCGATGAAGGATGGAACGGCAAATTTATAACGTTTTTCCGAGGATAGAATATCATGGAAGATGACGCCATGGCAACCCCCTTCTGCCAGGACCTGAAGAGGTTCATCATGACCTTCGTCTCCACCACCGCTGAGGCGATTCAGGCGACCCAGGGGGCCGGAGGCCTCATGATCATGTCCGTCGCCATCGGGACCCGGCTCTGGGAGGAGATGGAGCAGTTCAAGGAGTGCGACATGCCGGGCTTCGAGACGAGGGATGAGAAGATCAATTGCTTCATGAAGACCCTCGAGGCCTCGGGGGCGATCGGAGGCTCCTCCTTCGAGGAGAGGGAGGGCCGGCTCGTCGTCACCATAAAAGGATGCTTCTTCGCTCCCGCCAGCGATCGCCAGATCGAGGTGGGCCTCTCCCACCCCCTCTGCCCCATCGGCGGTCTTATCGTCGCGGGGCTCCATAGGACCGCCTCGATCCTCGCCGCCCTGGAGCGGGTCGATCGCGACGTGGCGAGGAACGTCTCCACCCTCACGTTCAGGCTCTACTCCTGACTTCACCCCTTCCCACCGGCTTGGAGCTCTCCCATTGGAGGGCGGGACGGATCCGGACGCCCCCCTGTCAGAGCCTCGCCCTGATCTTCCCCCATAGATCCCGGATGGCTTCCCCGACGGGCCCCTCCACCTCGACGAGGGTCTCCCCGCGGATCATGGCCCCCACCACCTCGGGGTCGAAGGGGAGCCTTCCCGCGAGCTCGACGCCAAGATCTCCGCAGAGTCCGCCGATCTCTTCGGTCATCTCGGGGTTGAGGTCGTGCTTGTTGACGGCGACGAGGGCCTCGACCCCGAAGTGCTCGGCGACGGCGAGGATCCTCTCCAGGTCGTGGGCCCCGGAGATGGAGGGCTCCGTCATCACCAGGGCTAGGTCGGTCCCGGTGATGGATGCGATGACGGGGCAGCCGATCCCCGGAGATCCGTCGATGATGACGAGGTCCTTATTCTCCTCGGCTGCGATCCTGGAAGCGAGCTCCCTCACCATCGTCACCAGCTTTCCGCTCGCCTCCTCTCCGGGGAAGAGCTCGGCGTGGACCATCGTCCCGAACCTCGTATCGGAGACGAAAGCGTGGCCCGAGATTCTATCGACCATGGTGACCGCCTCTGAGGGGCAGACGACGGTGCAGACCCGGCACCCCTCGCAAGCGGCGGGGTCGACGGCAAAGTCGGAGATGGCGCAAAACCTGCAGGCCTCCTCGCATTTGCCGCAGCGGGTGCATTTATCGGGGTCGATCGAGGCTGCCTGTAGCCCCAAAAAATCGAAGGTCTCCCGGACCTCGGGCTTCAGGAGGAGGTGGAGGTCGGGGGCGTCGACGTCGCAGTCCGCCACCACCATCTCGCCTCTCGCGAGGGCGGCGAGGGATGCGGTCATCGTAGTCTTCCCGGTCCCGCCCTTCCCGCTGATGACCACCAGCTGCTTCATCTCGACTCCACCTCCTCTGCGATCCTTTCGAGGAGGAGGACGAACTTATCCCGCCACTCGGCCATCGCCGTCGTGAAGAGGACCCCCCGGGAGTAGAGCTCCGCTATCTCTCGCTTCATGGGGATCTCCAGAAGGATCGGGATCGACTCTTTTTTGCAGTAGTCGTAGACCCCTCGGTCTCCGATGCCAGACCGATTCACCACCACCCCACAGGGTATGTCCATCCCCCTCACCACTTGGACGGCGATCGATAGATCGTATAGGCCGAAGGGGGTCGGCTCGGTGACCAAGAGACAGAAGTCGCTCCCCCGAACTGCCTCGATGACGGGACAGGCGGTCCCCGGCGGCGAGTCGACGAGGACGAGGTCACCTCTCGCCTCGGCCTTGACGGCCCTTATGAGGGGCGTTGCCATCGGCTCGCCGACGAAGAGCTCCCCCCAGAGGAGCCTCACCTCTCCCGACCTCCCCCTGTGGATTCTGCCTATGGATCTGGAACCCTCGGAGATCGCCCCCTCGGGGCAGAGGAGGGCGCACCCGCCGCAGCCGTGGCAGAGCTCCGGGAAGAGGAGGACTTTCTGCGGAAATACAGCGAGGGCGTGGTAGGCACAGAAATCCGAGCATCTGCCACATCTTGTGCACCTGTCTTCGTCGATCACCGGGATCGGCACCATACAGTCGGAGCTCTCCCTCTCGTCCATCTCGGGAAAGAAGAGGTACGAGTTCGGCTCCTCTACGTCGCAGTCCAAGAGCTCCACTCCGCCGATGGATGCCGCCATGTTCGTCGTCACCAGGGTCTTTCCAGTCCCGCCCTTGCCGCTGGCTACGGATATCATCATCTACAAAACCTCCTTTCAGCTGGTCGATCCCCCTTGCGATCCCGATGGTCCGCACGAGAATCCCCTGCGAACTTCCGGAGGCTAAAAGCTCCAGAGGCCATCTCCTCAGGATGCCGGAGATCCGAGAACATCTTCCCATTTGGGACGATATACTTTAAAGCTTCCCTACCGGGATAAAGCCAGAGCTGATGCCTCTTGGAATATCTGCCACATCCCAGGGGAGCGTCAGCCAAAAATGGCTAACATGGGACGTACTGGCCGCCGATGTTGAACGATTCGGTCTTGATCTTCATCCAGTCCCTGAAGATGTCCACCCTCCAGGTCCCCTGCAGCCTGGCGGCGTCACATCCTCGAATCTGGATGGCGCTCCAGGTCTTTCCTTCCCAGTCTCCGCTGGCGAAGTTCTTCGGCGGGACGACGGCGAAAGTCCGGGCGTAGAGCTGGCCGTTGGGTGCGTACCATCGCCACTCCATCTCGTGGGGCTCGAGGTCTCTTGCGAACCTGATCCAGGAGACCGCCTGGTCGTCCTCGGTGGAGAAGGAGTAGGTCCTGTAGATTGGATTCCAGTGGGCGTCTACAGACTTGGCCATGGAGTGATCGCTGAGCGGAATGAAGGGAAACCATATCGCCCCGCCCAGGGACGCTGTCGACATAACGGCAATAAAGGCCAGGATAGCCTTGATCTTCTTCATCTAGTATTTACCCCCTACATTGCCATGATCTATGGTTATACACCCTTGGTCATGGATATAATAAATAACTATAGGAAGGTCGGAGCTTCTGAGGACTAAAGATTGGAGGATCTGGTCAAAAGTCAGAGGATCAGGGGGCTTATACCCCTCCTCTTCGCGACCTCGGCGGGGAGGTCGACGGCCTCCAGGGCGACGTCGATGATGGCGCCGTCGCCGGTGGCGACCGGATGGGGCGCGACCTTAAGCCTTCTGTCGGCGTCCCTCGCCGTCGTCGCGAACCCCGGGACGCCAAAGTCAACCATCATCCCCTGGATCGTCGCCGCCAGCTCCCCGCTCCGGCTGATCTGTTGGTCGAGGATCACCTCGGCCCCGGCGACTCCGCTCTCCTTCAGGATCGATAGGACCTCCGATATGGCTGGCACCGTCGCCTCGGAGGATCTGTACCTCCTGAAGATCCCGCGGGCATCCCGCAGGAAGCCGTCGTCGCAGAGGTAGACGGAGGCTCCCGAAAGGAGGCTCTCGGCGGTGATGAGGACGTTGTAGCCATCGATGGCGATCCTCCGGCCCGCGAGCCTCTCAGCGGGGACCCGTTTATTCCTCCGAGCCGCCGCCAGGGCCGAGGGGACCGCCACCCTCGAGAGGATGAACCTATCCTCTCGGGGGAGGAGTCGGTGGTCGGAGACGAACCTGACCGCCGGCCCCGAGGGGTAGCCCCGGTCGAGGAGGTATCGGAGCTCCTCGGCGGCGAGGTTCAGGGCTTCGTGTCCATCATCAGGCAGCGGCTCGCCTCCCGGTAGAGGTCTCCACCGTGGGGGTCGATGGCGACGATCATCGGCCCCCATCCTTCCGCCTCCAGCTCCCAGAGCCCCTCAGCCATCCCAAGCTCGGGGAGGTGGAGCCGTTTCACCAACAGGTGGCGGGCCGCGAGGGCCCCGCAGCCTCCGGGGTAGGCGAGATAGGCGGCCCTTCCCCGGAGGGCCTCCGCCTCCTCGGATATCCCCCCCTTCCCGACGATAAGCCTCACTCCCCGACCAACGACGTCTTTTGTGTACCTTGAGACCCTGCCGCTGGTGGTGGGGCCGGCGGATAAGATGGTCTCGTCCCTGATCAGAGGGCCGCAGTGGTATATTACCGCCCCCGCGAGGTCGACGGGGATATCCTCTCCGGATGCGAGGAGGGCGTGGACCCGGTCTCGAGCGGTGTAGACCTTCCCGCTGATCCAGACCAGGTCTCCGGCCCGGAGGGCCGAGACCTCCTTTTCGCCGATGGGCGTCTTCAGTCTATGCTCCATCCGTCATCCCTCACCGTTGCGGAGGCGGATCTGTTCGCCCAGCACTGAAGGTTCACCGCCACCGGGAGCGATGCGGTGTGGCATAGGGCCGTCTCGATCCTGACCCCCAGGGCCGTGGAGTCGCCGCCGAGCCCCATGGGGCCGGTCCCGATCCTGTTAATCTCCGATAGAAGTGCCGTCTCCAGATCCGAGGTGCCGGGCATCCGGAAAAGCGCCCTTTTGGCGAGCCTCGGCGCGAGATCGAAGGTCCCGCCGATCCCCACCCCCACGAAGACGGGGGCGCAGGCTCTTCCCGACCGCTTTGCCACCTCCCGGGCGACGAAATCGAGGGGGTCGTCGGCGGGGTTGAGCATGGCGAGGAAGGACGCGTTCTCTGAGCCCGCCCCCTTGGGGAAGGCGGTGATCCGCAAGGACTTCCCAGGGACGAGGTCGACGATCAGGTCTGGCATCCCGGGGCCAGTGTTGTCGCCGCTGTTCTTCCTCGTCAGAGGGTCGACGGCGTTGGGGCGGAGGGGTACCTCTTCCGTCGCCCGGCGGACCCCCTCGGCTATCGCCTCCTCCAGGAACGGTGGTATCGAGAGGTCCCAGCCGATCTCCAGGCAGAAGACGGGGAGGCCCGTATCCTGGCATAGAGGGACGCCTTCGGATGAGGCGATTCTGACGTTCTCCAGCATCGCCTCGAGCTGGGACCGGGCGATGGGATTCGTCTCTCTTTCTGCCGCCTCCTCGATCCTCTCCATAACCCACGGCGGAAGGCTCGTCTCGGCCTTGGCTAGGACCGCCACCGTCGCCTCGACCACGTCCTCTCGCCTCATGGTGGGTCCCTCCCCCGGATCTTGATCGGCCTCGACTGCTCTGGGATCTTCAGCTCACTCTCGAGCCCAAGAGCCCTCTCCATGGCGGCCTTGTGGAGGTCGCCGGAGGTGTGAATCCCCCCCTCGCCTCCCCGGACAGCCCGGCAGGGGTACATCTGGCAGAGGAGGCCTGCCCGGGGCGGGGCGTCTTCAAGCCGGACTCCAACGATATCCTTCGCGACATGCCAGGTGCTGCCGCAGGGGGAGCCCCGGAGGACCTCGGCCCGCGTTATCCTCCCATCCTCCACCTCCACCTCCAGCAGGGGCCGGCCGAGCTTCTCGGCGAAGGAGTCCACCGCCTCGATGCCGCAGGGATCGAGGGTGCAGCAGATCTCGTCGACCTCGATGTAGATCCCGTAACTGTCGGCGATCTTCTGCAGCTCTGGGACCGACCCCGCCCTCCCGATCCCGCCGGGGACGATCACCGCCTCGGCCCCGCCCTTCCCGGCCCTGGTGGCGATCTCCGGGGTGATGTCGGGGTGGAGGGAGTAGGTGATGATCAGCTCTGAGCTGAAGAACTCGGGGTCCAGGCCGAGGCCGTCGAGGAACTCCTCGGGGTCCTCGATGAACTCCGGCAGGGCTTGGGGGATCTCGATGGAGACGACCTCGAAGTCGGTCCTCTCCTTTATCGTCTCGATGAGACGCTCGCCGTATTTGCCCCTGGTGACGACTCCGACTCGCATGATCCACTGACGACGGGGGCGGTTATAGAGTTTGTCTCGAAGTCCATTCCTCCGTAGATCTCGCATTCGATCCGCCAGTCCGTCCTGGCTTCCCGCTCGAAAGGGTAAATTAGCCCCGGATACGATGAAGGTTCATGATACCTGCCGTCCTCGTCGCGGGGACCTCCAGCGGCGTCGGCAAGACCACGGTGGTTCTGGGGATGATGGCGGCCCTCAGGAGGCGGGGTCTCGTCGTCGCCCCCTTCAAGGTGGGGCCGGACTTCATCGATCCATCTCATCATGCCGCCATCTGCGGCAGGCCCTCCCGAAACCTCGACACCTTCATGATGGGGATGGACGGCGTCCGTCGCTCTTTCGCGCGTGGCGTCGAGGGCGCCGACGTCGCCGTCATCGAGGGCGTCATGGGCCTCTACGACGGCCTCGACGCGACGGAGGTGGCGTCGTCGGCCTCCGTCGCGAAAGCCCTCGGAGCCCCCGTCCTCCTGGTGATGAACGTCCACGGGACGAGCCGGTCCGCCGCGGCGATGGCCCTCGGCTACAGGAGCTACGACCCCAAGGTCGAGGTCGCGGGGCTCATCCTCAACAGGGTCGGAAGCGAACGGCATCGCAGCCTCCTGGAGGATGCCCTCGCGCCCCTGGGGATACCGATCCTGGGGACCCTTCCGAGGCGGGGCGAGATAGCCCTTCCGAGCCGCCACCTGGGGCTGGAGATGGGCTTTGAGAGCCGCCACGACCTGGATGCTTTAGCCGACTTCGTCGAGGAGAACGCATACCTCGACCGGATCCTCGAGCTCGGCTGCCAGGTCCCGGCCGTGGAGCCTGAAGCGCAGGCTGAGCCTGAGGCGGAGACGGTGCAGGACCAGGAGGGCGGGAGGATAAGAATCGCCGTCGCATACGACGAGGCCTTCTGCTTCTACTACGCCGAGAACTTCGAGATCCTCCGGAGGCTCGGCGCCGACCTCCGCTTCTTCAGCCCGATCCGCGACCCCCTCCCGGAGGCCGACGGCCTCTACCTCGGCGGCGGCTACCCCGAGCTCTACGCCGGGGCCCTGGAGGAGTCGCCGACCCGTCATGAAATAAAAAAGGCCGCCGAGGACGGGATGCCGATCTACGGCGAGTGCGGCGGCCTGATGTACCTATGCGAGGCGGTCATCTCAAAGGATGGCAACTCTGAGGATGAGAAGAGGATGGCCGGGGTTCTGCCGGCCACTACCACCATGACCGGCAGGCTTCAAGCCCTCGGCTACGTCGAGGGGGACGTCGTCGCCGAGAACCCCGTCGTCGCAAAGGGCACAGTCATCAGGGGGCACGAGTTCCACTACTCGAAGATGGACTGCGCGAGGGACGCGCGGTTCGCTTACCGGTTCCGGCGAGGGAAGGGGATCGATGGGAATAAAGACGGCCTCGTCGAGCACGAGGCCCTGGGAAGCTACCTTCACACCCACTTCTCCACCTTCCCGGTGGAGAGGTTCGTTGAGAGCTGCAGGAGGTATGGGAGAAGGTGAGTTGAACGATCCTAACGGGTGAAATGATGCCTTTGCAGATCGCTAAAGCCTCTTTGCCCTTAAAAAATATTATTTAATCTTTTTCATGCTTTTGCCATCCATCTGAAGATATGTTATAGTGCCGTCAGGTCCTGGAATCATGGCCATTACGAGTGGATTCTCACTGGAATAGCCCAGAGCTAAGAGGTTCTCACCGATCTTCCTTATGTCGTATTGTTCGAAATCGGACTTGTTTAAGGTAATCCGGAGGGTGGGAGACTGATAATAATCTCCTTCAAAGGCAGCCATCTCGGATTCATTGAATGAGACCGCTAGTGGAAATATGGTATTATCTTGCAGAGGTAGCATAAGCTCGAAAGCCTTTTCGTATGTCCTGTTTAACTCTGCAGTCGCCGTATTAGATAGAACGATCACTGCAAGTCGATATTCTGGCACCAACATAAAACAACATGAAAATCCATCGATGGCTCCCGGATGCTCTACAACCCTTAAGCCCCTATAGTCATGGATCATTAAGCCATAGCCATATGTTCTGTTATCCAAGAAACTGGGAATCTCGGCACGTGATGTCTCCATCTCCGATATGATCGCTGGGTCCAACACCTGTTTTTCATCAATGGTGCCGTTATTCAGAAGAGCAATCGCCAGCCGAGCGAGGTCGTTGGCGCTGGTGAAGAGGAAGCCTGCTGGCCAATATTGGGTGTCGTCGTTGAAAGGCCTGACCACATCCATCTCCCCCACTTCATTCGTGCGATATCCTTGCGATATGGGATATGTCATGGCTTCCGTTGGCCGGAAGGTGGTCATGTTCATCCCCAGCGGCTTGAGCAATAACTCGCTTATCATGTCTGCATATGGCTTTCCGCCAACTTCCTCCAGCAAAAGGCCCGCTATTGCAAATCCATTATTGGAATAGGAGTAGACCTCTCCTGGCGTTGTGAAGCAGACCGAGTCGTTCAAGGAGCGGATTCCTTCAGCAAGGCCAGATTCGTCATGTTTACCATAGTCATTTCCGCCACTGACTAGCCCAGCGGTATGACTGAGCAGTTGGTGGCCAGTAAACCTTGAGATATTTGGAGAAAGGCCGGTGATATAATTGCCCACCGGTAACTGGAGATCAATTCGACCCTCGTTCTCCAGTTTAACCAGGGCGGCGGCGGTGAAAATCTTAGTGGTTGACCCTATTCGAAAGAGAGTATCGCACGTGGTGGACTGGTTCGTCTCTATATTTGCCAGGCCATAGCCTCGAGAGTAGACAACATCGTCCCCGCTCACAATGACCAAGGCGGCTCCTGGTACATGTTTCTCTTCGATTTCATCCAACGCAATTTTATCAAGTTGGTCAAAGTCTGTGGAATTAGGGATTAGATCAGTTAAATTTTCAGCTGCGATTGCAGATGGTGTTAAGATTAAAAACGTCATTATAAATACTGGAATTATGGTTAATTGGCACATAAATGCCACTATTTGAGAACCTATATTTATAATTAACTTCGCGGGTGTGTTGAATAATTGGGAGAATCATGAATTGGTACGGTACGAAAAAAGGTCTGCACAAATACCGATTTTCATCATCATGGGTGGCCCTTGGGGCCATGAACGTTTTATTATTTTGAGCATTTTGTTCTCCGCATTTAGTGATAAATATTATAAAATTAAAATCAGATCTCCGAAAGATATATGTATATTCGAAACAAAAGTAGCATATTCAGATAAAATAACACGACTAAATGGAGGAATATACGAGTATGACAGACGAGAATACGTTGGTAGCACCATGCGGACTCTATTGCGGCCGTTGTGTTGCCTATCTAGCCAAAGAAGACCCCGTCTTAATGGATACTCTGATTTCCAGGGGATTCAGTAAAGACAAATTACCTTGTCAAGGTTGCCGAACGTTGGAAGGTAAAACGCACACTATCGGCCTTACAAAGGAATCATTTCCTAATGGCCCTGCGACAGACGCATGTGAAACTTACGTCTGCGCAGTCGAACGTGACGTAGACTTCTGCTTCGAGTGTCGAGAATTTCCTTGCATCAAATTACACCCCTCAGCAGACATGGCCGATGTTCTCCCCCATAATATGAAGGTATTTAACCTGTGCTACATCGAACGCCAGGGTATGACAGAATTTATGGAGAAAGATTTCGGCCTGAAATCATATCCCGGATTTTTTGATCAAAGGTATTTCTTTGGGAGGATGGTAATTGGCAAAGGACCTCAGATAGAGTAGCCAGTCGCGGCTGTGGGCTATTGAAATATTACAATCAAATGACATCTCCGCTGGGATCCCATAAATGCGTTGTATGATTATGGTTTTAGAGATCTCGTTCAATTATGATGTATACCCATGACCTGATTATACTCGAGGGGTGAAAGTGAGGGTCACAAAGTATGTAATAACTCCACCCGAATGCACCGATATTCTCCCGTCGGATATAGCCGAGATGATCTATGGATCAAAATATAACATAAATGTCAAAGAGACTTGCTTTGGGGTAATCATCGATGGCGAGGAGGATGAGATCAAGCCTCTGGTCGAGGATATCAGGACACTTGACCCGCCAGGGATTTTCATCAAGGATCGAGGATTCCCTCCAGGTGATCCCAGGCGCTGCCGAGGATCAGCTGGTGGGAATCCGTGTAAGTTTGTTGTGTTAGCTTTTGGCCGCCGGGGTGGAGGTGCTAGACCAGGCTACTGTATGATCGAGTTCGAGTCGAAAATATTGCCCCTAATTTCCAAAGCGTTGGCATTTCTGGCCAAAGGAGAATTAGAAGCTTCGGAAAAGGCAGCTACAACGGCAAAAAAACGACCCTTGGACGAGAGGAAGCTTGAAGAGATCATCAAAGATGAGTTCTCTTGAAGTATTATCATGACTTATCGTTCCTGGGTCGTTAATCCGTTGTGGGTTGGAATTTGGGCTTGTTTCTGGATAAAATATTAAGGAGTTGAATAATGAACGTCGTCGCCTTCAACGGGAGCGCGAGGAGGGACGGTAACACCGCCATCCTCGTGCGAAGGGCCCTCGAAGAGCTGGAAAAAGAGGGTATAGAGACGGAGCTTGTGCAGCTCGCGGGAGAGCGGATCCGGGGATGCACCGCCTGCCGCGGCTGCGTCGCGAATCAGGACGGACGCTGCACCATCGACGACGACGACGTCAACGAATGCATAAGAAAGATGGTCGAGGCGGACGGGATCATCCTCGCCTCGCCGATCTACTTCGCCGACGTCTCGGCGGAGATGAAGGCCCTCATCGACCGGGCCGGCTTCGTCGCTCGGGCCAATGGCGGGCTCTTCAGAAGGAAGGTGGGGGCGGCGGTCGTCGCCGTCCGGAGGGCGGGGGCGATCCACGCCTTCGACTCGATAAACCACTTCTTCTTCATCAGCGAGATGGTCGTCCCCGGGTCGAGCTACTGGAACCTCGGCTTCGGCCATGCGCCCGGCGAGGTGGAGTCGGATCAGGAGGGGATCGAGACGATGAGAGTCTTAGGCTCGAATATGGCTTGGCTGCTGAAAATGATCAACGTATGAGGCTGTTGGTGGAGGGCAGGGGCCGGGGTGGGGCATAGACTGATATCAGAAGTCGAAGAGGGACTTCTGCTTCTGCTCCGGCCCCTCGCCTGGTGGCCCGGCCGGAGCCCTTCCTTTCGCCGCCGCCCGGGGAGGGGCGATGTCGAAGAGCCGCTGCTGCTCGGGGCAGCAGACGAGCTGCTCCTTAGATACGCCGAAGGGCGCGAGGAGGCGCAGCAGCGGCGGCAGGATCTGCTTATTGATGTAGTAGTCGGTGTCGATCTTGAGCCCCTCGTCGAGGGCGTACGAGGGGTCCTCGGCCCGGTCGACGAAGAGCCCCTTCCCCCGGACGATGACGAAGGGGACTCGGTCGCCGACCTGCGGGACCCGGCCGCCCCTCGCCCTCATCTTCTCGGCGAGCTGGACGTGAGGCTGCTTGTTCTTGTACGCTGCTGTGCTCTTGGTGTACCTCCGGGTCAGGACCAGGTCGTCGAGGATCTCCGGGTCCTCTCGTAGGTCGAGCCTCTGGAGGCGGTCTATCACCGACTTCGCGAGGTCGACGGCTTCGTCGACCTTCCCCTCCATGAGGACGAGCTCTAGGCACCGGTTGAGGGTCTTGCTGGTAAGCTCGCACCAGTCCCTTCTTACCGTCTCCATCCCCCGGACCTTTATTTTATCGCGCCACTCGCTCCCGACCTTCTCGAAGACCCAGAGGGCGTACCTCTTCTTGACGAGGAAGAGCCCCCGGCGGGCGAAGGCCTCGAAGACCAGCTCCATCGGCGGCGGCAGGCGGGACGTCACCGTCTCGGCGATCTTTCTTCCCACCAGCTCCGCCTCCTCCAGGTTCGGCTTTTCCCCGCGGCCGCCGAAGGGCTTGAGGCGGATGAAGACGCTGTCGGTGTCGCCGTAGACGACCGACAGGTCGAACCGCTTGAGCTCTCCGACGGCTGGGAAGGAGTCGCCCGGACCCGAGGCCATCTCCTCCGGGAGGAGGGCCTTCCCGTCCCGGACGTAGACCGAACCGATCTCTTCGACCATATTCTTGGTGTTCTGGATGTTCGATCTTCCGAAGCTCGTCACGGCGTTGGCGAGGGGGAGGCTGTAGAGCCTCGCCCGAGCGTAGCCGGAGTAGCCGTAGAAGGAGTTGAGGAGGATCTTGAGAGCGTACTGCTGGGCGTCCAGGATGTTCCGCTCCTCATCCGAGGCAGACTTCATGCGGCGCTTGATATCGGTCCTCTGGGCGAGGAGGTCGCGGAGGACGCCGGGGACGATCCCCGGCGACGCTGACGGAAGGACGAACTCCCCCCCCGATGGGGGTCGAACGACCACCTCCGACGGCGGGTGCTCGTCGGTGACGACCGTCGAGTAGCAGAGGTTGTGGGCCATCATGATCGACGGATAGAGGGACCGGTAGTCGAGGATGAGGACGTCCTCTACCAGCCCCTTCTTCGGCTCCAGGACCGCCCCCCCCTTCAGTTCGAAGCTCTGGGCCGCCCTCGCCGATGAGAGGTCGGCGTCGGGCTTCGGGGGGATGACCCTGCCCCGCTCCTGGAACTTCCGGAAGAGGAAGTTTTCGACCATCCCCGTCTGGCCGCCGTCGATGACGTCCTGGAGGAGGGAGCCGCTCGTCTGGGCGAGGGCGATGTACTTGTCCAGGAGCTTCAGGTCGGTGAGGAGGTGAAGCGCCAGGTACGAGTCGCGGCGGGAGTAGCTGACGAGCCGGGCGAACTCCTCGCCGCTGGCAGACCAGAGCGCCTCCATCTCCTTCGGCTCGACGTCGTGCTTCTCGACGCCGAGGAGCTCCAGGCTCGCGTTTCTGAGGGTGTAGCGCTTCAGGCTGAAGGACGACCTCACCAGGGGCAGAAGGTCGACGACGACCCGGCCGGTGATCTCGACCCGGGTCTGGTTTACGATCTTCCTCACCCGCCAGGGGCTTCTGTCCCTGCCGACCCGGACGTCCAGGTTCAGCCTCCTCGCCCTCTCTTCCAGGTACGGAAAGTCGAACTCCGCCGAGTTGTAGCCGGCGACGACGTCGGGGTCGTAATCCTTGAGGATCTCGATGAACCTTGAGAGCATCTCCCTCTCGCCCTTGGAGCAGAGGACGTCCCCCCGGGGGCAGTCCAGATCCCGGCCGACGAGGACGAGGTCCTCCTTTCCCCGGCAGGGCGGATCGAAGGCGAGGCTGATCATGATCACCGGTGAAGTCTCAGGGTTGGGCATCGCCCCGTGGAGGGGGAGACACTCGATATCGAAGGCCATGGTGTGGAGGGGGGCGTTGGGCCTCGCCTTCGCTCCTCCCGCCTCCTTCACCTCCTCCGCGCCGTCTCCCTCGCTTCCGCTCCTATCCAGCCCCTTCCCTCCCGGGCCGGACGCCGCTGGCCGCAGGGACGCATAGGGGACGGGGCCGATAATGGCGACCTCCGCCTTCTCTCTCTCCTTTCCCCCCCTCTCTTCCTCGGCGTCCACCTCCGCCCACCTCATCCCTCCGAGGTCGAGGTCGATCAGGAACCGGTTCTTGAAGAGGACGTCCGTCTCGTAGACCTCCAGAATCCCAGGGACGGATAGGACCGACTCCCTGAACTCCCGGACCGACTTGGGGTCTTTGGCTACGACCTTCAGCATCTTGGTGGGCCATCTCTGATAGCCGACGGGGCGGAACCGCTCCACCACTTCAGCAGATAGGCCCATGGCCCTGATCCCATCGATGGCGGCTTCAGTCCGGCTCTCGTCGATGCGGGCGTAGAAGTAGGGGAGAAATCCAGAGGCTTGGACGGTGACGGGTCCGCCCGAGGGGGTAGTACCGAAGAGCTGGACTATAGGAAACCCGTCGGGGTCGTAGACGTAGTTGGCGTCCAGGATCTGGAAGATCATCGACGGGAGATAGGCGTCCAGGAAGTCTTATAGTTTGTTATGTGCTTGCTGAAAGACTTTAAACGCTCGATGGCACCAAAAGTCGGGAGCAACAGCCAGATCATCGTTGAGAAGGCCTTGAAGGAGGCCTCGGGCTTCGGCCCCAAAGGAGGGCGTACGCCCCATCGGCGGCCTGTCCCGTCGGGAAGGGAAGACGAAGAGGGTCTTTTGCTAGAAGGCTGGGAGGAGGGGCGGGCTGCCCGCCCTCGTATCTTTTGATCGCTTTTGCTTATGTAATCTTATCCGCGACAGGGGTTTTATGCCAGAGATATTTAAACTACTATCTGTATTCATCGCAAGCTCTGCGGGGGCTGCCGAGCACCGTTTACATATTTTATTTTTTATTTGAAATATATCTTGTTTCGATCAAAACATCTAAATGAAATCTATCTGGAATATCTATTTATAGTACAAACGTTTTTCTTCAGAGGCGGGCCAGAAGCACCGGCACCGAAATATCCAGAAAGGGATGGCTAGATGATCGAACGCAGGCTATCTGGTAGGATATTGGATCATATTATACTAGATAGCAGGTGAATAGCAACAGTATCTAAAACGCATCGGATGATCTCCAAATAAGGGATCGGATAAATTTCATCTATCGGAGCTACAAATAGTTAGAAATTATATGGATCTAGGTCTGATACCAAGGAGAACATTCAGGTTTATGTTATAAATTTGGTCGCGCAAGTCTGCTCGTTTACCAGGATGTCACCTGGCATCTTCAAATAAAAAAAATGGACCTGGTTTGAAGATGGGAGTCTCTGGCCGCTTATTATTATAAGCGTGGATAGGCTTTGGGTCCGCGAGCGTTTCGATCGATCTGGATGTGAGCCGGGGAGGGAAGGAAATGCCATACGGTTACATGGGTAATGACTTATGGGTAGATTTATCTCGAAGAAAATTTAGATACAGGGTAATCCGTGAAGATCACTACAAGAAGCTCCTTACGGGTTATGGTCTGGAGAGATCACCATGAGTTTCCTGATAGACCCGCCTCTGCTCTTCCTCTCAGGACTCGCCCTCTACTTTGGGGGAAAGGGGCTTGACTGGAACTGTCGATCGAAGATCGTGGTGGGAGTCGCCATCACTTTGACCTTCATCGTCTTCAGCACCCTGTTGTATGCCGACATCATCCGATGCGTATTTCCCTTCTTCTCCAGCTTGACGGGCTCTGAGTTCATGTTTCACACCAACATCACGGGAATATCCAAATCGGATGTCCCGCTGGAGATCGTGATAATCCTCTTCTTGCTTTATCCGTTCTGGCTCTATGCCGGTTACGCTTCCGCCTGGAAGATCGATAGGAGAAAGCTGAGGCCGTCCAAGACGATCTACTCCCGCCAGGACGTAAAGAGCCGGAGAGCTGTGCCATCTTCTTCCAAATACGCCGTAATTAGAGGTCCAGAACCCCGAGAGTCCGTCAAGAAAGCGGTGGAACAGCTCGGAGGCATCAGGCACTTTGTCAAAGATGGCGACAAGGTCCTGATCAAGGTGAACATCTGCGGTGGCGTTCCAGATCGGAAGGGAACTTTCACAAGTACTGAGGTGGTCGATGCTCTGGTGGACCTGGTGAGGGCGGAGGGCGGAGTACCTACGATAGCCGATTCTGATATGATCTGGACGAGGTTCTGGCCAGCGGCCACGGATTCCGGCTGGAAGGAGTGGGCCGAGAAGAAGGGCGTGAGGCTCGTAAACCTCGCAGATACCGAGATTGCAAAGTTCGATTTCGGCAAGGATAGCGTCGTGGGAGTGGACTATGTCTCCAAGGAGGCGATAGATGCTGACGTCATCATCTCTGTCCCCGTGATGAAGACCCATCTCTTGACGGCGGTAACCCTCGGCATGAAGAATATGTACGGCACCCTCCCAGAGATAAACAAGGCGAAGTATCATCGAAAGGATATAGAACAGGTCATATACTGGATAAACAGGGCCTTCGCCCCTAACCTCACGGTGATCGATGGGACCATCGGCGGCGAGGGAATAGGCCCTCTAAGCTGCGAGGACGTGGACTTCGAGACCGTCGTCGCCTCCAACGACGTGGTGACTGCGGACGCGATCGCATGTCAGCTGATGGGCTACAAACCCCTGGAAGAGGTGACTCACATCAAAATTGCGGACGAACGTCATCTCGGCGACGGCTCCAAGGTGTACGACTTTGGCGACCTGCCCTACAAGCACATCGCCGGAAAGGATGGAAACTGGATCCGTCCAGATCCTGGAGTGAAGAACTTCTATGACTGGGCAACCAAACTGGTATTGAAGTTTCCCGGCTGGGAGACCTTCTTCAACATAAGCGCCGACTTCTTCCTATACGACCTTGCACGGTTGCCCGTTTTGGGCTACCTGACCCCGGCCCTCCTCAGGTTTATGAACGATGTCGTATACGACAGCCTGGAGGGGCAGGGAAATACGAAGGCCGACAGAAGACGTCGGAGGATAAACCTCTCTCTGGTGCTGATGGTGGCCCTGATATCTCTGGCGGGGTTTTATTACAGCGGCTACCTCTGGCGGTCCCTGCTCTTCGAGTTCAGCTATCTGATCGCCATCGGGGTATCGCTTCTGGTGGGCTTGAGGATGAAGACTCGGCCTCTGCTGACCATGATAGGGGTGACGGCGGCCGTCTCCTTTTTTGTTGAAAAGTCTCTCATCTCGACGAACGTTCTGACCTACGACGGCTCCAACTCCTTCCCCTTCATGGTCACGGGATGGACTCTTTTGATGATCTCGATCCTGGGCATATCAGACCTCTCCAGGAAGTGGCTCGTCGATCTCGATATCTTCACGAAGCTGCATAAGTGGCGGGCCGTTCCCGCCGTCTTTGCCTCCCTGGTATTCGCCGCCTTCTACTTCTGGGAGGGTTATTACAAGCTCGCGGGCCCCAATATGGCCCTGATCTACCTCGGGATGGTGGCCCTGGGCCTCCTCTCCTCGAGGAGGTGCTCCATGGAGTGGAACTGCTCCCTGGTTATTGTGAGCCTGGTTTTGGGCGGCTGCATCGAGCTTTTCGGCTCCCTCGCCGGTTTCTGGAACTACCATTACGGCGAGACGCTGGCGATCTTCATCACCCTGGCCTGGATCCTGAACGCATGGGCTGTCCATGGAGTCGTCCTCCTGACGGGAGTTAATCTATCGGGCTCGATGGTAAAGGGAAGCAAAGAAGTGAGCTGAGCATCCGAGTCTTTATCTGGAGAAGGATGGCCCCGGTTCGATTTCGAGCAGGAGATTGGGTGAACGATCGTGGTAGTATCGGATCTGCATCTGGCAGAAATGCCCAAAGATGGTGAGGATGATAGAAACGAAGACTTAGTGCCCACTTCCGCCAGGACGGGATTTGAGGGGCGATCTTCTAAGCTTCCATCACGGTGCGATCCACCAGATCATCACCGAGGAGACTGGCGGGATGAAAGCCGTCCAGATCGACGCCGAGGCGAGGTGGGGTCGCCGGCTGCGTCGTCGAAAAGGGTCTGAGGGAGGCCCTCAGATTCAGCCCCAAGGGTGCTTTGCCCCATCGGCGGACTGCCCGCCAGAAGGGGAGGGCTAAGGGGGTCTTTTACAAGAAGGGGGGGAATAGGCAAGATCGGGACCCTGAACTCCCGGACGGACTTGGGGTTCTTGGCTTTGCCCTTCGGCATCTTCTGAGGCCGCCTCCGGTAGCCGACGAGGCGGAACCGCTCCACCGCCTCGTCGGATAAGCCCATCGACTTGACCTCCAAGATGGCGGCTTCGATCCTCTTTTCGTCGACCCAGACGCAGAAGTTGGGGCAGAATCCAGATGCGTGTGCGGTGACCGGTCGATTCGGAGGTGTCGTCCCGAAGAGCTGGACTGTCGGAAACCCATCGGGGTCGCAGACGCGGTTGACGTCCAGGATCTGGAAGATCATCGTCGGAGAATGGGGTGGGGAGGTAACATGGTTTGTTGTGGAGGGGGGACGGAAAATTCGATAACCAGAAAGGTTATAACCGAAACGCCCGATCGCTGATGCGTGCTCAAGGATCTGCGAGGATGGGCAACAGTGAGAAAAAGCCATAATCCGTGGCCCGTCGACGACATCAATTATTGTAGGTCTCATCGATGGGTCGGATGATCGATCTTCTTTTGATGAGGGAGGATGGACTTGAGAGAGCTATTGTCAGGCAACGAGGCGATCGCCCGGGGGGCGTACGAGGCGGGGGTGACGGTGGCGACGGGCTATCCCGGGACGCCGTCTACGGAAATTCTCGAGAACGTGGCGAAGTACAAATCCGAGATATACTCCGAATGGTCGCCGAACGAGAAGGTGGCCTTCGAGGTGGCGGCTGCCGCCTCCTGCGCCGGAGCCCGGTCGATGGTGACGATGAAGCACGTCGGCCTCAACGTCGCCGCAGACCCCCTGATGACGTTGAGCTACCTGGGGGTCGAGGGCGGCTTTGTCGCCTGCGTCGCCGACGACCCCGGAATGCACTCGTCCCAGAACGAGCAGGACACCCGCCAATACGCCCGGTTTGCGAAGGTCCCCGTATTCGAGCCGGCTGACAGCCAGGAGGCGAAGGACTTCTTTCGTCTCGCGATGGAGATCTCGGAGAGGTACCAGACGCCTGCGATCCTACGATCGACGACGAGGGTGAGCCACTCAAGAAGTTTGGTGGAGCTGGGGGGCCGGGAGGAGGTCGATCGTGAGATCGGGATCGAGAAGAATCCGCCCCGGTTCGTGCCGATACCGGTCTGGGGGAGGGTTATGAGGGAGAAAGTGGCCGACCGGCTCGTCCAGATGAGAGAGGAGGCAGAGGGATCGGCGGCCAACAGGATCGAGGAGCGAGAGACGTCCCTGGGGATCATCACCGCCTCCATCGCCTACCAGTACGTCCGGGAGGTCTGGCCCGAGGCCTCAGTTTTGAAGCTGGGCTTCTCCTACCCCTTCCCCGACCGGCTCATCAGGGAGTTCGCCGAATGCGTCGACCGCCTCCTCGTCGTCGAAGAGCTGGACGACTTTCTCGAGGAGCACGTAAGGTCCCTGGGAATCGATTGCAGCGGTCGATTGTTCATCCCGGGGGTGGGAGAGCTATCCGTAGACCGCCTCCTCGCCTCAAAGGCGAGGATGGAGGGGGGCAAGGTTCCCATATCCCCAGAAAGGAGCTTCGCCGAGGGGCTTCCGGCAAGGCCGCCGCTCCTGTGTCCGGGCTGTCCCCATCGGGGGATATTTTACGCCCTGGGACGGCACGACGTCGTCGTGGCCGGGGACATCGGCTGCTACAGCCTTGCCGCCTTCAAGCCCCTGGACCGGATCGACATCATCCTCTGCATGGGAGGAGGGGTCTCGATGGCCCACGGCTTCGACAAGGCTGGCGAGCGGAGGAGGGTGGTGGGGGTCGTCGGCGACTCTACCTTCTTCCACTCGGGGATCACGGGGCTCATCGACATCGTCTACAATAGGGGGACCTCGACGATCATAGTCCTGGACAACAGGACGACGGCGATGACCGGCCACCAGGACCATCCGGGGACGGGAAGGACCCTCGGAGGCGAGGCGACGAAGGCGATCTCCATCCAAGAGATCGGCAGGGCCTGCGGGATCGATCGGGTGACGACCATAAACCCCTACGACCTCAAGGCGACGGAGGCGGCGATCGCCGAGGAGCTGGCCGCCCAGGAGCCGTCCCTCATCGTGTCCCTAGCGCCGTGCCCGTTGCGGGAGAGGAGGCCCGTCGGTCCCGTCAGGACGATAGACCCCGAATTGTGCAAGGTGTGCAAGAGGTGTCTGAAGCTGGGGTGCCCAGCCATCGAGCTGGAGGTGGGCGTCCCCAGGATCAACAGATTCCTCTGCGGCGGTTGCGGCCTCTGTCAGGAGGTCTGCCCTCACGACGCCGTATCTTCGGTGGAGGGAACGTGATGTCGACCGGCAAGACCAAAGGCGTCGTCTTCGTGGGGGTTGGAGGGCAGGGGATCCTCCTCGCCAGCACCATCACCGCCCGGGCCGCGATGCTGGCCGGTTTCGAGGTGAAGACGAACGAGGTCCACGGGATGGCCCAGCGGGGCGGCTCGGTGATCGCCCACGTCCGATATGGTGCCGAGGTATTCAGCCCCACCGTGCCCGAGGGGACGGCCGACGCCCTCGGCGCGCTGGAAGAGATTGAAGCCCTCAGGTACGCCCACTATGCCGCCCCCACGGGCCTTGCCGTCGTCAGCGCCACTGCCGTCGTCCCCGTGACGGTATCCTCAGGGTCGGCGACTTACCCGGAGGACGTCGCCGAGCGGCTGAGGAGGGCCTTTCCGCGGCTCGTATACTTTGACGCAGGAGAGCGGGCGGCTGCCCTGGGAAACATCAGGGCCGCAAACATCGTCCTCCTGGGGACCCTCTCTTTGGGGCTCGACCTACCCCAGGAGGCCTGGGCGGAGGCGATCACCAGATCGGTCAAGGACAAGCAGAGGGACCTGAACTTGAGAGCCTTTGAGATCGGGAGAACTATCAGATGAGGGGGAAGGGCAAGTGAGAGGAAAGGGCAATTTTCACAATGAGAAGATGGAGACGGCGTCGCTGAAAGTGATCAAAGAGCTTCAGGGCCGTCGCCTCAAAGAAATAGCGAAGCACGTCTACTCGTCGAACGCGATCTACAGGAGGCTCTTCGACGACCACGGCGTAGCTCCCGAGGATATAAAAACCGTCGAGGACATAACGAAGCTCCCCCTGACGAGCAAGGACCTCCTGCGGGAGAGCTACCCATTGGGCCTGGCATGTGTCGATCGGAAGAAGATCGTCGAGATGCACATGTCGAGCGGGTCGACGGGGACGCCGGTCGTCATGCCCTATACCCAGGGAGACCTGGACCAGTGGGCGGAGTGCATGGCCCGCTGCTACCGGATGGCGGGAGCGGTCCCCGGAGACGCCGCCCAGATCACGCCCCTATTCGGACTATTCAACGGCGGGTTTGGGATGTACCACGGCGCCCGGGCGGCGGGCCTCTTCGTCATCCCGGCGGGGCCGGGGAACACCGCCCGCCAGATCCGGCTCGCCAGGGACTTCAAAACCCGGGTGATCACCGGCGTCGTCAGCTACGGGATCCGGCTGATGGAGGTTATGGAGGAGATGAACGAGTCCCTCCCGGACCTCGAGATCGGGATCTTCGGCGCCGAGGTCTTTTCCGACTCCATGAAGAGGAAGATCTCCTCGGGCCTCTCGATCGAAGCCTTCGACATCTACGGGATGACCGAGTCGGGGGGCGTCGGGACCCTGGGGATGGACTGCAAAGCCCACGACGGCCTCCACGTCTGGGAGGACCACTACATCGTCGAGGTGATCGACCCCGAGACCTGCGAGCCCGTCGACGACGGCGAGACCGGGGAGCTCGTGGTGACTGCCCTGACGAGGGAGGCCCTCCCCGTCATCCGGTTCAGGACGGCGGACCTGACCAGGGTCGTATCCCGAGAAGAATGCGACTGCGGCAGAACTCACGTCAAGATCGCCCCCATCACTGGGAGGATCGACGACATGCTGATCATAAAGGGGGTGAACTTCTTCCCCAAGCAGGTGGAACAGGCCCTGATGCAGATCCCCGGTGTCGGATCGAACTACCAGATCATCATCGAGGAGACCGACGGGATGAAGGACGTCAGGATCAACGTCGAGGCCGAGGCGGGGGTGACCGGCTACGTCGTTGAGAAGGCCCTGAAGGAGGCCCTCGGCTTCAGCCCCAAGGGGGACGTCTGCCCCATCGGCGGGCTGCCCCGCCAGGAGGGGAAGGCGAAGAGGATCTTTTACAAGAAGGCGGGGGAGGGGTGAGGGCGAGAGGGGCGGAGAGAAAACGGCTTCGGCGCATACGGCGAACAATCTCATCTGACGCATCCCTCAGTTAGTGGGATTCGTTGCCTGGATTCCCGGAATGGTGGCGAGGGCGCTTGCCTCCTCCGGTGGAGCTGGCCCGGCTGAATGTGAGGGCCTACCCCTGGGAGAGGTCCGCTTCGGCCTCACCGGAGGAGGCCGGCGGCGCATAAGACGGCTCTGGGCCGGCGGTGGGTATGGTGTCGGTGGGCGCTCCCGACGGCGGGCCGCGGATGGAGCTCTCCGGTAGAGCTTCCTCTTCGGGCTCGAAGGGCGAGGAGGGGGCCTTGACGGCGAGGGCCGAGGCTGAGAAGATCACCTCGAAGGCGAGCAAGATGCAGATTGATTCACTCATAGCAAAAAATGAGCGCATTTATTGGAGCGGAATCTCGAACAAATAATCCGCATCAAACCAAAGGCGGCAACTGCCTACTTAGAATCGGTGAAAACGTCTGGGGAGGATCCTTTTGGGGCTTATTGCCACAGAACCTCCACCTCGTCGGTCCGGTATCCCGGCCGGACCCGAGACTCCGCGAGAGGCGTCGTCACCCCCGCCTTCAGCATCACCAGGCCGGTGTAGGCGATCATCGAGCCGTTGTCCCCCATGAACCGCTTCTCGGGGACGAAGAACCGCGCCCCCCTCTCCTCGCACATGATCTGGAGCATCTCCCGGAGGCGGGAGTTCGCGCCGACGCCCCCCACCAGGAGCACTTCATTCTTCTCTGCGTGGGCGAGGGCCCGCTCCGAGACCTCGACGAGCATGGCGAAGGCCGTCTCCTGGAAGGAGGAGCAGACGTCGGCGAGGTCGTATTTTTTCGCCGCCGAGGCTGCCGCCGTCGAGAGGCCGGAGAAGGAGAAGTCCATCCCCTTGACGACGTAGGGGAGCGGTATGTACTCCTTCGCCGACTTCGCCAGGGCCTCGATCTTCGGGCCGCCGGGGTGGGGGAGGCCCACCTGCCGCGCGAACTTGTCGAGGGCGTTTCCGACGGATATGTCCAGGGTCTCGCCGAATATGCGGTACCTTCCGCGCCTCAGGGCTAGAACTTGGGAGTTTCCGCCGCTGACGTAGAGGACGACCGGGTCGGCGGCGCCCGTCTTCCACTTCCCCACCTCGATGTGGGCGATGCAGTGGTTGACGCCGACGAGGGGGAGATTGAATCGCAGGGAGAGGGCGCGGGCCGCCGTCGCCACCGTCCGGAGGCACGGCCCGAGCCCCGGCCCCTGGGAGAAGGCGATGGCGTCGATGGTGACGTTGTCATTACGGGCGGCGTCCAGAACGGCTCCGACTACTGGCGCCATATGTTCGGCGTGGTGCTGGGCCGCCTCCCGGGGGTGGATCCCGCCTTTGGCGGGGACGTAGGTGGCGCTCTCCTCGGCGATGACGTCCACCTCGTCCACCAGGGCGCAGCTGAGGTTCCAGGCCGTCCCCTCCAGGCCCAAGACGATCGTCCTTCGATCAGATCCCTTATTCGAACCTTCTCCCATCTCTCGACCATCCCCTCAGTTTCACCATCTCTCCCACCGAATTCGTCCATCCATCTCGCCTTCATGAGGTGAGGCCGATGTCCCGGCGGTACCTGATCCCGTTGAACCTGATCCTTTTTATGTTCTCGTAGGCCCTATCCCTAGCTGCTGCCAGAGAGGCGCCACGGCCGACGACGGTGAGGACCCTCCCGCCGGTGGTGTAAAGCTGCTCGTTCCCCTGGACGTCGGTCCCGAAGGCCGTCCCGTTGTGGTAGACGAGGACGTCGGGATCGATATTATCCAGACCCCGGATCGGCATGTTGGTATAGTGAGGGCCGGGGTAGCCGGGCCTCTCCTCCCCGACTCCGCCGCTAGTCACCGGCTTCACCACCCTCCCGCTGATGGCGCAGACCCCGACGCAATAGTCGGGGGACCATTTCAGCTCCACGGAGTCGAGCTTTCCATCCAGGATCGCCCGGGATAGAAGATACATATCGGTCTTCAGGCGTGGAAGGATCACCTCCGCCTCGGGGTCGCCGAGCCTTACGTTGATCTCCAGGACCCTCGGGACCCGTTCGCCCTCCTCCTCTGAGATCATCAGGCCGAAGTATATCATCCCCCGGTACTCAGAGCCCGTCTTCTCTCGAAGCCCCCGGATGGTGGGGACGGCGATCGTCTCCATGATCCTCTCCGCTAGCTCACCGTCGAGCCAGGGGTGGGGGGAGTAGCCTCCCATACCACCGGTGTTGGGGTTGTGGTCGAGGTTCGGGTTTCCCGCGAGCCTGTTGTAGAGGCGGATCGCCACCTCCTCGCCGGGGCCGAAGGCCCGCTTGTAGTCCATCGCCGACTCCAGGGGGAGGACCGTCCGGCCGTCGGTGACGGCGAAGAACATCAGCTCTTTCCCCTCTAGCCTCTCCTCGATCTCGACTCGCCGGCCCGCCTCCCCGAATAGGCGGGGCTCCACCATGATCCTCTCGATCGCCGAGATCGCCTCCTCGGCAGAGCTGCAGACGATCGACCCCTTCCCAGCGGCGAGGCCGTCGGCCTTTACCACCAGGTTCTTATTTGGGTTCTCTTGATAGAAGGCCGCTGCGTACTCTATAGCTTCCTGGGGGTTGCTGAAGTTTCGGTGGGGGGGGATGGGAACCCCGATGGCCTTGAGAAAGTCCTTCGTGTCGCACTTGCTCCCCTCGAGGATCGTCGCCTCCCGCCGCGGACCGATGGCGTCGAGCCCTTCATCGCAGAAGACGTTGACGATCCCTTCGGATAGGTATCCCTCCGGGCCGACGAAGGTCAGGCCGACCCCCTCTTTTTTGGCGAAGGAGACGAGGCCGGGGATCTCCTTGAGGGGCCCTCCCTTCGAGAGGGCGATCTCGCACTTCTCGATCATGGAGCTCCCGGCGTTCCCGGGGGCGACGTAGACCCGCTCGACCAGGGGGCTTTTCGCGAAGGCGTGGGCTATGGCGTTTCCCCTCCCGCCGGCATCGACTACCAGAACCTTTGCACCAGACATTTGATCTACCGCCGAGTTCGAAGGATATGCCAATAGATAAGGGTAATTGAGCCCCCGTCGGGCCGATGACTATATTAAAGGAGGTCGGTCCATCTGGGGTCTTTAGAGGAATATGCCGCCGCCTCCGTCTGCAGCCCGGCCAGAGTGGGCTGGTCCCGGAGGGGGACGGGCGTTGATGGCGACATTAGAGACCCGCATCAAGGGGTGTATGACCAATCATGTACTCAATAGACCAGTTGTTAGAGACGATCCGTGACAGGAACGTCGAGTCTCTTCGGTTGCAGTTCACCGACATCCAGGGGCTCGTGAAGAGCGTCTCGATCCCCGCCACCAGGATTGGAAAGGCCCTCGACTCGGGGACCGGGTTCGACGGCTCCTCCATCGAGGGCTTCGCCAGGATTCAGGAGTCCGACATGCTCCTCCGGCCGGACATCTCATCCTTCGCCATCCTCCCCTGGAGGGCGAGGGAGAACAGGAACGTAGCGCGGCTGATATGCGATGTCTACAAGCCCAACGGCCAGCCCTTCGAAGGAGACCCCAGGTACGTCCTGAAGAGGGCGATGAAGAAGGCAGAGGAGATGGGGTACTCCATGAACGTCGGCCCGGAGCTGGAGTTCTTCCTATTCAACATGGAGAACGGGAGGGCGACCACCAGGCCCCACGACTTTGCAGGTTACTTCGACTTCGGGCCCGTGGACCTGGCCGAGGAGATAAGGCGGGAGATCGTCCTCGCCCTGACGGATATGGGCTTCAAGATCGAGGCCTCCCACCACGAGGTGGCGCGGGGGCAGCACGAGATCGACTTCACCTACGGCGAAGCCCTCCGGACCGCTGACAACGTCGTCACCTTCAAGTACGTTACAAGGACGATCGCCATGAAGAACGGCCTTGCCGCAACGTTCATGCCCAAGCCGATCTACGGCGCCGCAGGCTCCGGGATGCACGTCAACATCTCCCTCTTCCGGGGGGAGGAGAACGCCTTCTTCGATCCCGATGCTAAGATGCAGCTCTCCGACCTCGCCCGCCACTTCGCAGGGGGGCTCCTGGAGCATGCCCCCGCTATCACCGCCATCACCAACCCCCTGATCAACTCCTACAAGCGGCTCGTCTCCGGCTTTGAGGCCCCCGTCTACATCGGCTGGTCCGGCCCGAACCGATCCTCCCTCATCAGGGTCCCCAGCGGCCGGGGCTTGAGCACCAGGCTCGAGTTCAGGTCGCCGGACCCCTCCTGCAGCCCGTACCTCGGCTTCGCAGCGATCCTGGCGGCAGGGCTCGACGGCGTCAGAAGGAAGATCGATCCCGGCGACCCCATGGACATGAACATCTACGAGCTCTCTGACGAGGAGCGGGAGAGGCTCGGGATAAAGCTCCTCCCCTCGAACCTCCGGGAGGCCCTCGACCGGCTGGAGGAGGATCGGGTCATCAGGGATGCCCTCGGCGAGCACGTCTACGCCAACTTCACGAGGCTAGGCTCCCTGGAGTGGAAGATGTACAACAACTTCGTCCACCCCTGGGAGGTGGAGAGGTACATAAACACGATCTGAGGATGATGAGGGGAATCGTTGCCCTCGATGCGCCTGAAGAGAGGGGGTCGCCCGCGGCGGCCAACTCCCTCCAAAGCCGAAACGTATTTAACCAGCATCGTATATGGACAGTCCGGGCCGGTAGCTTAGTCAGGCAGAGCGAAAGGCTCTTAACCTTTAGGTCGGGGGTTCAAATCCCTCTCGGCCCGCTTTGAGGGGCTGTGGCCTAGTCAGGTATGGCGACGGGCTCCAGCGGTATGATTGATGATGATCAACGGGTCTGCTGAGGCCTCTCGACGGGGAGGCTGTTGATGATCCGTTGGAGCACTGAGAGGTCCGCTCTCGGTATCGGAGAGACCCGTCGATCGTGCGTTCGAATCGCACCAGCCCCACTATTTTTGATGACGATAGCTATTAAATATCCATATGGGTGATAGACGGCGGTTGGTGAAGATGTACGACGATGTTATAACCATGTGCTGGTCCATCAGGGAGGTCAACAGGAACCTCCAGGACAGAGAATCGATGACCGACTACTCGATCGAGTATCTGAAGAAGGCCTGCCGGGACCTCTCTGAGATGATCGCCTCTGGGAAGGCCGCAGACCTCGAAGAGGAGGTCGAGGTGGTGAACCGGTCCGGAAAAGCTGCGGAGTTCAAGATGGCTGAGGTCGCGGAGATGCTCACCGACACCAAGAAGATCATCGAGTTCAACCTCATCGACATCGTAGACCGATGGGCTAGGTTGAAGGTGGAGGGCTCGAGGGACCGTTGAACGGGGCTCCTGGGATCAGAGAGGCCCCGGGCGCCTCAGGACTCATAGGGCTCATCATCGGATCAGGGAACTCTTCTCGTCATCGGCGCCGGGAGGGACGGCCGAAGGGGCCGCTAGACCTCTCCTGGCCCGCCTCTTCGGGAAAGTATAAAACGGTTCTCAAGAGAGCCACCCTGGGATCCGGCGCTCTCCCGTCGGCGGATCCGATCCCGATGCCGATCGGATGATGGGGCGTCTTTCATCGTCAAGGCGATGATCTGTAAAAGTAATCTGATCTTCAAAGGGCCGGATCATCGGGGCGCCAGATCCTCCAGGAGGGCGACGAAATGGTCAAGGTAGGAGTCCACGTATCCATCGCCGGGTCGATAGATCGGGCGGTGGACAGGGCGGAAGAGGCGGGTTGCGACACGTTCCAGATATTCTCCCGAAACCCCCGGGGCTGGAGGTTCAAGGAGATCTCCGAGGAGGTGGCGGTGGAGTTCAGGAGGAAGCTCGAGCTCTCCGGGATCTCGCCGGCCGTCGACCACATGCCTTACCTCCCAAACCTAGCGACGCCGAAGGAGGATGTATACGCCAGATCGGTGGAGGCCCTGGCCGCGGAGCTGGAGAGGTGCGCCATCCTGGGGATACCATACCTGGTCACCCACCTCGGGAGCCACCTCGACTCCGGGAAGGTGGTGGGGTTCGAACGGACGGCGGAGGCGATCACCAGGGCCCTCTCCTCCGTTGAGAACGAGGTCACCCTCCTTCTGGAGACGACCTCCGACTCTAAGAACAGCGTCGGAGGGTCCTTCGAGGACCTGGCGGAGATCATGAGGAGGGTCGGCCGGGAGGATCGGGTCGGGGCCTGCTTCGACACCTGCCACGCCTTCGTCGCCGGCTACGAGCTGAGGACGGCGGAGGGGGTGGCTGAGACGATGGAGAAGTTCGACGAGATGGTGGGGCTCTCAAGGCTGAAGGTCGTCCACCTCAACGACTCGAAGGGTCCCCTCGGCTCGAAGCTCGACCGCCACGAGCACATCGGCCTCGGGGAGATCGGCGAGGAGGGGTTCCGGCGGATCCTCCGCCACCCCGCCATAAGGGCTCGTCCCCTGATCTTGGAGACGCCGGTAGACGAGAGGAGGGACGACCGGGGGAACATCGCCCTGGTGAGGAAGCTTGTGGGAGGGGATTAGATGGGTAGATTCGCCGGAGGGGACGTCGCCGTCGTCGCGATCCTCGCCGCCTACTGCACCCTAGTCCTCACCGCCCTATGGGGCCGGCCGTACATCGCGGCGCTCCTCCTCCTCCCGCCGCCCCTCATCCTCGGGATGAGGGTCGGCCAACCCCGGAGAGCTGCGGCTCTCGCCCTTACGGGCGCCCTCCTCGGGCCCCTGACGGAGATCGCCTGCGTCGCGGGGGGGCTCTGGACCTACGCCGAGACCGGCGGCCTCCCTTACGTCCCGCCCTGGAACTTCCCCGCCTGGGCCTCCTTTCCTCCCGCCATATGGCTCCTTGTGGGGGCGGTTCTGGGGTCGGAGGCCCCGAGGGCCCCTTCCCCCCGAACCCTGGTCATCGCCCTGGTGGGGGTCGGAGCCGAGATAGCTCTCTTCGTCTTCCTCGGGGAGAACCCCCCCGCCGCCCTGGCGGCGGGGTTGGTCCTGGCGGCGGTGGTCTTCCTCGCCTTCCGGGAGAGGTCGACCCTGGCGATGATGGGGGCCGGCGCCCTTCTGGGGCCCCTGGTGGAGGCGCTTCCGATCTCCGCCGGGGCCTGGTGGTACTCGGCCCCCGCCGACCTCTTCGGGATGCCGGCCTACATGATCCTCGCCTACGCCATCTTCGGCGCCCTCCTCGGCCGCGCCTCCTGGGCTGCGGGGCTCTTCGTCGGAGGGGGCTTTGAAGAAACGATCCATCCCGATCAGGAGACGTAGCTGAGGGTCAGGAGGAGCTCGTCCTCGGATATCGGCTTCAGAAGATAGCTGACGGCGCCGAGATCGTAGCTCTTCTGGATGTGCTCGGATACGATGGAGCCGGTCAGCATCACCACTGGTATCCCTCGAAGGTCGGGGCTGGCTTTCAGCCGCTCCAAAAGCTCCATCCCGCTGAGGCGAGGGAGCTTGATGTCCAGGAGGATCAGGTCGGGGAGGTCGGCGCCCTTATCCAGAAGGGTGTGTAAGATCTTCAGGGCCTCCTCGGCTTCTGTCGCGAGGAAGATGTCCCGTTCGAGGCAGATCCTCCGGAGGAGCCTGCAGGTGAGCTCTACGTCGTCGGGGTTGTCCTCGACGAGCAAAATTTTTAATTTTTGATGATTTCTATCCACCTTCACCTCCGAGCTTTTCGGCTCCCGAACGGCTGCAGACATCTCTCCGATTCTCCTACGAACTCCGAGATGTTACTCATAAAAATACTTTTCCCGTTGGAGGTCTTACCGGGAAATGATGAGGATCTATTCATACAAACTTTTTTAATTATATCAGATAAAATAACTCCCAATATTTAATCACTGGATGGCTTCATAGCTCGATCTTTTCCGGCGAGCTCCCCCGGGATAGGAGGGCGACCCTGCTGAGGGGGACGTGGTTTTTCAGGGTGTAGCCGAGGATATCGGAGAGCTCCCCTGCGAAGCTCATCACCTCGTCGTGAGTCGGCATCGAATCCCGCTCGAGCCTCTTTCTGGATAGGCCCAGGTGCATGTAAGCCTTCACCTCGACGAAGTCCGGCTCTGCGATCTCGATCAGCTTCGCGTACCCCTGGGGGTCTTTGAGGTTGAGGTTCCGGGCGAGGGTCAGCCTCGCCACCGTCCGGGATGGTGAATCTCTCATAGTAGCCAGGCTCTCCAGAAAACGGCCCCAGTAGTCGTCCCTGGGGTTTGAGACCCTCAGGTAAGTCTCCTCGTCGGGGGCGTTGAGGCTGATGTAGAGCTGGGTCGGTCGGACCTCGCCGACCACCTCGGGGATCGTCCCGTTCGTCACCAGGAAGGCGGTCATCCCCCGGCGTTTCACCTCATCTACCAGCTCTCCGATCATGGGATACAAGGTCGGCTCCCCCATCAGGGAGATGGCGACGTGGGCGGGGCGTCTGGCCTCTTCGAGCCTCGTGAGGTCGGTCGTCTCCGGGGCTCCGCCATAGCCGGAGATCAGCCTCTGCTGCTCGGATAGGATCCCGTCCAGAAGCTCCGGAGGCTCGATCCAATCGCCCGAGGCGGTCGGGATCTCGTCGATGGGCCTCCAGCAGTGGAGGCAGCGGTGGTTGCAGAGGAGGGTGGGGGTCATCTGGACGCACCGGTGGCTGGCGATCCCGTAAAAGTGGTGTTTATAGCACTGATCTCCTCCCCGGATCGACCGCCGGAGCCAGAGGCAGGGCTTGACGGCGCCGTGGGCCACCAGGTGATATCCCTGTCTTTTGAGCATTTCTGCCATAGTCGGGGGGAAGCGCTCTATCATGACGCTCCGTTGGAGGGAGACGGGCGGTTAAATAGTTATTCGAGGGGATCTGATGCGAGGGGCGAAAAAAGCTTTTTATAATCCCTAAGACGGTCGTAACACAGTTCAGAGGGTGATTCATGATCCAAAAAGACTTTAAGATCCCATCGGCCCTCGCCCTCCTCTTCATCCTCATCGGCGTGGGGATGGCTCAGGGGGCGGCGACCCTGAAGGTCTGCGAATGCCATGCCTGCGGCTGCCAGTACCTCAGCATCCAGGAGGCGATCGATATCGCCAGCCCCGGAGACGTCATTCTGGTCAGGAGCGGGACCTTCCACGGAAACGTAAACGTATCGAAGCCGATCGTCCTCAGAGGGGAGATGTGGCACGGCGACGACCTGCCCCTTATAAACGCCGACGGGAACGGCAGCTGCATCACCGTCACCGCGGACGAGGCGGTGGTGGAGTCGATGAGGGTCACAAACTCAGGAAACCTCCCTGGCGACGCCGGGATCCGGGTCGTCTCAGATAACGCCACCATCAGAAACAACTTGGCCTCCGGGAACGGCGGCTCCGGGATCGTCCTGGAGGGGGCGAGAAGCTGCACCGTCAGGGCGAACATTATCTCGAACAACACCATCGGAATCCTCCTTTCAAACTCCGTTGACAACCTGATCATCAATAACAGGCTCTACAACAACACCGAGATGGACGCCTTCGACGACGGCGAAAACCGGTGGAACGACGGAACCCGTGGGAACCATTATGGCTCTTTCAACTGCACCGACCACAACAACGATACGATCTGCGATGTCATCGCAAATGCCGTCTTCGCCATCCCCGGCGGCAGAGCCGTCGACGATCTTCCCCTCGTCGTTTGAAGGAGATCCCGCCTTCTGGAGTCGCCTGGATGGCTTGGGCCCTATCCGGTCGGGGCAGAGGATGAAACGAGGGGAGATACGGCTGTCCGGGCCCGCCGATGCGGCCCGAAGGGAGCACCTTTAAATAGTCGTAGGCAACTAGTCAGAATAACGAGGAATTGAAATGGTTACTGGCACAGTGAAGTTCTTCAACAGAACGAAGCATTTCGGCTTTATAGCTGGAGACGATGGCACTGACTATTTTGTACACTCGAGCGGTCTGAAGCCGGGCGTTTCCATAGATGAGGGAGATAAGGTAAGCTTTGAAGTGGTGGCCGGAGACAGGGGCCCCAAAGCAGAAAAGGTGGAGAAGACGAAGTAGGGTCATCCTTTTAGAACCTCAAGTTTTCAAACTCAGACGCGACCGGAGTCCATCCGGTCGGTTTCACCTTTCGATCCTTTATCCGAGTCGATCTTTTTCTATCTCCTCGTCCTCGTCCGGAGGCGCCTCTTCGCCCAGCGGCCCATCTGGCCGACGAAGGCGGCCGGAGGGGTCCTCTTGCCGTCGATCTCGACGCGGCCTCTCCGGATCGCTCCCATGACGTCCACCTCCTCGCCGACGGAGACGATCGTCACCCCGAGCCCTACGGACCTCGCCGAGTGGGCGTCGCTCCCCGCCACCATCGGAAGGCCGAGCCTCGCCGCCTCCCGCCTCGCCAATATGTTTGCAAGGCCGAAGATGTACTTGGAGTTGAAGACCTCGACGGCGTCGCAAGCCGGTATCCTGTACATGGCATGGCGGAAGGGGTGGTAGGGGTGAGAGACGATGGAGATGCCTCCTCGGGCTCGGACGAAGTCGATCGTCTCCTCGGGGCTCCGTCCGGCGGGGGGGAGATCCCGGATCCCCAGGGCGAGGAGGTGGCCGTCGGAGGTGGAGACCTCGACGCCCGGTATCACCAAAAGGTTGAGGCCTCGTTCGCGGACAAACCTCTCGGCCTCGAAGGAGCCCTCCAGGGTGTCGTGGTCGGTGATGGCGATGCCGTCGAGGCCGGCCTCGACGGCCGCCTCCAGGATATCCTCGACCCCGTCCCTCCCGTCCGAGAAGGTCGAGTGGACGTGGAGGTCGAGGCGGAGGAGGGTCAACTCTCTCTTCGCATGACGGGCCGGTTCTGGCGTCTGGCTCGGGTCAGAAGGCCGATCCATCTCCCCTCGACCCCTCTCCCCGATTCTGGCTTTGCCCCTGCCCAGCTTCAGGCCTCCCTCGGGTCGGTGATCTCGCCGGAGATGGCGGAAGCCGCCGCCGTCGCCGGAGAGGCGAGGTAGACGAGCCCCCCCTTTCCCATCCTTCCGGGGAAGTTCCTGTTGGCGGTGGAGAGGCAGACCTCCCCCTCGGCGAGGACCCCCATGTGGGCCCCGAGGCACGGGCCGCAGCCAGGGGTCGCCAGCACCGCCCCGGCCCGGACGATGACCTCGAGGACCCCCGAGGAGAGGGCCTGGAGGAGGACCTCCTTCGAGGCGGGGATGACGAGGGTCCTGGCTTTCACCTCCTTCCCCTTCAGGATCCGGGCGGCGACCTCCAGGTCCTCGAGGCGGCCGTTGGTGCAGGTCCCGATGAATACTTGGTCGACCTCCGTCCCCGCCAGGTCGCCGACGGGCCGGACGTTATCGACCCTGAAGGGGGCGGCGACCTGAGGCGAAAGCTCCGAGACGTCGAACTCCATCTCCGAGTCGTAGGAGTCGGGGTCGGATCGGATCTGCTGGTAAGGGCCTTTAGCCCTCCCCCTCAGGTACTCCTCGGTGGTCCTGTCCGCAGGGACGATGGCCGCCTTCGCCCCCATCTCCACCCCCATGTTGCAGAGGGTCATCCTCCCCGAGATGGAGAGGTCCTCCACCGTCTCTCCGAGGTACTCCAGGGCCTGGTAGGTGGCGCCGTCGGACCCGATCTCCCCGACGAGCATCAGGGTCAGGTCCTTGGCGAGGACCATCTCGCCAAGACGGCCGGATATCCGGACGGCGACCGTCTCGGGGACCTTGAACCAGAGCCTCCCCCGGGAGTAGATCTCCGCCATGTCCGTCGCCCCGACCCCGGTCCCGAAGGCGCCGAAGGCTCCGTAGGTGCAGGAGTGGGAGTCGGCCCCCACCAGTAGGCTCCCGGGGAGGGCGAACCCCTCCTCGGGGAAGACCTGGTGGCAGATCCCTGCACCGCCTTCGAAGAAATGGACTATCCCCTGATCTTTTGCCCAGGTCCGGACCATCCTCTGGAGGTCGGCGGCGGTGCTGTTGTTGGCGGGGACGATGTGGTCGAAGGGGATGACTATCCTCTCCGGGTTCCAGACCTGTTCGGATCCCATCTCGGTGAAGGCTCTAATGGCGAGGACGCTCGTCCCGTCGTGGGACATGGCATAGTCCACATCCGCCTCGACGATCTCCCCCGCCTCGGCCCGATGGCCCGATGCCCGACTGAATATCTTCTCGCTGATGGTTGCCAAGGTCAAAACCTCCTAAAATTGGGGCCGCCGGGAGGGGGCCGGCCCGGTCTTCGTCTCTCGACGCGCCTCATTCAAACTCGGGGAGCATGTAGGCGATGTCGTCCTGGGGGTGGCGGTAGAGCCTGGAGTCGAGCCTCTTCTGGTCTAGGATGTGGCCGATGATCCCTATGCTCCTCCCGAGGGCGAAGAGGCCGTTGAGGTAGCCGTACCTGATGACGTCGTCGATATCCCTCTCGTCGAAGACCTCGCAGGACCCCATCAGGTCGATGAAGAGGATCCCTATACATCCGTCGACGTTCAGGATCAGGTTTCCCTTCTTGGCGGTGGTGATCTCCTGGACGGAAAGGGCGTAGTCGAGGAGGTCGGTCCTCTCGAAGTTCTCTCGCGCGTAGCCGATGAGGAGCTCCACCCTCTTGTCGGGGTTCTTGACGCTCTTGATCCGGTGGCCGATCCCGGGGATGTTGACCCCTTTTGCCTTCATATCCCGGACGAACTCCTCAGGGGAGAGGCCCGCGTCCCGAGCCCTCTTGAACTCCCGAGCGGCGTCGTCGATCGCCCCGCCGAACCGGGGCCCGATGGTGAGGAGGCCGCTCGCGAGGGAGGATATCAGGTCCTTTCCGGCGCAGGAGGCGACGATGGCGTTGTGGGCCGCCGAGACGGCGGGGCCATGATCGGCGACGATCTGGAGGACGAGCTCGATGAACTCCGCTGCCCAGGGTGGGATCTCCTTCTTGAACCAGAGGAGGCCGATCACCCCGCCTATACCCATCCCGTCCTCCAGGACCCGGCCGAGGGGCTTTCCGGCGTAGAGGACCTCCTCGCCCCGGTCGTCGGAGATGGTGCAGATTAGGTTCGTCGACTTTCGGACGATCCCTTCCGAGGCGGCCTTGGCGTAGTCCATGGGGATCTTCGGGATCTCCGGCTCCTCCGGCTTCCGGACCTTCCCCTCGGCGAGGAGCCCCTCGTAGACCTTCCTGATTTCGTCGCCGTAGCTATCGAAGGATTCGGGGACGATCGCCCCCGCCTCCTTCAGGGCCCGGTTCTTGGCGTCGGCGGTCTCCAGGTCGGTCTGGGCCTTGGCCCCGGCGTGGCCGAACTGGACGCTCCCGGGGAGGATCTTGGAGCAGGTCCCCGTCACCCAGATCACCAGGGGCTTTTTTATCTGGCCGGCCTTCAGGGCCTCGACGATCCTGTACTCGTCGGTGCCGCCGACCTCGCCGAGGCAGGCGATGATGGCGACCTGGGGGTTTGCCTCGAACCGGAGGATGTGGTCCAGGAGGCTGCTCCCCGGATACCTATCGCCTCCGATGGCGATCCCCTCGACGACGCCGCTCGAGTTTCTGGCGATGATATTGAAGGCCTCGTTGAGCATCCCTCCGGACTTGGAGACGAAGCCGACAGAGCCCGGCCGGTGGAGCTTAGACTCAACGATGTTCTCGATGGTCCCGGCGGTATTTCCGATCCTGAAGGCGCCGGCGGCGAGGCCGCCAACGGTGGCGGGTCCGATGATAGTCTTCTTCATCTTCCGCGCCGTCGCAGCCATCACCCTTGCCATCCTCTCGGGGACCCCCTCGGCGATGATCGCCACCGTCTTTATGCTCGGCTGGCCGAGGGCCTCCATGGTGGTGTCGAAGGCGGACCGGAAGGAGGCGAAGTTTACCATCACCTCCGCCGAGGGGTGGGCGGCCGCCGCCTCGGAGATCGTCTTGTACATGGGAAGGAGGATCTCCTCGGTCCCCCAGAAGACCTTCTGGATCCCGGCCCGGTTTGGGTTGATGATGGCGGCGACGCTCGGGACCGACCTGTTGCAGAGATAGTCGAAGTCGAGCATCCTCTGGATAGCGTTCGTCTGGAAACCGTAGACCAAGGCCCGGGTGCTTCTGTCAAACAGCTTGTAGCCCTTCATCCTCATCACTCCCCCCCGAGGGCCATCGAAACGATCCGAGTCATGTGGGTCTCGGGGCCGTAGACGTGGATCGGGACCCCCAGCCGCTCGCCGAGCTTCCGCATGATCCAAAGGCCCTCCTCGTAGTTCGGCCCGCCCCTCCGGACGTAGATCTCGACCCCCGTCTCCCGGAGCCTCTCCTTGTAGTCCTCCAGGGCCATGACGACCCCCTTGAAGGTCTTGGCGACGTCGGTGAAGTTGGCGATCCCTCCGCCGATGAGGAGGCACTTAGGCCTTCCTTCCAGGTCTTTCTCCCGCGTCAAGAGGTCGAGGATCGTCTTGGTGTAATCGTAGGTGTCCTCGGTGGAGGGGTCACCGCTGTACTCGCCGTAGTTGGCGAGCTCTCCAGCAAAGCCGAGGTCGCAGATGGTGTCAGCGTAGATGACGGAGGCGCCGCCTCCTGCCACCATCGTCCAGACCCTCCCTCGGGGGTTCAAGATCGTCAGCTTGAGGGAGGCGCCGGTCCGGGAGTCGATCTCCTTGACGTAGGCCTCCTCCCTGGTGAGGGCCCGTCCGAAGGGCTCGGGAAACTCGATCCCTCGCCAGCTCCTCCTCTGCCAGAAGGCCTCGGCGTCGTCGAGCCTCGCCACCAGGTCGAGGGGGACGATCTTGCCGTCGGCGATGACGAAGGGGTTGATCTCGAGGTAGGCGAACCCCAGATCCCGATAGAGCCGGTAGAGCCCCTCGACGAACCTTCCGACCATCTTGCGCCCCTCGCCGAGCTCCGCCGGGAGCCGCTCCCCGAGGTGGAGCTCCTCGGGCCTCGCCAGGACTTCGACGGAGATCTCTGTTACGGAGTCCCAGTTCGCCTCGATCTCGACGCCGCCCCGGGTCGAGAAGTAGATGACGTCCCGGTCTCCTTCGGACTTTATGGCGACGTAGAGCTCCTCCTCCCTCTCATGGGGGACGAAGGGCTCGATGAGGAAGGTGTTCAGGGTCCCGACGACCGACCCCACCAGAACCTCGCGCCCCATATTCTCCTGGATGTACCCCTTCGCCTCGTCCCAGGAGGCGTCGAGGAGGATGAGGCCGTGAGCGCCCCTTTTTCCAAAGAGCTGGTCGGGCTTGACCACCAGCCTTTTCTTCTTGACCCAGGGGTTTTTGATCGCCACCACCTCCAGGTCGGTTTCTGGGGTGACAAGGGCGATCTGACCATCGTAATCGAAATCGTCCGCATAATCGGGAAGGCGCTCTGCCAGGAGCTTCTTAGCGTCGTATTCCCTGATCCCTCTCTGTGCCATCTTCAAAACCTCCTCCCCATGGGCAGCGTCTTTTTTGTTTACAAATCTTTCTACGAAACGTCCCCGAAACGCTCCCAAAATGGGCCTGGAAAGGCTGAAATAGGGACCCCTTTCTAAGGGATTTCATGGTCCGGAAGCCCCGGAAGGGCGAGACGATCAGGCCAGCAGAGGAGGTTATTGCCCGCCTGGATGCGCTTTACATGGCGTGTCCGAAATGCCCGGCAGAGCCTGCCCTCGATAAGGGCGCGAGCTTTTCCGAAGAAGCCGCGATGGAAGGGCGCCGGAAGCGGTGTTCCGGCTGCGGCAGGGCGCCCCTGGACCTGGTGATGGTGGAGGCGATGGAGGTCCTCGTCGGCCACAACCTGCGAAGCCGGACCGACCCCCTCCGCTCCATCGGCTGGCCCCTGGTGGAGGTGGGCTATCCCCTGGCCTACCCCCCGAGGCTGGGGCCAAATGAACTCATCATCGTCGGCGAGCGCCTGACGAAGGAGGCCGCCGCCGAGATCGTCGCCCAGGTCCCCGAAATAAAGGGCGTCATCCGGGGCGGGGGCGTCCCCGGCGTCGCAGACCTCCGGGCTCCGCCCACCCGCTGGGAGCTCCTGGCGGGATCGGACCTCCGCTGCGACGTCGTATCCTCATTGATCGGCGATCTCGTTATCTACAAGCATCAGTCAAAAATACACGTCGAGTTTCCCAGACAGAGCGCGCCGAAGATGAAGATACTGGAGGAGCTTTACTTTCGGGGCAAGCTCACCACCGTAGCAGACGTCCTCTGCGGCCCCGGGACCCTGGGCCTCATGGCAGCCCTCGCCGGGGCGGAGCGGGTCGTCCTGAACGACGCCTGGCTCCCGGCGGTGGAGGACGCCATCCTCAACCTGGAGGCGAACCGCTCACTTTTGGGGATCGAGAAGATCGAGCGGCACAAGCTGCCAGCAGGCGAGGTCGGCGCAGAATCGGTCCTGGCGGCGGTGGCCGAGGGCGAAGGCTGCAAAATCGAGGTCTACTTCGGGGATGCCGAGAGGCTATTCGCCCGGGCCGAGCCGACGGATCTCTGCTTGATCGATCCCTTCCCGGGGATGAACTTCGACCGGATCGCCGAGGCGTGCGGGGTCTGCGGGGAGGTTGTGATCGTTTAGGAGATTATCGGAGGAGGGATTCGAGGTTCTCTCGCACGAGTTTCGTGGTGGGGTGATCCTCGCCCAGACGGCTCCGAAATATCTCCAGAGCCCGCTTGTAGCTCTTCTCCGCTCCATCGATGTTGCCCTTCTTGTATAGGACGTTACCGAGGTTCATAAACGTCCTGGCAATTTCAGGATGGTTGGAGTCTAGGGCGTAGACCTTATCATAGATCGATAGGGCTTTCTCGTAGGCTAACTTCGCCCCATCGAGATCACCCTTCTCGTATTGGACGTTACCGAGGTTCATAAACGTCCTGGCAATTTCAGGATGGTTGGAGTCTAGGGCGTAGACCTTGTCATAGATCGATAGGGCTTTCTCGTAGGCTAACTTCGCCCCATTGAGATCACCCTTCTGAGCTAGAACGTTACCGAGGTTCATAAACGTCCTGGCAATTTCAGGATGGTTGGAATCTAGGGCGTAGACCTTGTCATAGATCGATAGGGCTTTCTCGTAGGCTAACTTCGCCCCATTGAGATCACCCTTCTGAGCTAGAACGTTACCGAGGTTCATGTGCGTTAAGGCCACATCGGGGTGGCTGGAATCAAGGCCATAGACTTCTTTAAAGATCAACAGAACCTTCCCATAGGCCAACTCTGCCCCATCAAGATCGCCCTTCTGTCTTAGAACGTTACCGATATTTCCAAGCGTCTTGGCCACGTTAGGGTGGTTGGAGTTTAAGCCGAAGACCTCCTTATCGATCTCCAAAGCTCGCTCGTAGGCTGCCCTTGCCTCGTCGAATTGAGCGCGGCCTTTAAGGTAGAGTCCAATCTGGTTCAGAAGGCAACTGGTCGCTCTTGGGGCAGTTCCTACCTCTTCGGCATATTTCGCTGCAACCAATGCGTGGGGATAAAGAACAGAACACTCGTCCCAGGTCCGGACATTGACGCTGTCATAAGGGAAGGCGCCATTCACAAGCCGGACAGCGGTCTCAGCCCACCGTTTCCGTTCCTCCTCGGATAATCGGTCCCGCGCCACGGCTTGGACGAGCCTGTGGACCGAGAGAGTGTCGTCGGCGACGGTCATAAGTGAGTAGCGCTTCAGGGCGGCGACGGCGTCGTTCAGCTTCATCTCGTCTTTCACTGCCGAGGCCAGGGGGCTCGGGCAGTTGCTCAATGCCGCCGGTCAGGAGCGACTTTGGGATGTCGTCAGGTGCCAGGAAGGCGCAGAGGTTCAAGAGATCGGCGCTGGCGGGCACCTCTTCCCTCGCCTTCCGGAACGAGAGGTCCCAGGTGGTGGCGACGGTATCCGGGTAGGCGTCGGGCTTTCCGCGGCGAAGAAGCTCTTTCTGGCGTTCCTGGAAGAGCTTGAGGTAAGTCGCGAAGGAGATTCCAGTCCCCTGAATGTAGGCCCCGGCCTGCTCCAGAGCGAGGGGGAGGTCGCCGAGGGCCTCTGCCAGGGCGTGGGCGCCGTCCGTTTGCCCGGTCCGGCTCAGGAGGAATTCGACCGACTCCTGCCGGCTGAAGACGTCGACGAGGAGGGGCTTTGCGGTGCCGCCCCAGTTCGGATTCCTGGAGGTGATGATGACGTGGCCTGCGCCGGTCCGGGGTAGGTAATCGGTCAGATTTTCAGGCTCCTGGGCGTTGTCGAAGACGAGGAGCCAGCCCCCGTTCTCCTCCAGCCAGCGCCTCACCGCCTCGACGGTGACCCTCTGGTCCTGAGAGCTCTTCTCGGGGAGATTGAGCCTTGCGGCGAGGCCTGCATAATCGGCGGCGAGGGTGGCGGGCTCCTCGGACCGGACCCACCAGATGACCCTGTAGTCGTCGGCGTGGCTATAGGAGTACTCCAGAGCGAGCTGGGTCTTGCCGACGCCGCCGAGGCCGGTGATGGCCTGAGTCTGAGTGAAGGCGGCCCGCTCGCCGGAGGCGAGGGTCTCCTCCAGCTTTTCCAGCAGGTCCACGCGGCCGGTGAAGTTGGGGTTGTGGGGGTGGGGGATGTTGTTGATCTTGTCAGGAGGCTTCTCTTGTTTTGGCGTTTCTTTAGTGCCAGGATATGTGATGTGCAAGCCACCTTCGATACGATCGGCCTTTATCGTCGGACTTTGATCGCCAAAAGAGATGGGGCTGTCTTTTGCGGTCTCGACGCGGTGACCGTTACCGTCTGACTGGGCTTTTTCCTCCTTTTTCCAGAAGAATTTGTAAATTGCTATTAGACTTACTAAAAAGGCCGCTATGCCGCCAAGGATCTTGACGACGAGGTCGATGTTACCAAGAAGATTCCTTTCCTCTGGGCTGGGAATTTCTGCCTCCGCCATCGGAGCAGTTTCTTTGTCTGTGCCGTCCTCATCTCCCTCCACCTGGGCCAGCGCGGTTGCTGCCATCGACAGCATCATCAGCGCCAGGACGATGAACGGCTTCGATCTCGTCGGGGACCCCTCCGATAATTCAGTTCAATCTCAATCTACAAAAAGCTTGGGCGAGTTCCTCGGACTTCCGATAGCCCCGCCCAACGCCGCCGCCCGGAGATCGGCGAAGAGGCCCCGCGCCCTCGTTGGCGGGGGGGGGGGGACGCGCCGGCGGCGGGGTTGTGCCGCCAGGGGGCGCCGGGGCCGATCATGGCAGCGCCGCAGGGTTATATATAAATATATTTAAAATATCCCAGACCTCTTCGGGCAGAAGGAGGGAGAGGAAGAGGTTGGCAAAAAACCCGACGAAGATGGCTATGCTGAAGCTGAGGAGCGTTCCAAATAGGATGTACTCGCCGGTTATTCGATTCGTATTATACCTGAAGATCGATTTTGCAGC